>JACCDV010449043.1_pt1 | contig 113292 bp, 107 predicted proteins | sample 7446131 | NCBI WGS metagenome assembly JACCDV01 (sample SAMN15323448, study PRJNA562643) | freshwater metagenome | isolation source: river surface water | place: USA:Blue River Watershed | collected 2017-08-17 | reverse complement strand
GAACTGCTATACTCCACCACCAAAATTGAAACCCCGCTGGTTCACGCCAGTGGGGTTTTCTGTTTGTGCTTTGGAGATATGCATGGAATTCCTGAAAGAGTATGGCCCGTTGATGTTGCTGGCCGCGTGGTTCGGCTACAAGTGGTGGCGCGCCCGGCGCGTGGTGGGCATGATGCCGGCGTTGCGTCAGCAAGGGGCGGTGTTGGTGGATGTGCGCTCGGCTGCTGAATTTGCTCAAGGCAGTGCTCCGGGCACGATCAATATTCCTTTGCAGGAGTTGGGTACGCGCATGGGCGAAATTGCCAAGGGCGTGCCTGTGGTGGTGGGATGTGCCAGCGGGTCGCGCAGTGGTATGGCGGGCATGATGCTGCGCAAGCACGGCTATGCGCCGGTGCACAACATTGGTTCCTGGCGCAACTTCCTTAAATAAGGCGCCGCGTGTTTGTCGATGTGGATCGGCTCGACACTTGGAGCCGCTACAAAACCGGCATGTGCGACAAATGCCATGCCCATTGCTGCACCATGCCTGTGGAGGTGCGTCTGCCCGATCTGGTGCGATTGGGCTGGGTAGACCCATTCGAGGCCGAGCATGACAGCGCCAAGAACATCGCCAAACGACTGACCAAGGCCGGGCTGGTCGGGCACTTCAACTTCAAGAACGAAATTTTCACGCTGGCACGTCGCGCCAATGGCGATTGCTGCAACCTGGATGCAAATACGCGCCGTTGCAAGGTGTATGAGCTCAGGCCATCGACCTGTCGCCTGCATCCGCAGGTAGGGCCCAAGCCGGGCTACTGTCCCTATGGTGTCCGGCAGGCCCAGCGATGACATTTGCACAAATATAGAATGCGGGTTCGTGCAGCAGGCGCTCCCCCATGCTCAAGAACCCTCGAATCATTGAATCCATCAAAGCCGAGTTTGCCGACTGGCGGCTGTGGTCTGATCGCTTTGTGGTGCTGCTGTTTGCCGTGTTTTCGGGCTTGACGGTGGTGGCGTTCACCTGGATGTCCGAGCATGCGCTGGACACGTTTTTTCATTACCAGCGCCAATACTTCTGGCTGCCCTTGATCTGGACACCGCTGCTGACGGTCGGCATTGTGTATGTGACTCGTCGTTTTTTTGCGGGCACTGCGGGATCTGGCATTCCACAGGTGATGGCGGCGCTTTCACCGCAAACGCCGCGGGAGCATCGAAACTTGTTTGTGTCGCTGCGCTTGAGTGTGGCCAAAATGTTTCTGACCACGGCCGGGGTGTTTGCCGGTTTGTCTTTGGGGCGCGAGGGGCCTTCAGTGCAGATTGCGGCCGGGGTGATGCACAACGCGCGGCGCTGGCTGTCCAAAGACTCTCAAATTCGCGATTCGGGCTTGATGCTCGCGGGTGGGGCTGCTGGCATTGCCGCTGCATTCAATACGCCTTTGGGTGGGATCATGTTTGCGATTGAAGAATTGTCGCGCCACCCCGAAGACCGGCGCAGTGGCTTGCTGTTGTCGGCCATCATTTTGTCGGGCCTGATGGCCGTGTCGGTGTATGGCAACGCCACCTATTTTGGACAGATTCAGGTGGATTTGATTGGGTGGCACTTGCTATTGCCAGCCTTGTTGGTGGCGGTGTGCAGTGGTGTGCTGGGGGGGCTGTTTTCGCGTTTGCTGATTCACTCCCTGCAAGGCCGATCCAGGTCTTGGCTACACCGGTTTCGCCGCGCCTCGCCACTGAAGTTTGCAGCGCTGTGCGGTCTGGCTGTGGCTGTGGTCGGGGTGTTGACCCAGGGGGCCACGTTTGGCGGGGGCTATGCCCACACACGGGCCATGCTGGAGAACCAGAACGATGTGTCGCAGCTGTATGTGATCTGGAAAATGCTGGTCACCTGGCTGAGCACCTGGGCAGGTGTGCCGGCCGGCATCTTTGCGCCTTCGCTGGCCATTGGGGCTGCTTTGGGCAATGACCTGGCCACGTTCCTCAATTACCCCAATGCGCCGACCTTGATTGCCTTGGGCATGGCGGGGTTTCTGGCGGCAGTGACGCAGGCGCCGCTGACGGCTTTCATCATCGTGATGGAGATGGTCACGGGCCACCAGCTGGTGCTGAGCCTGATGGCCAGTGCGCTGATTGCCAGCGGGGTGTCGCGGCTGGTCAGCACGCCGCTGTATTCAGCCTTGACGGTGATGCAGTTGCAACGCCTGCCTGCCAGCGCCAGGCAGGATGAGCACGCCAGTCACCCCGGGCATTAGTTGTCCAGGGCAGCGTTCATGTCGTCAATCACTTGCTGACGAGGCATGACGCGAGCAGACTTTTTCCAGTCCAGCCGTGAGATGAAGCCACGGGTGCGTTCTTCACTGCGGAAAGGGCCGCTGATCAGGGTATAGCGCATTTGACCAGAGGCTTTGACGGGGACGATGCGAGCAGTCTTCAGTATGGCGTGCTTGCCCTTGAAGGCTTGCGCAGCTGCGGCATCGGCAAAGCTGTCGTGCATCACCACAAAACTGTTGACGGGGAGTTTGCGCAGCCACTGCATGTCGGCGCTGTACGGGCCTTGCGCAGCTGTGGGCGTTGCAGAGGTAGTTGCTGGCGTTGCCGTGGCCTGGGCCTCCGGGGCTGACTTGTTGTTGGCGGAAGTCTGAGGTGCAGCAGGTGCAGGCTCGGTTGGCGCGGGCATGTGCGATGTGGCCAGACTGACAGCAGTGTTTTGTGGCGCAGGCGCGCTCCAGCGACCTGTTGCAAAACCCAGAACAAAGATGGCCAGTCCCGCAGCGCCCAATAACCATTTTTTGGCAAGCCATGCCGGGCCGGGCGCCGGTGCGGCCGAGGGCGGCGATGCGTCCATGGGTTCGTCGTCGGCATCGGCTGCGAAGTCCAGCATGTCGAGGACGGGTTCGGGTGCAGGTGGCGGCGGGGGCGGCAGCAATTCGTATGTATCGGCAAGGCCTTCTGTGGCATCGCTCCAGTTGCCGATGGGGGTATCGCCCTCATGCAGCAACACAAACCGCAGATTGACACCTGGCAGATGCACCAGCATTTGCCCGAGCAGGTGTACCTGGTCAGCCGAGAGAGCTTGCGCGTGTTGCACCACCCACAGATGGGCCGGGCGCTCGGGGTCCGGGGGCAGGGCGGCAATCGAGGCTGAGTGCGCCGCTACCTGCTCGTTGAAGCGGCGGATGATGTCTTGGCAGTGGTGACCGTCAAAGACCTCGATCTGACCGGCCTGCGCTTGGCGCCACAGGGTTTGCAGATTTTGTGATGTCTCTTGCAGCTGTTGTGCGCTGGCGCTGTGAAGGACCAGACAAAGCAGGCCTTCTTGAAGGTCTTCGAGCCAGGTGGCTTGGTCTTCGCTGAACAGGTCGTGTGTGTGGGTAGCCATGCCCCCATTGTGCATGAAAGTCAGTGGGCTTTTGTATGCAAAAGCGGCTTGCTTGTCATGACAAGGACTGTTCAATCCAGCGGCGCAAGATGTCTTTGAGCGCTGCTGTGTCGGCATCGGGCAAGCGGGCCAGCACCTGGGCCTCGTGTGTGCGCGCCTTTTTGAGCAAGGGGGTCGCTTTGCTTTTGCCCAAGGGCGTGAGCGTGACCAGAATGGAGCGTTTGTCTTTCGGATGAGGCTGGCGCTGGATGAAGCCCTCCTCGACCATGCGGGCCACCAGCTTGGTGGCTGTAGGCTGCTGGGCCAAAATGGTATTGGCCAGTGCGCCAATGCTCAAAGGGGGGCCGTCCGACAAGCTGGCCAGTACGCGCCACTGCATGACGCTCAAGCCGCTGGCGAGGACTTGTTCGTGGAATTCGGCAGAAATTTCGTGGCTGGCACGTGCCAGCAGGTACGCCAAGTAGTCTTGAACAAAGCCTTGCTGGGTGTCGCTTGCTTGATCCATCGCGTTCAGTCCTGCTTTGGCAGAGGGGCAAACTCGCCAAATTGACCAGTATGAAAAATCAAGCCGGAGGCTTCTGGCTTGAAGCCACAGCGCTCGACTTCGCCGACAAACAGCACGTGGTCGCCTTCTTCATAGCGGCTGCGGTTGTGACATTCAAACCATGCCAGCGCTCCGTCCAGAATCGGCAAGCCAGCCTGACCCAGACGATAGGAGGTGTGTGCAAAACGGTCGCCTTGGCCGTAGGCAAAGCGTTTGCACAACTCGAGCTGGTCGGCTGCCAGCACATTGATGACATAGTGCGTTCCCGCATGAAACAGCGGCAGGCTACGTGCCTGTGTGCCCAGGCTCCAGAGCACCAGTGGGGGCGTCAGCGACAGGGTGTTGAACGAGCTGGCGGTGATGCCCGCGAAGTTGCTGCTGTGGGTGTCGCCTTTGCTGGCGCCAGGGGCCAGGGTGGTGACGACTGTGACACCGGTGGCAAAGCGCGACAGGGCCTGCCGGAAATGGGCCGATTCGAAGTCGGGTGGCAGGGCCTGGTGGCCGGGCTCGGTGGGGGCACGAACGGGAGAGCGCATGGAGGAGATTATGGCTGTATATCCATGAAATTTCATATAAACTGATTCGCACAGGAGACAGGCATGTTGGTAGAACGCATCGAACACAAATGGCTCGCGGCTTTTGCCCGCACCTTCACGCTGTGCAATGTGCAGCCCGGTGAGGTGGTGGCGATTTTGTCCGAAACCCAATCCCGCCGCGTGAATGTGGACTTGGCGCGGCTGGCGCTCGAAGGCATGGGGGCCAAGGTCTTCGAGATCACACTGACCACGCCGCCTTTGACGGCGCCCGCGCCTGTGCGCTCCACAGGCGCCAGTGATGCGATTGCGCAGCTGGCCCCGGTGGTGGCCTCGCTGGCTCGTGCCGACTTTGTGGTGGATTGCACGGTCGAAGGCCTGCTGCATGCGCCCGAGCTGCCCGCCATCATGCAGGGCACGCAAGACGGTTCGGGCAAGCGTCCGCGCTTGTTGATGGTGTCCAACGAGCACCCCGAGATTCTGGAGCGCACAGTGCCCGATCCGGCGCTCGAAGGCGTGGTGCGCAGTGCCATGAAAAAACTCAAGGGTGCGCAGCAGATGCACGTCACGTCCAGTGCGGGCACCGACTTGCGCGTAGCGCTTCAAAAAGCAGTGGTCGGCGGCGTGTGGGGCTTTTGCCCGAAGCCCGGCATGGTCTCGCACTGGCCTGCGGGCCTGGCCCTGGCTTTCCCTGCAGCGGGCAGCGTCAACGGCACGCTGGTCATGGCACCGGGCGATGTGAACCTGACCTTCAAGCGCTACCTGCGCGACACGATCACGCTGACGATCGAGAACGACAGCGTGGTGGCGATTCAGGGCAGCGGCGTGGACGCCGACATGATGCGCAGTTACTACAAGGCCTGGGAAGACGCAGAGGGCCACCGCGCCTGCTACGCCGTCTCGCATGTGGGCTTTGGCCTGAACCCCGCCGCGCGCTGGGACGCCATGGCGTTTTACGATAAGCGCGATTGCAACGGCACCGAGCTGCGTGCCTTTGCGGGCAACTTCTTGTATTCGACCGGCGCCAACGAGGTGGCCGGTCGCCACACGTTGGGCCACTTTGACCTGCCCATGCGCGGCTGCACCGTCCAGCTGGACGATACGGTGGTCGTTCAGGCCGGTGAACTTGTGCGCGAAGCCCTGGCATGAGCGCGGTCCCTTTTGGCGCGCATGTGCCTGCGCAGCCTGCTCAAGGTACGTCGCAAAACCACACGCTGGTGTTTCTGCACGGCATTGGCGGTCGCGCCAGCGGCTGGGCGGCAATCCAGCAAGCTTGCGCAGCGGCGGGCTACAGCAGCATGGCCTGGGACATGCCCGGCTATGGCGACAGCCCCCTGATCGCGCCATATACCTTTGACGCTTTGGCAGATGCCCTGGCCGCATTGATGGACGCGAACGGACTGCAAAAAGCCGTGCTCGTCGGCCACAGCCTGGGCGGCATGGTGGCGCTGCAGATGTGGGCGCGTCACCCTGAGCGTGTGGTTGGCCTGGTGCTGGCCGCCAGCAGCCCGGCCTTTGGCCACGGCAGCGGCGACTTCCAGCAGGCCTTCATCGCGCAGCGGCTGGCGCCGCTGGAGGCGGGCCAGAGCATGGCCGATGTTGCCCAAAAACTCATCCCGACCATGGTCGCGCCGGGCTACAACGGCCCTGGACTGGCGCAAGCCCAGGCATGCATGGCGTCGATCACGCCCGCAGCCTACAAGGCCGCGCTCGGTGCGCTGGTGCAGTTCGAGCAACGCGCCACCTTGCCGACCATCACCGTGCCCACCTTGTGCATCGCTGGCGAACACGACCGCACGGCGGCGCCCAGCGTGGTGCAGCGCATGGCGCAGAAGATCCCCAACGCCCAGTACCAGTGCCTCTCGGGTGTGGGCCACCTGCTGACCTTTGAGCAACCCGACAGCTTTGCCAATGCACTGCTGCCGTTCCTTCGGAGCGTTTCATGATCGACAAGACGATGCCCATCTGTGGCGACGATTACCCCCTGACCGAGAAGCAGCAAAAGCTGATGGCGCTGGCGCGCCAGCTGGGCCGCGACAAGTTTGCAGGCCGCGCTGCGCAGCTCGACCGGGATGCGCAGTTTCCCTTTGCCAACTACGATGACATGCGCGAAGCCAGCCTGCTGGGCCTGTGCGTGCCCGAGGCACATGGCGGCCATGGTGCCGACTACGCGACCTACGCACTGGTGTCGGCCGAGATTGGCCGCTACTGCGGCGCCACAGCGCTGACCTTCAACATGCATGTCTGCACCATGCTCTGGAGCGGTCTGCTGTCCGAAGACCTGGAGATGACGCCCGAGCAACGCGCCCAGCACCGTGAGCACCAGAAGGTGCACTTTGCCCGCGTGGTGAAAGACGGTGCCATTTACGCACAGCCCTTCTCTGAAGGCGGCGCAGCCGCTGCAGGCGCCCAGCCTTTTGGCACCACAGCCGTCAAGGTTAAGGGTGGCTGGAAGGTCAACGGCAAAAAGATTTTTGCTTCGCTGTCGGATGCGGCCGATTTCTTCGGCGTGCTGTGCACCGAGAAGAAGCCCGATGCCGACCTCTCGCGCCGCGACACGCTGTACCTGGCCGTGCCCCGCACTGCGCCGGGCCTGACGGTCGAAGGCGACTGGGACCCGCTGGGCATGCGCGCCACGGTCTCGCGCAACCTGGTGTTCAAGGACGTGTTCGTGCCCGACGACGCGGCGCTGATGCCGCAGGGCCTGTACTTCCAGGCGGCCAGCCGCTGGCCGCACATGTTCATGACGCTGGCCCCGACCTACATGGGCATCGCGCAAGCGGCCTACGACTTCACCGTGGCTTACCTGCGTGGCGAGATCCCGGGGACCGGCCCCGTCAAGCGCCGCCAGTTCGCGACCAAACAGATCGCCGTGGCCGAGATGTTCATCAAGCTCGAGCAGACACGCAACCTGTTCCTGCGCGCTATTGAAGACGCCAAGGTGGACCCGAGCAAGTCCACCCGCCTGCGGGCCTATGCGGCACAGTACACCATCATGGAAAACGCGCAAGAGATCGCGCGCCTGGCCATCCGCACCTGCGGCGGCCAGTCCATGCTCAAGAGCCTGCCGCTCGAGCGTCTGTACCGCGACGCACGCTGTGGCTCGCTGATGTTGCCCTGGACGGCCGAACTGTGCATGGACCGCATCGGTCGTGAAGCGCTGTACGAACCCGGCGAAAAAGACGAGTGATGTGGAGCAATGAACCCAGCCTGATCGCGGCGCGCTTTGCGCAGCTGGCATACGAGCGGGGTGCGCAAGCTGCGATCACCTTTCGCGGTGATGAGCGTAAAGCCACCCTGGATCCATCGGGCACCTTCGCCTACGACTTCGGCAAGTTCTGGCGACGCGTGGAACGCGTCACTGCTCACCTGCAATCCACCTGGGGCGTGCAAGCGGGCGACCGCGTGGCCTGGCTGGGCTTCAACCACGAACTGCAACTGGTCACGCTGGTGGCCTGTGCCCGGCTGGGGGCGATTTTTCTGCCGCTGAACTTTCGGCTCGCGGTGCCCGAACTGCAGCAGGTCATGGCAGATGCCCAGCCGCGTCTGCTGGTGCACGACACCCACCATACCGATGCGGCTCAGGCCCTGCAGGGCGCAGGGCTGCAGCACACCCACCACGACACGCTGATCGCCCAGGCCTCGCCGCGTGGGCTGACCTTGCCACATGTACATAGCGACATGCCCGTGCTGCTGGTCTACACCTCGGGCACCACGGGCGTGCCCAAGGGCGCCGTGCACACGCAAGCGGCCCTGCTGGCCAATGCGCGTGCCAGCCAGTGGGCCCATGCGTTTGTGTTGGGCGACAAGGTGTTGTCGACGCTGCCCCTGTTCCATGTGGGTGGCTTGTGCATTCAGACGCTGCCTGCCTTGCTCGCAGGCATCGAGGTGGTGCTGCACCCGCGCTTTGACCCGACGGCCTGGCTCGATGAAATGCGCACCAGCCAACCCACGCTGTCGCTGCTGGTGCCCGCCACCATGCGCGCCGTGTTTGAGCACCCACGCTGGGTCGACACTTCGCTGCCGTGCCTGCGCGGCATCATGACCGGTTCGTCCACCGTGCCTGTGGCCTATCTGGACACCCTGCATGCGCGCGGTGTACCGGTGGGTCAGGTGTACGGCACCACAGAGACCGGGCCCGTGTCCATCGTGTTGCGCTTGCCGGACGCTATCGCCCGCGTGGGCGCATCGGGCTGGCCGCAACCCGAAGCACAGGTCAAGCTGATCGATCCGCAAGGGCAGGAAGTCGGCCCCGGCGAAACCGGCGAGGTGTGCATCCGCGCCCCCAACGTCATGCGTGGCTACTGGAATGCACAGGGTGCAGCAGGCGTTGGCTTGCATGACGGCTGGTTCCACTCAGGCGATCTGGGCCAGCGCGAAGCCGATGGCTGCATCACCATCGTCGGTCGCAGCAAGGACATGATCATCTCGGGTGGCGAGAACATCTACCCGGCCGAAATTGAAAACCTGCTGGTCACCCTGCCAGGCGTGGCCGAATGCGCGGTGGTCGGCCTGCCCGATGCGCGCTGGGGCGAAGTGCCGGTGGCGGTGCTGGTGCGAACCCAGGATGCGGCGGGCCAGGCGCTGAATGACCAAGCTGTGTTGGCGCATCTGCGTGAGCGCATCGCCCGCTTCAAACTTCCTCGGCGCGTGGTGTTTCTTGCTGCCCTGCCCAAGAGCGCATTGGGCAAGGTCATCAAACCCCAGCTACAAGATCAGATCCAGCGCATGGACAGCAATCCAGCTGCCATGGCCAGGCCGTGAACGCAGGCGGCAGCAATGGTCAGCACGATCGCCGGACGCAGTTGTTGCGGTGTGCTGGCGCGTTGCCAGAGCCATACAGCTGCGACACCACTCAAGGGTGCTGATGCCAGCCCCCATAGAGCTCGTTCGGGTTGGATGAAGTTCCAGACGCCCCAGGCGAGCCAGCCGTGTGCCAGCAGTGCCGTCAAGGCATAGAGCAGCGCAGCGCCGCGAGGCCCGGCGCGCACAGCGAGGGTGGCCTTGCCCACAGCGGCATCGGCCGCCGCATCCGGCACACCGTTGATGAGCAAGATGTTCGAAATCAATAAGCCATAGCTGATGGCGGTGAACACGGGAATGATGAACACGCTGCCGCGCTGCACCGCATCGGCACCGATCACCACCAGACTCCAGACCGCTGCTACCGTCAACTCGCCCAGGCCGCGTGACATGAGTTGCAGCGGCGGGGCTGAATATGCCCAGGCCAGCAACAGCCCGAGTGCACCGATCCACAGCAGCGCGGGCGTGGTCCACCAGGCCAGCGCCAGACCGCCCGGTATCACCAGCAGCAACAAGGCGTGAGCCAGGTCTCGTGTCTGGCGCACGCTGACCACGCCTTGCTGGATCAGGCGTGTGCCGCCCGTGAAGGGGAAAATGCCCGATGTGTTGCCTGCATCGGCGCCGCTTTGTGCATCGTGGACATCGTTGATGACATTGCCCGCTGCGTGTGCCAGCAAGGCCAGCGCCAGGGTGGCCAAAGCGCTCCAGAGCCTGGGTGTGTGTCCGCAAGCATCTGCGTTGGCCATGCCCAACAGACAAGCCACCACAGTGATGGCCAGAAAACCCGGGCGCGTCATGCGCACCAGGGTGCGCAGTGGCAAATCGTCAGCGTGGGGCATGCGCAGGCAGCATGTTCAGAGGTGTGTTCAGGCGCCGCAGCACTTCTTGTATTTCTTGCCACTGCCGCAAGCGCACGGATCGTTGCGTCCGGGGGTGTCGCCTTTGATGACTTGCTGCACGCGGGGGCCAATGCTGCGCCAGATTTCACGCAGGTCGTACACGGCCCACAGCGCTTCGGCATACGCGTTCAGACGGTTTTCACTCACGCTGGGCGGGCCGTCTTCGCCAAAGGCGGACAGGGTGGCTTCGTCGTTGTCGTCTTCAGTCAAGGCGACGATGGCTTCAAGCGAGCTGTCGTGCCACTTGGCGGCTTCCTTGTCTTTGGGCGCTTCCCATTCTTCAGGCCAGCTTTCAATGGCGAACATGAAGCCCAGGGCCCACACCTGCGCAAAGGATGGAATGTCTTCGCCTTCAATGTCGGTGCGCTCTTCGGGTGGCAACGAGGCCAGCGCTCCGCGCACATCCATCACCTCGGGCGCATAGGCAGCGTCTTCGTCCAGAGCCTTGATGTCGGTGTCCAAGGCAGCGACCACTTCTGCTGTGCGGCGTGACCACAAATCCAGAAAGCGCTGGCGCTGGGCATCGTCGGCAAAAGAGGCGCCGTCGTCCAGGCCCAGCAGCACGGCCAGCCATTCATCTTCGGGAATGCGACGGCGGCAACAGGCTAGCGCAGCCAGAAAGCCTTCGCAAAATTCCCATTGCGGGGTTTCGTCGTGGCGGGTGCGCAAGTCGTCAAGGATATCGTCGAGCGCGTCGAAGTCTTCTGATTGCAAGCCGGTCGAGGTGGTCATGGGGTGTCAATCGATGGGGTTGAGGTAAACGCCGCAGCGGGCGAGGCGGTTTTTCATGCACAGCACTTGTGCGTCTTTGCTGTGCAAGGTGGCGCCGTGGTGGACGGCGAGGTCGATGAATTTCTGGTCATCGGCGTCTTTGCAGGTGTAGGGCGCTTTGGGCGCATCGGGCTGCAAGCTGACGTAACGGTCAAAGTGGTTCAACACTGCGTGTGCTGTCAGTGACCGGTTTTGCAGGCGCCTGGCGATGTGCGGGTAGTCCAGCACGCGCGCGAGTTCTTCGCGCATGCTGGCGGTTGCCAGCCATGATGTATCACCACGTTCTACGCTCGCACGCAATGGCGCTGATGCCGGATCGTCAAACACCCAGAGGTCGAGCACGATGTTGGTGTCCAGAACGACATGCCCCCCACGTCCGCTCACTGCGCGTGGCCTGGTGGTGCTCACGCAGACTCCGGGCCTGCATCGCGCCGTGCGCTGCCTGCGACCAGGTCAAAGCGGAACAGGCGACATTCGATGGGCCCGTTCCACATGGGGACGCGGCGCGATTCTTTCAGGCGCATGCGACTGGGCAGCTTGAGGTCGGGTGTGAGCATCCAGGCGCTCCAGCCAGCAAAGTTTTTCTTCCAGTGGGCAGATAGCTGCAAAAAGAAATCACCGCCGTCGTCGGTCTGCACCTGCTCGCGGTGTTCACGCGGCTGGCCCGTGCGTGCAGCAGCCAGCAGGCCCGGCACGAATTGGTCACGTCCACGGCCTGCCACACCTGCAGCCGCAATACGTTCACCATAAGGCGGGTTGAGCAGCATGATGCCAGGGGTTTCGCTTGGCGGCATACGTTGCAGCGCATCGCCGCCACGCAGCTGCAGGGCGCCCGCCACGCCGGCGCGCTCGGCATTGCGCTGGGCAAAGTCGACCATGCGGTGGGCCACATCGCTGCCAAACACCGGCGCGGTGGGGGCGTGCTCCTGCGCGCGGGCTTCGTCTTTCAGGCCCTGCCAGACATGGGCCTGGAAGGGCAGCAGTTTTTCAAAACCGAAGCGGCGCTGGCTGCCCGCTGCGATACCGCAGGCGATTTGTGCGGCTTCAATAGGAATGGTGCCGCTGCCGCAGCAGGGGTCGTACAGCGGCGTGGTGGCGTCCCAGCCACTGGCGGCGATCATGGCCGCAGCCAGGGTTTCCTTGAGCGGCGCGTCACCCTTGTCGGTGCGCCAGCCGCGTTTGAACAAAGGCTCGCCCGATGTGTCCATGTAGAGCGTGACGTGATCGCGCGTCAGGTGCGCGTAGATGCGCACGTCTGGCCAGGTGGTTTCTATGCTGGGGCGCTCGCCGCGCTTGGCGCGGAAGCGGTCGGCCACTGCGTCCTTGATTTTGAGGGTGGCAAAGTTCAGGCTCTTGAGCGGGCTGTGCTGCGCGGTGATCTCGATCTTGAAGGTCTGCTTGGGTGTGAACCAGATCTCCCAGGCCACGTTGCTGGCGGCTTCGTACAGGTCGGCCTCGCTGCGGTACGGCGTGTGCGAGAGCTGCACCAGCACGCGTTGGGCCAGGCGGCTGTGCAGATTCAGGCGCATGGCTTCGCGCCAGCTGGCGTTGACCACCACGCCGCCACGCCCGGTGAGCAGGTCGTGACCAGTCAGACCGGTGAGGTGGTGTACCTCGTCAGCCAGAAATTCTTCGACGCCTGCGGCGCAGGGCATGAACAGTTGCAGTGAATTCACAAGTCTCTTTTCAAAGCGTTTTGCGCAAGTTGGCGGGAGCGATCTTCAGCGCTTCGCGGTATTTGGCCACAGTGCGTCGGGCGCAGTCGATGCCTTGTTCCTTGAGCATGTCAGAGAGTTTGCTGTCGGACAAGGGCTTGGCCGGGTTCTCGGCGGCCACCAGTTGTTTGAGCAGGGCGCGTACTGCGGTGCTGGAGGCAGCGTTGCCGCTTTCGGTGCCCAGGCCGGAGCCAAAGAAATACTTGAGCTCGAAGGTGCCTTGTGGCGTGGCCATGTATTTGGCGGTAGTCACGCGGCTGATGGTGGACTCGTGCATGCCCAGCTCGTCTGCAATCTCGCGCAGCACCAAGGGGCGCATGGCCAACTCGCCCTGGACAAAGAAGTTACGCTGGCGTTCCACGATGGCGCTGGAGACGCGCAAGATGGTATCAAAGCGCTGCTGAATGTTCTTGATGAACCAGCGTGCTTCCTGCAGGCGTTGCTGCAGCGCCTGGTGCGCATCGCTTTTGCCACCACGCAGGGCGCGGGCATAAATATCGTGCACGCGCAGCTTGGGCATGACGTCCGGATTGAGCTGGACACGAAAGCGCACAGGGTGCGAGCGGGGCACGGCGGTGACGATCACATCGGGCACCACGATGTGCTGACCAACCTGTACAAAAGCGCGACCCGGTTTGGGTTCGAGTTTGCCAATGAGCTGCAGGGCCTGACGCGCGGTGTCAGCGTCCACGCCACACAGGCTGGCGAGTTTTTTCAGGTCGCGCTTGGCCAGCAGCTCCAGAGGTTGTTGGCACATCAACGCCGCTGCTTGCAGGGCCGTGTTGTCCGGTGTCGTGGCCAGTTGTGCCTTCAGTTGCAAGAGCAGACACTCGGCCAGGTTACGTGCCCCCACCCCGGTTGGTTCAAGCGATTGCAGCAGGCCAAGCGCCACACGAAAGCGGTGGTGCAGCTCGTCCAGAGTTTCCAGGTCATCGTTGCCCGCGAGCGCCTGAGCCAGGCTCTCGAGGCTGTCTTCCAGGTACCCGTCTTCGTTGAGCGATTCAATCAAATAGCGCAAGGCGGCCTGATCTTCGGGCGACAAGCGCAGACTCAGGCTCTGGCGGTGCAAATGGGCGTGCAGGTCTTCCTGGCTACGTGCCAATTCGGTCGCGCTGGCCTGATCGTTGTCATGTTGGCGGGCGGGGGCGTCGCCGCCCCATTCGCTGTCGTCGGCAGACCATTCGACGGTGCCGTCTCCGCCCCAGTCGGGTTCATCGCTCTGGACGCTTGTGTCGGGTTCGTGGCCGTTGCCGTTGTCAGCGCTGATCTCGCTGAGGTGGTCGCCTGTGCTGGTGCGCGTGTCGGTTTGATCCAGACCATAGGCCTCGCGCTCGCTGGCTTCGTGATCCAGTTCCAGAAAGGGGTTGTCGTCGAGCATTTGCTCGACCTCCTGGCTCAACTCGAGTGTCGACAGTTGAAGCAGTCGAATCGATTGCTGCAGCTGCGGCGTGAGTGCCAGGTGCTGCGACATGCGCAACGACAGACCTGGTTTCATGGACATGCCAGGCCTTACATGCGGAAGTGTTCGCCCAGGTACACCCGGCGCACATCGGCGTTGGTCACGATGTCGTCGGGTGAGCCCTCGGCCAGCACGCGTCCTTCGCTGATGATGTAGGCCTGATCGCAGATGCCCAGTGTTTCGCGCACGTTGTGGTCGGTGATCAGCACGCCAATGCCGCGTTGCTTGAGGAAGGCAATGATGCGCTGAATCTCGATCACGGCAATTGGGTCGATGCCTGCAAAGGGCTCGTCGAGCAGAATGAACCGGGGTTGCGTGGCCAGGGCGCGCGCAATTTCCACGCGGCGGCGTTCGCCACCCGACAAAGCCACGGCCGGTGAGTCGCGCAAATGGTCCACGCGCAAGTCGGACAGCAGGGCGTGCAGACGGTGGTCGATCTCACGTTCGCTCAGGGGCTTGCCGTGCTCGTCGGTTTGCAGTTCAAGTACCGCACGCACGTTTTCGGCCACGTTGAGCTTGCGAAAAATCGAGGCCTCTTGGGGCAGGTAAGACAAGCCCATGCGCGAACGTTTGTGGATGGGCATGCGGGTGACGTCCTGCCCATCAATCTCGATGCGTCCGCCATCGGCTGGCACCAGGCCCACCATCATGTAAAAGGAAGTGGTCTTGCCTGCGCCGTTGGGGCCCAGCAAACCGACCACTTCGCCCTTGTTGACTTTGAGCGAAACGTCGTGCACCACCTGGCGACGGCCATAGGCTTTGCGAAGATGGCTGGCGCTCAGGCTGGAGGATGGGTCGGAACTCATTGTGCGGCAGAGGGGCTGGTGCGCAGTTTGGGGGCGGGGCTGGTGTTGCCTGGGCTGGAAGCGGGGCTTTGTTCCCGAGGCTTCAAGGTGGCTTTGACGCGTTGGCCTGGTGTACTGGTACTGTTGCGAGGCAGTCCATCCACAGTGTAGGTTTCGGTCGTGTTGTTGAAGACGATGATGTTGCCCTGCACGCGGTCAGCCAATTGTGCACCGCGCAGGGTGCGCAGCTCTGCACGGCGTTGCAAGGTCAGCACATCGGCCTGGCTGTCGTATTGGGCCCACTCGGCCTCGCCTTCGACGAACTCATCTAGCCCCTCGCGCTTTTGACGAAAGAAAATGCGCTCTCCCGACTCGGGTGTGAGTTCAGCCAGCTGGCGCCCATCGGCAAATTGCTTGACGGTGACATGGGCCGCACGAAGAAGCAAGGTGCCTTTGGTGGCAACCACCTTGCCATGAAATTGGGTGGTCTGGTCGGTTTCCTGGTGGCGCATGCTGTCGGCCTCGATGTGCATCGGGGCCTGACGGTCGGCCTTTTCGGCTTGCGCAGACCATGGGGCCAGCAGGCAAGCAGCGAGGGACAGGCTAAGGGTGAAGGTTTTTCTCATGTCGGCGCGATTCTTGCTTTTATTGTAGGCCGACACGGTGGCCGCACGCCCATGCGACCACAATTTTTGTGCAGTGCGCGAGCTCAGCGACCGCTGAGTGCGCGTGCGGCCAGGCTCTCGACCACCTGCAAGGCGCGGGACATGCCGCCAGCCATGGAGCCATCGGTGTAGAAGCGACCGGCGATGCCAAAAGAGGGGACGCCCTCGATGTGGTATTCGTTTTGCAGCTGCGTGGCCCGGCGCACTTTGGCAGCGACGCCAAAGGATTGATAGGTCTGCTGGAATTTGGCCGCATCCACGCCGGCTTGTTGGCCGATCCAGCTCAGGATCTCGGCATCGGTCTTGAGCGGTTTCTTTTGCACGTGGATGGTGTTGAACACCGCGCCATGCAGCTTCTCGACCAGGCCCAGGGCCTCGAGCGTGTAGTACAGGCGCTGTTGGGGAGCAAAGTCTTCGCGAAAGGCGATAGGTACGCGCTTGACGACCACGCCCTTGGGCGGTGCCTTGTGCCACTGCGCGAATTGCGGCTCGAACTGAAAGCAATGCGAGCAGCTGTACCAGAAGAATTCGATGACCTCGACCTGACCGGCTGGTGCGTCCGTGGCGACACGCTGGCGCAGTTCCATATAGTCGGTGCCTTGGGCAAAACTGCCTTTTTGTGCCCAGGCGGTGGTGCTGAGCAAGCCGCAGCCCGCAATGGCAAGAGCCAGATCACGACGTTTCATATGGGAACTCCTTCAGACGGTTCAGCGCTGTACGCGCACCATTGTGTTTTCAATGCCTTGCTTGTCCAGGCGGGAGCGCATGGTTTCTGCGCTGGCCTTGTTGTCGAACGGTCCCAGGCGTACGCGGTAGACGGTGCGGCCCGCCTGCTCGCGCTCGGAAACCTTGGCGTCAAAGCCTTGCAGAGCCAGTTTGGCGCGCATGGCATCGGCATCGTTGGTGGTGCGGAAGGCGCCCACCTGGATGAAGTAGCTGTAAGGGTCGGCTGCAGGCCGAGCATCTGCCGAGGAGGTACTCATGCCGGCTTGTGATGCTGCCAGACTGCCCAGGGGGTCGGCATTCACGGCGGGTGCTGTGGCTGGTTTGCTGGCCGGGTTTGGTGACGCTGTAGATGTGGCGGCAGGGGCTGCCGGCGCGTTGGTGTCCGGGGTGGTCGGCGCATCGCCAGAGGCCTGCGGGGTTTCAGCAGGGGCCTTGGGCTGCAGCACGCTGTTGGGGTTCCAGTCCTTTTTGCTCTCGCTAGATCCGTCGGTGCTGGAGGTGCCGATCTTGTTGGAGAACGGGGTCGGCACTTTCATGACGTAAATCGCCACACCGAGCGCGACGCCCAGGCCGACCACCAAGCCCAGAATGAAACCTAAAAACGTTCCGCCGCGTTGTGCATGCATGTTGATCTCCCTCACATTTTTGTGGGTGCGGAAACGCCCAGCACCTTCAGGCCATTGTGCAGCACCTGTGCGGTGGCTGCGACCAGGGCCAGGCGGGCGCGCTTGACGGCTTCGTCGTCCACCAGAATGCGCTCGGCATCGTAGTAAGAGTGGTACAGCGAAGCGAGTTCGCGCAAGTAGAAGGTCACGTCGTGCGGGGCGAAGTCCTGGGCGGCCTCGGTCAGCATGGTGGGGTACTGCGCAAGCTTGAGCATCAGGGCCTGTGCCTGCGGGCCTGTCAGTGCCGAAAGATCGGCTTGCGAAAGCGTTGTTGCATCGCCCCCTTGGTCCTTGAATGTGGCCAACACGGAGCAGATGCGTGCGTGCGCGTACTGCACGTAATAGACAGGGTTGTCGTTGTTCTGCGCCAGCGCCAGGTCGATGTCGAAAATGTATTCGGTATCGGGCTTGCGGCTGAGCAGGAAGAAGCGCACCGCATCCTTGCTGGTCCACTCGATCAGGTCGCGCAGCGTGACATAGCTGCCGGCGCGTTTGGAGATCTTGACCTCTTCTCCACCACGCATCACGCGCACCATGGTGTGCAGCACGTAGTCAGGGTAGCCTTCGGGAATGCCGACATTGGCCGCCTGCAGGCCCGCGCGGACGCGCGCAATCGTGCCATGGTGGTCTGTGCCCTGGATGTTCACCACGCGGGTGAAACCGCGTTCCCATTTGGTGATGTGGTAGGCCACATCGGGCACAAAGTAGGTGTAGCTGCCGTCGCCCTTGCGCATGACGCGGTCTTTGTCGTCACCGTAGTCGGTGGACTTGAGCCACAAGGCGCCGTCGTGTTCGTAAGTCTTGCCGGCTTCGCGCAGCTTTTGTACTGCCGCATCGACCTTGCCACTGGTGTAGAGGCTGGACTCGAGGTAGTAGTTGTCGAACTTGACGTCAAAGGCCTTGAGATCCAGATCCTGCTCGTGGCGCAGGTAGGCCACGGCAAACAGGCGCATGCCGTCCAGATCCTGAACATCGCCGCTGCCCGTGAATTCGCGGTCATCAGACTTGACCGTTTTCTTGGCCAGAAAGTCGTTGGCGATGTCCTGAATGTAGTCGCCGTTGTAGGCGGCTTCGGGCCATTCGGCATCGCCGGGCTTGAAGCCTTTTGCGCGCAGCTGGGTGGATGTGGCCAAGGTGCTGATCTGCACGCCGGCGTCGTTGTAATAGAACTCGCGGTAAACATCCTGGCCTTGGGTGGCCAGCAGGTTGCAAATGGCGTCGCCCAATGCGGCCTGACGGCCATGGCCCACGTGCAGCGGGCCGGTGGGGTTGGCAGACACAAACTCGACCAGAACGCGTTGTCCATTGGCGGCTTGCTGGCCGAATGCAGCACCTGCGCTCAGCACCTCTGACACGATGGCCTGCTTGGCTGCGTCTTTGAGGCGGATGTTGATGAAGCCGGGGCCTGCCAGCTCAATGGCATCAACCCAACGCTGGAAAGCTGGCGTGGCCAACAAGGCTTCACGCAGGGATTCGCCCAGTGCGCGCGGGTTTTGCTTGAGGCCTTTGGCCAGCTGCATGGCGGCGGTGCAGGCAAAGTCGCCATGTGCAGCCACTTTGGGGGATTCAAAAGCCGCACGTGCACCGGCACCGGGCTGAAGTTTTTCAAGCTCGGCGGACAGGGCCGCGAGCAGTTCTTGTTTGGCATTGAGCATGGGGTGATTTTACGGGAGTGACCTGTCGACGTAGTCCATCAGAAAACAAGTTTGCTTACAAAAAAGGATTTACTTTTTGAAATTGTGGTGTCTTAATGAAGTCGTCGTTCCGAAAGGGATGGCGATACCTATCAAAACATCAGGGAGATTTTTATGAACATCAAATCCGTACTTATGGCCGCCGCATTGGTGGTGGGCTCACTGCAGGCAGGCCTTGCTTTTGCCGCTGATCCAGTGGCTGCAGGCAAGGATGCTGTGAAAGACGCTGCTTCTGCCGCTGCGGCTGAAGCCAAGCCAATGAAGAAAAAGCGCGAAGGCAATCCGCGCATGAAGGCGTGTTCTGCAGAGTTCAAAGCCACAGGCAAGAAGAGCTCCGAGCGCAAAGCCTTCATGTCCGAGTGCTTGAAAAAGCCCCAGGCTTGAGCAGGCCGATCGCCAAAACGCCGGCTTTGCCGGCGTTTTTTTTGGGCTCAGCTTTCGTGCCCTTGCCAGTAACTGCTTTGCCCGTAGTGGGCCTTGAGGTGTTCGATCCACAGGCGCACGCGAAGCGGCAGGTGCTTGCGCTGGGGAAACACCACATAAATGCCGTTGGGCGGGGCCGCAAATTCGTCAAGCACTGTGACCAGCCTGCCAGCCTTGATTTCTGCGGCAACCTCCCAGGTGCTGCGCCAGGCAATACCATGTCCAGCCAGACACCAGTCGTGCAGGACCTGACCGTCCGAGCAGTCTACGGGGCCACTGGGACGCAGATGGATCACCTCATCGTGTCCCGCTTCATTGCGCACCTGAAAGGCCCAGCCCCGCGTTTGGGAGGCGTCGCTGGACAGGGTCAGGCAGTCGTGGTTGAGCAGGTCAGTCGGTTGTTTGGGCGTACCCTTGCGTTGCAGGTAAGCGGGGGTGGCCACGCACAGGCGACGGTTGTCAGCCATGCGCACGCTGACCAGCGATGAGTCTGGCAAGTCGCCCACGCGCACGGCGCAGTCAAAACCTTCTGCCGCCAGATCGACCACTCGGTCGCTCAGGTTCAAGGAAATGGTCACATCGGGATGCAGGGCCTGAAAGCGTGGCACCAGTGGCGCCACGTGTCGCCTGCCAAACCCCGCGGGGGCGGTGATGCGCAAATGGCCACTGGCCTTGATGCCCCCTGCCGAGACGCTGGCTTCGGCATTGGCCACGTCGCTGAGCAGTCGTTGGCAGTCTTCCAGAAAAGCGCTGCCCTCGTGGGTCAGGGTGATGCGCCGAGTGGTGCGCACCAGGAGCTTGACGCCCAGGTGTTCTTCCAGCGCATCCAGGCGACGGCCCATGATGGCGGGGGCCACGCCCTCTGCGCGGGCGGCGGCGGTCAGGCTGCCTTTGGTGGCCACAGAGACAAAAGATTCAAAGGCTTTGAGTTTGTCCATGGGGGAAGGGTAAGCGACTTTTGCAAAAAAGTCATGGGTTTATGTGTTTTTGGCGTATTTATTGCCGTGCATATTTAGAATAAAGTCCATATCAAGGTCCGAATAGCGGTATCGCACGGCCCATCTTTTTTGTTTTGTTCCGAGGTATCTATGACTGAGCGCACATCTGCACACAACCTGAAAGTGGCCACGCCGCTGTACAACTTCATTGAGCAACAAGTGTTGCCCGCTGTGGGTATGAACAGCGAGAAGTTCTGGAAAGGCTTCTCTGACATCGTCACCGACCTGGCCCCCAAGAACATCGCCCTGCTGGCCGAGCGTGACCGCATCCAGGTCGAGATGGACAAGTGGCACACCGCCAACCCCGGCCCGGTTGCTGCTGGCAAGCCCATGAAGGCCTATCGCAAGTTCCTGTCGCAAATTGGCTACCTCGTGCCCGAGCCGAAGAACGCTCAGGCCACCACTGCCAACGTCGATGCCGAACTGGCCAAGCTGGCTGGCCCGCAGTTGGTGGTGCCGATCCTGAACGCCCGCTACGCGCTGAACGCCGCCAATGCTCGTTGGGGCTCTTTGTACGACGCGCTGTACGGCACCGACGCCATCAGCGAAGAAGGTGGCTGCGAAAAAGGCACGGGCTACAACCCCAAGCGCGGCGCCAAGGTCATCGACTACTGCCGCAACGTGCTCGACCGCTGCGCACCGCTGAAAACCGGCTCGCACGTGGGAAGCAAGGGCTACGCCGTCAAGGCCGGCAAGCTGGTGGTCACGCTGGCCAACGGCAAGAGCACCACGTTGGCCGATGCCAAGCAGTTCGTCGGCTACACCGGCGATGACAAGGCCCCCGCCTCGGTGCTGTTCGCACACAACGGCTTGCACCTGGACCTGATCATCGACAAGACCACGCCCATTGGCAAAACCGATGCGGCAGGTGTGAGCGACCTGATCGCCGAAGCCGCCCTGTCCACCATCCTGGACCTCGAAGACTCCGTGGCCGCCGTGGACCACGAAGACAAGGTGCTGGCCTACAGCAACTGGTTGGGCATTCTGGACGGCAGCCTCAAGGAAGAGCTGACCAAAGGCGGCAAGACTTTCACGCGCACCATGAACGGTGACCGCCATTACACCAAGCCCGCCGGCAAGGGCGAGGTGGTGTTGCACGGCCGCTCACTGCTGTTCGTGCGCAATGTGGGCCACCTGATGACCAACCCGGCCATCACCTGGACTGACAAGTCTGGCAAGGTGCGCGAGATTCCTGAGGGCATCATGGACGCCATGGTCACCACGACCATCGCCATGGTTGACTTGCAGAAGAAAAAGAACCACCCCCTGCGCAACAGCCGTACCGGCAGCGTCTACATCGTCAAACCCAAGATGCATGGCCCGGCCGAAGTCGCGTTTGCTGACGAGCTGTTCGGCCGCGTCGAGAAGGTGCTGGGCCTCAAAGCCTCCACCGTCAAGCTGGGCATCATGGACGAAGAGCGCCGCACCAGCGCCAACCTGAAAGCCTGTATCGCCGCCGCCAAGAGCCGCGTGGCCTTCATCAACACCGGCTTCCTGGATCGCACCGGCGACGAAATGCACACCTGCATGTTGGGTGGCCCCGTCATGCGCAAGGGCGACATCAAGAACAGCACTTGGCTGGCTGCCTACGAAAAGAACAACGTCAACGTGGGCCTGCAGTGCGGCCTGCGCGGTCGCGCCCAGATCGGTAAAGGCATGTGGGCCATGCCCGACCTGATGGCTGACATGCTCAAGGCCAAAATTGCGCACCCGCTGGCCGGTGCCAACACCGCCTGGGTGCCCAGCCCCACCGGCGCCACGCTGCACGCCATGCACTACCATCAGGTCAATGTGGCCGCGCTGCAAAAGCAGATGGAAAAGGCCGTGGCCAAGCAAGACGCCAAAGTGCTGCGCGACGAGACGCTGGACAAGCTGTTGCAGTTCCCGGTGGTAGCCAAAACCGAAGCCAACTGGACACCCGAGCAAAAGCAGCAGGAACTGGACAACAACGCCCAAGGCATCCTGGGCTACGTGGTGCGCTGGGTCGACCAGGGCGTGGGCTGCTCCAAGGTGCCCGACATCCATAACGTGGGCCTGATGGAAGACCGCGCCACGCTGCGCATCTCCAGCCAGCACATGGCCAACTGGCTGCACCACGGCGTGGTCAGCAAGAAGCAGGTGCAGGACACTTTCGAGCGCATGGCCAAGGTGGTGGATGGCCAGAACGCTGGCGATCCGTTCTACAAGCCCATGGCCGGCAACTTCGACAAGAGCGCGGCCTACAAGGCGGCCTGCGACCTCGTGTTCAAGGGCAAAGAGCAGCCGTCCGGTTACACCGAACCGCTGCTGCACGCCTGGCGCCTGAAGGTCAAGGCCGGCGCCTAAATCAACAACGGAGCGTAGGAGACCGAGCGGCCCCTTTTGGGGCCGCTTTTTTGTTGCTCTAAACTCTTTGCATGCGTGCTGCCCATACCGTCGATCCTCACCGCTGCCCTTTGTGTGGTGGACCCAATACGTGCGTCATGACGCTGCCCGAGTCCGAGCGTCCCCCGGGGCCCTGCTGGTGCGTGCGAGAAACCTTCAGTGCCGAGTTACTGGAGCGTGTGCCGCCGCAGGCGCAGCGCCAGGCCTGCATTTGTCCGGCTTGCGTGGCGGCCAGCCGAAAGCTGGCGCAGGGGGGTGATTGATGTGTCAACTCTTGGGCATGAACTGCAACACGCCCACCGACATTACCTTCAGTTTCAGTGGCTTTGCGCAGCGTGGTGGCGTGACGGATCACCACAGCGACGGCTGGGGCATTGCCTTTTTCGAGGGGCGAGGAGTACGCCACTTGGTGGACCATGAGAGCGCCGCCACTTCGCCCGTGGCTGAGCTGGTCAGGCGTTACCCGATCAAAAGCGAGAATGTGATTGCCCATATCCGCAAAGCCACGCAAGGCGAGGTGATGCTGGAAAATTGCCACCCCTTCGTGCGCGAGCTGTGGGGACGTTATTGGGTGTTTGCGCACAACGGCAATCTGAAAGATTTTGAGCCGCGGCTGCATGGCAGCTTCAGGCCGGTGGGGCAGACCGACAGCGAGCGGGCGTTTTGCTGGCTCATGCAGGAACTGGCCAAGTCCCATGCGACCTTGCCCAGTGTTGAGGAGCTGAGCCTGACTTTGCGCGAGCTGGTGCCGCAGATTGCGCGGCACGGCACCTTCAACTTTTTGTTGTCCAACGGCGATGCGCTATGGGCGCATGCAACAACGCAGCTTTATTATGTGTTGCGACGCTGCCCCTTCACCCGCGCCACCCTCAGTGACGAGGACATGAGCGTCAACTTTGCCGACCACACGCGCGAAACCGATCGGGTAGCGATTGTGGTCACCCAGCCCTTGACCACCGATGAGCAGTGGCTTGCTTTTGAACCGGGGCGGCTTTACACCTTTGCCCAAGGCGATCTGTTGTAAACGAGTTGCCCTTGGGGCGAAAGCCCGGGCTCAGCGCAATGCGGCTTCCAGAGCGTCAATGAACAGCGCGGCCACGTCACAACCCTGTTGGTCGGTGATTTCCTGAAAACAGGTTGGGCTGGTGACGTTGATTTCAGTCAGGTGCCCGCCGATCACGTCCAGACCGACCAGCAGCAAGCCACGTGCGGCCAGGATGGGGCCCAGCGTTTGCGCGATTTCGCGCTCGCGTTCGGTCAAGGGCATGGCCACACCTTTGCCGCCTGCGGCCAGGTTGCCGCGCACCTCGCCACCCTGAGGAATCCGTGCCAGCGCAAAGGGCACGGGTTGGCCACCAATGACCAGCACGCGCTTGTCGCCTTCGCTGATCTGCGGCAGGTATTTTTGCACCATCACCGTTTGCGCACCACCTTGGTTGAGGGTTTCGATGATGGCACCCAGGTTCAGACCATCGTTGCCGATCTTGAAGATGCCCATGCCACCCATGCCGTCCAGCGGCTTGAGGATGATCTCGCCATGCTCGGCGTGGAAGTTGCGAATGTCGGCCTCGCTGCGCGTGACCAAGGTGGGCGCGGTGAATTGCGGGAACTCGAGGATGGCAAGTTTTTCGGGATGGTCGCGCAGGGCTGCGGGGCTGTTGAACACCTTGGCCCCTTCGCGTTCGGCCTGGCCCAGCAGGTGGGTGGCGTAGAAGTACTCGCTGTCAAAAGGCGGGTCCTTGCGCATGAGCACGGCGTCAAAGGTCTTGAGCGCGGCGCGGCGTGTGGCCATGACCTCGAACCAATTGTCGGCCTGGCCGGTCAGGCGAATGTCCTGCACCTGCGCGCTCACACCTTCACCTTGCAGCCAGCGGATGTCTTGCGGCTCACAGGCGGTGATGTTGTGGCCACGCTTTTGGGCCTCGCGCATCATGGCGAAGGTGGTGTCCTTGTAGGTCTTGAAGGACGCGAGCTGGTCGGCAACAAACAGGATGTTCATGGGGCGATCTTATTGGAAAGCCACTTCGGCAAAGCTGCGCAGTTTGCGGCTGTGGAGTTGGGCGTGACCTGCGGCTCGCAGCAATTCGAGCGCGCGGATGCCAATCTGCAGGTGCTGGTTGACCCGCTCGCGGTAGAAGTGGTTGGCCATACCGGGCAGCTTGATTTCACCGTGAAGTGGCTTGTCGCTCACACACAGCAGCGTGCCATAGGGTACGCGGAACCGGAAACCGTTGGCCGCAATCGTCGCGCTTTCCATGTCCAGCGCCACGGCGCGGCTTTGGCTGAAGCGGCGTTGCGGCGTGTTGTCGGGCAAGAGCTCCCAATTTCGGTTGTCGGTGCTGGCGACGGTGCCGGTGCGCATCAGGCGCTTGAGCTCAGCGCCCTGACAGCCGGTGATTTCGCTCACGGCTTTTTCGAGTGCGACCTGGATCTCGGCGAGCGCCGGAATCGGCACCCACAAGGGTAGCTCTTCATCGAGCACATGGTCCTCGCGCACATAGGCGTGGGCCAGGACATAGTCGCCCAGCTGCTGCGTGGTGCGCAGACCGGCGCAGTGTCCCACCATGAGCCAGGCGTGCGGGCGCAGCACGGCAATGTGGTCGGTGATGTTCTTGGCGTTGGCCGGGCCCACGCCAATGTTGACCATGGTGATGCCGCTGTGGCCTTCGCGCACCAGGTGGTAGGCGGGCATTTGCGGCAGGCGAGGTGGTGCGACGCCCAGGCCGTCGTCGGCATGGGCAGACAGTCCCACACGGCGCGTGACCACATTGCCCGGCTCTACAAACGCGGTGTAGGGGCTGTCAGCCTTGGCCATTTCGGCATGGCCCAGCGCGATGAACTCGTCGATGTAGAACTGGTAGTTGGTGAACAACACATAATTCTGGAAATGTGCCGGACTGGTGCCGCTGTAGTGACGCAGGCGGTGCAAGGAGTAGTCCGCACGAGCGCCCGGGAACAGTGACAACGGTTGGGGCTGCCCGTGGGCGCTTCGCCAGGTGCCGTTGGCGATGCTGTCATCCATGGCGGTCAGGTCGGGCAGATCGAACACATCGCGCAGGCGGGAGCGCCGCGCCGCACTCATCTCGCCTTCCATATGCTCGTTTTCTGCAAAAGAAAAATGCACCGGCATCGGCTCCTTGCTGGTGCCCACCTCCAACTTGACGCCATGGTTGGCAATCAGCAGTGCAAACTGCTGGCGCAGGTAGTCGGCAAACAGATCGGGCCTGGTCAGGGTGGTGGCATAGCTGCCCGCGCTGGCCACAAAGCCGTAACTCAGCAGTTCGGTTTCCGCGTCGTCCGGAGGCGTCCAGCCCGTGGCCGTTTCGAGCCGCACATAGGGGTAGCAGGCACGCACCCGGTCCTGCAAATCTTCACCCGCAACAAAGCGTTGCATAGCGCTGCGCAGATGCAGCACGCTTTGCGAGTACAGTGCCTGCACCCGCTCAAGCGCGTCGTCAGCGTTGTCAAAAAGTTCAGGGGCGATGAAAGGGGTGGGCGTGTACATGCCCACCATTGTGCAACGGCTATGTGACGCTTGTCGCTTACATGCTGCGGCGGTACTGACCACCCACCTCGAAGAGGGCGTTGGTGATCTGGCCCAGCGAGCACACGCGCACCGCGTCCATGAGGACTTCGAACACGTTGGTGTTGTCGATCACGGCTTGCTGCAGGCGCGCCAGCATGGCTGGCGCCTTGTCTGCGTTGCGGGCGTGGAAGTCGTTCAGGCGCTTGAGCTGGCTTTGCTTTTCCTCTTCGGTGGAACGGGCCAACTCCAGGCTCTCCAGCACGGCATCGCCTTTGGGGTTGCGGAAGGTGTTGACGCCGATGATCGGGTACTCGCCGGTGTGCTTGAGCATCTCGTAGTGCATCGACTCGTCTTGAATCTTGCCACGCTGGTAGCCGGTTTCCATGGCGCCCAGCACGCCGCCACGCTCGGCGATGCGCTCGAACTCGGCCAGCACCGCCTCTTCGACCAGCTCGGTGAGCTCGTCGATGATGAAAGCACCCTGGTTCGGGTTTTCGTTCTTGGCCAGGCCCCATTCGCGGTTGATGATGAGCTGGATGGCCATGGCGCGGCGCACCGAGTCTTCGGTGGGCGTGGTGATGGCCTCGTCGAACGCGTTGGTGTGCAGGCTGTTGCAGTTGTCGTAGATCGCGATCAGCGCCTGCAGTGTGGTGCGGATGTCGTTGAACTGGATTTCTTGCGCGTGCAGCGAGCGGCCCGAAGTCTGGATGTGGTACTTCAGTTTTTGTGAGCGCTCGTTCGCACCGTACTTCTCTTTCATGGCCACGGCCCAGATGCGGCGCGCCACGCGGCCGAGCACCGTGTATTCCGGGTCCATACCGTTGCTGAAGAAGAAGCTCAGGTTGGGCGCGAAATCGTCGATGTGCATGCCGCGTGCCAGGTACGCTTCCACGAAGGTGAAGCCGTTGGACAGCGTGAAGGCCAGCTGGCTGATCGGGTTGGCCCCGGCTTCGGCGATGTGATAGCCCGAGATCGATACGCTGTAGAAGTTGCGCACGTCGTGGTGCACAAAGTACTGCGCGATGTCGCCCATGACCTTGAGCGAGAACTCGGTCGAGAAGATGCAGGTGTTTTGCCCCTGGTCTTCTTTCAGGATGTCGGCCTGCACCGTGCCGCGCACGTTGGCCAGCACCCATTCCTTGATCTTGGCGGTTTCGGTTTCGGTGGGTTCGCGGCCGTTCTCGGCCTTGAACTTGTCGATGTTCTGGTCGATGGCCGTGTTCATGAACATGGCCAGTATCGACGGCGCGGGGCCGTTGATCGTCATCGACACAGACGTTGTGGGGTTGCACAGGTCAAAGCCCGAATACAGCACCTTCATGTCGTCCAGCGTGGCCACGTTCACGCCCGAGTTGCCGATCTTGCCGTAGATGTCCGGGCGCAAGTCGGGGTTGTTGCCATACAGCGTGACCGAGTCGAAGGCGGTAGACAGGCGCTTGGCGGGCATGCCCTCGCTCACCAGCTTGAAGCGGCGGTTGGTGCGGAAGGGGTCGCCTTCACCGGCGAACATGCGGGTGGGGTCTTCGCCCTCGCGTTTGAAGGCGAAGGTGCCTGCGGTGTAGGGGTAGCTGCCGGGCACGTTGTCGAGCATCAGCCACTTGAGGATTTCGCCGTGGTCTTCGTACTGGGGCAGGGCCACTTTCCGGATGGTGGTGCCGCTCAGGGACTTGGTGGTCAATGCGGTACGGATTTCCTTGTCGCGGATCTTCACCACATACTCGTCGCCCGCGTAGGCCTTTTGCATGTCGGGCCACTGGGCCAGCAGTTTCTTGGCTGCCGGGTCCTGCACGGCTTCGCGGGCCACGGCCAAATCGATGGCGGCTTCAGAGGCTTTGGCCCGGTCGGGCTTGCCCACTTGCAGCATGTCGGCGGCAGCGCGCAGTTGTTGAATCTCGCGGGCCAGTTTGGCCTGCTCGCGGGCGCGCTTTTTGTAGCCGCGCACGGTGTCGCTGATCTCGGCCAGGTAGCGGGTGCGTGCGGGAGGCACGATGGGGGTCTGGTGTGTGGAGTGGCGCACGTCGACCAGCGGCAGGCGGCCGTCGCTGACTTTCAGGCCCAGCTCGGCCAGACGTTTTTTGAGGGCCTGGTACAGCGCGGTCACGCCGTCGTCGTTGAAGCGCGCGGCCATGGTGCCGAACACCGGCATCTGCTCGGTGGGCACGGTCCAGGCCTCCTTGTTGCGCTGGACCTGCTTGGCCACATCGCGCAGCGCGTCACTGGCACCTTTGCGGTCAAACTTGTTGATGGCGACGAACTCGGCAAAGTCCAGCATGTCGATTTTTTCGAGCTGGCTGGCGGCGCCGAATTCGGGTGTCATCACGTACATGGGCACATCGACATGCGGCACGATGGCGGCATCGCCCTGGCCAATGCCCGAGGTCTCGACGATCACCAGGTCAAAGCCCGCCACTTTGCAGGCGGCGATCACGTCAGGCAGTGCCGCAGAAATTTCGGAGCCGAAATCGCGGGTCGCCAGGCTGCGCATGAAGATGCGCGAGCCCTTGCTCCAGGGGCCGATCGCGTTCATGCGGATGCGGTCGCCCAGCAGGGCGCCACCGCTCTTGCGGCGCGAGGGGTCAATCGACACCACGGCCACACGCAGGTTGTCGTCCTGGTCCAGACGCAGACGGCGCACCAGCTCATCGGTCAGGCTGGATTTGCCTGCGCCGCCCGTGCCGGTGATGCCGAGCACAGGCACCTTTGTCGTGGCAGCTGCAGCGCGCAGGGCATCAACCATCTTGGCATCGGCCTTCCCGTTCTCCAGCGCCGTCATCAATTGGGCCAGCGCGCGCCAGCTCATTTCGCTGTGGCCTTGGATGGCGTCGATGCTCTTGGGGGCCAGCGCCGAAAAGTCCTTGTCGGCGCGCATCACCATTTCGCCGATCATGCCGGCCAGGCCCATCTTCTGGCCGTCCTCGGGGCTGAAGATGCGCACACCGTGTTCGGCCAGCATGCGGATCTCGGCGGGCACGATCACGCCGCCGCCACCGCCAAAAACCTGGATGTTCTCGCCGCCACGTGCCTTGAGCAGCTCGACCATGTAGGTGAAGTATTCGTTGTGTCCGCCCTGGTAGCTGGAGACCGCGATGCCCTGCACGTCTTCCTGCAGCGCAGCGGTCACCACCTCGTCCACCGAGCGGTTGTGGCCCAGGTGGATGACCTCGGCACCCATACTTTGCAGGATGCGGCGCATGATGCCGATGGCGGCGTCGTGGCCATCAAACAGGCTGGCGGCGGTGACAAAACGCACCTTGTTCGTGGGGCGATATTCGGCCAGGGCTTTGTATTCGGCGGACAGGTCGGTCATGGCAGATCTCCGGGATTTGTCTTTACGTTTACGTAAACGTCAACTTTGGCATCTTACCGTGATCAAGCCTGGCTGTCATCCCGAAAACGCGTGGCAGTCACCCCTTTCTTATCAGGGATAACCGGGGGGTGTTCCCATTTTTGGGCGAATGCGGCGTTCACGGGGCTATGATTAATGCAATCTAAGCCTTCGAATAAGTGAGCACGTCATGAGCCAATTGGTCGATCCGGAAAAGAAAAAAGCCCTTTGCGCACGTCTGGCCCGTATTGAGGGGCAGCTGCGCGGACTGCAGCGCCTGATCGAAAGCGATGCGGACTGCGACAAAATTGCCCAGCAAATGGCCGCCGCACGCAAAGCTCTGGACAAATCCTTCTTCTCCATGGTGGGCTGCATGATCGAGCAGGGCGACCAGTCTGCCGATCATGTTGCCGAAATGCTGACCAAGTTTGCGTAAAGGCCGGTCCGTGAACCCGATTCAACTGTTTGAGCCTGTTTCCTGTACGTACACCTACGTTCTGTTTGACGAAGACACACGTGAAGCGGTGTTGATCGATCCGGTTGATGAAATGCTCGAGCGCGATCTGCAAGTCCTGCGCGAGCAGGGGCTCAAGCTGGTTTGGACGGTGGAGACCCATGCCCATGCTGACCACATCACCAGCGCAGCGCGTCTGGCTGAGCACACGGGTGCACGCACCGCCGCGCCGCAAGGGTGCAATATTGGTACGGCTGGTGTTCAACTGAAAGACGGTCATACGCTGAGCTTTGGCCGCCAGACGATCAAGGCGTTGCACACCCCCGGGCACACTGCCGGCAGCATGAGTTTTTATTGGGACCGAGGTGATACACGTCACGTCTTTACAGGCGATACGCTGTTGATCAACGGCTGTGGTCGTACAGATTTTCAAAGCGGCAGTGCCAAGGCCATGTATCAAAGCCTGACACAAGTGCTGTTTGCCTTGCCGGCAGACACGGTGGTTTGGCCTGGTCATGATTACCAGGGGCGTACCCACTCCACGATTGGGGCTGAGGCCACGGGAAATACCCGAGTGGCGGGCAAAACGCTGGCGCAGTTTGAAGAAACCATGAACAGCCTGAATCTGCCCAAACCCAAGCGCATCGACGAGGCCGTTCCGGCCAACTTGACCTCGGGCCTGCGCCACGATGCAGGCGGCGAGTCGCTCTTGCAGGTGCGTGCAGTTGCAGGTTATGCGGGCGATGTCAGCCCGCAACTGGCCTGGGCGTGGGTGCAGTCTGGCGAAGCCGTCATGGTCGATGTGCGCACCGATGCCGAGCGGGCCTGGGTCGGCTTTGTTCCGGGGGCCGAGCCCCTGGCATGGAAGCAGTGGCCGGGTATGGCCATGAACCCGGAGTTTGACGAAGGCTTGCGCAAACTGGCTGCTGGTGGCAAGAAGCTGGTGCTGCTGTGTCGCAGCGGTGTTCGTTCAGTTGCAGCCGCTCAGCGCGCCACGGAGCTGGGCCTGGAGGCCTACAACATCCTCGAAGGTTTCGAGGGGGATCCGGACGCGAATGCACAGCGTGGCCATCTGGGGGGCTGGCGTTTCCACGGCCTGCCTTGGCGACAGAACTGAGACCATCTACGCGCATGAGTTTGTTGGCCATTGATGTAGGCAACACCCGATTGAAATGGGCGTTGTATGACCATGCCCATCCGCAGGCAGCTGTGCTTGCCCATGGTGCTGAATTTCTCGAAAACATCGACCGACTGGCTGAGGGTGCCTGGGCCAGCTTGCCTGCGCCGACACACATGATTGGCTGTGTGGTGGCCGGCGATGCCATCAAGCGCCGTGTGCACGAACAGATGGATTTGTGGGATGTTGCCCCGCAATGGGTGGTGCCCAGTCAATCCGAAGCGGGGCTCACCAACGGTTACGACCACCCCAGCCGTCTGGGGGCGGACCGCTGGGTGGCCATGATTGGTGCGCGTGCCCGTATGCTGGCGCAGTGTCCTGAACCGCGCCCCCTGGTGGTGGTGATGGTGGGGACGGCAGTGACTGTGGAGGCCATCGACGCGCAGGGGCATTTTCTGGGGGGGCTCATCCTGCCCGGACACGGCATCATGCTGCGTGCTCTGGAGTCCGGCACGGCGGGTTTGCATGTGCCCACCGGTGAAGTGCGTCCCTTCCCCACCAACACCAGCGATGCTTTGACCAGTGGTGGCACCTATGCCATTGCCGGGGCTTGCGAACGTATGGTGCAACACCTGCGTGCGCATACTGGACAAGAGCCTGTGTGCATCATGACGGGTGGTGCGGGCTGGAAGATGGCGCCCAGCATGTCGGTGACCTTTGACCTGGTTGAAAACCTGATCTTTGATGGCCTGTTGACCTTGGCCCAGTCGCGTTTCTAGACAAAACCAGCTTACCCGCGTTCAGCGCTGTAGCTTTGGGTGATGGTGCGCAGGTGCTCGCGCAACTCGGGGCGGCTGAGGTGAGGCGTCAGCAATGACAGGACGTGTTGTGCGCCTTGCTGCATGGCTCGGCTGGCGCCTTCAGGCTCCAGGGCACGACGGGGGTCTTTGACGTATTCGTAGCTGAGCCAGTAGGTCAGCATCACGGCCATGCTGGTAGACAGGGTGTCGGCCGTGTCGCCATCCATTTGCAGCATGCCTGCGGCGGTCATGGATGCAAGCATCCACTTCAGGGACTCGGTTTTCTTCTCAAGCACGTGGCGGAAGTGGGTTTCCAGGTGGCGATTGCCCGCCAGCAGGTTGTTGAGGTCGCGGTACAGGAAGCGGAAGTTCCAGACCTGCTCAAACAGCGAGTGCATGAAAAACCAGGCATCTTCAATGTCCTGCACGTCCGAGCCCGCTTCCAGCAGGCGCAGCATGTCGGCTTCAAACTGGTCGTAGAGATGGTTGACCAGCTTGTCCTTGGACGCGAAGTGGTAGTACAGATTGCCGGGACTGATGCCCAGCTCTGACGAAATCAGTGTGGTCGAGACGTTGGGCTCCCCAAAGCGGTTGAACAGGTCCAAGGTGACCTGGGTGATGCGCTCGGCAGTTTTGCGGGGGGCTTTTTTCGCCATGGTGGTGCGTTTGAGGTCAGGCCTTTTTCCGGGCGGCCGTGCTGGACTTGCGTGCAGGGGACTTGGCGGGGGCTGCTTTGGTTTTGGAAGCGCCTGACTTGTTGCTGGCTGTGGGTTGTGATTGCTTGAGTTGCGCTTCGAGATGGCTGATGCGTGCATTCAAGGCCTCGATGTCGGCCATGCTGGGCATGCCCAGGCGCTGCAGGGCCTTGGCAACGCGGTCTTCAAACAGGTGCTCCAGCTTGTCGATGCGGCCGCTGGCTTGTTGACCGATGTTGTGGGCCATGCTCGAGAGCTGCTCGGTCGCCTCATGGATGCGTTGCTGTGCCTGCTCCTGGCTTTTGCGCTGAAAGGACAGCCCATCGCTGACCAGCGCCTCAAACGCTTTGGTGCCTCGGGCTTGGGCTTGCGCCATCGCGCCCAGACCGGCCAGCCAGACTTGTTGCGGGTTCATGGCCGAGGCGATCGAGGGGTCGGTTTTTTCATTGGGCTTGGTCATGGGGGTTCTCCGTACGATGGCTCCAATGTAACCTGCGCAGGCCAGGCTTGAACAGCCTTCTAAAATCCATACCCATCATGACCATCCTCGTTACAGGCGGCGCCGGCTTCATTGGCGCAAACTTTGTGCTCGACTGGATCGCTGGCTCTGACGAGCCCGTGGTCAACCTCGACAAACTCACCTACGCGGGCAACCTCGAAACCCTGGCCAGCCTGCAGGGCAACCCGCGCCATATCTTTGTGCAGGGCGACATTGGCGACCGTGCCTTGGTCGAACGCCTGCTGGCCGAGCACCAGCCCCGCGCCGTGGTCAACTTTGCCGCCGAGAGTCATGTGGACCGCTCCATCCACGGCCCCGGCGACTTTGTGCAAACCAATATTGTCGGCACCTTTAACCTGCTGGAATCCGTGCGTGGGTACTGGAGTTGTCTGCCAGATGCTGACAAAGCGGCTTTCCGCTTCCTGCACGTCTCCACCGATGAGGTGTATGGCTCGCTGGCTAAGGACGATCCGGCCTTTGCCGAGACGAACCGCTACGAGCCCAACAGCCCGTATTCGGCCAGCAAGGCCGCCTCAGACCACCTGGTACGCGCCTGGCACCACACCTACGGCCTGCCGGTGCTCACCACCAACTGCTCCAACAACTACGGGCCTTTCCACTTCCCTGAGAAGCTCATTCCGCTGATGATCGTCAACGCCTTGGCGGGCAAACCCCTGCCGGTGTATGGCGACGGCATGCAGATCCGCGACTGGCTCTACGTCAAGGACCACTGCAGCGCCATCCGCCGCGTCTTGGAAGCCGGGCGCCTGGGCGAGACCTACAACGTGGGCGGCTGGAACGAGAAGCCCAACATCGAGATCGTCAAGACCGTGTGTGCCTTGCTCGACGAACTGCGCCCCAAGCAGGACGGCAGCAGCTACGCCAGCCAGATCGCCTACGTCACCGACCGCCCCGGCCACGACCGGCGCTACGCGATTGACGCCCGCAAGCTTGAGCGCGAGCTGGGCTGGAAGCCAGCCGAGACGTTTGAAACCGGCATTCGCAAAACCGTGCAGTGGTACCTGAACAACCCGCAGTGGGTGGCCAACGTGCAAAGCGGGGCTTACCGGGAGTGGGTGAACAAACAATACGCATGAACAACCCTCTTTTTCAGGTGCTCCTTTGAAAATTCTTCTGTTGGGAAAAAACGGTCAGGTGGGGTGGGAACTGCAGCGCAGCCTGGCCCCGCTGGGCGAGGTGGTGGCCCTGGATCGGAACAGTGAGCTCTGTGGTGATTTGAGCCAGCCGGAACGCTTGGCGCAAACCGTGCGCGCTTTGCGTCCAGACGTGATCGTGAACGCTGCAGCCCACACCGCTGTGGACAAGGCCGAGAGCGAGGTGGAACTGGCCCGCACACTGAACGCAACCGCGCCCGCCGCTCTGGCGCAGGCCGCTGTCGAGACGGGCGCCTGGCTGGTGCATTATTCGACCGACTATGTGTTTGACGGCAGTGGTACACGGCCCTGGCAGGAGGGTGATGCTACCGGTCCGCTGGGTGTGTACGGCCAGACCAAGCTCGAAGGCGAGCAGGCCATTGCCGCTAGCGCTTGCAAGCATCTGATCTTTCGCACCAGCTGGGTGTATGCCGCACGCGGCGGTAACTTTGCCAGAACCATGCTGCGCCTTGCACAGGAGCGCGAACGCCTGACGGTCATTGACGACCAGCACGGTGCCCCCACCGGCGCTGATTTGATTGCCGATGTGACGGCGCATGCCATCCGCGCCGCCTTGCAGCAGCCGCAGTTGTCCGGTCTATACCATTTGGTGGCCGGCGGAGAGACGAGTTGGCACGGGTACGCTAACCATGTGATTGCCCGTGCGCGTGAGCTGCAGCCGGAGCTGGCCTGGAAGGTGGGTGAGATCGCGCCCGTGCCGACCAGCGCCTTCCCGACCCCGGCCAAGCGTCCGCTCAATTCGCGCTTGAACACGCAAAAGCTGCAGCAGGTCTTTGGCCTGAGTCTGCCGCATTGGCAGCAAGGCGTGGACCGCATGCTGCTCGAAATTTTGTAATCGGCTTGCTGCACAATTCACTTCAGCATTATTTGACGAGTCCACCATGACCCTTACCTCTGCCCCCGCTGTCGCGCCGCAAGACCAGGCCCAGATCCTGGCGCGGGCCATGCCCTACATCCGCAAGTTCCACGGCAAGACCCTGGTCATCAAGTACGGCGGTAACGCCATGACCGATCCGGCCCTGCAGCAAGCCTTTGCCGAAGATGTGGTGCTGCTCAAGCTGGTGGGCATGAACCCGGTGGTGGTGCACGGCGGCGGCCCGCAGATCGAAGGCCTGCTGCAGCGCCTGGGCAAGAAGGGTGAATTCATCCAGGGCATGCGCGTGACCGATGCCGAGACCATGGAAGTGGTCGAGTGGGTGCTGGGCGGCGAAGTGCAGCAGGACATTGTGGGCATGATCAACCGCGCCGGTGGCAAGGCCGTGGGCCTGACGGGCCGTGATGGTGGCCTGATCCGTGCGCGCAAGCTGCGCCTGGTCGACAGCCAGGACCCGACCAAGGAGCACGATGTGGGCCAGGTCGGCGAGATCGAAAGCATCGACCCGTCCATCCTGAAGTGCCTGCAGGACGACGCTTTCATTCCGGTGGTCAGCCCCATCGGTTTTGGCGTGAACAACGAGAGCTACAACATCAATGCCGACGTCGTGGCCGCCAAGCTGGCCATGGCGCTGCAGGCGGAAAAGTTGCTCATGCTCACCAACATCCGCGGTGTGCTGGACAAGCAGGGCGATCTGCTGACCGAACTGACCGCCAAGCGTATTGATGAGCTGTGTGCCGATGGCACCATCAGCGGCGGCATGATTCCCAAGATTGCCGGGGCACTCGATGCAGCCAAGAGCGGTGTGAATGCAGTGCACATCATTGACGGCCGCGTGCCGCACGCCATGCTGCTTGAAGTCCTGTCCGAGCAGGCCTTTGGCACCATGATTCGCAGTCGCTGAAGCCATCGAACACCATAAAACAAGGAGGAGCGCCTTATGTCCGGTCAGGAATTGAACGAAGAGCAGGGAGCTGAGGCGCAGACCCCCGTGCGCAAACGCCCACGACCGGGCGAGCGACGTTTGCAGATCTTGCAGACGCTAGCAAGCATGCTGGAACAACCCGGCGCTGAACGAGTCACCACAGCCGCATTGGCAGAGCGCATTGGCGTGAGCGAAGCGGCCCTGTATCGACACTTCGCCAGCAAGGCGCAAATGTTTGAAGGGCTCATCGACTTTGTCGAGCAGTCGATCATGGGCCTCATCCGTCAGGTCACAGACCGCGAAGCCGAAGGCCCCGCGCAAGCCAGCCGGATTGTGGCCTTGCTGGTGCAGTTCGGCGAGAAGAATCCCGGCATGACCCGAGTCATGACGGGTGACGCGCTGGTGCATGAGCATGCGCGTTTGCAAGAACGCGTCAACTTGCTGTTTGACAAGATTGAGGCGCAACTGCGCCAAAGCCTGCGCAGCAGTGAAGGTGCTACGCCGACGCTCGACGCACAGGTGACAGCTTCACTGCTGGTGGCCTTTCTCATGGGTCGACTTCAACGCTATGCTCGCTCAGGATTCAAGCGCTTGCCTTCCGAGCAACTGTCCGCCTGCTTGGCGAGGCTCGTGTAAGCGCTTGGTTTAACCCAAGGAAAACCTCATGAAGCTTGTTCGCTATGGCCGTCCCGGTAAGGAAAAACCGGGCTTGATCGATGCGCAAGGCCAACTGCGCGACCTCAGTGGGATCGTGCCCGACATTGGTCCTCAGCAACTTTCTGACAAGGTCTTGGCCCGCTTGGCGAAACTCAAGACGGACAAGTTGCCCTTGGTGCGTGGCCGCCCGCGCATGGGCTGTCCGGTGGCTGGCATTGGGAAGTTTCTGGCCATTGGTCTGAACTATGCAGACCATGCGGCCGAGGCTGGAATGCCGCTGCCCAAAGAACCCATCGTCTTTACCAAGGCCATCAGCTGTATCCAGGGGCCAGATGATGACGTGATGCTGCCCAAAGGCTCCAAAAAGTCTGATTGGGAAGTGGAGTTGGGGGTGGTCATCGGCAAGCGGGCGCGCCATGTGTCGCAAAAAGATGCTTTGTCGCATGTGGCCGGTTATTGCGTGGTCAACGACTTGAGTGAACGCGAATACCAGATCGAGCGCGGCGGCACTTGGGACAAAGGCAAGGGCTGCGATACCTTCGGACCCATTGGCCCCTGGCTGGTTACGCGTGATGAAGTGGGCAATCCGCAAAACCTGAACTTGTGGCTGGACCTCAATGGCCAACGCATGCAAACGGGCAACACCAAGACCATGGTGTTTGGCGTGGCCAAGCTGATCAGCTATGTGAGTCAATTCGTCACGCTCGAGCCTGGCGATGTGCTGACCACCGGCACGCCACCTGGCGTGGGCATGGGTATCAAGCCTGCCCCGGTTTATCTCAAGCGAGGAGACGTGATGGCTTTGGGTATTGAAGGGCTGGGACACCAGACGCAAAAGGTCGTGCCTTTCAAGGCCTGATCCGGATTTACCCTTGATTTGTGCCAACAGGCTTGGCACAACAGCGAATTCATGCAAAATAGAACGACCGTTCTATTTTGCATGCCATGAACATTCGCAAACTCACACCCGTCGCCAAAGAAACGCCAGAGCCAGCGCGGCGCGCGTTGCTCAAAGGGCAGCAAACCAAAGCCGTGATTGTCGAGGCGGCACTTGGCCTGGCTTCACAAATTGGGCTGGAGGGCTTGTCGATTGGCGCCCTGGCCGAAATCACCGGTATGAGCAAGTCCGGTGTCTTCGCGCATTTCGGCTCGCGTGAAGAGTTGCAGATTTCGGTGGTGCGCGAATACCACGCACGCTTTGAGCGCGAAATTTTTTACCCTGCACTTGACAGTGAACGTGGCTTGCCACGTTTGCAGGCCTTGTTTGATCGCTGGATGGTGCGCACCTCGACCGAGATCGACTCGGGCTGCATCTACATCAGCGGTGCGGTCGAGTTTGACGACCGCAGCGGCCCGGTGCGGGACGCGCTGGTGGCTTCGGTCAGCAGCTGGCAAGACGCGTTGCGTCGCGCTGTGGAGTTGGCGCAACAAGAGCGTCATTTGCAGCCAGGTGTGGATCCGCAGCAAATCGCTTTTGAAATCCACGGATTGATTCTGGCCCTGCACTACGAGGCGCGTTTCCTGCGCCGGGCAGGCGCCATGCAGCGCGCGCGCGAGGGCTTTGCCCGACTGATCGAACGCTACCAACCCCTTTGAATTTTTGACTTTCTGTTCAGGAGATGACCCATGGCTGTCTATACCCCGCCGCTGCGTGACATGCAGTTTGTGTTGCACGAGCTGCTGGATGTTTGTTCAGAGTTCAAGCAAATGACGCCGCACGCCGAAACGGATGCGGACACCGTCAACGCTGTCTTGGAAGAGGCTGGCAAGTTCGCCAGCGAGGTGATTTTTCCGCTCAATATTTCGGGTGACACACAGGGCTGCAAACTCGATACGGATACACATGCGGTTCAAACGCCAGATGGCTTCAAGGCTGCGTACGAGCAATACGTAGCAGGCGGCTGGCCCTCCCTCAGCTGTGATCCGGCCTACGGTGGGCAGGGGCTGCCCTTTGTGGTCAACCAGTGCCTGTACGAAATGCTCAACTCGGCCAACCAGTCGTGGACCATGTACCCAGGCCTGAGCCATGGTGCCTATGAATGCCTGCATGCGCACGGCACACCCGTGCAGCAAGCCATGTACCTGCCCAAGCTGACCAGCGGTGAGTGGACCGGCACGATGTGCCTGACCGAGCCGCATTGCGGCACAGATCTGGGCTTGCTACGTACCAAGGCCGAGCCACAGGCAGACGGCACTTACCGCATCACAGGCCAGAAAATCTTCATCAGCGCGGGCGAGCATGACCTGGCCGCCAACATTGTGCATCTGGTGCTGGCACGTCTGCCCGATGCGCCTCCCGGCTCCAAAGGCATCAGTCTGTTTCTGGTGCCCAAGTTCCATGTGCATGCCGACGGCTCTTTGGGCGAGCGCAACGGAATTTACTGTGGTGGCCTCGAACACAAGATGGGCATTCACGCCAACGCCACCTGTCAGATGATTCTGGATGGCGCGGTGGGCACGCTCGTCGGTGAGCCTAACAAGGGGCTGGCCGCCATGTTCGTGATGATGAATGCAGCGCGTCTGGGCGTGGGTAATCAGTCGCTGGGTCTCAATGAAGTGGCCTATCAAAATGCGCTGGCCTATGCCAAGGATCGTGTGCAAATGCGCTCCCTCACCGGGGTGAAGGCGCCTGCGCAAGCGGCAGACCCGATCATTGTGCATCCGGATGTGCGACGCATGCTGCTCACAGCCAAAGCCTATGCTGAAGGAGGCCGTGCCTTGTGCTGTTATGCGAGTTTGTTGCTGGACAAGGAGCAGCACCACCCGGACGAAAGTGTCCGCAACGAGAGTGCGCAGCTGCTCGCGCTGCTCACGCCGATCGTGAAGGCCTTCATCACCGACAACGGTTTTGATGCCGCAGTGCAGTGCCAGCAGGTCTACGGCGGGCACGGCTTCATCAAGGAGTGGGGCATGGAGCAGTTTGTGCGCGATGCCCGTATCAACATGATTTACGAAGGCACCAACACCATTCAATCGCTAGATTTGCTGGGCCGAAAAGTGCTGGGCAACAACGGCGCCACACTGAAACTGTTTGGCGCGCAGGTGGAAAGTTTTGTGCGCGCCAATATGGCTGATCCGCGCATGGCCGAGTTTGTGCGGCCTTTGGCCGAGCTGGGCCAAAAGCTGACGCAACTGACCGCCGAAGTGGGCTACAAAGGCCTGCGTAATGCGGACGAGGTGGGTGCCGCTGCGGTGGATTACTTGCGCGTGGCAGGGCATATGGTGCTAGGCTACTTCTGGGCGCGCATGGCGCGCCTCTCGCTGGACAAGATCGCCCAAGCGCAGGCTGTCGCCCAAAAGCCTGATCCTCTGTACCTGGGCAAGGTGCAAACCGCACGCTTTTACTTTGCCCGCTTGATGCCCGAGACAGCCAGTTTGATGCGCCGTATTCGCACTGGCAGCGACGTGCTGATGGATACGGATGCCGCTTTGAGTTGAACGCTTTAACCTGAGGAGATTCCCATGAAGTTGCGAACGAGTTTGATCATGCTGCTGAGCTGCGGCATTGTGGCTGCGCACGCCCAAATGAGCCCTGTCGGGCTTTGGCAAAGCGTTGATGATGGTAATGGTCAGCCCAAAGCTGAAATCCTGATCGTGGAGCGCCCAGGCGGGGGCTTGAGTGGCAAGGTGGAGAAGTCCTTGCTCGCCACGCCCAACCCGGAGCCGATGTGCAACCTTTGCACGGATGATCGCAAAGGCCAGGCCAAGATCGGGATGGAGATCATCCGTGGGGGCAAACAAGTCGAGGGCAAGGAAGTGTGGGAGGGCGGCAAAATTCTCGATCCCGAAAATGGCAAGGAGTACAGTCTCAAGCTCACGCCTACAGACGGTGGGCGCAAACTGGAGGTGCGTGGCTACATTGGCATGCCCTTGCTGGGACGCACGCAAGTGTGGAATCGCATCCGTTGACTTTTATTTCTTCTGCACCGCTCATGTCTGACATTCTTGAACACCGCGATGGCGGGGTGATGACCCTGACCTTCAATCGACTGGATCGTAAAAATTCGATCACAGCAGCCATGTACGATTTGCTGGCCGAGTCGCTGGAAGCCGCTGCACGTGACCATGAAGTGCGCACTGTGTTGATTCAAGGTCACGAGACGGTGTTTTGCGCGGGTAACGACATTGCCGACTTTCTGGAGCAGCCCCCCTCCGGGCAGGATGCGCCTGTGTTCCGGTTCCTGCGTGCCTTGGCCACTTTGGACAAGCCCTTGCTTGCTGCGGTGGCCGGACCAGCGGTAGGCATCGGCACGACCTTGCTCTTGCATTGCGACCTGGTCTATGCGGGAGATAACGCGGCGTTTTCCTTGCCATTTGTGAACCTGGGCTTGTGCCCGGAGGCTGCGTCCAGCATGCTGTTGCCCGCCATGTTTGGCCATCACCGTGCGGCCGAAGCCTTGCTTTTGGGTGAGCCTTTCTTTGCAGAAGCTGCTATGGAGGTGGGCTTGATCAACCGCGTTTTGCCGCCCACCGAGGTCAATGCTTATGCGCAGGCGCAGGCACGCAAGCTCTCCGCCAAGCCGCTGTCGTCGCTGATAGCGACCAAGCGTCTGATGAAGCGTCATCAACAAGCGCAGGTGCTCGATGTCATGGCCGAGGAGGGGGAAGTCTTTGCGCGTATGTTGCGTGAGCCTGCCGCCAAGGAGGCCTTTGGCGCTTTCATGGAAAAACGCAAACCCAACTTTGCGGGCTTGTGAAGCCATGACCCAGAAAAAGACAGTGCCCGAGGCCTTTGAGGCGGAGTACTTGGCGGCCTTTCGGGACATCTACGAAAACAAGATTGTGTTCAACAAGCTGTTGGGGCTGAAGTTGCACGATATCGATCCGCAGGGGCGGGTGCGTGCCAGCATCGAGATGCGTCCTGAACTCGTGGGGCACTTTGCCTACAACCGAGTGCATGGTGGCGTGATTAGTGCGGCGCTGGATGCGATGGGCAGCGCTGCCGTGATGGCAGCCCTGGCTGCGCGCCACATGGACGAACAGCCGGCCAAACGCATCGAGCGTTTTGCCAAATTGGGCACCATCGACTTGCGGGTGGATTATTTGCGCCCAGGCATCGGGGAATACTTCACTATCCATGCCGAATGCCTGCGTGTGGGCTCGCGCGTGGGTTCGGCGCGCATGGAATTTTGCGGGCCTGACGGCACCCTGATGTCCAGCGGCGCTGCGGCCTACATCGTTTCCTGATCAGTTCTTGGGAATGGGGCGGGGTTTGCCGCTGTCATCAATGGCGACGTAGGTCAGGGTGGCCTGGGTGACCTTCAGTGATGCGTGATCGTCCCGAAGGCGCTCTGCAAACACCTGTACATCAACGGTGATTGAGGTGTTGCCCACACGTGTGATGTCTGCGTAAAAGCTCAGGATATCGCCCACGCGTACGGGTTGTTTGAAGATGAACTCATTGACCGCGACGGTAGCAATGCGGCCGCGTACGCGCCTGGCGGGCAGCACGGCGCCAGCCAAGTCCACCTGGGCCATGACCCAGCCGCCAAAAATGTCGCCGTTGGCATTGCAGTCTGCCGGCATGGGAATGACCTTGAGCACCAGCTCGTGGCCGGCGGGAAGGGCGGTGTCTTGTGGGCGTGTGGGTTCAGACATGGGCACAATCTCGGGTTGTCGTAAGAAGGATTGTCCACCATGCGCCACCACGGCCACCACGCACCCGTTCCCCCAGGTCCTGCCTCCGGCGATTGGCAGACCTTAGGTCGTCTTTTGCCCTATTTCTGGGACTACAAGTGGCGCGTGGTACTGGCCTTGGCCTGCATGGTCGGCGCCAAGCTGGCGAACGTAGGCGTGCCGCTGCTGCTCAAGCAGCTGGTGGATGCCATGAGTCTTAAGCCGGGTGACCCGCAGGCTCTGCTGGTGGTGCCCGTGGCTTTGTTGCTGGGCTATGGTGCGCTGCGTTTGATGACCTCGATCATGACCGAGTTGCGCGAGTTGGTGTTTGCAAAAGCCACGCAAGGGGCGGCCAAACGCATCGCGCTACAAACCTTCGAGCATTTGCATGGCATGTCGCTGCGCTTTCATCTGGCGCGGCAAACCGGCGGCATGACGCGCGACATCGAGCGAGGCGTGCGAGGCATTGAGTCCTTGATCTCGTTTTCGCTCTACAGCATCGTGCCTACCTTGATTGAGGTGGTGCTGGTGCTGTCCATCCTGGCGGTGAAGTTTGATGTGTGGTTCGCCCTCATTACTTTGCTGGCGCTGGCCATCTACATTTTTTTCACCGTACGCATCACCGAGTGGCGTACGCAGTTTCGGCGTCAGGCCAATGAGTTCGACTCTGCTGCACACACCAAGGCGGTGGATTCGCTGCTCAATTTCGAAACCGTCAAGTACTTTGGCAATGAAGCGTTCGAGGCGGGTCGTTACGAGCAAAGTCTCGATCGCCTGCGCGATGCCCGACTGAAGGCGCAGACTACCCTGGCCATGCTCAACGCAGGCCAGCAGCTGATCATTGCGGTGGCGCTGGTGGCCATGCTTTGGCGAGCCACACAAGGTGTGGTCGATGGACGCATGACGCTGGGCGACCTGGTCATGGTCAACGCATTCATGATTCAGCTCTACATACCGCTGAATTTTCTGGGGGTGATTTACCGCGAGATCAAGCAAAGCCTGACCGATCTGGACCGCATGTTCACGCTCATGGACCGTGAGCGTGAAATTGCCGATGCCCCGGGCGCCCCGGATTTGAGCGTGCCCTCACAAGTCAGTGTCGAATTCGACCGGGTCAGCTTTGCCTACGACAGCGATCGTCCCATCTTGCATGACATCAGTTTCACCATACCTGCCGGAAAAACGGTGGCTGTCGTGGGGCCATCGGGTTCGGGCAAGTCCACCCTCGCGCGTTTGCTCTACCGCTTTTATGACGTGCAGCAAGGTGCGGTGAAGCTGGCGGGACAGGACATTCGCACGGTGACACAAGCCAGCGTACGCCGGGCCATTGGCATCGTGCCGCAAGACACCGTGCTGTTCAACGATACAGTGGCCTACAACATTGCTTATGGGCGCGCAGGAGCTTCGCAGGCTGAAGTGGAGGCGGCGGCGCGGGCTGCGCATATTCACGATTTCATCGCGGCCACCCCTAAAGGTTACGACACCATGGTGGGGGAGCGAGGCTTGAAACTGTCGGGCGGTGAAAAGCAGCGCGTGGCCATTGCGCGCACCTTGCTCAAGGATCCACCCGTGCTGGTGTTCGACGAAGCCACCTCCGCACTGGACTCGGCCAACGAGCGTGCGATCCAGGCCGAGTTGGCTCGCGCCGCCCGCAACAAGACGGCACTGGTGATTGCGCATCGCCTGTCCACGGTGGCCGATGCGCACGAAATTCTGGTCATGGAAGCCGGGCGTATTGTTGAACGTGGCACACACGCGCAGCTGCTGGCGGGGCAAGGCCGCTACGCAAGCATGTGGGCGCTGCAGCAAAACGGCGAGGCGACATAATTGCATCATGGAAACCAAGTGGTTGGAAGACTTTGTCAGCCTGGCCGAGACGCGCAGTTTCAGCCGGTCTGCTCAGCTGCGGCATGTAACGCAGCCTGCGTTTTCGCGCCGCATTCAGGCGCTTGAAGCCTGGGCGGGGGCCGATCTGGTAGATCGCAGCTCCTACCCTACGCAACTCACCCCGGCAGGGCAAACGCTTTATGCACAGGCGCTGGAGTTGCTGCAGTCGCTGCAAAACACACGTGCCATGCTGCGTGGCCATGTGAGCGCGGGGCAGGACTTTATTGAATTTGCAGTGCCACACACATTGGCCTTCACGTTCTTCCCGGCTTGGGTAGCGAGTTTGCGTGAGCGGTTTGGCCCGATCAAGAGCCGGCTCATGGCCATGAATGTGCACGACGCAGCCATGCGCCTGGTAGAGGGCGGATGCGATGTGCTGGTGGCCTATCACCACCCTTCGCAACCGTTGCAGCTGGATCCGCAGCGCTACGACATGGTGGTGCTGGGGCAGGAGCACATTGCGCCTTATGCCAAGCCGTCAAGTGACGGTCATTCTGCATTTGCTTTTCCGGGTTCTCCGGATCGGCCAGTTCCGTATCTGGGGTATGCGTCAGGGGCGTACCTGGGCGCGGTCACGGATGAGATTCTCAAAAAATCAGCCATTCCCATTCACCTCAGTCGTGTGCATGAAACTGATATGGCGGAAGGGCTGAAGGTCATGGCAGTCGAAGGGCATGGCGTGGCTTTTTTGCCGCGCAGTGCGGTGCGCAAGGAGCTTCAGGCGAGGGCACTGGTGCCGGTAGCGTTTCCTGGGGGCAGTTCTTTGGAGCTGACCATGGAGGTGCGTGCCTACAGGGCCCGCAATGCGGCGCATCTGCCGGGTCCTAGTCATGCCCAGGACCTGTGGCGCTTTCTTCTCGCAGCCCAAGCCCAAGTCGCCGCTTCTTGAACCCTAGGGTACATCCCTAGAATGCGCCTGACTTGAGGCTGACAAATAAAGGGTAAGATTTCAGGCACGGTTTGTGCAAACCCTCTTGCGCGGCAAGAGCGATGTGCCATAGTGGGGCACATCTGGTTGTCCAACCCGATTCAACAACCCGCCAGAGTGCGGATTTTTCAGGAGAAGTGGAAATGAAAAAACACGTGATTGCTGCTGCTTTGATGACTGTGGCTGCAGTGGCTGCGCAGGCGGATACGCTGGCCAAGGTCAAGGACGCAGGCTCCATCACCATGGGGGTGCGTGACTCCTCGGGCGCTTTGTCCTACACCTTGGGCGATGGCAAGTACGCTGGTTTCCACGTCGAAATCTGCCAACGCATCATTGGCAATGTGGAAAAGGCCGTGGGCAAGAAGCTGGAAGTCAAGTACCAGTCCGTGACTTCGCAAAACCGCATTCCGCTGGTGCAAAACGGCACCGTCGACATTGAATGCGGCTCCACCACCAACAACGCCGCTCGTCAGAAAGACGTGGCCTTTGCCAACACCACTTATGTGGAAGAAGTGCGTATCGCCACCAAGGCCAGCTCTGGCATCACATCGATTGCTCAGCTGGGTGGTAAAAATGTAGCTACGACTACCGGCACAACCTCGGTGCAATTGCTTCGCAAGCACGAGCGTGCGAACGGTGTGAATTTCAATGAAGTGTTCGGTAAAGACCATGCAGACAGCTTCTTGCTGCTGGAGTCCGGTCGTGCGGATGCTTTCGTGATGGATGGCTCGATCCTGGCTGGCAATATTGCCAACAGCAAGAATCCGGCTGACTACCGTATCGTGGGTGAAGTGCTGGCGGTGGAGCCCATCGCCATCATGATGCGCAAGGATGACGCAGCCTTCAAGAAAGTCGCTGACGACACCATCGCAGCCTTGATCAAGAGTGGCGAGATGAACAAGCTCTGGGACAAGTGGTTCCTGCAGCCCATTCCACCCAAAAACGTGAAGATCGGTCTGGCCTTGAGCGAGAGTACCAAGTCGGCCTGGGCCAATCCGAACGACAAGCCTGCAGAAGACTACAAGAAATAAGACCTCAAAAGGTCTCCAGGGCCCCGCCTGCTTGCTTGGCGGGGCCTTTTTTTGACCCTTGCAGACAGGGTCGGGCTTGAGCAGGAGTTTGATAATGACTTGGGATTGGCAGGTATTTCTGCAAGATGACGGCAGCGGCCGCAACTACCTGGAGTGGATGCTGGAGGCCTGGCGCTGGACTTTGGCCGTGGCGGGCGCATCCTGGGTGGTGGCGGTCGCTGTGGGGGCGCTGGTGGGGACCGTTCGCACTTTGCCGGATCGCCCCTGGTTGGTTCAGCTGGCCAGTGCCTGGGTTGAGTTTTTCCGCAACATCCCCTTGTTGGTGCAGATTCTTCTCTGGTATTTCGTGGTGCCCAAAATCATTCCGGCATTTCAGCAAGTGCCGGGCTTTGTGCTGGTGGTGTTCGGTTTGGGCTTCTTCACGTCGGCTCGTATTGCCGAGCAATTCCGTGCCGGTATCCAGGCCTTGCCGCGCGGACAGCGTTACGCTGCCATGGCCATGGGGTTTACCACTTGGCAGTCCTATCGGTATGTGATCTTGCCAATGGCATTTCGCATCATTCTGCCGCCGCTGACCAGTGAGTCGATGAATCTGCTCAAGAACTCGTCGGTGGCGTTTGCGGTATCGATTGCCGAGCTCACCATGTTTGCCATGCAGGCGCAGGAAGAGACCTCGCGTGGCATTGAAATTTATCTGGCCGTGACCGCGCTGTATGCGGCTTCGGCTTTTGCGGTCAACCGGGTGTTTGCCTTCATCGAGAAGAAAATGCGTATCCCCGGCTTCATCGTGGCCGGCACAGGCGGAGGACATTGAGATGCTGGGTCTCGACTTTTCCTTCATCAACCTCGATGTGCTGCAAAAATTTGTCTGGGGTGGGCTGGCCTTCAGCGTGCAGCTGACGGTCATCGCCACACTGGGCGGTATTTTCTTTGGTACGCTGCTGGCGCTCATGCGCCTGTCGGGGCGGTCTGTGCTCATGGCGCCGGCCACCTTCTATGTCAATGGCATGCGATCCATCCCGCTGGTGATGGTCATCCTGTGGTTTTACTTGCTGATTCCCTTTGTGATTGGCAAACCCATTGGCGCGGAAGTCTCAGCCATCATTACCTTCATTGCGTTTGAGGCTGCCTATTTCAGTGAAATCATGCGTGCCGGCATTCAGTCGATCCCACGCGGTCAGGTGTTTGCCGGCCAAGCGCTGGGCATGACGTATGCGCAGAACATGCGCCTGATCGTGTTGCCGCAGGCCTTTCGCAACATGCTGCCGGTGCTGCTGACGCAGACCATCATCCTGTTTCAGGATACTTCGCTTGTCTACGCCATTGGCGCCTATGACCTGCTCAAGGGCTTCACCAATGCCGGCAAGATTTATGGCCGACCTGAGGAGGCTTATCTGTTGGCGGCCGTGGTGTATTTTGTGATCTGTTTTGCCCTGTCCTGGGGCGTCAAGCGACTGCAGGCGAAGATCGCCATTGTGCGCTGAGAGGGGTTCAGAATGATTGAAATCAAAAACGTTTCCAAATGGTATGGACCGGTGCAGGTGCTCAACGACTGCTCGGTCACCGTCAACAAAGGCGATGTCGTGGTGGTTTGCGGTCCTTCGGGTTCGGGAAAATCCACGCTCATCAAAACCGTCAACGCGCTTGAGCCCTTTCAAAAAGGCGAAATCACGGTGGACGGCGTGCCTCTGCACGATCCCAAAACCGACCTGCCCAAACTGCGCTCGCGTGTGGGCATGGTGTTCCAGAGCTTTGAGCTGTTCCCACACCTGTCGGTGACCGAGAACCTGACCATTGCGCAGGTCAAGGTGCTGGGCCGAAATATCGATGATGCCAAGGCTCGTGGCCTGAAGATGCTCGATCGCGTGGGCCTGATGGCGCACAAGGATAAGTTCCCCGGGCAGCTCTCCGGCGGTCAGCAACAACGTGTGGCCATCGCGCGGGCGCTGTCCATGGACCCCATGGTCATGCTGTTCGACGAGCCCACCTCTGCCCTCGACCCCGAGATGGTGGGTGAAGTCCTGGACGTGATGGTGCAATTGGCCAATGAAGGCATGACCATGATGGTGGTCACCCATGAAATGGGTTTTGCCCGCAAGGTGGCTAACCGGGTCATCTTCATCGACGTGGGGGGGCGCATTCTGGAAGACTGCTCCAAGGACGAATTCTTCAACCATCCGGAAAACCGCCAGCCTCGGACCAAGGACTTCCTGTCCAAAATCCTCGCGCATTGATGCGGCCAACCTCTGTCGCTAAAAGAATGAGGCGGGGTCAGGGGCTGGGGCGATTTGGCGAGCGTAGCGAGTTATGAGCCCCGGCCCCTGACCCCGTCTCACTCCCACCCAATAGAGGTTTGCGACAATAACGGTATGACGCAAGAAATCATCCTCACCCGCCCCGACGACTGGCACCTGCACGTGCGCGATGGCGCAGCCCTGAACACTGTCGTGCCGCACACCGCCGCCCAGTTCGGTCGTGCCATCATCATGCCCAACCTCAAGCCGCCGGTGACCACCGCTGAGCAGGCCTTGGCCTACAAGGCGCGCATCCAGGCTGCCGTGCCTGAGGGCATGGCGTTTGAGCCGCTGATGACGCTGTACCTGACTGACAACCTGGCGCCGGAAGAAATCGCCCGCGCCAAGGCGGCGGGCGTGGTCGCCTGTAAGCTCTACCCGGCCGGTGCCACCACCAACAGCGATGCGGGCGTGACGGATCTGCGCAAGATTTACCCCGTGCTTGAAGCCATGCAGCGCGAAGGCGTGTTGCTGCTGGTGCACGGCGAAGTCACCTCACCTGACATTGACCTGTTTGACCGCGAAGCGGTGTTCATCGAGCAGCAGCTCATGCCGCTGCGCCGCGATTTCCCCGACCTGAAGATTGTGATGGAGCACATCACCACGAAAGAGGCTGCCCAGTACGTGGCCGAGGCGGACGACAAGCTGGGCGCGACCATCACGGCGCATCACTTGCTCTACAACCGCAATGCCATCTTCACTGGCGGCATCCGACCGCATTACTACTGCCTGCCGGTTTTGAAGCGCGAAACGCACCGCCTGGCACTCGTGCAGGCGGCCATCAGCGGCAACGCCAAATTCTTTTTGGGCACCGACAGTGCACCGCATCCGGCTCACCTCAAAGAACACGCCACCGGCTGCGCCGGTTGCTACACCGCGCATGCGGCCATCGAGATGTACGCCGAGGCCTTTGACAGTGCAGGTGCTTTGGACCGGCTCGAGGCTTTTGCCAGCTTCAACGGCGCCGACTTTTATGGCTTGCCGCGCAATACGGGCACCATCACCTTGCGTCGGGAAAACTGGACGCCCGCTGAATCCTTTGCATTTGGCGAAGCCGAGCTCAAGCCTTTGCGCGCGGGTGAAGCGCTGCCTTGGCGTTTGGTGCAGGCTTGAGCGACAGTTCTGTCAAGCCCTTGAACCGCGCAAGCGGTTCGCGCTGTCTGGGCGTGGACCCCGCAGTGCTGGGGGTGGCTGACATCGATTGGTCTGCGCCTTGGCTGGCCGATTGGCGCAAGGTGGGCGAGCCTTTGGCGCAGCGCATTGCTGCAGGGCAATTGCAGCCGCAAGTCCTGAGCGATGCTGCCTGTGCGCCTGTGCGTTTTGTGTCGCAAGCAGAGTTGCCTGCAGGCATGGCCTACGAGGCCTTTATTCGTGACACTGCGCAAGTGCCTACGCGCGAGGGCTTGCACGACTTTTTCAATGCCCTGTGCTGGATGCATTTTCCGCAAGCCAAACTGCACCTTAATCGCTTGCAGGCGGCAGAAATTGCGCGCGATGGCGTGCACGGCCAGCGTGGTGCCGTGCGTGATGCGATCACGGTCTTTGATGAAAATGCGGTCTTGATTCAGGCCCCCGATGTTGTCTGGCAGGCCTTGACGGAGCATCGTTGGCAAGAGGCCCTGGTGCAGCTGCGCCCCATGTGGCAAGAGGTGCGTCTGTGGGTGTTCGGTCATGCGGCGCTTGAAAAACTGGTTCGCCCCTACAAGTCCATCACTGCGCATCTGTGGCGCGTGCCGCAGACAGTCACGCCACAAGCGCTGGACGCCTGGCTGGTGCAGGACCTCAGCACAAGCAAGCTGGCGACCAAGCCCTTTACGCCCTTGCCTTTGCTGGGGGTTCCCGGTTGGTGGGCTGCCAATGAGGATGACAGTTTTTATGCTGATGCTCAGGTGTTTCGCCCCAGGCGCAAGATCGCAGCTCCTGTCCAATAACCCCGGATATTTCAGGAAATCCGGGCGCTGGATTGAATTTGTGACGGGTCTGCCTCATATTCGCAGGCGTGCGCAAGATGCGCAGATAAAGGATAGGGAAATCTCATGAAGAGAATCTTTTTGTTTGTGGCGACCAACCTCGCTGTGGTCCTGGTATTGGGTGTGGTGGCTAATTTGCTGGGCGTTAACCGCTATCTCACGGCCAATGGACTGAATCTGGGGGCGCTGCTGGGCTTCGCGCTGGTCATGGGGTTTGGTGGTGCCATCATCTCGTTGCTGATCAGCAAGCCCATGGCCAAATGGTCGGCGGGGGTGCAAATCATCGAACAACCGCGCAACCAGGATGAAGCCTGGATTGTGGATACCGTGCGCAAGTTTGCTGACAAGGCGGGCATTGGGATGCCTGAAGTCGGTATTTTTGAAGGTGACCCCAACGCCTTTGCCACTGGGGCGTTTCGTGACTCGGCGCTGGTGGCGGTGTCTACAGGCTTGCTACGTAACATGACGCGCGAAGAGGTTGAGGCCGTGATCGGCCACGAAGTCGCTCACATTGCCAACGGCGACATGGTCACCATGACCCTGATCCAGGGCGTGATGAACACCTTTGTGGTGTTCCTGTCGCGTGTAATTGGCTATGCGGTGGACAGCTTCCTGCGCAAGAACGACGAGGAAAGCAGCGGTCCCGGCATCGGTTACTTTGTCACCACCATCGTGCTCGACATCGTGTTGGGCTTTGTCGCAGCCATCATCGTGGCCTGGTTCAGCCGTCAGCGCGAATTCCGTGCGGATGCGGGTGCGGCTGAGCTCATGGGCCGCAAGCAGCCCATGATCAATGCATTGGCGCGACTGGGCGGCTTGCACAGCGCAGAGCTGCCCAAGAGCGTGGCGGCGATGGGTATTGCGGGTGGTATTGGTCAGCTTTTCTCTACCCATCCGCCCATCGAAGAGCGTATCAACGCGCTTCAGGCTCGCACCTGACGTCTCTCTGATGGAGGCAGCCCGCACTGATAAAGTGGGGCTGTCCCTCCTTTGCGGTGTCCTGCGGTGATAATGGCGAAGTGGAGCTTTCCAGACCGCCGCTGGTGCATGTGCCGAAAGGCCGCACTGGAGGAACGTCCGGACTGCACAGGACAGCGTAGGAGGTAACACCTCTCCACCGCAAGGTGAGGATCAGAGCAACAGAGACGAGCCGCTTAAGTGCGGGTGAAACGGGCAATCTCTACGCGCAGCAATACCAAGTAGGCCAACCTGAAGCGGCGCGGTTCGCTGCGTTGCCGATTCCTTGTGGTTCCGCAGGGCGAGTTGGCGGGTAGGTAGCACCGAGCCGGGTGGGCAACCCCCGGCCCAGATTAATGGCGGTCACGCAGCGGGAAACTGCTGTGCACAGAATCCGGCTTATCGGAAAGCTCCACACTTTTTTCCTTGACGCCGGACATGAAAAAGCCCACTCGGAGGTGGGCTTTTTGACGAGGCCTGCCTGACTTCAGCTGCGTGAGGTCAGCAGCGTGCCGGCCAGGGCGAACACTGAATTGGGTGCGTTGACCTTCATGGCTTGCAGTGTCTTGGGGCGTGCAAAAACACCGCGGCGTGTGCTGCTGGCGTTGACTGGTGGCTCCACCTTGACGCCCTTGTTGCGCTGCTCGGCGACAAGCTGACGCAGGCTGATCGACTGCAGGTGGGCCAGCATTTTGTCGTGCAGGCCGGCCCACAGTTCGTGACGCATCCAGGTGCTGGACTCAATGCCTTCTTCCTGTTCGGGGGCGTCCACTGCGGCAACGATGTCGGCCATGGTGATTTTTTCGGCGCTGCGAGCCAGCGAGTAACCACCACCAGGGCCGCGGGTGCTTTCCACCAGCTCGGCCTGGCGCAGCTTGCTGAACAGTTGCTCCAGATAGGACAAGGAGATTTGGTGGCGCGCACTGATGGCGGCCAGTGCCACGGGGCCGTGGTCTTCGCGCAGGGCCACGTCAATCATGGCGGTGACGGCAAATCGGCTTTTGGTGCTCAAACGCATGGTGTTCTCCTTTGCTGCGTTCGGTCTTGCTGTTGTGAACAGTTGAGGACCGTTTAGCGCGCGACCCAAGGGGGTAGCACGAGCGAGTGAAGATTCATTGTCGCAGACAGATCCATAGATGGGGTGTCTGCTGTGTAAATCAAGATGAAATTGCGATGAAGGGGGAGATTAAAACTTTTCGCCAAATTTCAGCACTCGCCAGTCATTGGTGGTGAGTGGGTACAAACTTTTCTGTCCAATGCGCTGGCGGCGCAATTGCCACTGCCCCCCAGGCAAGCTGGCCGCGAGAGCGGGCAACCATCCTGGGGCCTCTGGAGTGAGGGTGATCACACGCAGGCTGCCGCGCTCGTTCTGGCGCTGGCTGATGCTGCTGCGCACCTGCCAGCTTTGCAGCTTGTTCAAAGTGGCCTCCAGTAAGGCGGCGGGTACGGAAAGCATCCATTCGGCCTCCAGCGGACGTTGCCGATCTGCAAAACGTTGCAGCACCATGGGGTCGTTGCTCCAGACCTCCAGGCCAGAAACGGGACCGGAAGGCAGCGGAAACAGGGGCGCATGCTTGTGAAGATTGACCGGCAGCCTTGGGCCTTCCCCTTCGGGTTTGGGACTGGGCCAGGTGTGCGGGGTCGGCACATGGGCCAACACCGTCCAGCGCGTCAGGGCAGGGGCAAGGCCTTGCCGGGCCAGCACGCTGACGCTGTCAGCATGCACGCGGCGGGCTGGATCGGTAATCACTCGTCCATCCACCAGCACTGCGCCCGAGGTGATCCAGGCTTCGGCCTGGCTGCGTGAGCAGTTTTGCAGCGCGGCCACCACCTTGGACAGGCGCACGCCTTCAACGGTCGGTGTGCTCATGCCTGCAAGGTCTCGCGAATGTGATCCACATGCGCTTGCAGTGAGCGTGCGGCCACGGGCCACAGTCGGGGCGGCACATCGGCGTAGGCGTGCTCGACCCATTGTTGCAGCGTACCGTGGGGCAGGGCCTGCATGGCGGCTGCAATCTTGGCTTCACGCCGGAGGCGGTGGGCCTTGAGCTGATGGATGGCCTGCTTGGCAAAGCCCAGCACGTGGCCGTGCGCGGGCAGGATGAACGCAATGTCGAATTGATCGCAAGCCCCAGCCAGCAAGTCCAGCGAGTTCAGGTAGTCGCCCATGTGGCCGTCGGGTGGGTCGATCACGGTGGTGCTGCCGTTGAGCACATGGTCGCCCGAGAACAGCAAGCCGTCTTCTTCCAGCACCAGGCACACATGGTTGGCTGCGTGCCCCGGGGTGTGGATGGCGCGCAGGGTGTGCGTGACGCCTGATGCCTCCAGCACCAGGCGTTCACCGTCCTGCAATTGGCGATCTGGCGTGAATTGGCTGTGGGCGCGCGCTGTGGGGTGCGAGGCCAAGCCCAGAATGTGGGGGCGCCCGGCGCACATTGCCTGCAGGGGGAGGGCGCCCGGTGAGTGATCGGGGTGTGAATGGGTGCAGACAATGAAGCGGATGTTGCCGCCAGCGGCGCGCCAAAGACGCTCCAGGTGCTCGGTGTCCGCCGGACCCGGGTCGATGACGATGTAGCCTGAATCAGGATCACCCACCAGGTAGCTGTTGGTCCCGGGTCCTGTCATCACGCCGGGGTTGGGTGCAGTCAAACGCTGCACGTTTTTGAGCAGGGAAACTGTGTGCTGGCTTTGCCAGTCCAGGTGGTGCAGCATTTGGCCGTCCGGACACACCAGGGCCAGCTCGCCAAAGGCAGGCTCGTGTTCCATGTAGCGCACTTCCTGCCCAGCCAGCCAGCCCGCGCGGGGGCAGCTGGTCCACAGTGGCTCTTCGGTGGTGGCGCAGGCTGCGAGCACCTCGTCCACTGTTTGCCACTTTTGCAGGCGTTCCAGTGTGCGGATGGTCGGAAAGATGATGAAAAACTGTCCTGCTTCGTGGCGAGCCAGAGCGTCAGCCGGGCGCACCCAGACGGGCTCGAATTGCTCGGCCTCGTCGGCTACAGGGTTTTGTCCCTCAGGCATGCGGGCGACCAGAAAAGGTACGTTGAAACGCAGCGGCAAGTCCCTGTCCGTGATCCAGTGGGCCAGTACAAATACCTGGTCTGCGGCCAGCGTCAGGCCACGCGCTTCGCATTGCTGGGCAAAGGGCGCTTTGCGGTCAAGGGCGGCAATGTCGTCGGCATCGGCCCAGCGGCCATCGGCATGTCTGGCCAGCAAGACACCCAGCTCTTCAAAGCTTTCGCGAATGGCTGCAATGGCTTCGGTCAGGTGCACGTCCTTTTGGCTGAAGCGGCGGCTGGCCAAGGTGTGCGACTGGGCATCGTGGGCATCGATACCGCCGCCGGGAAATACAAATGCACCCGGCGCAAAGCTGGCGCTCATGGACCGACGTGTCATGAGCACTTCCAGTCCTTGCGGGCCATCGCGCATAAGCAAAACGGTGGCAGCCTCGCGCAATGGGGCAGGCGTGTGGGCTGGGTGCAGGAGTTGAGTGCTTCTAACCATGCCCCATTATGGTCTGCACAAGGGATAATGCCTGTCATGCGCATTCGCTTTACCAAAATGCAGGGTGCGGGCAATGACTTTGTCGTGCTCGACGAAACCCGGGGCCGTTTGAATCTTTCAGCGGCGCAATACCGTTTTCTGGCCGATCGACACTTTGGTGTCGGCGCTGACCAGATCCTGAGTGTGCGCCCGTCGCCTGCGCCGGGCCTGGACTTTGAGTATGTGATTCACAACGCCGATGGTGGTGAAGTCGAGCATTGTGGCAATGGCGCACGCTGCTTTGTGCGCTTTGTGCGCGACCAGGGGTTGACAGCCAAGCACACCGTGCGCGTGAAGGTGCAAAAGGGCGAGATCGAACTGACCATGAACGCTGATGGCCGTGTCACGGTAGACATGGGCGCGCCGGTGTTCGATGTGCAGCAGGTGCCTTTCAATCCTGCGGGTCTCAGCTGTACCGAGGTCAATGGCTGGCCGGTGTTTGATTTGCCCTTGGGTGAGTTCGGCACCGTGCGTGTGGCCGTGGTGTCCATGGGCAATCCGCATGCGGTGCAGCGGGTTGAAGATGTGGATACAGCACCAGTGCTTACACAAGGGCCGTTGATCGAAAACCACCCGGCCTTCCCCAAGCGGGTGAATGCAGGTTTCATGCAAATTATTTCGCGCAGCCAGATCCGTCTGCGGGTCTACGAGCGTGGTTCCGGCGAAACGCTGGCTTGCGGTACAGGTGCTTGCGCAGCCGTTGTGGCGGGTATTCGCCAGGGCTGGCTGGATGGCAAGGTGGATGTGCAGACCCATGGCGGCATGCTCACCATCGAGTGGGTGGGCCAGCCCGACAGCCCCGTGCGCATGACTGGCCCGGCCACGCCTGTGTTCCAGGGCGAAATTGATATTCCAGAACTTTGAAGGTTGACCCATGAGCGACGCGCAGATGCCCCCTATCACTGAAGATGACATTGCCGACTACCTGGCCAACACGCCCGATTTTTTCGAACGCCATGCTGATTTGCTGGCCAGCGTGCAACTCACACATCCGCAAAGCCAGCGTGCGGTGAGCCTGCAAGAGCGGCAGGCCATCATGCTGCGCGAGAAGATCAAAAGCCTTGAGCACCGCATCATGGACATGATCCGTCATGGCCACGAAAACACGGTGCTCACGGACAAGCTGCACCGCTGGGCTTGTGAGCTGATGGTCACGCCCAAAGAGCATATGGTGGCCTCGGCGCTTGACAACATTGAGCAACTTTTCCAGGTGCCACAAGTGGCCCTGCGCTTATGGGATGTGGCGCCTGCCTGGGCACAGGAGTCCTACGCGCAGGGTGTGACCGAGTCCCTGAAAGACCAGGTGCAAGCGCTCGATACCCCCTATGTGGGACCGAACACCGGCTTTGAAGCTGTGCAGTGGTTGGCTCAGCCTGAGCAGGCTGCATCGGTGGCCCTGATGGCTGTTCGGCGCGCGCCGGGACAGCCCGCCTTTGGCGTGCTGGTGCTGGCCTCGCCTGATGCACAGCGCTTCAATACGCAGATGGGTACCGATTTACTGGAGCGGCTGGCGCAGCTGGCTGGTGCTGGCTTGTCGGTGTTGCAGGCCGACTGACCATGAATGCTGCAGACCTGCAGCAAACCCCCACTTCTTCTGGGGTGGACCCTTGGGTGGCTCGTTACCTGGACCACGTTCGTTTCGAAAAACGTCTGGCGGCGCGTACCTGTACTCTCTACGCTCAGGACCTGCAGCGCCTGCAAGCGTATGCGCAAGAAGCAGAGGTAGATCTGCCCCAGGTGTTATCGCACCACGTGCGCTCCTGGGTGGTGCGGATGCACAGCCAGGGCCGCAGCCCGCGCGGCATCGCTCTGATTTTGTCGGGCTGGCGCGGGTTTTATGACTGGCTGGCCCGTGAAGGCGCAGTTCCTGCCAACCCGGTGCAGGGCGTGCGCGCGCCCAAGGCCGCCAAGCCTCTACCCAAGGCGTTGGGTGTGGACGATGCCGTGGCGCTGGCTGAACACGACAGTGACGCTGAGGACCCATGGTTGCAGGCTCGTGATGCCGCCATGGTGGAGTTGCTCTACGGCTGCGGTCTTCGCGTGGGAGAGCTGACCGGGCTGGATGTGGTGGCCAGCCCACAGGCCCTTCAAGCAGGACGGGGCTGGATTGACCTGCAAGCCGCAGAGGTGCAGGTACAAGGCAAAGGCGGTAAGCGCCGCACTGTGCCTTTGGGGGCTCAAGCTGTGCAGGCGCTGCAGCATTGGTTGCCCTTGCGGCTGCAATTGACGGGCATGCTCGATGTGGCAGTGCCTTCGGCCAGCAGCCAGTCTTTGGCGCTGTTTGTCGGGCAGCGTGGTACACGCCTGACGGCGCAATCCATCTGGCAGCGTCTGCGCAGACGCAGTCTGATGGCAGGACTGGCCACCCCGGTGCACCCGCACATGCTGCGTCACTCATTTGCCAGTCATGTGCTGCAGTCCAGCGGCGATTTGCGCGCGGTGCAGGAGTTGCTGGGGCATGCCAATATCACCACCACGCAGGTGTATACCCGCCTGGATTTTCAGCATCTGGCCAAGGCCTACGATGCGGCCCATCCCCGGGCCAGACGCAAGTAAAAGGGCACCCGAAGGTGCCCTGTGCGTGTGGCGGGAAATGGTTATTTCTTGCTGCGCAGTTTGACGATACCCAGCATGTCCATCACCATTTTTTCGTAGTAAGGCTCGGACGTGCCTTTCTGCATTTTGCGCAGGAAGTACTTCTCGAAGGCCACCTTGGCCAGGTGCACCCATTTGCCTTCGCCAAACCAGCTCACGTTGCGTGGCGGGATTTGCGGCAGTGCTACAAATGCGGCACCGGTGTCGCCAAAGTCAGCCAGACACACGGTGTTCCAGGTGGCTTTGTGGCTGGGCTCTTTGCCGTCTAGCATCTCGCGGATGTTGTGGGCGGTGGCCGTCACCATCGACTCGATCATGTAACCCGTCTTGGGGGTGCCCACCGGGACCGGGGTGGCCTCGACAGGGGGGATGGCGACGCACACGCCTACGCTGAAGATGTTGTGGTACTTGGGGTTGCGCTGGTGTTCGTCGATGGTGATCATGCCGCGCGGATTGGTCAGGCCTTCGAGGCCAAACACAGCATCCACGCCCTTGAAAGCGGGCAGCATCATGGAGTGCTTGAAGGGCAGTTCGTGCTCACGCTTGGGATTGCCCATGTCGTCATGCTCGGTGACGTACATCTTGCCGTTTTCGATCTTCGTGGTTTTGGCGTTGCAAATCCACTTGATGTGACGATCGCGCATGGCCGCTTCCAGCAGGCCTTTGGAGTCGCCTACGCCACCCAAACCGAGATGGCCAATGTAGGGTTCGGAGGTGACATAAGTCATTGGCACCTTGTCGCGAATCTTGCGCTTGCGCAGGTCGGTGTCCATGATGAAGGCGTATTCGTAAGCAGGACCAAAACAGGATGCACCCTGCACCGCGCCCACCACAATGGGGCCGGGATCCGCTACAAACTTGTCCCAGTTGACCTGCGCTGTTTCAGCGTGGCTGACGTGGCAAATGGATTGCGTGTGACCGTCCGGCCCCAGGCCGGGGACTTCGTCAAAAGCCAGTTTCGGACCGGTGGCGATCACCAGGTAGTCGTAATCGACCATGGTGCCGTCAAGCAGCTCGATCTTGTTCTGGTCCGGGTGCACGCGCTTGGCCGCCTGGGTGATGGCCTTGATGCCTTTGCGACCCAAAGCGGGCTCGATCTCGATTTCAATGTCCTTGCGTTTGCGCCAGTTCACGGCGACCCACGGGTTAGAGGGTACGAAATGAAAGCGGGGCGAGTCGCTGATCACGGTCACGGTGTCGCCAGGGCGGGCGGCCTCTTTCATTTCATAGGCCATGGGCATGCCGCCAATACCGGCGCCCAGGATCACGATATGTGCCATCTGATTCTCCTCAGTTTGTTGTGCCGATAAATTTTGGCTTAACGAGTGCTCCGGACACGTACGCACCCCTTAATCCCCATCCTACTCCATACCCCCGGGGTATGGAATCGGGGATACTCCTTGACTAGACAGTTTTTCAGAGATTTGAATCGGAGTTCACATGGCACTCATCCCCGCAACCATCCTGACCGGATTTTTGGGCTCAGGCAAGACCACGCTGCTCAAGCGCGTGCTGTCCGAAGCGCATGGCATGAGGCTTGCCATCATTGAAAACGAGTTTGGCGAGGAGAACATTGACAACGACATTCTGGTGTCGGAGACAAACGAGCAGATCATCCAGATGAGCAATGGGTGTGTGTGTTGCACCATCCGCGAAGATCTGCGTGCCACGCTACAGTTGTTGGCGGCCAAACGCCGCAAGGGCTTGCTGCAATTCGATCGCGTCATCATCGAAACCACGGGCCTGGCCGATCCCGGTCCTGTGGCGCAGACTTTTTTCATGGATGACGAAATTGCCGAGACCTTTATGCTGGATTCCGTGCTGACGCTGGTGGATGCCAAGCATGCACAGCAGCAGCTCACGGACCGTGTGGAGGCGCAGCGGCAGGTCGGGTTTGCCGATCAGATCTTCATCAGCAAGGCCGACCTGGTGTCCACCGAAGAGCTTGAGGCCTTGCAGCATCGTCTTAAGCACATGAACCCGCGCGCACCGCAAAAGGTGGTCCATTTTGGTGAGGTTCCGCTCAAGGAGGTGTTTGACTTGCGTGGCTTTAACCTGAATGCGAAGCTGGACATCGATCCGGACTTTTTGCAAGCCGGGGACCACGAGCATGCACACGATCACGAGCATGGTGAGCATTGCCAGCACGACCATGATCATGAGCATGTGCACGACGAACACTGCGGCCATGACCATGCGCACGGCGATCATTGCAACCACCCACATCACCATCACCATGACGATGACGTCAAGAGCTTTGTGTTCAAGACCGAGCGTGCCTTTGATCCGGCCAAGCTGGAAGACTTTCTGGGTGCCATCGTCAATATTTACGGGCCGCGCATGCTGCGTTACAAAGGCGTGCTTTACATGAAAGGCACAGAGCGCAAAGTCATTTTCCAGGGCGTGCACCAGCTCATGGGCAGTGATCTCGGTCCCTTGTGGGCTGATCATGAAACCAAAATGAGTAAGATGGTATTTATTGGCATCGATTTGCCCAAGGACATCCTGATTCAAGGTCTGGAGCAAAGCCTGGTCTGAGGTGCGAGGCGGGTGGGCGACAGCGTTAAAAACACTGAATTCTCGACAAAAGCAGAATTTGACCGTTCTAATCGCTACAATCGCCGCCCTGAAAGATGCACCTTTGTGCGCTTTGCATGCCCCCAGAAGGTCGAAACACAGGGGGTCGATAAAAGGCGTTGACCACAAGCCTTTTTGACGAGAAAAGCCAGGGCAACCTGGCTTGATGCACACGCCAAGGAGACATGACGTGAATGCGGTGAAAAAGACTGCTGCCAAGAAGGCGGCTGTGACCAAGAAAGCAGCGCCCAACAAGGTTGCTGCCCCCAAAGCCAAGGCCGCGAAAGCACCTGTGGCCAGGAAGGCGGCTATGCCCAAAGCCAAACCGGTGGCCAAGAAGCCTGTCGCCAAGGCGTCGGCCAAGAAAATCACCTTGGCCAAGGCTCCAGCGAAAGCATCATCGAAGGCGAGCGTTAAACCTGCTGCAAAGCCGCCTTCCAAGGCGCCGAGCAAGGCAGGTGCTCAGATCAAAGCGGTGGCCAAGCCCAAAGCAGCTAAACCTGTAGCCAAAGCACCAGTTAAGGCGGATGCAAAAAAAGTCAGCCCCAAGGTGGCGTCCAAGAGTCCTGTCAAAGCCCCTGCTAAAGCGCCAGCAAAAGCGGCCCTGAAGCAGGCGGTCAAGTCTGTGGTCAAAGCCGCAAACAAGGCTTTTCCCGTTGCGATGCCCGCCGTGGTGAAGCCGGCGCCTGCTGCGCCTGTACTGGCCCCAGCAGTGCCGCGCGCCAGCAAGGCCTCAGCACGCCTTGCACAAATCACCGTGCCTTCCATGGCACAAACCGTGGCCTCGACCGCAGCGAAATCCAGTTATTTACCTACAATGCCTTCCCCTGTTATTTCTGCTCCCCTGACTTCTGTGAAGAAAAACCCCAAACTGGCCAACAACTGGAAAAGCAAGCCTGTTGATACCTTGACCGACGAAGAAATTCTGGCCATGCCTGAGGCCGAGTACATGAACGATGTCCAGCTGGCCTTCTTCAAGCGCAAGCTCATTGAGCTCAAACAAGGCATTCTTGACAATGCGGGCGAGACCACGGAACACCTGCGTGAAGACACAGCGGTGGTGCCTGACCCGGCAGACCGTGCGACGATTGAAGAGGAGCACGCGCTGGAGCTTCGCACGCGTGACCGAGAGCGCAAGCTGCTCAAGAAGATCGAGCAATCCATCAACCTGATTGACGCCGGCGACTACGGTTATTGCGACGAAACGGGCGAGCCGATTGGTGTGGGCCGTTTGCTGGCGCGTCCTACCGCGACTCTGTCGCTGGAGGCTCAGCAGCGTCGCGAGCTCAAGCAAAAAATGTTTGGCGATTGATCCAGGATCTGTTCCAACCCCGCAAAAGCCCCTTTTCAAGGGGCTTTTGTGTTTTCTGAGCGACTTTTGGGATGTGTGCCGGAAAAAATATTTTTATCGCTCTGGCGCCTTCACATCTTACTTTTATAGTGGTTTCTAAGTGCCTAATTTGTAATGAAAAAATCCCCCTGATTGGTCTTGAAAATGGCTGTAAGCCATTGATTTCATTGGAAATTTTTGGAAAAAGACGTTTGCCTGCCCCGGAATTCCTGATACAGTGCAAGAAAGTGCAATTAAGTGGGAAAAAGTGCCCGCTGAGTGCTTTCAATGCCAAAGGTCAAGATCGTGTTTCAAGGTGCATCGTCGCTGAGTCTGGATGGAAAGGGGCGTTTGTCGGTACCGACAAGGCACCGTGACGTCCTGTCGGCCACGGCGGGTGGCCAACTCACGATCACCAAGCATCCGCACGGTTGTCTGATGGTGTTTCCCCGTCCGGAGTGGGAAAAGTTCCGTGAGCGCATTGCTCAACTGCCCATGTCTGCGCAGTGGTGGAAGCGTATCTTTCTGGGCAACGCGATGGATGTGGAGATGGATGGCACGGGGCGTGTGCTGATTTCTCCTGAATTGCGTCAGGCCGCCGGCATTTCAAAAGACACCATGCTGCTAGGCATGGGCAACCACTTTGAGCTGTGGGACAAGGCGACCTACGATGCGCAGGAGGCGCAGGCCATGCAAGGCGAGATGCCTGATGTGTTCAAGGACTTCTCGTTTTGAGTGCCATGAGCAGCCCACTTGCCCACATCACTGTTTTGCTGCATGAGGCAGTCGATGCCCTGTTGGCTTCGGCGGCGGGGACGTCTGGTTGTTATGTGGACGGTACCTTTGGCCGTGGAGGTCATTCGCGCTTGATTTTGTCGCGTTTGGATCCACAAGGGCGCTTGACGGTGTTTGACAAGGATCCGCAGGCCATTGAGCAGGCCAGGCACATCCAGGATGAGCGCCTCAGTGTTCGTCATGAGGGGTTCAGGAACTTGCAGGAGTTGCCTGATGGCAGTGTTGATGGGGTGCTTCTGGACTTGGGGGTGAGCTCTCCCCAGATTGATGACCCCGCAAGGGGTTTTTCTTTTCGTTTTGAAGGTCCGCTGGACATGCGCATGGATCCCACGCGCGGCGAAAGCGTGGCTCAGTGGTTGGCCGCCGCCGAAATGGGGCAGATTGCAGAGGTGATTCGTGACTATGGCGAAGAACGGTTTGCTGTTCAGATTGCAAAGGCGATTGTGGCTCGCCGACAGGAGCGGGGCCCAATTTCATCCACCACTGAACTGGCCCAGCTCGTGGCTGACACGGTCAAAACCCGCGAGCCGGGTCAGAACCCTGCAACGCGGACATTTCAGGCTTTTCGGATTTTCATCAACGCCGAGCTTGAAGAGCTCGAGCAGGCGCTAGACGCTGCTGTTCGTGTGTTGCGTCCGGGTGGGCGCTTGGTGGTGATCAGCTTTCACTCCCTTGAAGACCGCATCGCCAAGCAGTTCATTGCCAAGCACAGCAAAGAAGTGGTGGACCGCCGCGTGCCTTTTGCGCAGCCCAAGCCCATGAAGCTCAAGGCGCTTGACCGCATCAAGCCGTCTGAGGTTGAGGTGGCGGCCAATGCGCGTTCGCGTAGCGCCATCATGCGTGTGGCCGAGCGCACGGAGGTGCCGGCATGATGCGGCTGAACGTGCTCTTGCTGGTGGCTGTGGTGCTCAGCGCGCTGGCGCTGGTGCGTTCGCAATACGAAACGCGCCGTCTGGTGATGACTATTGAAAAGGTCAACAAGGAAGCGGCCTTGCTTGAGGTCGAGCATCAGCGCTTGTTGGTTGAGCGTCGTGCGCAAGCTACGCCTCAGCGTGTGCAGACGCTGGCGCAGCAGAAGCTGCAAATGCGTGTGGCTACGCCTGCCATCACGCAATATGTGTCAATGACGCCTGGCAATGCTGTGGTTGCGCCTGCTGGGGGTGCCAAATGAGCGGCAGCCGCAGCGTTCAGTTCTCGACCAGTCCCTTGCTGGCCAGCAAGACGCCGGTCTGGCGCAGCAAATTCATCGTGGCTGCCATGGCCTTGGGCTTTCTAGGGCTGGTGGGGCGTGCGGCCTATGTGCAGGTGTTCAACAACGCCTTCTTTCAGCGCCAGGGCGAGGTGCGGTATGCCCGCACGCTGGTGATGCCTCCCAGCCGCGGCAAGATTGTTGACCGCAATGGCATGTTGCTGGCTTCGAGCGTGCCGGCGCCCAGCATCTGGGCCAATCCGGAGGAGATGGAGCGCGACCCGGCAAAACTGAGGGACTTGGCCAAACTGCTGGGCATGAGTGCCTCGGCGCTGGGCAAGAAGCTGGAGGATGAAGACAAGACCTTTGTCTGGCTGCGCAGACAGATGGATGAGCCTGATGCCAAAGCTGTGCTGGCGTTGGGCATCAAGGGCATTTACAGCCACAAGGAATACAAGCGTCTGTACCCTGAGGGCGAGGCTGCCGCGCACATTGTGGGTTTTACCAACGTGGAAGACCAGGGGCAAGAGGGTGTGGAGCTGGTGTTCCAGAAGGCTCTGGCTGGCAAGCCGGGTTCTCGCCGCGTGATCAAGGACCGTTTGGGCCGAGTGGTCGAGACAGTGGGTGACGTCCTGCCGCCGGAAGACGGGCGCGACATACAACTCTCGATTGACAGCAAGGTTCAGTTCTTTGCGTACCAGAAGCTGCGCGAGGCTGTGCTGGAGCACAAAGCCAAAGCGGGCAGTGTGGTGGTTCTGGATGCACACAGTGGTGAGTTGCTGGCGCTGGCTAACTACCCTAGCTACCAGCCGGACAAACGAGTCAACCTCAGTGGCGAGCAGTTGCGCAACCGGGCGTTGACGGACACCTTTGAGCCGGGCTCGACCATGAAGCCTTTCGCCATTGCGTTGGCGCTGGAGAAAAACCTGATTCGACCGGAAACGGTGATTCAGACCGCGCCTGGGCGCATCACCATCACGGGCTCAACCATTACCGATGCGCATCCACACGGCGCCTTGACGGTCAATGAGGTGATTCAGAAATCCAGCAACGTCGGTACCGTCAAGATTGCCATGCAGATGACGCCGCGCGACATGTGGGAGATGTTCACGGAAGTGGGCTTGGGTCAAAAGCCCAATGTGCCGTTCCCTGGAGTAGCCAGTGGTCGCCTCAGGCCTTACAAGACCTGGCGACCCATTGAGCAGGCCACCATGAGCTATGGCTATGGCCAGTCGGTGAGTTTGCTGCAGCTGGCGCGGGCTTACACCTTGTTTGCGCGTGATGGAGAGGTGGTCAATCCCAGTCTGCTCAAATCAGAGGCGCCGGTGCAAGGGGTGCGTGTCATCAGTGTGGCCAATGCCCGCGCCATGCGAAAGATGCTCAACATGGCTGCAGGACCGGGTGGAACGGCTCAGAAAGCTCAGACCATAGGCTACTCGGTGGGTGGCAAAACGGGTACGGCGCACAAGCAAGAGGGCAAAGGGTACGCGGGCCACAAATACCGTGGTGTGTTCGTTGGCATGGCGCCGATCGATGAGCCACGCATCGTGGTGGCTGTCATGATCGATGAGCCCAGCAATGGTAAGTATTACGGTGGCGATGTGGCGGCACCGGTGTTCAGTGAAGCTGTACAACAAACCTTGCGCGTGTTGGGTGTGCAGCCAGACATGGCGGTCAAGCCACAGGTGGTGACGCAAGCCGTGGAGGAGTCGTTCTGATGATCGAGCTGCAGACGCCTCAGCAAGCCGCAAAGTGGCTGCGCCAAAGTGTCACCGGTGCTTTGCGTGCGGACAGCCGCAAGGTGGGCGCGGGCGACGGTTTTATTGCCTGGCCGGGGGCGGCGGTGGATGGACGCCGTTTTGTACCAGCGGCCCTGGCACAGGGGGCTGCAGCCTGTTTGATCGAGGCGCAAGGCAGTGAGGCCTGGCGAGGTCTGGAGCCTGCGCAGCGCGTGGCCAGCTTGCCCAACCTCAAGCGCGACACCGGCGTGGTGGCTGATGCCTTTCACGCCCACCCCAGCGAACGCCTGCATGTGCTGGCGGTGACGGGAACCAATGGCAAAACGTCTACGGCTTGCTGGCTGGCGCAGGCCTTGTCAGCGGTCGGTGGCGGGCAGCGTTGTGGTGTGGTGGGTACCTTGGGTGTGGGCATCTGGCCCACGCTGGAGTACACCGGCATGACCACGCCGGACCCTGTGCGGCTGCAGCAAACCTTTGCGGATGTGCTGCAGGCGGGGGCGACCTATTGCGCCATTGAGGCTTCTTCGATTGGGCTGGCTGAACATCGCCTGGATGGAGCGCGCATCCGGACAGCCATCTTTACCAATTTCACGCAGGACCATCTGGACTACCACGGCAGCATGCAAGCCTATTGGGAGGCCAAACGTGCATTGTTCGACTGGGTCGGGCTGCAGGCTGCGGTGATCCATGTGGATGATCCACAAGGTGCAAACCTGGCGCGTGAACTTGAAACCTCAGGCCTGGACCTGTGGACGTGCAGTCGTCAGGGGAATGCCCGTTTGCGTGCCCTGCAGGTGCCGGATGCTCAGGGCCTGTCTTTTGATGTGTACGAAGGTGAAGCCTGCTGTCGTGTGCAAACAGGCTTGGCTGGCGACTACAACATCGACAACCTTTTGTGCGTCATCGCGGCCTTGCGCACGCAGGGCGTGGCCTTGCAGGAAGCGGCGAACATTTGTGGCCGTCTGTCGGCGGTGCCGGGGCGTATGCAAACGGTGGCGCTGCCGCAAGGTGTAAGCGGACCTTTGGCGCTGGTGGACTATGCCCACACGCCCGATGCGCTGGAACATGCTTTGCAGGCGCTGCGCCCATTGGCAAGCGAACGTGGCGGACGCCTGTGGTGTGTGTTTGGGTGCGGTGGGGATCGTGATGCTTCTAAGCGCCCCTTGATGGGTGCCGTGGCCGAGCGTGGCGCCGATGTGGTGGTGCTGACCAGTGACAACCCGCGCTCGGAGTCGCCTGCGCGCATTCTGGAACAGGTGTGTGCGGGCTGGCAACAGGGGGAGCCGTTGGCGGTGATCGAAGACCGTGCTGCTGCGATTCGCTTTGCCATCTCGCAAGCAAGCGCCCAGGATGTTGTGCTGGTGGCGGGCAAGGGGCACGAAACCACGCAGGAAATGGCGGGGGTGTTTCAGCCGTTTTCGGACACCGAGCACATTGCCCAGGCTTTGATGGGGGGGCATGTATGAGCCATGTAGACGCCTTCACGCCCATGAACCTGTCGCTTGCGCAGGCCAGCGCCTGGCTCACGGGTGTGCATGCCGAGCGCATGGATGGCGTGCGTGTGGACCGGGTGCATACCGACACCCGTAGCTTGCAAGCGGGTGACTTGTTTGTTGCGCTGCGCGGTGAGCGTTTTGATGCGCACTGTTTCATCGCGCAAGCCGCTGCGCAAGGGGCCAGCGCTGTGTTGTGTGAAGCAGCTGGCCAGGACGCTGCGCGTCAGGCAGGCTTGCCTGCCTTGGTGGTGCCTGACAGCCGTCTGGCTCTGGGTGAGCTGGCGGCAGGCTGGCGCGCCCAATTCGATCTGCCGCTGATTGCCGTGACGGGCAGCAACGGCAAAACCACCGTCACGCAAATGGTAGCGAGCATTCTGAAGGCGCATGCCGCAGATGCGGCCTATGCCACGCGTGGCAATCTGAACAACGACATCGGCGTGCCCCTGACCCTGCTGGGTCTGCGCGCACACCATCGCTTGGCCGTGGTGGAGCTGGGCATGAACCATCCAGGTGAAATTGCTTATCTCGCTCGCATCGCCCGCCCCACAGTTGCTTTGGTGAACAACGCGCAGCGAGAGCATCAGGAATTCATGCACACCGTGCAGGCGGTGGCCGAAGAAAACGGTGCGGTGCTGACGGCATTGCCTGCCAATGGTGTGGCGGTCTTTCCTGCGCAGGACGAGTGGACGCACGTGTGGCAAGGTCTGGCCGGGGCACGCACGCAGATGCAGTTCGGCGCCGCGCAGGCGTCTGTATGTGCAGCCGTAGTGGTCTGGCACGCCGGCGCCTGGCAGTTCACGCTCAAGACCGAGCAGGGCACCGCACCCGTGACTTTGCATATTGCCGGCCGCCACAACGTGAAAAATGCTTTGGCTGCAGCCGCATGCGCCCTGGCAGCGGGGGTTCCATTGCCTGCAGTGGCGCAAGGCTTGCAGGCGTTTGAGCCGGTCAAGGGCCGTTCGCGTGCATTGGCGCTTGATGCAGGCCGCATCACGCTGGTGGACGATACGTACAACGCCAATCCTGATTCGGTACGGGCCGCCATCGATGTGCTGGCTGAACTGCCGGGGCCGCGCCTGCTCGTGCTGGGCGACATGGGCGAAGTCGGCGATCAGGGGGCGCAGTTTCATGCCGAAGTGGGCGCGTATGCCGCAGAAAAAGGCATTGATGCGCTCTTTACTTTGGGCGAGTTGAGTGTGCATGCGCATCGGGCCTTTGGTGCCCAGCGTGGCCAGCATTTCGCCGACATGGTGCCATTGCAAGCTGCAGTGGCAGCGGTCTGGCGCAGTGTGGCCAGCATCGTGGTCAAAGGATCGCGTTTCATGAAGATGGAGCGAGTGGTCGAGGCCTTGCAAGAACAAGATCAGAAGGGGGAAGTCCATGCTGCTTAGCCTGGCGCAATGGTTACAGGGGCTGCATCCGGAATGGAGCTTCCTGCGGGTGTTCAACTACATCACCTTCCGTGCGGTGATGTCGGCCATGACGGCTTTGCTGATCGGGCTGATCGCCGGACCCTTTGTGATTCGCCGCCTGACGGCACTCAAGATTGGTCAGCCTGTGCGCGAGTACGCCATGCAGACGCACCTGGTCAAAAGTGGCACCCCCACCATGGGAGGGGTGCTGATTCTGTTGTCAATTGCCTTGTCCACGCTGCTGTGGTTTGACCTGTCCAACCGTTTTGTCTGGATCGTGCTGATCGTGACACTGGGTTTTGGCGCGATTGGCTGGGTGGATGACTGGCGCAAGGTGGTGCGCAAGGACCCGGAGGGGATGCGTTCGCGTGAAAAGTACTTCTGGCAGTCGGTCATCGGTTTGGTGGCTGCTGTGTACCTGGTGTTCAGCATCTCCGAGAGCAATAACCTCAAGGTGGTGGAGCTGTTCGGCAATTGGGTCATGTCGGGCTTTGATGTCAACTTGCCCCCCAAGGCAGGCCTGCAATTGCCCTTCATCAAGGAAGTGAGCTACCCCCTGGGTGTGTTCGGTTTTGTCATCATGACCTACCTGGTCATTGTGGGCTCTAGCAATGCCGTCAACCTCACCGACGGGCTCGATGGCCTGGCCATCATGCCGGTGGTCATGGTGGGCTCAGCACTGGGTGTGTTTGCCTACGTCACGGGCAGTTCGGTTTATTCCAAATACCTGTTTTTCCCCTACATCCCTGGCTCGGGTGAACTGATGATTTTTTGCGCAGCCATGGCCGGTGCCGGGCTGGCCTTCCTGTGGTTCAACACCCACCCTGCGCAGGTCTTCATGGGTGATGTGGGCGCGCTGGCCCTGGGCGCTGCGTTGGGCACCATTGCGGTCATCGTGCGCCAGGAAATCGTGCTGGCCATCATGGGGGGCATCTTCGTGGTGGAGGCTTTGTCGGTCATGCTGCAGGTGACGTATTTCAAGTACACCAAGAAGAAATACGGCGAGGGGCGCCGCATCCTGAAGATGGCGCCTTTGCATCACCATTTTGAAAAGAGCGGCTGGAAGGAAACGCAAGTCGTCGTGCGTTTCTGGATCATCACCATGCTGCTGTGTCTGGTGGGCTTGTCCACCCTGAAGCTGAGATAAGCCATGCAGCAGCTTCGCGACCTCCACGTTCTCATCCTTGGCTTAGGCGCTTCGGGCCTGGCCATGGCGCGTTGGTGCGCCCGCCATGGAGCGGTGGTGACGGTGGCTGATACACGCGAAGCTCCCCCGCAACTGGCGGCTTTGCAGGCTGAGTGGCCCGCAGTGAAGTTTGTGACTGGCGCGTTCAGTGCAGCCCTGGTCGAAGGTACGCCTGTGCGCGCAGTCTTCCGCAGCCCTGGCTTGTCACCGCAGGCGGTGGCTCCGGTGGTCGAAGCGGCCCGCGCTGCGGGCTTGTGGCAAGGCGGGGAACTCAGCCTCTTTGCCGCTGCGCTCCAAGACCTGAAGGCGCGCTTTGCATATGCTCCCAAGGTGCTGGGCATCACGGGAACTAACGGCAAGACGACGGTCACCTCTCTGACGGGGCAATTGGTCGCACGCGCAGGCAAGACCGTGCGCGTGGCGGGCAACATTGGCCCGACCTTGCTCGATACGCTGGCGCAAGCCATCGCACAAGCCGAGGTGGATGCGCCGATGCTGGAGCAGCAAGAACTGGAAATGCAGCAGGCTGAGTTGGCGAGGCAAGCGCTTGAACACGCGCCTGCAGCACTTGTTCCAGAGGAGGAGCAGACGCCAGAAATTGTTGATGACGAGGCCCTGTCGCAAGACCTGCCGGCAGATGAGTGCGATGAAGAGCCCGCTTCGCCTTTGGCGATGCAGGCGCCCGAAGTTTTGTCGGCCATGGCTCGCGTGCTGCCTGAAGTCTGGGTGCTTGAGCTCTCCAGTTTCCAGCTCGACAGCAGCGAAGGTTTTGAGCCTACTGCAGCCACAGTGCTTAACGTCACGCAGGACCACCTGGACTGGCATGGCACCCTGCCGGCCTACGCCGACGCCAAGGCGCGCATCTTTGGTCAGCAAGGCATGATGGTCCTCAATCGGCAGGACGCGGCTGTGATGGCCATGTTGCCGCCACCCGTGCGCGTCAAGCTCCAGCGTGCCGTCGAGCGTGCCCACGTGACCTTTGGACTGGACATGCCCCAGCGCCCAGGCGACTGGGGCCTTGAAGTGGTCAATGGCATGGCCTGGCTGGTGCGTGCGCAGGAAGCGGACGAAACTCGCAAGCGCAGAAAAAACGAGGAAGAAGAGCTCTTCATTCAGCGTTTGATGCCCGCTGATGCACTGCGTATCCGAGGCCGTCACAACGCCAGCAATGCCCTGGCTGCATTGGCCTTGGCCAGTGCCGCGGGTTGCGCGCTGGCGCCCATGCTGTATGGCCTTCGCGAGTACGAGGGGGAGCCGCATCGCGTGCAGTCGGTGGCGGTGGTCAACGACGTCGAATATGTGGACGACAGCAAGGGCACCAATGTGGGGGCTACCGTGGCCGCATTGGAGGGTCTCGGTGCAGACCGTCGCCTGGTGGTGATTTTGGGCGGAGATGGTAAGGGGCAGGATTTTGCGCCACTGGTTACACCCGTGCAGCGTTGTGCTCGGGCCGTGGTGTTGATTGGCAAAGATGCGACGTTGATTGAGCAGGCTTTGCTGGACGTGGAGTTGCCCAAGGTCCATGCGCACACGCTGCAAGAGGCTGTGCACAAATCCCGTGAGCTGGCGCAGGCTGGTGATGCGGTGCTGCTGTCGCCCGCATGCGCGAGCCTGGACATGTTTGACAACTATGCGCACCGCGCGCAGGTCTTCTGCGACGAGGTAAAGGAACTGGCGCTGGCCAGTGGCAACAGCATGGAGGGCGCACTGTGAATGAGCAGCTGACCATGGTTGAACGCATCCGCCAGTCTGTGACGCGGCTGGGCGGTTGGCTCTCTCTCGGTCGATTGCAGCCGCAGTCTGCAGGGGCGGTGCATTTGCCCGTCAACCTGGGCGGTTACGAGTTTGTGCACAACGGGCAGGTTTCGCCTGCGCAAATGCAAGGGGTCGATCGCCAGCTGGTGGCGGTGGTCGTGGCCTTGCTGATGTGGGGCATGGTCATGGTGTACTCGGCCTCGATCGCCATGCCGGACAATCCGCGCTTTGCCAACTACACCTCTACGCAGTTCCTGATCAAACATGTGCTTTCGATTGGTGTGGCTTTTGTGGCCTCCTTGATCGCTTTCCAGATCCCGATGCAGACCTGGGAGCGGCTGGCCAGGCCTTTGTTTGTGATTGCGCTGGTGTTGCTGGCGTTGGTGCTGGTGCCGCACATTGGCAAAGGCGTCAATGGTGCTCGTCGCTGGATAGCGCTGGGCTTCATGAATTTCCAGCCTTCCGAGTTGGCCAAGCTGGCGACCATCATTTATGCAGCTGACTACATGGTGCGCAAGATGGACGTGAAAGAGCGCTTTTTCAAGGCCGTTTTGCCCATGGGGACAGCGGTTGCGATGGCGGGGGTGTTGTTGCTGGCCGAGCCGGACATGGGCGCTTTCATGGTGATTGCCATCGCGGCCATGGGGATCCTGTTTCTGGGGGGCGTCAACGCGCGCATGTTCTTCATGATCTTGAGCGTGCTGGTCGGGGCGTTTGTCATGATGATCATGTTCTCGCCCTGGCGTCGTGACCGTATCTTTGCCTACCTGGACCCCTTCAGCGCCGAGCATGCGCTGGGGCGCGGTTATCAACTCTCGCACTCCTTGATTGCGATCGGGCGTGGCGAAATCTTTGGTGTCGGACTGGGCGGCAGCGTGGAAAAACTGCATTGGCTGCCCGAGGCGCATACCGACTTTCTGCTGGCCGTCATTGGCGAAGAGTTTGGTCTGGTCGGTGTGACGGTGGTGATCATGCTGTTTTTGTGGCTGACGCGCCGCATCATGGTCATTGGCCGTCAGGCCATTGCCATGGACAAAGTGTTCGCGGGTCTGGTCGCCCAGGGCGTGGGCATCTGGGTGGGGTTTCAGTCCTTCATCAATATGGGGGTGAACCTCGGGGCCCTGCCAACCAAGGGCTTGACCTTGCCTTTGATGAGTTATGGCGGCTCGGCCATTTTGATGAACCTGGTGGCGATCGCCGTGGTCTTGCGCATCGATGCAGAAAACAAACAGCTCATGCGGGGAGGTCGCGCATGAAGATCCGCAAGGCACTGGTGATGGCAGGAGGCACGGGTGGACACATCTTCCCGGGCCTGGCAGTGGCTGAGGCGCTACGCGAGCAAGGCTGGCAAGTGCACTGGTTGGGCGCTCCCGCCAGCATGGAGGCACAGCTGGTGCCCCCGCGTGGTTTTGCTTTCGAGGCAGTGCAATTCGGGGGCGTGCGTGGCAAAGGGCTCAAGACGCTGGCTTTGCTGCCGCTGCGCCTGTTACGTGCATTCTGGCAAAGCCTGCAGGTGGTGCGCCGCGTCCAGCCCGACGTGGTGATCGGCTTGGGCGGTTACATCACCTTCCCAGGCGGCATGATGGCCAGCCTGTGGGGCAAGCCTTTGGTGTTGCACGAGCAAAACTCGGTAGCAGGGCTGGCCAACAAGGTGCTGGCCCGGCTGGCCGACCGCGTGTTCACGGCTTTCCCGAATGTGTTGCCGGGTGCGCAATGGGTGGGCAATCCGCTGCGTCGAGCATTTTTGGAGCAGACAGAGCCAGCTACCCGCTTTTTGAAGCGTACCGGTTCGTTGAAGGTGCTGGTGGTCGGGGGCAGTCTGGGTGCGAAAGCGCTCAACGAAGTGGTGCCTCAGGCTCTGGCCTTGCTCCCTGAAAATGAACGCCCACGGGTTACACATCAGAGCGGAGCGAAACAGATAGAGGCGTTGCGCGCAGCCTACGCCCAAGCGGGGGTGGAGGCTGAGCTGACGCCTTTTATCGAAGACACGGCAACGGCTTTTGCGCAGGCAGACCTGATCATTGCCCGCTCGGGTGCAAGCACGGTGACTGAGATTGCTGCCGTGGGCGCTGCCGCAATGTTTGTGCCTTTCCCGTTTGCGGTGGACGACCACCAGACCACCAATGCGCGTTTCCTGGCGCAACACGGGGGTGCCTGGCTGGTGCAGCAATCGGATTTGTCGGCGCAAGATCTGGCAGATCGTTTGCGAACATTGAACCGTGAGCAGCTGCTGGCCTGTGCCCAGCACGCATTTGAACAACGAAAAACAAACGCGACCAGGGAGGTCGTGATGGCTTGTGAGGAGTTGCTGGCATGAAGCACGCCATCCGCAAAATTCATTTCATTGGCATTGGCGGCTCTGGCATGAGCGGCATTGCTGAAGTACTGCTCAATCTGGGCTACCAGATTTCGGGTTCCGACTTGAGCGACAGTGCGACCTTGCGCCGGCTGAGCGGCCTGGGCATTGAAACCCATGTAGGGCATGCAGCTGAAAACGTCAAAGAGGCCGATGCGGTCGTGACCTCTACCGCTGTGAAGGCTGACAACCCCGAGGTGCTGGCCGCGCGTGAGCGTCATATTCCCATCGTGCCGCGAGCGGTCATGCTGGCGGAGCTCATGCGCCTGAAAAACGGTGTGGCCATTGCTGGCACCCACGGCAAAACCACCACCACCAGTCTCGTGGCCAGCGTGCTGGCAGCGGCGGGGTTGGATCCCACGTTTGTCATTGGTGGCCGACTCAATAGTGTTGGGGCCAATGCCAAGCTGGGTACAGGCGACTACATCGTGGTCGAAGCTGACGAGTCTGACGCATCGTTTTTGAACCTGCTGCCCGTGATGGCGGTGGTCACCAATATCGATGCCGACCACATGGAAACCTACGGGCACGATTTTGGTCGGCTCAAGCAAGCCTTTGTGGAGTTTCTGCACAAGATGCCGTTTTATGGAACTGCGATTGTGTGCAGCGACGATGCCGGCGTACGTTCCATCCTGGACGATATTGCCCGCCCTGTGACCACCTACGGGTTGAATGAAGGCGCACAGGTCCGTGCCGTGGACGTGCACGCCAAAAATGGACAAATGCACTTCAAGGTGCAGCGTCGCAACGGTGTGACCTTGCCGGATATGAATGTGGTGCTCAATCTGGCCGGCGAGCACAACGTGCGCAATGCCCTGGCCGCCATTGCGGTTGCTGTTGAGCTGGGTGTGCCCGATGAGGCGGTGTTGCGTGCGTTGGCTGAATTCAAGGGCGTGGGCCGTCGCTTTCAGCGCTACGGTGACGTTCGTACGGGCGACGGCAAGGGTCGCTTTACGGTGATCGATGACTATGGTCACCATCCTGTGGAAATGGCGGCCACGCTGGCTGCAGCTCGAGGTGCATTCCCCGGGCGTCGGCTGGTGCTGGCTTTCCAGCCTCACCGCTACAGCCGTACGCGTGACTGTTTTGAGGATTTTGTCAAAGTCATCAGTCAGGGCTGCGATGCGGTGTTGCTCTCCGAGGTCTATGCCGCAGGCGAGGCGCCGATTGTGGCGGCTGACGGCCGCTCTCTGGCTCGCGCACTGCGCGTGTCAGGCCAGATGGAGCCCGTATTTGTGGAGCAGATTGCCGATATGCCGCAAGTCATTTTGAGCAACGTTCGTGATGGTGATGTGCTTTTGTCTATGGGAGCGGGGTCAATTGGTGGTGTGCCTGCGCAGCTTGTGGAGTTGGGAGGGGTTGTATGAATCTGGGCAAGGTTGCGGTGCTCCTGGGTGGTTTGTCCGCCGAGCGGGAAGTCTCCTTGATGTCTGGTCAAGGCGTGCTGCAGGCGCTGCAAACGTCGGGCGTGGATGTTCAGTCCTTCGATCCCGCCGCGCGTCCCTTGGGTGATCTCAAAGCCTTGGGGGTGGATCGCTGTTTTATTGCCCTGCATGGTCGCTACGGCGAAGATGGTGCAGTACAAGGCGCTCTTGAGTTGCTGGGCATTCCCTACACCGGCTCGGGTGTGATGGCCTCCAGCATCGCCATGGATAAAGCCATGACCAAACGGGTTTGGCTGGCCGAGGGCTTGCCTACACCTGCGCATGTGCTGGTGCACCGTGCCGCATTGGTCAAGGTGGACATGCAAGCCCTGATTGCTCAACTAGGCCTGCCCATGATCGTCAAGCCTGCACGCGAGGGTTCGTCGATTGGCGTCACGCGTGTGGATCGCGCTGATCAGCTGGCTCCTGCTCTTGCGGAGGCCGCACGGTGCGATGCGGACATTTTGTGCGAGCAGTGCATCGTGGGAGATGAGGTGACCTGTCCCGTTCTGGGGCAGGGTGATGGCGCGCATGCCTTGCCTGTCATCCGCATCGTGGCCCCGGATGGCAATTACGACTATCAAAACAAATACTTCACTGACGACACGCAGTACCTGGTGCCTTGCGGTCTGCCTGAAGGTGAGGAGCAAGCCATTCAGGCCTTGGTGATCAAGGCGTACCAGGTGCTGGGTTGCCGGGGCTGGGGTCGGATCGATGTGATGATTGATGCGCGCACCCGCAAGCCCTATCTCCTGGAGATCAACACCTCACCAGGCATGACCGGGCATTCTCTGGTGCCTATGTCGGCACGTGCCGCAGGCATCAGTTACGAGCAACTTTGCCTGCAATTGCTGCAGGCGGCGCAGCTGGATAACGAGTTGCCGCAGGGGGAGCTTGCATGAGTGAACGCCAGGCCTTGCCCATGGATGTACGCCTGATGAACCTGACAGCCAGTGCTTTGGCTGTTGTGGCCATTGGCGTGGTCATCTATGGCACTCTGGGCTGGCTGGTTCGACTGCCGTTGTTCAACTTCACACGTATCACGGTGCAAGGCGAGTTGATGCACAACAATGAAGTGACCTTGCGCGCCAACGTGCTCCCGCAGTTGGCAGGTAATTTTTTCACCATGAATTTGCAACGCGTTCGCCAGTCCTTTGAGGCTGTGCCGTGGGTGCGGGCGGCAGTGGTGCAGCGCGAGTTTCCGAATCGCCTGCGTGTGTCTTTGTTGGAGCATCACCCGGTGGCGGTGTGGGGTGATGACGCTGGTGGCAGCGTGATGGTGAATCGCTTTGGGCAATTGTTCGAGGCACAGGCCGACGATGCCGATATCGAACATCTACCCAGGTTTGATGGGCCGCAGGATCAGGTGTCGCGCGTGCTGGAGATGTACCAGTTGTTGCAACCCGTCTTGCAGCATATGGATATGGATGTTGATCGCTTGGAGCTTTCGGGTCGTGGGACCTGGAGGCTGACTACAAACCATGGCGCACAGATCGAGCTGGGAAAAGGCAACTCCCGAGAGGTGATGGCGCGGCTTGATGTGTTCTGGAAAACCTTGTCGCAAGTCACGGCGCGTTACGGCCGCACCCCGGGCACCTTGCAAAGCGCGGACTTGCGACATGAAAACGGTTACGCGCTGCGTCTCAAGGGTGTGACGACGCTGGAGCCCGGGCAGGTGCCTGGGCGCAAGCCTTGAGTGTGGCGATGTGTTTTATTGAAACTGATCTGAATGGTGGAATGACAAATGGCTAAAGAATACAAAGATCTGGTCGTTGGTCTTGACATTGGTACGTCCAAAGTCATGGTGGTGGTCGCCGAGGTCATGGCCTCTGGCGATCTCAAACTGGCGGGGCTGGGTATCGCGCCGGGTAACGGTCTCAAGCGGGGTGCGGTGGTCAATATTGACGCTACCGTGCAAAGCATTCAGCAAGCGCTGAAAGAAGCGGAGCTGATGGCTGACTGCAAGATCACCCGCGTGAATACCGGCATCACGGGCAGTCACATCCGCGGGCTGAACTCCAGTGGCATGGTGGCCATCAAGGACAAGGAAGTCAGTCCTGCGGACGTTGCACGTGTCATGGAGACGGCGCGAGCCCTCAATATATCGACAGACCAGCGCTTGCTCCTGGTTGCACCGCAGGAATTCGTGATCGACGGGCAGGAGGTCAAGGAACCGATCGGCATGAGTGGCATGCGCCTGGAAGCGAAGGTGCACATAGTGACGGGAGCGCAAAGTGCGGCCGAGAACATCATCAAGTGTGTGCGCCGTTGTGGCCTCGAAGTTGACCAGCTGTTGCTCAATCCGCAGTCTTCGAGTCTGGCGGTGCTGACTGAAGACGAGCGCGAGTTAGGCGTTGCATGTGTGGACATTGGCGCTGGCACCACTGATGTGGCCATTTTTGCGGGTGGTTCCATCCGGCACACTGCAGTGATCCCCATCGCTGGAGACTTGATCACCAGCGACATCGCCATGGCCCTGCGTACGCCCACCAAAGATGCCGAAGACATCAAGGTGGAAAACGGCTATGCCAAGCAGCTGCTGGCCAATGCCGAGGCGCAAGTGGAGGTCCCGGGCTTGGGTGATCGTGGGCCGCGCATGCTCAGCCAGCAGGCGCTGGCGGGTGTCATTGAACCTCGTGTTGAGGAAATCTTCTCGCTTGTGCAGCAGGTGGTGCGCGAGTCGGGCTACGAAGAAGTGCTGTCGTCGGGCATTGTCCTGACTGGCGGCAGTGCCGTCATGCCCGGCATGATCGAGTTGGGCGAGGACATCTTCCTTAAACCTGTGCGTCGGGGGATTCCCAAATACAGCGGTGCACTGTCTGACATGGTCGGTCAACCCCGAGCCGCTACCGTGATGGGCCTGCTGGAAGAGGCGCGTCTGGCCCGTCTGCGCGGCTTCAAGGTGACTCAGAAAAAGAGCTCGGTGAACAACGCGTTTACCCGTTTCAAAGACTTCATTGTGGGGAACTTCTGATGGTTTTTCACAGACATCTTCTTCAGCAGGGCAGTCCGCCAAGAGCGGGCCCGCAAGGGCGATGTCGACGGCGAAAACGCCCGATTCACAGATTCACTTTTTTAACTTCAATTGGCAAATCAAATAATAGGAGAGCACCATGAGCATTGAGATGATCGAAACAGAAGAGTTCAACCAGGGCACGCAGATCAAGGTGATCGGTGTGGGCGGCGGTGGTGGCAATGCGGTCGAGCACATGATCGAGCGCAACGTTCAGGGCGTGGAATTTGTCTGCGCCAACACCGATGCGCAGGCACTGGCGCGCAGCTCTGCGCACAGCTTTATTCAGTTGGGCAGCAGTGGTTTGGGCGCAGGCAGCAAGCCGGAGAAGGGCCGTGAGGCTGCCGAGGCTGCAGAAGCTACCATTCGTGAATCCATTGCAGGCTCGCACATGCTGTTCATTACGGCTGGCATGGGCGGCGGTACTGGCACTGGCGCCGCGCCTGTGATTGCCCGTATTGCCAAGGAAATGGGCATCCTGACTGTGGGCGTGGTGACCAAACCTTTCGAGTTTGAAGGCGGGCGCCGCATGAAAAATGCGGACGAAGGCATGTCTGAACTCGAGGCCAATGTGGACTCGCTGATCGTGGTGCTCAATGAAAAACTGCTGGAACTGCCCGGCGGTGAAGACATGACCCAGGACGAAGCGTTTGCCCACGCCAACGATGTGCTGAAGAACGCGGTGGGTGGCATTGCCGAAATCATCAACGTGCCAGGCCACGTGAACGTCGACTTCGAAGACGTGCGCACGGTGATGGGCGAACCCGGCAAGGCCATGATGGGGACCGCCATGGCCAGTGGTCCGGACCGTGCACGCCTTGCGGCCGAGCAAGCTGTGGCTTGCCCGCTGCTGGATGGCGTGGATCTCTCGGGTGCCAAAGGCGTGCTGGTGCTGATCAGCGCAGCCAAAGGCTCCCTCAAGCTGTCCGAGTCCAAGCAGGCCATGAACACCATTCGTGCCTGCGCTTCGGAAGAGGCTCACGTGATCTACGGTACCGCCTACGATGAATCCCTGGGTGACCAGATTCGCGTGACCGTGGTGGCCACGGGTCTGTCCAAAGTCGCAGCTCGCCGCAATGCGCCCACGCTGCAGGTGCTGCGTACCGGTACCGACAACACGCCTTTTGCTGTGGGTGGCGAGGTTGAGCCCATGGCGGTGGCTGCTGCTCCCGCAGCCATGGCTTCTGGCATGAGCACGCCGGCCGTTTGGCGCAGCAGTCGTACACACGCCGCAGCGCGTGTGGATGGCATGTCGTCGGCAGGCATGGACGATATCGAGATTCCGGCTTTCCTGCGTAAGCAGGCAGACTGACCTCACGTCTTTCAATGTCAGTGTCCGCCAGACGCTGACAGGTATTCCAATGCTCTTTACCGGGCAGGCTTCGCAGCCTGTCCGGTTTTTTGCAACTTGTAAACAGATGAAACAGCAGCTAGCCTTGCCCTGTGCAAGGTTGAATCGAAGAACCTAAAATTGAGCCCATGCTTGAACAACGAACACTCAAAACCCTGACCCGTGCTGTAGGCGTCGGCCTGCACAGTGGGCAGCGCGTGGAGTTGACGTTGCGTCCTGCGCCAGCAGATACCGGCATTGTGTTTCGCCGCGTGGACTTGCCCGAGTCGGTGGAAATTGCCGTCAATGCGCAAGCCATCACTGACACCCGTATGGCATCGACCATTGGCATGGGCAATGCCAAGGTGCACACCATTGAACACCTGATGTCCGCTTGTGCTGGCTTGGGCATCGACAACCTCTATGTGGACATCACCGCAGAAGAGGTGCCCATTCTTGATGGCTCGGCTTCTTCGTTTGTGTTTCTGCTGCAAAGCGCAGGCGTGGTCACTCAGAAGGCCCCCAAGAAATTCATCCGTGTGCTCAAGCCCGTAGAGGTTCGTGAGGGAGAAGGCGCGCAGGCCAAGTGGGCGCGCCTGGAGCCTTATCATGGGTTCAGTCTGAGCTTTGAAATTGATTTCCGTCACCCGGCGGTGGACTCTACCGGGCAGATGGTCAAGTTTGACTTTACCGAAGGGGTTTATTCGCGTGACATTGCGCGTGCGCGAACCTTCGGTTTCACCAAAGACGTCGAAATGTTGCGCTCCAACGGCCTGGCGCTGGGGGGGGGGCTGGACAACGCCATCGTCATGGATGACTACAAAGTCCTCAATGCCGACGGCTTGCGGTATGACGATGAGTTCGTCAAACACAAAATCCTGGATGCGATTGGCGATTTGTATGTGGTCGGGCGTCCGCTGCTTGCGGCCTACACCGCCTTTCGCTCTGGTCACGCCATGAACAACCAGCTTCTGCGTGAGCTGTTGTCGCGTCCTGACGCTTACGAAGAGGTCAGTTTTGCCAACGAGGCGCAGGCTCCGGCAGGCTACGCGCGTTTGCAGCCCGCCTGGTAAATCAGAGCCTTTGCGTCAGTGGCTGCGGCCACTGCGGTACATCCCATGTGTCTTGCGCTGAAGAGCGCCTTGAGCCGCCAGCTTGTTCATCGAGGGGCTGGCGTGTGCGTGGGCGATGGCCAGGCCCAGCGCATCGGCAGCGTCCTGGCGAGGGGTGCCGGGCAGCTGCAGCAGGCGTTTGACCATTTCCTGAATCTGCGCCTTGGCGGCGCGTCCATGTCCGGTGATGGCCTGTTTCATCTGCAGGGCGGTGTATTCGGCCACAGGCAGGTTACACGACACGAGTGCGGTGACGCAGCAGCCACGTGCTTGTCCCAGCATCAAGCTGGCCTGAGGGTTGACGTTGATGAACACGATTTCGACAGAGGCCACATCGGGTTGGTAGCGGGCGTTGATTTCGCGAATGCCGTCGTAAATGATCTTCAGTCGGGCGGGCAGGTTGCCCATTTCACCTTTGGTGGTCTCGATCACACCGCTGGCGACATAGCTGAGCTTTTGTCCCTGCATGTCGATCACCCCAAAGCCGGTGGTTTGCAGCCCAGGGTCAATGCCCAGTATGCGGACGATCTTGTCTGTGGTGCTCATGGAATGCGCACTTCGGCCATGCGCGCCGTGATGGTAAAGGCCCGTTCGTTCAAATAGCTGGACTGAGCCAGCTTTTCAAAATAACGTGGTCTGGGCAGCATGACGGCCAGCCTGGCGGCTTCCCAGTTGTCAAGTTGTGCGGCCGGTTTGCGAAAGTAATGCTGTGCTGCGGCCTCGGCACCAAACACGCCTTCACCCCATTCGACATGGTTGAGGTAAATCTCAAGAATGCGGCGTTTGCTGAGCAGGGCCTCTAGCGTCAGCGTGATCATCATTTCCTGACTTTTGCGCACCAGGGTGCGCTCGCCGCTGAGGAACAGATTTTTGGCCAGCTGCTGCGTGATGGTGGAGCCGCCCACAATCTTGACTGGCCGTGGCGCAGCATTGGGCCGGTGCTGAGCTTGCTGCTCTGCACGGGCCTGTGCCTTGACGTTCTTTTGCCAGGCTTGCTCCAGTGCGTCCCACCAGATGCCGTGGTGCTGGACAAAGGCACTGTCTTCAGAGGCGATCACTGCACGCTTGAGGCTTTTGGCAATCTGGTCCTGATCACGCCAGTCCTGTCGCCACGGCAGGCGGTGCTGCTCGCTGGCGATGCGCCAGATTTGTGTGCGCTCAAAAGTGGTGGACTGCGGATCTGCCACTGCCATGAGGGCAATGCGCAGAACGAAATACAGCTGCAGGGCCAGCAGACTCAGGCTCAGCAAAAGGATCCAGCGCAGCAGTGCTTTCATGGGGCAGTGATGAATGTGGGCGTCAAGGTTTTTGGGGTTCTGGGCTGAGAACGCGTGTTTGCAGCGTGTCATCTCGCGAGAACATGAAACGCGCCACCACCACGATTTGGTCAGCCTGTTTGCGCATTTTGCTGCTGAAAGCATCAAAAGGTGCGGTATTGCGCACAATGGCCACGGCCCGCTCGTCCAGCAAAGGGTTGTGTGATGTCACGGCCACCTCGGTACCCACCAGCTGGCCCTTGGCGTCCACGGTGATGACCATCGTCAACTTGCCGTAGAGCTTTTGCCCATTGGCCTGCGGAAAATTTTCTGTGCCCTTGAGCTCGATCAGGCGGCGCAATTTGTCGTAGTACAGGGCGTATACCGCCTCACGTGTGGCGGGGCTGATGTAGCGTTTGCGAGGGGCCTGCTGCGTTTTTTGAACACTTTGCTCAATGCGCGCCAGGTTTCGGGCGAGCTGTGCTTTGCGTTCTTCGCGGGCCTGGCGCTCCTGCTCAGTCCCCTGGTTGCCGGCATCGTCTCGGGACAGTTCGGCCAACTCCTGCTTGAGTTGGGTCAGCAGCTGCACTTGTTGGGCGCGCAGGGCTTCGATCTTGCGTTGCATCTCTGCGATGTCCATGCCCTCGGTGGGCATGGCGGTAGGCGGTAGAGGGGAGCTGGTCAGGCCCACTTGCAAAGTATCTTCTCCGCCGCCTGCCAGCTGCACTTGCGCCAGAGCTTGTGCTTTTTTCGGGGCGTCCTTGCTTTGCGCGTTGACCAGCACCACCTCCAGCGGTGTGTTTTCAAACACGCGGTTGAAGGTCTCGGGTGCGGCAAACCGCAAGAGCAACAAGCTGGCATGAGCCAACACTGACAAGCCCAGTGCCCAAATCAGGGTTCGGTTGGATGCAGGGCTCATGCTCCGGAGCCGCTTGCGGGAGCCTGGTCGGCTTCATTCAAGTCCACGGCAATATGTACAGGGCCGGCCACCACTTCATCCTCGTCCTCGTCTTGTTCGGTGGACCTGTCTGTGGCATCCAGGTGGGCCAGCACCGTGCCGTGCACATCCAGTGCCATCAGGTCCACTTCGCCCAGCTGTACCCGCACACGTGCGCCTCGCGGCAAGCCCTGCGCACCCATCACGTTCAGCACCAGTGGCAAGGTATCAGCCCTGACCAGCCAGGCGCCGCCACCAGCCTCCTTGATGAGCGTGGCCTCCAGCTGGGTGATGCCTTGCTGCTGCAGGTATTTGAGCGTCCAGTAGCGCTCCATTCCCGACTGCACGCCGTTGTAGCCACTGTAGGCCGCGTCAAAGGCGCTGATGATCGAGAACAGCTCGGCGTCCTTGGGCTTGAAGGGTGCCGCCAGTGCCGCGGTGGCGCCGTGGCGCGCGCAGGCGATGATTTGCCATTGGTTGACCAGGTCGGTGTAGCGGCGCAGGGGCGATGTGCTCCATGCATAGCTGGGCACGCCGATGCCTGCGTGCGGCAATGCCTTGGTGCCCATGCGCACCTTCACGCCGGGCGCCAGGCTGGCCTGGCTGCGGTAGATGCCGGGCACCCCCAGCTGCGCCATCCATTGCCCCCAGGTGCTGTTGGCCAGGATCATGGCTTCGGCCACCATCAGGTCCAGCGGGGCGCCACGCTTGCGGGTGCCAATCACCACGGTCTCGTCGCCTGCGGGGGGGGCGTCGTTGCTTTCGCGTTCGAGCTTGAAGCTGTAGTCCGGGCGGTTGAAGGTCTCGGGCTTGCCACGCACCACTTCACGCCGGGCCTTGAGGGTCTGCGCCAGGCGCCAGAAAAAGGCCAGGGTGGCGCGGCTCACGGGCACATCGGCGTGGTCGGTGTTGTCTTCGCCTTCGAGCCAGGCTTGGGTGATGCGGTCGTCGAGCTGGTCGTGGCGCAGGTTCACCTGGATCGGTACCCGCTCTAGACGGGTTTCGGTGCGCTGTACTTCCAGGCTGGATTCGTCAAAAGTAACGTACAGCGACACGGCCGGGCAGGCCATGCCTTCGGCCAGGGTGTAGTTCTGCACCACGGCATCGGGCAGCATGGTGATCTTGTAGCCGGGCATGTACACCGTGGACAAGCGTGCACGACCAAGCTGGTCAACAGGCGAGCCGGGTTGTATGGCCAGGCCGGGCGCTGCGATGTGGATGCCCACAGTGACGGTGCCGCTGCCCAAGCCCTGCAGTGAAAGCGCATCGTCGATTTCGGTGGTGTGCGAATCGTCGATGGAAAACGCCTGTACATCGGCCAGCGGCAAGTCGTCGGTGATGGCCGGGGCTTGCAGGCTCGGGAAACCGGTTCCTTTGGGGAACCATTCGAACAGGAAGCGTTGCCAGTGAAAATCCCAGGCCGAGTTCAGCGCGCCTGCACGTTGCAGGAGGGCCAGTGGATCCGATTGGCTGTCGCGCGACGCCTGGACCACCGCCTTGTATTCAGGGGTGTTCTTGTCGGGACGAAACAGGATTTTGTAGAGTTGCTCGCGCACAGGCTCTGGGCATTGGCCTTGCACCAGTTGAGCGGTCCAGTCTTCAATTTGGGCCTGGATCTGCTTTTTCTTCTCGATGGCGGCCAGCGCCTGCTGCACGATTTCGGCCGAGGCCTTGCGAAACCGACCCTTGCCGGCACGGCGAAAGTAGTGGGGGGCCTCATGCAGTCGCATCAAGGCCGCGGCTTGCTCGAGCATGCTGGGCGATGCCGAAAAATAGTCTGTGGCCAGATCGGCAAAGCCGAACTCTTCTTCAGGGGCGAACTCCCAGGCCAGATCCAGGTCGATACTGCTCGCCAGTGCGGCGGCCTGTGATATCAGCTCGGCAGGGGTGGGTTTCTCGAAACGCAGCAGCATGTGCGCTGCCTTGACCTTGGCGCGCTTGCCGGAATCGAGCTCGACCTGGGCCGACGCTTCAGCCTCGGAAAGGATCCTGCCGGCCAGGAATTTGCCAGCGTCTTCATACAGAACAAACATGGGTGGCATTGTCCCATGGCCAGATGCGTTTCAGTCCCACCCCAGGAAGGAAGTGACGCGGGGCAGATGAGCCTCAAAGTCGCTGATGCCGTGATCGCTGCCTTCAAGTAGCAGCACCTGACCGTGCTGGCAGGCTTGCAGCATTTCCCGCCAGTCCAGCACCTCGTCACCTTTGGCGATGATGGCCAGTGTGTCGTTGCGCAGGGCGGGCAGGCTGCACTCCAGCTGGGCCAGTTCGTCGACAAATTCGGGCTGAAAGTGCACCTGCTGAGCGTTGTCGTGCCAGGTGGGGTGGGTACCGATCTGGCTGGCGAGGTCACGGGCCGGGTGCACGGCCGGGTTCAGCAACACCGCGCGCATGCCAAGCGTGCGGGCCAGCCATTGGGCGTAGAAGCCGCCGAGGGAGGACCCCACGATCGCGCTGCTCGCCAAGGGCCAGTCTTTTGTCAGCGACAGGGCCATCTCCATGGCCAGCCTGGGGGAGGCGGGCAGCTGGGGGCAAACCCAATGCACCTTGGGCTGATGGCCCTGCACCCACTGCGCCATCAGGCGCGCCTTGAACGAGGCGGGAGAGGAGCGAAAGCCATGCAGGTACAGCAGATGGGTCACTGCAGGGCAAATGGGCACAGATGCATTCATCCGCAGATGCTAGAGCAAAACGCGGCCTGCTGGCCCGATAATCGAGCCCCATGGGAGCAGTGATTCAAAGACCGACCTGGCGCCAGCGCATCAGCAGCTGGGTGCAGGGCATGGACGGGCCATTGGCTCTGGCCGTGGCATTGCTGGCGGGTGCGGGTCTGACCATCATGTATTCCTCGGGCTACGACCATGGCACGCGTTTTTTTGACCACGCGCGCAATATGTTGCTCGCGGGTTTCTTGCTGGTGCTAGTGGCCCAGCTGCCGCCGCAAAAGCTGATGGCCATTGCGGTGCCGCTATACACGGTGGGCGTGGCTCTGCTGATTGCTGTGGCGGTTTTTGGCATTACGAAAAAAGGTGCACGCCGCTGGATCAATGTGGGTGTGGTGATTCAGCCCAGTGAAATCCTGAAAATTGCCATGCCCCTGATGCTGGCCTGGTGGTTCCAAAAGCGCGAGGGGCGACTGGCCCGGCTGGATTTTCTGGTGGCACTGGCCTTGCTGGCCGTGCCGGTGGGCCTGATCATGAAGCAGCCCGACCTGGGCACGTCCTTGCTGGTGCTGGCTTCGGGGTTGGCCGTGATCTTTTTTGCCGGGCTCAAATGGCGCTGGATTGTGCCGCCTGTAGTCCTGGGTCTTGTGGCCATCGTGGTGCTGGTCATCATGGAGCCGAGTTGGTGCGCGGATGGTGTGGACTGGAAAATCCTGCACGAATACCAACGCCAACGGGTGTGTACCTTGCTGGACCCGGCACGAGATCCTTTGGGCAAGGGCTTTCACATCATCCAGGGCATGATCGCCATTGGCTCCGGGGGCATCCTGGGCAAAGGCTTCATGCAGGGGACGCAGACGCACCTGGAATTCATTCCCGAACGCACCACCGACTTCATTTTTGCCGCCTTCGGTGAGGAGTTTGGTTTGTTGGGGGGTGTTTTGTTGCTGGCAGGTTACGGTTTGCTGATCTACCGTGGTCTGGTGATCGCAAGGCAGGCCCCTTCGCTGTTCACGCGCCTGCTGGCCGCGAGCCTGACCATGATCTTTTTTACCTATGCCTTTGTGAACATGGGCATGGTCAGTGGCATTTTGCCGGTGGTAGGCGTGCCCCTGCCCTTCATCAGTTATGGTGGCACAGCCATGGTCACGCTGGGCTTGGCTTTGGGTGTTTTGATGTCGATTGCGCGCTCCAAGCAGCTGGTGCAAACATGAACTCGGTAGGCATCATCGGCGTAGGCAATATGGGTGGGGGCATGCTGGCGCGCTTGCGATCGCTGCAGGTCAGTGTGGCGGCCTGTGACCTGGACCCGTTGCGCGAGGCCCAAGCCCGGCAATTGGGCGCCCAGGTGTGCGCTACGCCCGCACAGTTGGTGCAGTCGCTTGCACCCCAAGGGGTGTTGATCATTGCTGTGGTGGATGACGCCCAAACCCGTCAGGTCTTGTGGGGCGAGCACGGCGCGGCATCTGCGCTGCAGCCGGGCCAGGCGCTCATGTTGTGCCCCACGCTGGCGCCGGACTTTGTGGCACAGCAAGCTGTTCAATTGGCGCAGGCGGGTGTGCTTTGTGCGGATGCGCCCATGTCGGGCGGGCCGCAACGCGCGGCAGATGGCACGATGAGCCTGATGGTGGCGTGTTCTGATCAGACGTGGCAGTGCACGCAGGGCCTCATTGAACAGCTCAGCAACAAGGTGTTCCGGGTAGGCCCCCGCGTCGGGGATGCGGCGCGCACCAAGCTGGTGAACAACCTGCTGGCGGCCATCAACCTGGTGGGCGCAGCCGAGGTGCTGGCGCTGGCGGAGCGGATGGGCCTGGATGCGAGGTCCACCTTGTCCGTCATCGAAGCCTCAAGTGGCCAGAGCTGGATCGGCTCGGACCGTATGCGCCGCGCGCTGGAAGAGGACTATGCGCCTCGGGCACACACCACCTTGCTGGCCAAAGACAGTCGCCTCGCTGTTGAAGCTGCGGTCGCGGCAGGGTTTGCGCCTATGCTCGGCGCGCTTGCACAAGAGGTTTTTGCTTCGGCAGTCGAGGGTGGTTTGGCCGATCTGGATGATGCCGCCTTGCTGACGTGGATGCGCGCACAGCGCTAAAGCCCACCCCTTGATCTGCAAGGCTGTTGGCTCCTGCCTAAAATGGGCTCCATGATTTCGCGCGAACCCACCCTTGAACGCCTGGCCACGGCCAAGTCCCTCTTGCTTGATCCCTTTGGTCTGGACGAGGGGCATTTGAGTCGCGCCCTCAATGCCATCAAGGCGCATCAGGTCGACGACGCCGACCTGTACTTCCAGTACACCCGCTCCGAAGGCTGGAGCCTGGAAGAGGGCATCGTCAAGACCGGTAGCTTCAGCATCGACCAGGGCGTGGGTGTGCGCGCAGTCGCTGGCGAGAAGACCGCGTTTGCCTATTCCGACGACATTTCCGAAGCCTCGCTGATGGACGCTGCCACCACGGTGCGCGCCATTGCGGCCGCATCGCAGAGCAAGCGCAGCAAGGTGCCTGCCCGCAAGGTGTCGGCCAGCCGCTCGCTCTACCCCTCGCTGGATCCGATGTCCACCATGGACAGCACGACCAAGGTCAAGTTGCTCGAAAAGGTGGAAAAACTCGCCCGTGCCAAGGACCCGCGCGTGGTGCAGGTCATGGCTGGGCTCGCTACCGAATACGACGTGGTGCTGGTGGCTCGTGCCGACGGTACGTTGGCGGCTGATGTGCGCCCGCTGATCCGCTTGTCGGTGTCGGTGATCGCCGAACAAAACGGCCGCCGCGAAGCCGGCAGCAGTGGCGGCGGTGGACGCTTTGGCCTGGCTTACTTTGACGACGCGCTGGTCGAAACCTATGTGGATGAAGCCGTGCATGCGGCGCTGACCAACCTGGACGCCCGACCCGCGCCCGCCGGCGAGATGACGGTGGTGCTCGGCCCGGGCTGGCCTGGTGTGTTGCTGCACGAGGCGGTAGGCCATGGGCTGGAGGGTGACTTCAACCGCAAGGGTTCGAGCGCTTTCAGTGGCCGCATTGGCCAGCGGGTGGCGGCCAAGGGTGTGACGGTGCTGGACGATGGCACGATTGCCGATCGCCGCGGCTCGCTCAATGTGGACGACGAAGGCCACGCCAGCCAGAAGAATGTGCTGATCGAAGACGGCATCCTGCGTGGCTACATCCAGGATTCCATGAACGCGCGCCTGATGGGCGTCAAGCCGACCGGCAACGGCCGCCGCGAGAGCTATGCCCATGTGCCCATGCCGCGCATGACCAACACCTACATGCTGGGCGGGGACAAGGATCCGCAGGAGATCGTGGCCAGCATCAAAAAAGGCCTGTACGCCACCAACTTCGGCGGCGGTCAGGTCGACATCACCAGTGGCAAATTCGTGTTCTCGGCCAGCGAAGCCTATTGGGTGGAGAACGGCAAAGTGCTGTACCCCGTCAAGGGCGCGACCATCATCGGTAGCGGCCCTGAATCGCTCAAGAAGATCAGCATGATCGGCAACGACATGCGTCTGGATTCCGGTGTGGGTACCTGTGGCAAGGAAGGCCAGAGCGTGCCGGTGGGGGTGGGGCAACCGACCTTGCGCATCGATGGTTTGACGGTCGGCGGGACGGCCTGACAAGAGCCGTCAGAAACCTGTGATACATTGATCCCCATGTCTTCTCGCTTCGCCTTTTACTTTTTTTACTTTTGGTTCTCTGTCCCCGGCGGACGAGAGGCGAACGCGTAAACACCCGAACACCTCACACCCAACCGCCGGAGCCCCAAAGCCCGGCGGTTTTTTTTCACCTGTTTCCAAACTTCACTTCAAAGCACAAGGAGCCCTTGATGAACGCCAAAGCCAACCCGGATGTCTGGCAACAGCACCCCGCAGACCGAGCCGGCAAGACCGACGACGAACGCATCAAGGACATCACTGTGCTGCCCCCGCCCGAACACCTGATGCGCTTTTTCCCGATTGCCGGCACGGCGGTGGAAAAGCTCATCGCCAATACCCGCAAGACCATTCACCATATCCTGCATGGCCAGGACGACCGCCTGCTGGTCATCATTGGCCCTTGCTCGATCCACGACCCCGCTGCTGCGCTTGAATACGCACGTCGCCTCAAGCCGCTGCGCGACAAGTACGCTGACACGCTTGAGATTGTGATGCGTGTGTACTTCGAAAAACCCCGCACCACCGTGGGCTGGAAGGGCCTGATCAACGACCCCTACCTGGACGAGAGCTACCGCATCGACGAAGGCCTGCGCATTGCGCGCCAGTTGCTCATCGAGATTAACCGGGCTGGCCTGCCTGCGGCCAGCGAGTTCCTCGACGTGATCTCGCCGCAGTACATCGGTGACCTGATCAGCTGGGGCGCCATCGGTGCGCGCACAACGGAGAGCCAGGTGCATCGTGAACTGGCTTCTGGCATTTCGGCGCCCATCGGTTTCAAGAACGGCACCGATGGCAACATCAAGATTGCCACCGACGCCATCCAGGCGGCTGCACGCGGTCACCACTTCCTGTCGGTGCACAAGAACGGCCAGGTCGCCATCGTGCAGACCCAGGGCAACAAGGATTGCCATGTGATCCTGCGTGGCGGCAAGGCCCCCAACTACGACGCCGAAAGCGTGGCCGCCGCCTGCAAGGAACTCGAAGCCTCCAAGCTGCCCGCCACGCTGATGGTGGACTTCAGCCACGCCAATAGCTCCAAGCAGCACAAGAAACAGGTCGAAGTTGCCAAGGACGTCGCTGGTCAGATTTCAGGTGGTTCACGCCAGGTCTTTGGCGTGATGGTCGAGAGCCACATCCACGAAGGCGCGCAGAAATTCACGCCGGGCAAGGACGATGTGAGCGCGCTGGAATACGGCAAGAGCATCACGGACGCCTGCATTGGCTGGGACGACAGCGAAGAGGTGCTGCAGGTGCTGTCAGATGCCGTGAAGGTGCGTCGCAGCCGCTGATGCAAGTTGGCCAGGGGATATCCCTTGGCCAATCTCGATTCAGCGATTTTGTATGGCCTGTAGCAATTTGGCGTGAATACCGCCAAAACCGCCGTTGCTCATGCACAGCAGGTGGTCTCCGGGCTGAACGGCTGCCAGAACCTGAGCGATCACGCCGTCAATATTGTCTGCCACCTGGGCGCGCTCGCCCATAGGTGTCAGCGCTGAAGCAGCGTCCCAACCCAGGCCACCCGAATGGCAAAACGCGAGGTCCGCCTCTTCCAGGCTCCAGGGCAGCTGGGCTTTCATGGTGCCGAGCTTCATGGTGTTGCTGCGCGGCTCGAAGATGGCCAGGATGCGCGCCTTGCCGACTTGTCGGCGCAGTCCGTTGATGGTGGTGCGGATAGCGGTGGGGTGGTGGGCAAAGTCGTCGTAGACGGTGATGCCACCCACCGTGCCTCGCACTTCCATGCGGCGCTTGACGTTCTCGAAGGTGGCCAGGGCCTGCGCCGCCACGGCAGGACTCACGCCCACGTGCTCGGCCGCAGCAATGGTGGCCAGCGCATTGAGCTGGTTGTGCACGCCGCCAATGGCCCACTGCACCTCGGCCACCGCCTTGCCGGCTTGCAGCACCTTGAACTGTGAGGGTTCGCCTTCGGCCACGAAGTCGCTGACGGTGCTGCCAAAGCTGCGTACCTCGCTCCAGCAGCCTTGCGCCAGCACACGGGTGAGGCTTTCTTCGAGGCCGTTGACCACCACGCGGCCCGAGCCGGGCACAGTCCGCACCAAGTGGTGGAACTGGCGCTTGATGGCGGCCAAATCGTCAAAGATGTCGGCGTGGTCGAATTCCAGGTTGTTCAAAATCGCCGTGCGCGGGCGGTAGTGCACGAACTTGCTGCGCTTGTCGAAGAAGGCAGTGTCGTATTCGTCGGCTTCGATGACGAAATACTTTCCACCGCCCAGGCGCGCCGAGACGCCAAAGTTCAGTGGTACGCCACCGACCAGAAAGCCTGGTTGCAAACCGGCTTGCTCCAGTACCCAGGTCAGCATCGAGGTGGTGGTGGTCTTGCCGTGGGTGCCGGCAACGGCAAGCACATGTTTGCCATGCAGCACGTGTTCGGCCAGCCACTGGGGGCCGCTGGTGTAGGGCGCACCGGCTTCCAGAATCGCTTCCATGAGCGGGAATTTGGGATTGCCGTCGGGCAGGCGCGAGCGGCTGACCACGTTACCAATCACGTACATGTCGGGCTGAAGCTGCATCTGATCGGCGCCAAAGCCCTCGATAAGGTCGATGCCCAATGCCCGAAGCTGGTCACTCATGGGGGGGTAAACGCCAGCGTCGCAACCGGTGACTTTGTGGCCGGCTTCGCGGGCGAGGGCGGCGACGCCACCCATGAAGGTGCCGCAAATACCAAGAATGTGAATATGCATGTCCGGATTCTAGGGGCTTGATCAGTCGCCAAAACACCTTTGAGGGCACAATGACCGGATGAGCGATGAAATGCAGGAAATTGCAGCGGTGGCCGCGCGTCTGGTGGTCGAGGATGGTTTGCGTTTCGGGCCTGCCAAAACCCATGCCCTGCGTCAACTGGGTTTGCCGGGCCGAACGCCGTTGCCCAGCAATGAGCAACTCGAAGATGCGGTGCGCGAGCACCTGGACTTGTTCCATGCCGACACTCATGCCGAATATTTGCGCCAGCTCAGACTGTTGGCGTTGCGCTGGATGCAGCGGATGCATGTTTTTGATCCTTATCTGACGGGAGCGGTCTGGTTAGGGTACGCCTCACAGCTGTCGGATGTGGATATCGACTTGTATGTCGATGACACCAAGGCAGTAGAGATTGAGCTGATCAATCAGGGTGTTGCCTATGACGCTGGGCAACTCGATGTGGGGCGACGTGAGCCCGTGTCGGTTCTGCAGGTGATGGATCGTGTTCGTGGCTGGACCCATGGCGTGAGTGTGTACATGCGTATTCATGATCGCAGCGCCATGCGAGGAGCCTTGCTGCCCGACGCCAAGGGGCGAACCCCACGCGGTAGCATGGCGGCGGTGCAGGTCTTGCTGGATGCCCAAGAAGGAGTTGTCAATGACAGAGCGTGAAGATAAGGCGGCCCAGACTCGTCGTGGCTGGCTGGTAGGCGTGGCCGCGATGTTGGCGGGAGCAGGTGCTGCGCTCTGGCGCTGGCAAGAGGCACCAGTGAAAACAGAAAGGCTGGCTGAGCTCTGGGAAGTGCAAGTGCCTACGCCTGATGGGCAGACCTTGTCACTCGCCTCCTTGCGGGGAAAGCCGCTGCTTTTGAACTTTTGGGCAACCTGGTGCCCTCCTTGTGTTGAGGAGTTGCCCATGATTGATGCTTTCTGGCGTCAAAATGCCCCGAACGGCATGCAAGTCATGGCGTTGGCGGTTGACCGCATGGATCTGGTCAAGGCGTTTTTGGCCAAACACCCTTTGAGCATGCCTGTTGGCGTGCTGGGTGCCGGGGGGGCGAGTTTGAGCAAGACCTTGGGCAATGCGGCGGGCGGTCTGCCATTTAGCGTGTTTTTATCGGCAGATGGTCAAATTTACAAGCAAAAACTCGGAAAATTGAGCGAAATCGATCTTGACCAATGGTTGAAGAGTCAGTCCGGAGCTTGAGCCCTTGCCTCATTCCTTTGGAAGGGCGTGAAAAAAGGCTTGTTTGCGGTGCAAAAGACGGGTTTTGAGGCCTGTTTGGTGTACATTGCGGGCATCTAACACATGCTTACTGGAGGTTTCATGGATTTGCGCAAACTCAAGACACTGATTGACCTGGTGTCCGAATCCAATGTGTCCGAACTGGAAATCACCGAAGCCGAAGGCAAGGTCCGTATTGTCAAGAGCGTTGCCGGAGCCGTGGTGGCCGCTCCTGTGGCCATGGCTGCGCCCGTCATGGCTGCAGCTCCTGTGGCTGCGCCCTTGGCAGCTCCTGTGGCTGAGGCTGCCGCCCAGCCTGCTGAGCCCGCAGGACACGCGGTCAAATCGCCCATGGTTGGTACCTTCTACCGCGCCTCCAGTCCTGGCGCAGCCGCTTTTGTCCAGGTGGGTAGCCAGGTCAAGGAAGGCGATACGCTGTGCATCATCGAGGCCATGAAGATCCTCAACGAGATTGAGGCCGATAAGTCCGGCACGGTGACCCAGGTGCTGTGCGAGAACGGTCAGGCGGTGGAATACGGCCAGCCCCTGTTCATCATCGAATAAGCGGGCAACACCATGTTCAAGAAAATCCTCGTCGCCAACCGTGGCGAAATTGCCTTGCGTATTCAACGCGCATGCCGTGAGTTGGGCATCAAGGCGGTCATGGTCTATTCAGAGGCCGACAAGGAAGCCAAATACGTCAAGCTTGCCGATGAGGCTGTGTGTATTGGCCCCGGTCCTTCCGCCCAAAGTTACCTGAACATGCCCGCCATCATCTCGGCGGCCGAGGTGACCGATGCCGAAGCCATTCACCCTGGCTATGGGTTCCTCAGCGAGAACGCCGACTTTGCTGAACGCGTCGAAAAATCCGGTTTCCAGTTCATTGGCCCTACGCCTGAGTCGATCCGCATCATGGGCGACAAGGTCTCTGCCAAACAGGCCATGATCAAAGCAGGCGTGCCTTGCGTGCCGGGCTCCGAAGGCGAGTTGCCCGATGAGCCGGCACAAATCCGCGCTATTGCCAAGCGTGTGGGCTACCCGGTCATCATCAAGGCTGCAGGCGGCGGTGGCGGGCGCGGCATGCGTGTGGTGCACACCGAAGCGGCGCTCATCAACGCGGTCCAGATGACCAAGGCCGAAGCGGGTGCCGCATTCGGCAACCCAGCGGTCTACATGGAAAAGTTCCTGCAGAACCCGCGTCACGTCGAAATCCAGGTCCTGGCCGACAAGCACCGTAACGCGGTGTACCTGGGCGAGCGCGATTGCTCCATGCAGCGCCGGCACCAGAAGGTCATTGAAGAAGCGCCTGCGCCAGGTATCCCGCGCAAGCTGGTGGAAAAAGTAGGAGAACGCTGCGTAGCCGCTTGCAAGAAGATCGGCTACCGCGGTGCTGGCACTTTCGAGTTCCTGTATGAAAACGGCGAGTTCTATTTCATTGAAATGAACACCCGTGTGCAGGTGGAGCACCCGGTGACCGAGTTGATCACGGGTGTGGACATCGTCAAGACCCAGATCATGGTGGCTGCAGGCGAGAAACTGCCGTTCACGCAGCGCCAGATCGAAATCCGCGGTCATGCAATCGAGTGCCGTGTGAATGCGGAAGACCCCTTCAAGTTCACGCCCTCACCAGGGCGCATCACCATGTGGCATCAGCCAGGTGGCCCAGGGGTGCGCGTGGATTCGCATGCCTACACCAACTACTTCGTACCACCCAACTATGACTCGATGATTGGCAAGATCATCGTGCATGGCGATACCCGGGAGCAAGCCATTGCGCGCATGCAAACGGCATTGGCCGAGACGGTGGTCGAAGGCATCAAGACCAACATCCCCCTGCACCGCGAGTTGATGGTGGATGCCAAATTCATGACCGGTGGCACCAACATTCATTACCTCGAGCACTGGCTCGAACAACACAAGCGATAAGCCATGTTCGAGCTGTGCCTGCTGGTTCCCCAGGAAGGGGTTGAAGACCTGAGCGATGCGCTTGACGCGCTCGACGCCTTGAGTGTGTCGGTGGAAGATGCAGATGCATTTACCGATGCCGAGCAGGCTATTTTTGGTGAACCCGGCATGCCTGCACCGCAGCCTGGCTGGAACCGCTCCCGGCTGGTGGCCATGTTTGCGCAGCAGGCTCAGGCTCAGGAGGCGCTGGACCTGCTGCAAGTGCAGGATTTCTTCGAAGGCTGTGCATCGCTGGGTATTCGTGCTGTGCAGGACCAGGATTGGGTGCGGCTGACGCAGTCCCAGTTTGCCCCGGTCGAGATCACGCCAGAGTTCTGGATCGTGCCCACCTGGCACGAACCGCCAGCGCAAGCCCTAAAAACCATTCGTCTGGACCCTGGCCTGGCCTTTGGCACCGGTACGCACCCGACCACCCGCATGTGCCTGCGGTGGCTGGCCACCCATCCTGTGTCCGGCCAACGCGTGCTGGATTACGGTTGTGGCTCGGGTATTTTGGCCATCGGCGCGGCCAAGTATGGCGCACAGCATCTGGATGCGGTCGATATCGACGAAGCCGCCGTGCAATCGACCCAGATCAATGCCGAGGCCAACCACGTGCAGCTGAATGCAGGCTTCCCCGAGCTGGCCAAGGGCAGCTACGACACGGTGCTGGCCAACATCTTAGCCACGCCATTGAAGGTGCTGGCGCCTTTGCTGTGCGCGCATGTGGCCGAGGGCGGAAACCTGGTGCTGGCGGGCATTCTGGAGCGCCAGGCCGATGAGCTCAAAGCCGCTTATGCACCCTGGGTGCAGCTACAAGTTGCAGATACCCAGGAAGGCTGGATCCTGATGACCGCCCGCAAGGCTTGAGCCTTGCGCCGCCTGGACCTCTAAAATGCCGTCATGGCATGGATGACTTGTTGCCCCTCTTGTCGAACCACTTTTCGCGTCACGCCTGATCAGTTGACGCAGGCGCAGGCGTGGTTGCGTTGTGGCCAATGCCATCGGGTGTTTGATGGAACCGGGCTGGTGGTCAACTGGACAGAACCCTCGTCCCCTGAGGCCGTTTCTCAACCCGAGCTAACGCAAGAGCAAACACCCACGATGGCGCATGATGCACAGGCACCGACCTCCCAGGGGGCGGGCTTATGGGGTGCAGCATTGCTTTTGCTGTGCGCTCTGCCTGCACTGTTATTGATGACTCAACGTCAGGCCTTGCTGACACGTTGGCCACTGCTGTTGCCAGTCTGGAGCGAGGTGTGCGCGGTGGCACGCTGCGATGTTCCCTCTGTGGTTCGCGTGCAAGATGTGGTGATTGATTCTTCCAGCTTTGTTCCGCAAGCAGACGGCTACGCACTGGTCGCCATTTTGCGCAATGTGGGTGTTTGGCCCGTGCGCACGCCGGCACTGGAGTTGACCTTGCTCAATGCACAAGAGCAGGCTGTGCTTCGCCGGGTCTTTACGCCCGAGCAATTGCAATTGGCGCCGACTCTGGCCCCTGAGCAGACCCTGCAGCTGCGTATGGAGTTTTCACTCGACAGCGTAGCCTCTGCGGTGACGGGGTACCGCCTGCGCAGCGTTCAGCCCTGATATTTCCTGCTAAGAAAAAAGCCTGCCACTTTGCAGTGGCAGGCTTTGCTGCTTGAATCCTCGAAAGGATCAGGGCTTGGCGGCCGAAGGGAACGGCCACGCAGCCTGAGGGCTCAACGTGGTTTGTGCAGCAGGGGCAGCGGGGGCTTTGGCGGCCTTTTTGGCAGCGGGCTTTTTAGCGGCCTTTTTGGGCGCAGCTGCTTTTTTGGCAGCGGGCTTTTTGGCGGCAGCTTTTTTGGCTACAGCTTTCTTGGCAGCGGGCTTTTTAGCGGCGGGCTTTTTGGCAGCAGCTTTTTTAGGAGCGGCAGCTTTTTTGGCCGGGGCAGCTTTCTTGGCTACGGGCTTTTTGGCGGCGGCTTTTTTAGGAGCAGCAGCTTTTTTAGCCGGTGCAGCTTTCTTGGCTACAGGCTTTTTAGCGGCGGCTTTTTTAGGAGCAGCAGCTTTTTTAGCCGGTGCAGCTTTCTTGGCTACGGGCTTTTTGGCGGCGGCTTTTTTAGGAGCAGCAGCTTTTTTAGCCGGTGCAGCTTTCTTAGCTACAGCTTTCTTGGCTGCGGGCTTTTTAGCCGCGACAGCTTTCTTTGCGGGTGCAGCTTTTTTGGGTGCTGCTTTCTTTGCAGTTGCCATGGTTTTTTCTCCTTGATCAAGTTGAGAAATCAACAGGGTGAGACGCTTTGCACTTGTTGGAGGGTGCAAAACGATTCAAGGCGCTGAAGCAAGCCTCAACGCCTTGAATACGGGAAAGCCGCAATACCCACCCCTGTGAAGGGGTGTGTGCTTGCGGCTTGAATAAGGTTTGCATGTGTGCGGGGTTCAGTCCCAAGAGAGGGCGCCACCCGATTGATATTCAATCACGCGGGTCTCGAAGAAGTTACGCTCTTTCTTCAGGTCGATCATTTCACTCATCCAGGGGAAGGGATTCTCTTCATTGGGGAAGAGAGCTTCCAGGCCGATCTGCGTCGCACGGCGGTTGGCGATGTAGCGCAGGTAACCCTTGAACATGGAAGCATTCAGGCCCAGCACCCCACGCGGCATGGTGTCTTCGGCGTAACGGTATTCCAGATCAACCGCTTTCTGGAACAGGGTCTTGATTTCGGCCTTGAATTCGGCAGTCCACAGTTGCGGGTTCTCCAGCTTGATCTGGTTGATCAGGTCGATGCCGAAGTTGCAGTGCATGGACTCATCGCGCAGGATGTACTGGTACTGCTCTGCTGCACCTGTCATCTTGTTCTGGCGGCCCAGCGCCAGAATTTGCGTGAAGCCAACGTAGAAGAACAGACCTTCCATCAGGCAGGCAAACACGATCAGGCTCTTGAGCAGGGTCTGATCAGCTTCCTGGGTACCCGTTTTGAAATGTGGGTCCATGATCGCGTCGATGAACGGGATCAGGAACTCGTCCTTGTCGCGGATGGACTGGACTTCGTGGTAGGCGTTGAAGATTTCGGACTCGTCCAGGCCCAGTGACTCGACGATGTACTGGTAAGCATGGGTGTGGATGGCTTCTTCAAAGGCCTGGCGCAGCAAGAACTGGCGACACTCGGGCGCAGTGATGTGGCGGTAGGTGCCCAGCGTGATGTTGTTGGCGGCCAGCGAATCGGCAGTCACGAAGAAGCCAAGGTTGCGCTTGATGATGCGGCGCTCGTCTTCGGACAGACCGTTGGGGTCTTTCCACAGCGCGATGTCGCGGTTCATGTTCACTTCCTGCGGCATCCAGTGGTTGGCGCAGGTGGCAAGGTATTTTTCCCAGGCCCACTTGTACTTGAAGGGGACCAGCTGGTTGACGTCGGTCTGACCGTTGATGATGCGCTTGTCTGCCACATTGACGCGGCGCTCACTGGCCGCAGCGGATGCGGAGGGCGCCGACGCCGCAGCTGCTGCGGGTGCAGCTGCACTTTGTGTGTTGGGCATCGCGGGCTGCAATGCGGGTTTGGATTGATCGTCCCAGGACAACATAAAAAATTCCAGTTCTCAAATTATGAAAGCACGCGCGCGAATTGCAAAGCAATCTGTGCGTGAAGAGGTGCTCTCGTGCATGAAAGTGTTGTGCATTTGCATCGCGATGGTTCCATCACATCACTGGCAAGCCTCGCAACCCGGATCATCAATGGCGCAGAACTTGATGTCGGTTGCCGGTGCGCTGTTCATCTGCGCTTGCGCGGCTGCTGCAGCGGCTTCCAGCGCGCTCATGCCGCCTGATGCGGCGCCTGAAGACACGGCGTTGAGTTGTCCGGCCTGTACAGTGGACTTCTCGGCGTGCGTGGCGCTGGTGGTGCGCAGGTAGTAAGTTGTCTTGAGACCGCGCAGCCAGGCGAGCTTGTAGGTGTCATCGAGTTTTTTGCCAGAAGCGCCAGCCATGTAGATGTTCAGTGACTGTGCCTGGTCGATCCACTTCTGTCGACGTGCCGCGGCTTCGACCAGCCATTGCGGTTCGACTTCAAACGCGGTGGCGTACAACTGCTTGACATCTTGTGGCACGCGATCGATCGGACGCAGGGAGCCATCAAAGTGTTTGAGGTCCATGACCATCACGTCATCCCACAGGCCCAGACGCTTGAGGTCGTGCACCAGGTAGCTGTTGATGATGGTGAACTCGCCCGACAGGTTGGACTTGACCGACAGGTTGCCAAAGCAAGGCTCGATCGATGCATCCACGCCGATGATGTTGGAAATGGTGGCGGTCGGTGCAATGGCCACGCAGTTGGAGTTGCGCATGCCGTCCTGGGCAATTTTCTTGCGCAGGGCATCCCAATCCATGGTGGAGGAGCGGTCAACCTCGACATAACCACCGCGTTCGCGGGCCAGCAGGTCCAGCGAGTCATGCGGCAAGATGCCCTGATCCCACAGCGAGCCCTTGTAACTGGAGTACTTGCCGCGCTCTTTGGCCAGCTCGGTCGAAGCCCAGTAGGCGTAGTAGCAAATCGCTTCCATGGAGCGGTCGGCAAACTCGACCGCAGCCTGGCTGGCGTAGGGGGTGCGCATCTGGTAGAGCGCGTCCTGGAAGCCCATCAGGCCCATGCCCACAGGGCGGTGGCGCAGGTTGGAGTCGCGGGCTTTCTTGACGGCGTAGTAGTTGATGTCGATCACGTTGTCGAGCATGCGCATGGCCGTGGAGATGGTCTTGCGCAGCTTCTCGTGGTCGAGCTCCTTGCCGTTGGTGCCATCCTTGAGGTGGCGGGCCAGGTTGACCGAGCCCAGGTTACACACGGCAGTTTCGGTGTCGCTGGTGTTGAGCGTGATCTCGGTGCACAGGTTCGACGAGTGCACCACGCCCACGTGTTGCTGGGGCGAACGCACGTTGCAAGGATCCTTGAAGGTGATCCAGGGGTGGCCGGTCTCGAACAGCATGGACAGCATCTTGCGCCACAGGTCCACGGCCTGAATTTGTTTGGCGGGCTTGATTTCACCGCGCGCAGCCTTTTCTTCGTAGGCCAGGTAGGCTTTTTCGAATTCGGAGCCGAACTTGTCGTGCAGGTCGGGGCAGTCAGACGGAGACATCAGCGTCCAGGTGCCTTTTTCCATCACACGGCGCATGAACAGGTCAGGGATCCAGTTGGCGGTGTTCATGTCGTGCGTGCGGCGGCGGTCGTCGCCGGTGTTCTTGCGCAGCTCCAGGAATTCCTCGATGTCCAGGTGCCAGGATTCCAGGTAGGCGCACACGGCGCCCTTGCGCTTGCCGCCCTGGTTAACCGCCACAGCAGTGTCGTTGACCACTTTCAGGAAAGGCACCACGCCTTGCGATTCGCCGTTGGTACCCTTGATGTGGGAGCCCAGGGCGCGCACGCGCGTCCAGTCATTGCCCAGACCGCCAGCAAACTTGGACAGCAGGGCGTTTTCCTTGAGGGATTCGTAGATGCCGTCCAGGTCATCAGGTACCGTGGTCAGGTAGCACGACGACAGCTGCGAACGCAGCGTACCGCTGTTGAACAGCGTGGGGGTGGACGACATGAAGTCGAAGGTGGAGAGAATCTCGTAGAACTCAATGGCGCGGGCTTCGCGGTTGACTTCGTTGAGGGACAGGCCCATGGCCACGCGCATGAAGAAAGCCTGAGGCATTTCGATGCGGGTTTTGCGCACGTGCAGGAAGTAGCGGTCGTACAGGGTTTGCAGGCCCAGGTAGTCGAACTGCAGGTCGCGCTCGGGTTTGAGGGCCGCGGCCAGCTTAGCCAGGTCAAACTGCAGCAGCTTTTCGTCGAGCAGATCGTTCTCGACCCCCTTCTTGATGAACTGGGGGAAATAGTCGGGGTAGGCTGCGGCGACTTCTTCTTGCGTCAGCTCCTGGCCCAGGATTTCCTTGGCGATGGTGTGCATCAGCAAACGAGCCGTCACATACGTGTAGTCAGGCTCTTTCTCGATCAGGGTACGCGCTGCCAGGATGGAGGCCTTGTACACCTCCTGCAGGGGCACGCCGTCGTACAGGTTGCGCATGGTTTCGGCGACGATGGGCGCGGGGCTCACGTCCTTGCCCAGACCGTCGCAGGCGTGGGCGATGATGCCTTGCAGGTAGTCCATGTCCAGGGCCATGCGCTGGCCACCGTCAACCACATGCAGCGCAGCTTGGGCAGGCGCTGCCGCAGCAGCTTGCTCTTGTTGCTGCTGCGCACGCTCTTGCGTACGACGCTCGCGATAGAGCACATAGGCGCGAGCGACTTCGTGATGGCCGCTGCGCATCAAGCCCAGTTCGACCTGGTCTTGCACGTCTTCAATGTGGAAGGTGCCACCGCCGGGACGCGAGCGAACCAGGGCACGGACGACGGCTTGTGTCAGCTCGTCCACGGCTTCGCGCACGCTGGCGGACGCGGCGCCTTGCGTGCCGTGCACGGCCAGGAAAGCCTTCATCATGGCCACGGCAATCTTGTTGGGCTCGAAAGGCACCACCGCGCCATTGCGACGAATGATCTGGTAATTGGCCAGTGCATGCACGTTGTTGCCGGGCTTGGCTGCGTCGGTGGGCAGGCTCATCAGCCCAGAAGAGGAAGGCGAAATGGTTTGATCGGTTTGCAGGGTCATGGTCTTCTCTGTTCTGGTGTTTATGGTGTTTTTGGGGTACAGGCCAGGCGCTGTACGCCGTGAGCGTCGGAAATCACGTGGACACTATATATGGTGTTCATGACGCGTTCAAGACACTACCGGTAGTGTACCTTCTAGATTCGCGAATCGACTTGGTGCATACCCGAGTCGTCTGATCGGGTCGGATGATTTTGCGATTTGAAAGCGCCGTCTACATGCCTTGAAAGTACGGGAAGTTCTGCAAAGAACCCACTGCTTTTGGCCTTCGGCGACGCATTTGGGTGTCTACCCCGCATCAGGCCTGATCAGCTTCAGGAAACCATTTGGATCTGGGCGAGAAAACAGGCACCAAGATGGTGATTTTTTGCAAAAACAAAAAAATAAAATTTTTTCAGATTAAGGGAAAACACTGATCAGACCAAGCAGTGTCTTGACGCAAACGGGGCCAGTCAAAACCCGGGCCCGGGTCTTGTTTGCGTCCGGGAGCAATGTGTTCGTGTCCGGCAATGTGAGCAATGGGGTAGGCCTGTGTCAGGTCTTTGCACAGCTGGGCCAGCGCAAGGTATTGCGCGGGCTCAAAAGTGTCGCCCTCCAGTCCTTCGAGCTCGATGCCAATCGAGTCGTCATTGCAATTGCTGCGGCCGCGGTAGCTGGAGGCCCCGGCATGCCAGGCCCGATCGTCAGCACTGACACACTGCCAGAGGCTGCCATCGCGACGAATGAAAAAATGCGCCGACACCTCCAGCCCACGAATGTGCTCAAAGTAGGGGTGTGCATTCCAATCCAGCTGGTTGGTGAACAGTTGTAACACCTCGGGTCCGCCGTATTGCCCGGGGGGCAGGCTGATCGAGTGCACCACAATCAGGTCAATGTGTGCCCCTTGCGGCCGAGGACCGAAATTGGGGGAGGCCAGGTGCTGTGCTTTTGCGTACCAGCCCTGGTGCCAAAGCGGTTCGTGGGCCATGTGTTCAGGCGGGGTTGTGGTCGTTGGCCGCAGCGCGGTGTTCGGTGCTGCAGTAGGCGCCGTGGGCCCCTTGTACAGCATCGCGTTTGGGCAGGTGAAGGCCGCAGTGCGCGCAGGCGACCATGTCCTGTGTGGTGGTTTGGGCGGGAGCTTTGGATGGTGTTGATCGCGAGGCGGGGCGACGTAGGCGACTGATCATCCAGACCAGCCAGCCCAGCAACAGCAACCAGAACAGGACTCTCATGGGTGGACCTTTGAACGTCGCTCAGGCCATGCGGCCAAGCAGCACTTCCAGGACGAAGCGCGAGCCAGCGTACGACAACAGCAGCAATGCCGCGCCTGTATAAAGTACGCGCACGGCTTTCTTGCCGCGCCAGCCCAGGCGGTGGCGCCCCACGATCAACACCACAAACGTGATCCAGGCCAGCAAGGCGAACACGGTCTTGTGATCCCAGCGCCAGCCGTGGCCTGGGCCGTAGAGCTGTTCGCCAAACACCATGCCAGCCAGCAGCGTGGCGGTCAGCAGCACAAAACCGGCGTAGACAAAATTGAAGGTCAGGCGCTCCAGCGTCAGCAGGGGCAGGCCGGTGTCCGCATCGTGGCCCGTGCGAATGAGTTGCTCTGTGCGCGTCATCATCCAGGCGTGGACCACGGCGGCAGCAAACAAGCCATAAGCCGACAGGCCCAAGGCCAGGTGCAGCGGCAGCCAGGCCGAGCGGGCCATGTGCATGCCTGAGCCCGGAAAAATCAGGGCCAATAGCACCGCCAGCGCGCCCAGCATGCCCATGGCCCAGCGCGCGCGCAGTTGGGGGTAGAGCTGGGATTCCGCCATGTAGACCGTCAGCATCAGCCATGCGGTGACCGACAAGGCCGGGCCAAACCCGAAATGCAAACCGCCGACCAGCAGGCCCAGCAGACTCAGCGCGTGGCTGGCCCACGCCAGCCAGAGCCAACGCTGGGCGGCGCGCTCACCTAAACGCGAGGCCATCAGCGCGGGCACGGCATAGGCCAAGGTGGCCACCACACCTGCGGGCCAAGTCCAGAAAGGGCCAGTCGTTAGAATCATGACCTCAAGTTTAGCCCTCTTTCCTGAACGGACTCGTTCCCATGGCATCAGCCCTGACCGACAAACTCTCGCGCCTGGTCAAGACCATCAGTGGTCAGGCCCGCATCACCGAATCCAACGTCGCCGACATGCTGCGCGAAGTGCGCATGGCCATGCTCGAAGCTGACGTGGCCCTGCCCGTGGTGCGCGACTTTATCGCCCGCGTCAAGGACAAGGCGCTGGGCCAGGAGGTCATGGGTTCGCTCAAGCCCGGCCAGGCGCTGGTGGGCATTGTCAACAAGGAACTTGCTGCCACCATGGGCGAGGGCGTGGCCGACATCAACCTGGCCGCGCAACCCCCGGCAGTGATTTTGATGGCCGGTCTGCAAGGCGCCGGTAAAACCACCACCACCGCCAAGCTGGCCAAGCACCTGATTGAAAAGCGCAAGAAGAAAGTGCTGACGGTGTCGGGCGACGTGTACCGCCCGGCCGCCATCGAGCAGCTCAAGACCGTGACCGCGCAGGCCGGGGCCGAATGGTTCCCGAGTACGCCCGACCAGAAACCTATTGATATTGCACGCGCGGCGATTGACTACGCCCGCAAGCATTACTTTGACGTGCTGTTGGTCGACACCGCCGGTCGCTTGGCCATTGACGAAGCCTTGATGGCCGAGATCAAGGCCTTGCACGCCGAACTCAAGCCTGTTGAAACCTTGTTTGTGGTCGACGCCATGCAGGGCCAGGACGCGGCCAACACCGCCAAGGCCTTTGGCGAGGCGCTGCCACTCACCGGCATTGTGCTCACCAAGCTCGACGGCGACTCACGCGGAGGCGCAGCGCTGTCGGTGCGTCAGATCACCGGTGCGCCTATCAAGTTTGCGGGCACCAGCGAGAAGATCGACGGCCTGGAAGTGTTCGATGCCGAGCGCCACGCGGGCCGAATCCTGGGCATGGGCGATATCGTGGCCCTGGTCGAGCAAGTGGCCGCTGGCGTGGACATGGAGGCTGCGCAAAAGCTGGCTGCCAAGGTCAAAGGCGGCGGTGGGTTTGACCTGAACGACTTCCTGGCCCAGATTCAGCAGATGAAACAAATGGGCGGCCTGTCGAGCCTGATGGACAAGCTGCCCAGCCAGCTGACGGCCAAAGCCGGCCAGATGGATATGGACAAAGTCGAGCGCGACATCCGCCGCAAGCAAGGCATCATCCACAGCATGACGCTCAAGGAGCGCACAAAACCTGAGCTGATCAAGGCCACCCGCAAGCGCCGCATTGCTGCGGGCGCCGGGGTTCAGGTGCAAGACGTCAACCGCCTGCTCAAGGAGTTTGAGCAAATGCAGGACATGATGAAAAAAATGCAGGGCGGCGGCCTCATGAAAATGATGAAGCGTATGGGCGCCATGAAAGGCATGATGGGCGGCGGTGGGGGCTTTCCCGGCATGCCGCGCTGAGCGCCGCCGGGACCTTGATCAGTCCTTGATCACCAGCTCCCCGCGCAGCGAGTGCGGATAGGCCTGGGTGATGCGCACATCGACCATCTGACCGATCAGGCGGTCCATGTTTGGGCCGCCGGGGAAGTTCACCACGCGGTTGCACTCGGTGCGGCCGGCCAGCTCGGTCGGGTCCTTGCGGGCCGGGCGCTCGACCAGGATGCGCTGCACCGTGCCCACGCGGCTGTCGCTGATGCGCTGCACATTCGCTTCAATCGTGGCCTGCAGGTGCTGCAGCCGTTTGAGCTTGACCTCGTGCGGTGTGTCGTCGTGCAGGTTGGCAGCCGGTGTGCCCGGGCGCGGGCTGAAGATGAAACTGAAGCTGGTGTCGTAGCCCACGTCTTCGATCAGCTTCATCATCTTGCCGAAGTCTTCCTCGGTCTCGCCGGGGAAGCCGACGATGAAGTCGCTGCTCATGGCTATGTCCGGGCGCACCGCGCGCAGCTTGCGGATGGTGCTCTTGTATTCCATCGCGGTGTAGCCGCGCTTCATCGCCATCAGGATGCGGTCCGATCCGTGCTGCACCGGCAGGTGCAGGTGGCTCACCAGTTGCGGCACCTTGGTGTACACATCGATCAGGCGCTGCGTGAATTCGTTGGGGTGGCTGGTGGTGTAGCGGATGCGCTCGATGCCCGGGATCTCGGCCACGTACTCGATCAGGGTGGCGAAGTCGGCGATCTCTGATGTGCCGCCCATCGGTCCGCGATAGGCGTTCACGTTCTGGCCCAGCAGCGTGACTTCCTTCACACCCTGTTCGGCCAGGCCTGCGATCTCGACCAGCACGTCTTCAAACGGGCGCGAAAACTCTTCGCCCCGGGTGTAGGGCACCACGCAGTAGCTGCAGTACTTGCTGCAGCCTTCCATGATCGACACATAAGCGCTGGCGCCGTCTACGCGGGCAGGGGGCAGGTGGTCGAATTTTTCAATCTCGGGGAAGCGAATGTCCACCTGCGGACGCGCCTTGCGCTCGCGCTCGGCCAGCAATTCAGGCAGGCGGTGCAGGGTCTGCGGACCAAACACTACGTCCACGTAAGGCGCGCGTTTGATGATTTCTTCGCCTTCCTGGCTGGCGACGCAGCCGCCCACGCCGATCAGCACGCCCTTGGCCTTGAGGTGCTGCACGCGGCCGAGGTCGGAGAAGACCTTCTCTTGCGCTTTTTCGCGCACCGAGCAGGTGTTGAACAGGATCAGGTCAGCGTCTTCAGGGTTGTCGGTGGGCACATAGCCTTCGGCGGCTTTCATCACGTCGGCCATCTTGTCCGAGTCGTACTCGTTCATCTGGCAACCGAAGGTCTTGATGTAAACCTTTTTGGCGGGGGATGCGGCGGCTTGCCCCTCGGGGGCGGTGGTGCAGCGGTTCATGGTGTAGATCCAGAGGCTGAAAAAAGAAGGCCAGATTATCGCAGGCCCATCAGTGATAGTCGTCTTCGCGCTGATGGCGCAAGGCGCCAATGATGACGGTGTTGTTGTCGATGATCTCAAACAAGGCCACGAAGCCTGTGCTTCCAAACGTGATCACCAATTCGCGCACAAACGGACTCTCTCCGGCTTTGCGACACGCAAAGGGGGAGGTACTCAAAAGCCCGAGCCCGGCTTCGATGGCGTGTCGTGCTTTTTCCGGAATCTCCAGATTGCCTGTGTCGCTGTCAAGTTCTCGCTGGATCAGAAAATCGAATATGCGTTGAAGATCATCGTTCGCAGCAGCGCTGAACAGAACCTGAAAACTCATTTCGTACGTTTGGACAGGGTCTTGCGCGCCGTGACCAGTTTTTGGTCCAGCTGGGCCAGCACCTCGGTGGCCACGATGCCGTTGTTCAAACGTCGGGTGTCCTCAATGGCAGCCAGCCCCCGCTGAATAAACTCGACCTGTTGTTGCCGCTTCAAAACGCTTTGCCGAACGGCATTCTCCACAAACTCAGACAAGGACTCCCCTTGCTGAAGAACACTTTCGATTTGCCCCCTGAATGCCGGGGCAACACGGATAGGTGGGATCGTGGCAGATTTCATGGAAGCATTGTATTGCAAAAGCAATTCAATGCGAGGCCATCAATTTTCTGTGTTTCTTGGCTTGAAGAACATAGGGTAGGCGCGAGCCACGGTCGGGCTGTCGAATGCCCAAGTCACGCAATGCCCCAAATGAAAGGGCGCCTGTTCCAGAACGGGGTGGGGCTCGCCCACCCGCTCGCGGCGGTGCCATTGGCCTGAGGGCAGCGTCTGAAACGCGGCGGTGGCCATGTTGAACAGCATCTCACGCAGGTGGGTGCAGCCGTCCAGGCCGCCCACTTTTTCGTCGATGGTTTTGCGCCAGCCTTTGCCCATGCGACAACCGACCAGCTTGTGCATGTTCATCGGGCCCTGGCTGCATTCTGCGTGCGGAATGTGGTCCAGCGAGGTGGCGACCGCGTGGATCAACATGTCGTTGTCAATCGTCAGGCGAATGCTCAGGCCGTGAATCGGTTGATCTGCGGGGAAGGCCGGTTCGTTGGGCACCTGAAAGGTGTAGGGCTTGACGTCGGTCAGCTCGGCTTCAATGTCCCACAGGCCATCCTCACGGTCATAGCCACGGAAAACAACGGTACGGGTGTGCGACAGGCGTCGCGGTGTGGGGGTAGGTAAGCTCACGGTTCAAAGCAGTCACGGCTGGAAAAAGGTGACGCCCGCCTTCGCAGCACGCCCGGATACCTTCAAGCCTTGGTAATACATCTGCACAATTGTCGCATTCGAGTGCCAGACTTTGAGTGGTGGCGGGCCGTAAACACTTTTGGTTTCGCCCTTGCTCAGTTCAAGGGTGGTGACTCGCCCCTGCGCGTCTTCAACGCAAACCGTGGTCGGCCGCTTGGCCACAAAGTGCACATAGTTGCCTGGTTTGCTGACGTGTGCCGGCGGAGAGAACCTGACTGGTGTGGTTGACTGAAGTGCCGTGCCACACACCACCGCTTCCGAGTGTTCGGGTGTTGTCGCCTTTGTGGGAGAGCTGACAGGAGCAGGTGCTTGTGTTGCGGGCGGGGGTAAAGGTTCCTCAGTTTGTTGCGCTGGACTCGGCGATGCTGGAGCAGGGTGAGTCGTGTCAACGTTGTAGACATAAAAACCAACGAGAGCCGCTGCTGCCAGGAAAGCCAGCTTGATCCCTACCCCGCATTGCCAAGGAAGGAGCGGTGTTTTCTTCTTCTGAACATCATGATTTGGCGAAACTCGTTCGGGAATGGTCTGGACGGGCTCGGCAGAAGGCTTGGCCAGCAGCATCTCCGTGGGTGGGGGCTCTGGTGCGGCCAAAGGCTGAGCTCCCAAAGCCTTCAAAACACGTACACCTGCGGTGAACTTGATGGACTCACTGTAGAACTGTCCGCTTTGTCCTGAGCCCTCGAGTTCCTGAACCTGCAATTTGGAGAGCAGGCAGCGGCGTGATAACTCAATATGGTCAATGCCAGCGGCCTCGCGCACCTGTCGTAGGTGCTGCTCGTCAGCGGGGAGCCAAACGCGGGTAGACATCGGGTTATTCTCTCACTGGCACTTTAGAAACCGAACTCACGCACCAACACCGATGCGATTTGCCGCAGGTAACGGGCGATAGGACTTTCCCAGTCAGCATGCAATGTCACCTTGCCTCTCCAAATTTGGTTTTGTATGGACATTGGCATATTTTTGACCTCCAGGGCCACGCGATAGACAGCGCGCTCGGGAATCCATTGCCCGTTCTTTTCGCGTGCCATCACACTGCCGCCTAGCGGGCTTGCCAACTCGTGGCGAGGTAGCGTCCTGCTGGCGTCCTTGTCCACTGTCACCACCTTAAGCGACAAAGCGGGTCCTGTGGCGCTGTCGCTCACAAACAGGGCGCGTTGGCCCACGTGTATGCGTGCCACCTCATCTTCATCCAGCCAGGTCTCGACACGCCATGCTGTATCGGTTTTGACCAGAATGCCTATAGGCTCTTTCTTGCCGACCCATTGCCCGATCGTCAAATCGGGATCGGCGAAGTAGAAGCGACCGCCGTAAGGTGCGATGGGTGCAAACTGATGTTGCTCGGCTTGAACGCCCTGCATCTCTGCTTGGGTTGTGTACAGCGATTGTTCGGCCACTTTCCAGCGTTTTCGCATGTCTTCATCGAACGCTGCGGCCTCTGCTTGCCAGCGTTGCTGATCGAGTCGAGCCTGTAATGTTTTTTCCCGGCTGACCAGCTCGGGCACATATAGCTTCACCAGGGGGCTACCTTCTGTGACCATACCCTCGTGCTTGAAGGGCAGAGCCTGCACAAAAGCCCCTGCTGGTGCGAAGATGGGCCAGGCAGCTTGTGGGCGAAGCACAGCACTGGCCGTAATGCGCCCTGGCCAAGGCATCAAAACCAGCACCAACAAAACCGCCACACCCAGAGCCGTTTTGCGGCCACGGGCTTTTTCGCGAATGTGTGGCCAGCGCTGGCGCCACACACTGATCTCCGACCACAAAGGCTTGGCCACAAACCAGACGATTTCAACCAAGAACAAAAAGATGCCCACCAGCTTGATGAAGAAGTGATAGACGAGCACCGCAATACCCAAGAATAGCACCAGCCGATACAGCCAAGTGGCCCAGGCAAAAGCAATCAGGGCACGCTCCTTGCCCGGGCTGAAGTGCTCCGGCGCTTCGTCGCCCAAACCAAACAACCATTCGCGCAACTTCCAACGCGCCAACGCAAAGCTGCGGCCGTGCAGGTTGGGCATGTCCAGCGCGTCCATCAAGATGAAGTAGCCGTCAAAGCGCATGAAGGGGCTGGCGTTGATCGCCAGTGTGGCCACCCAGCTGGTGGTGGCCAGCACAAAGGCAGCTGACTGCAAGCCCCCCTCTGGCAACAGCCCCCACGCCAAGGTAGCCCAAACAGCAATCACCAACTCGGTCAAAATACCGGCGCTGGCCACCCGCAGGCGTTGAAACCGGTTGGTCAGGCGCCAGGTCTCATTGGTGTCGGTGTAGGCCACGGGCCACATGACCAGGAAAGCCACGCCCATGGCAGGCACCCGGCAGCCGTAGTGTTTTGCCGTAAACGCGTGGCCAAGCTCATGCAGCAACTTCACAAAAAACAGCGCCACCCCGTAGGCCAGCAAACCTTCCAGGTTGAAGGTGTCGACCAAGGATGCGCTGAACACATCCCAGCGGCGCGCCACCTGTGTCAGGCCCAGCAGCAAGGCCGCGAGCGTCATTGCACCAAAGGTGCGCGAGCCCAACCACTGCGCGACCGGCAACCAGCGTGTCAGCCAGGCATCGGGTTTGAGCAACGGGATGCGGAAAAACAGATAGTGATGCAACAACCAATTCAGGGGCGTGCCCTGAATGCGTTGCAACTGCTCGGTCATCTTGCGCGAAGCGCCTTCGGACGCCGCTTGCACCAACTGGTGTTGCACCAGAAATTGCGCCACCGCCACCACATCGTCAGCCGACATGGCCAAGGTGGTGTGGGCGCTGATGTCCGCAGCAATTTGCTCGGGGTCATCCATGTCCCAGCGCTGCAACACCTCTAGTGTCGGCCAATCAATTCGGAAAAACTGGTTGCGCACCGGATCGTGAAGTGTCCAGGTGGGCTGGCCATCAGGTTGTGTTGGACCTGGCAGCAGGTCCAGCTCTTCACGCAGGCGTGGCAGGGGCATGGCTTACCAGCCCAAATAACCGCGCACGGTCGCCCAGGGGCGGCGCAGCATCCAATAAATCATAGGCACCCAGCCACCATGCACCCGTGCAGTGCCTTTCAGGCCGACGCGATGCTGGGTCTTGCCATCCAGCGTGGCGCGAACGCGGTAGGCAAAGCTGCCATCGGTTCGCTGGACAGCATCATGCGCCATGTATCGCAGTTGTGCCGACACCGGCGAAAGCGGGCTGGCGCTCAGGTACAAGGTCACGCTGTCGCCAGGTTCCAGCGCAATCGCATCGGCCAAGGGCAACCAGGCTTCTACCTCGACATCGTCCAAGGTGGCAATGCGCAAAATACGCTCGCCGGTGGCCACGGGTTTGCCAATCAGGTCAGACGGGTCGTCCATCAAGACCACGCCCGGCTGGGGCGCCAACACACGGGCGCGAGCCAGTTGCTCTTGCAGGTAATCTGACTCGGCGCGGCGCTCTTCCACCTTGCCCGCCAACACGCCCAGCTGGGCTTTGGCGCGCATATCGCTGAGCGCTTGCTGGCTGGTCTGTCGGTAGTCCGTTTCGGCCGTGGCCAGGGCTTGCTGGGCCACCTCTAGGCGGGACTGGATCACCATCTCGTCAAAACTGAACAAAGGCTGGTTGGCCTGCACCTGCTGGTTGGGCTGAACGTGGAAAACGTCAATCACCCCATCCAGCGGGGCGCGAACCACCACCGGGTGCGCAGGCACCAATTCACCCGGAGCCAGCACCGTCAGGCGCACGGGCCACAGCAACACAGCCAAGATGGCCATCACCACTTGAAGCCTGCGTTGACGCCACCACACCTGTCCAGGGCTCCAAGCCAGCGCCTTACGAAGTCTGTCTTTCCAACCCCGCAGGCGCGGCAGTTTCGGGCGGTGTGTTGCTGCAAACGCATGCCACCAAACGGCGGCCCACTCGCTCAGAACAGGCAACTCTTCTGGGGTGAAAGGTTCGTCCCGCACCAGAATACCTGCACCTGCCGGCCCCTTGCCCACCGGACTCCCCAGCCAGATGGCGTGCGCCGGCCACCACTGGGCCCATTGTGCGGCCAGATCGGCAGGCAAGTCTTGCGCGGTGAAGGTGCGCAAAGTTGGCGCCGGTGGGGCTGAACCAGCGTTGAGTTGGGTCAGGTGGTGCGCCACTGCATCGAGCCACTGCACATGGGGCACGTTGGCGTCCACCTGCACCACACCCGACAAGCACCACACCCCTTCGGCAGCCAACCACAGGGCGGCCTGGCGATAAGGCGCCAGGGCCACTGTGTCGTTGACGAGGATGAAGCCCAGCTCGCGGTCAGACTCGGCCTGACGCGCGCGACGGGCTAAATCCCAAAAGGCCTGGGTCATCCAGCGCGAACCTTCACGCGAGCAGATTCATGACCCGAGGCCTTGTGCGGCCCTTCGGCCACGCGCACCAAAGTGACGGGGCGCTTGCCTGCCATACGCAGCTTTTCTGTGAAGCTGCTGCGGCTTTGCGGCTTGGTCTCGACCGGGTCTTGCTCACCCACGAACATCTGGAACAGGGCTGTGGCCTCGCGTCCATCGTCATCGCGGGCGATGACCTTCAGATCCAGCTTGCCCTTGAAGTCCTTGGGTGGCTTGACGGTAAAGGTGCCAGCGGCAGGATCAAACTCCACCCATTTTGGCAGGGGGGAGTCGTCGGCCTGCTTGGCTTGCAGCTTGATGACCGCATTCTTGTCGCTATGAACAAAGGCGTCATAAGGAATGCTGATGGTCGTAGCAGCCTGGGTCGACTGCACAAACTGATCCGTCACACCCGAGAACAAGCTCAAGCCGGGAGGTGCAGATTCATTGGCCACGAACGGGCGGCCAGAAGAGCTGGTCAGCGTGGCGCCCAGAGGCTGGGGCGGATCAATGGGCTTGAGCGCTGGCGCTACAGGCGCTAATTCCGAGTTGAAAGCCAGGGGGGCCGGTTTCACCGGGGGCAAGTCCAGTGTCGGCTCAGGGCGGGTAGAAAGCGGCGGTGTTGTGGGCAAGACAGGAGGCAGTGGTTTTGCCTTTGGCCGGTCGTCGTCCTTGGTGACGCTGGGGTCATCGGCGCCAGTGTCGTTCCTCGTGTTCTGCCTGATGTCCTGAGTCACCGTCCCTGTACCATCGTCAAAGATGGACGAATAGCCAGAGGCCGATTGACCACCAGAGGTGACGACCAGCTTGAGCTGCTCTTCACCCTCGTACACATTGTCGCGTTCGTTGCTGATGTCCACGGCGACAAGCACGGGCACCGAACCCGCCGTGATGGGCTGGGTATAACGCTGCCATGTTGCCCCGCCGTCCAGCGAGTAATAGATGGCTGCGTTGTCCAGCGAATCGTTAGGCTTGCCTTCGTTGTCGCCTGTAGGCGCTTTGCCGGGTTCGGCGTCATCCTGCACATCCAGCGTCAGCACCTGGCCTTGGGTGGCGTTGACAGTGAATACCGCGCGCGGGGAGTTTTCGTTGTAGTTGCCGCCGGTGACCGTGATGGGCTGCGGACGATCATCATCTAAATTGGTGTTGTCGGTAATCGTGGTCGGGTCATTACCGGTCGGGTTACCGTTGGTGAATTTGGTGCCAGTGCCATCGTCCTTGATGGTGGCGGTGCCAGTAGCGGACTTGCTGCCGCCGTTGGCATAAGCCGCAGTCAGCGTGAAGTTTTCGGAATTCTCGAAGGTGGAGTCCGCATTCAGCAGCACGCGCACCAGCACCGTGGTGTTGGCGTTGGCTGTGCCTGGTACTGTAAATCCGGCGCTGTAGTTGGTCCACGCACTGCCGTTCCAGTACTGCAGGGTTGAGCCGAAGTCCATCGTGTCACCAGAGCCTGTGCGAACAGCAGTGCCGTCAGCGAGCGTCAGATTCAACGTCTGGCCTGCAATTGTGCCCACGCTGAAGACAGCGTAATTGGAGCCGTTGCCTTCGTTGACCGTGATGGAATTCACGGCAAGGGCGCGGTCATCGTTAAGGCTGGTGGTGTTGGTGACAGGGGTGCCACCTGTGATCGTTCCTGTGTAGTTGGTGCCTGTGCCATCGTCAACGATGGTGGCTGCGCCGGTGGCTGAACGACTGGCACCGCTGGTGTACGTAGCGGTCAGTTTGAAATCTTCAGCATTCTCGAACGTAGAGTCGTTGGTGATCGCAACGCGAACGTATAGAGACACGGCAGCATTGGTAGCGCCTGGAACAGTGAAGCCCGCAGAGTAAGCGACCCAAGCTGAGCCATCCCAGTATTCGAGCG
>JACCDV010345268.1_pt1 | contig 115344 bp, 124 predicted proteins | sample 7446131 | NCBI WGS metagenome assembly JACCDV01 (sample SAMN15323448, study PRJNA562643) | freshwater metagenome | isolation source: river surface water | place: USA:Blue River Watershed | collected 2017-08-17 | reverse complement strand
GCTTTCGTTCCTTTGCCACTAGTTCTTGCGTGCGACCAAGCAGCTCAGAATCACTTAATTTTTTAATATTGTAGGATGGATTTGTATTTTCATTTTCTTGTTTCAACATACAAGAGAAGTCATATCACGGGTTTCAAAATGTGAATTTTTCACTCTAGAATGCCTCACAAGAAGACATTTTTATTAACGGCAACCCAGAAGAATTCCAACACGCTCAAGCGCCAAGACATCAAGCCTACGCACTTGAAATGGTAATTGCAAAACAACAGCGAACAGAAACAAAACGAATCAAATTTTTACAAAACCCATGTCAAGAAATTTTTAAAACAAATTTCATTTTTTTATTTTAAAAAATTCTCGGTAAAAAAACTAACAGAACCCATATTACCAGCATAGTTATGGTCAAGAATCGACTTTTACATGTTCCATTTGAAGCTTAAGTAGCGCCGGCCGAGAACCCCTCTACATTCGTGCAATCTGGTTCTTTCTGAAGATTGACAGTGATTAAAACTGGTACTGAGCAAAGCCACGGACAGATTGAGCATCAACCCCAGGAAGAACTACAAAGTGGAAGGGTGAATATAATTGTGCGCTGGATTTGGAATCGTTTAACTTTTGTAGCGTAACAATTGTGTAAGCTGCCGCCGCTGCGACAGCAGGAAATCCATACACGATTAGTGGATTCGTATCGTGAAGATATACTTCCGGCCGCATTGCAGTCTTGTCGAGGTAAACATAAACGGCTAGTTCCGCAAGCAATCCTCCGACTAGAGCAGGCTTAAAACTACCGGGGCCGACAACGCCATAGACCCCGATTGCAGAACCTAAAGCCCTACCAGCTGCTCCCACAGCGCAGATTCCACGAACAAAAGAGTCAGCAGACCCACCAGCAACGACCCAAGAAAACCCTCCGACCACAAAAAAGCTTGTCGCTCCAATGAGTCCACCTGCGACTGAGCCCAAAGCTGCCACACCAGTTGCTCCAAAAAATTGCAAAGCGATATTCGAATGTGTAGGTGTCTTTATTCCATCCGACTTTGTTTCGGTTTTATCCTCGCTGTCAATTTGGTTTTGTGCATTCTCCGCCAATGATTTTATTGATAGCGATAAAGTCAGTATACATATGAGAACTTTCATGAGGATGAAATGCTAATCATGAAAATTGTAACTGTCTAATTGTTGTTTTTTTTCGATAGATTTTGTAACTCATCGTCATGAATAAGAAGCTACAGAAAACATTAGCTTTATGGTCTACCCAATCTCAATAAGGTAATGTGTGCAAATGGCAACTATTCCCGAGCTCGAGCAAACAACTAAGAACAATATCAGAGTTGTGCTCAGCTGCCCCAGTGAAAACATGGCAGCTAAGATTATTGATTACGTAAAGCTAGTTTTAGCTCAGAGCGAATTCCTTTTAACCGATGCCGATGAGTTCACTTTCACCTTGGAACAGCAAATCGCAAGAATCAAATCATTCCGCGAGCACCCCGACAAACTGATGATCACTCCAACGATTAATGGAAAAGTTGTTGGACTAATTCATTTTAGCTGTGGGGCACGTAGAAAAATTGCTCATCAGGGTTCATTTGGGATGACAGTTCATCCTTCTCATCAAAATATAGGAATCGGTCGAATGATGCTCAATTCGGTTCTTGATTGGGCTGGACTAAATCCACGCATTGAAACAGTGAGGCTCAGAGTTCACGCAAAAAATATGCAAGCCATCTCTCTATATGAGGGCTTAGGCTTCATTAGGGAGGGCGCCGAAATCAACGGTGTCCGGTATAGAAATGGCGATTATGATGATGTCATCTTGATGCGAAAAGATGTTAGCCAGTCCCCCTAAGCAGCCCAGCCTATGGCGAGGCCAGCAATAAGCCCTAAGAGTATCAAATTCCAGTATTCAAAGCTTTCACGACGCTCTGTAGTCTGTGCGCGGACAATGACTTTTACCATTTTCAAGAACTTAGATCGGCCAATTGTGAAATTTTCTTTAAGGACGAAAAAATGACAGGCCTATGACCGATAAGTTCTGTAAAATGGAGGTAACACTATGGATTCTGGAAAAGCCAAAATCCAACTGGCCACGGACTTAAAACAGTTCTTCGAAGAACAAGTTCGTGAGACGGCAGCCAAACAAGGCTGTGACATGTCGCCCATGGCGACTGCGTACCTCGCTACGCTTTTAAATAAATTCAGCGACGCCAACAATTACCTGCAAACATTTCCTCCACAAATTGATCCCAGCGCCGTTGCTTTGGCTACCGAGTCCAAAGAAAGAAAAAGCCTCCCCATACTCGCCTTTCTTTGGTTTGATTCTTTAGGGCAAAATCCCGCAGAACAATTTTTTACGCTTCAACATTTGGGCGATGTCGCTTTGTTCACCTCAGGATATTTCAACCAATCCATTGCGAAATCCATGGCAGACATGGATTACTACACAGCAATGGGCGAAAACGCCTATGAGCAAGTCGGAAAAATTCGAGAAAGCCTCTCCGCTGAACGAAGCATCAATGTGTATTTTGAACTATCAGAGCGCTTCCGCAACTTTGTGGAAGTTTTTGCTGAACTCTCAGACCAAGCCCTGTTAGCTGAAAGCAAGGCCAACATTCTTAAACTGTATGAGCGCTGGCTCAACAGTCGTTCACAGCGCCTAGAGCGCATGCTTGCTGAGAATGGAATCATAGCGAAGGGCCGCAATCCTACGGACATTTCATGAAGTTCCTTCAGCACATCCAGCAAAGCCTGGAGGAGTTTTACGGAGCTAAAACAGGACTTGATATTGGCGAGTTCATTCGCACTCAGAATGATTTCCATGGCCTTGGCAGTCTGATTGTGGATCAAAACAAGCCGCATGACATTGAGCTTGCCGTGCTTTTTGATCGCGATCTACTAACCGCCTGGGACCCCAAAGCCGAACCACTAGAAAAACATCTGCGAAGTATTTCTGTGCCCTTTGAAGAGGTCAGCCACTTTGTTTACTTTGCGTTCAACCATAATCGCGGACGCAGCGTTACGCCGCTAGAGCTGGAGATTCAATCTGAAGTGGATAGAATTCTTCTCGCGTTCCACGGGCCAGTGCCGCTTGCCCTTGAACAAAAGCTTGAACTGCTACGTGATCTCAAAAGACGTCCTTACTCCAAAGAGCAACACCAGCGATACGAGGACTCAAGAAAAATTGCAAAAACTTTTCTTCTCAACCATTTGCCTGAAAATCCACAGGACTGGGAGAAGCCTCAGTGGCACACGTTGAGTCGCTTTTTTCATAGCGATTTGGCAGAGAAAATTCATCTCTCACGCATCAAAGGATGCTCATGAGCAACGCTAGCAGCGCCGCCCTTAGGAACGCTCGTCGCGTGTTCATTCACCAAGCAGCAATATTATTTTGGGGGGATGGCAGTACCAAAGGGACCTGCGTGTCACTTGAAGACGTCTCCACCAGCGGTGTGCGCCTGCGACTAGACGCCAAAGGCATGCGCTCATTGCAAAAGCACGAAGGCTCACTATATTTGTATTGGTCCCCTCTAGTGGGAATGAAGCCTTTTAAGCTGCCGTTAGAAACCGTTTGGAAGCACGGACAAAGCATTGGCTGCACTTTTGACATTCACAACCTCGACACACGATTTGCCAAAACCATTGAGAAAGTTGTTTTTTACAATCGGCTTTAAAATGCTAAACTGCGCAAGCAGTGACAACCTCTCTTAATGACCAATGGATTGCTGTTGCAAAAACGCATGAATTCCAAAAGCAGCCTCTCATACGCTTAATTCCAGAAATTAGGGACGAGCTTGTGCTGTCATTTACGCCAGAAGGTCGTGCGCAGGCTCGCTCTTCCGTTTGCCCTCATGCTGGCGGATCGTTCGCCTATCATTCAAGGAGCAGGCAACTGGTTTGTGAATGGCACAAGCTGCGTTTTGATTTGGATAGTGGAAAATGCCAAGACAATTTTGCCATGTGTTTGCCAGAGTATGTCTGTAAAGTTTCAGATGACACTTTGCATGTGCTCATTCCTCGAAAGTTGCGCCATGAAAATTGTTGAAAAAAAAATCCAACGCGTGATTCCTGTTAGCACAGCGACTGTTTTATGGAACTATTTAGATTTTGAACATCTCAGCGTTGTCCACAAAAACTACACCAACGCCGAATTTATCTATGAAGATGAGCATGTCGTCTTAGAAATGCTCAGTTTTAAAATTCCCTTTTTTTCTTTTTTGCATTCCAACTCATTGCACTTTTTCGTTAAGAAAAGCCCCCAAGAGCTTGTCGCCTTCAATCTTGGTCTTTTTGGCATTCCTTCAATCACTCGAATTCAAATTCACGAACTTGAGCAGCAGCAAAGTGAAATTACGGTCACCCACCGTTTTATTTTGCGAGGGTGGACCCAACTTCTAGCGCCCTTATTTCCCAAAATGATTGAACGCTGGAACAAGCAAGTGTGGAATGAGGACCTTCCGCTAAAGCTTCGCAGGCAGCAAATGCTCAATTGGGGCTTCCGTGATTTTATAGGCCTCCCGTCCACCTTAGAGGAACGATATGGCCAGCCCACGGCAACATCAGAAGGATCCTCCAAGGAGCCCTCCAAAGCGCCACCCCACGCATCTTCGCTACGATTGGAAAGCACCATTTTAAGAAAAGAACGCCAACTTCTGGCAAAGTTTTTCAGCCATTGGGACTAGGAATGCAAAAAACTGACCAGGCCTTGGCATGGCCAAAACTTCTTCTTGATTCACCAACTTAAATCTTAACATTTAATTTATATAGTAATATTATAAACTTAACTCGACGCGTCAAAACAAGTTTTATATAGTTTGAGATGCACGGCTCAAGAATCACCAGGCTCGCTCGACTTCGAATGTAAGCTACACTTCGAGCGCCAATCCGCATGTAAGTTCCGCCTTACGGTGTGACCCCGTCGCGTTTTACGGAGGGTATCCACTCGTGTTTTTTTTAAAAGGACCTTTGGTCCCAGGGATATTTATTGCCTTTTTCATGGCAGGAACAATTTCTCAGATAGCAAAAGCTCAAAGTTCAGAGGAGTTTGATGCTGTATCCGGAGCGAAGATTCCACAAAGCATGGGAGCACTAGGCGATAGCATGTCAGCAGCGGCACTTGCCGACATCAGCCGCAGATGGGCCAACCTTCCATGGAACGTGTTTGGCATTCTTGCGACAATATTGGAATATAAAATCAGTGGTGACATTCATGCTGTCGAACGACGTCAGTACAGCTGGACCACAGGCCATGACCAACTATGGGAAGTAAAGAGTCACGCTAGACGACTAGCCTCAACGCTTCCGGAAGGAAAAAAAATATCGTTTTACAACGCCTCGTTGTCTGGCGATGAAAGCAAACACGTTCTTGAACATCAGCTCAGTGAACTAAATGTTTGGAGCAGACAAAAGCTGGGAGTCAATTACCCTGAATACGTGACCCTGCTGATTGGCGCTAATGATGGTTGCGCGGCTAGTGCAGCTGAAATGGTTGACCCACAAACGTATCATCAAAACATGGTGAAAATTATTGACGAAGTCATGCTGAGCAGCCCAGACACACGGTTAATGGTTTCGAATTTGCCTAACATCGAAAGACTAAGAAACGTAGCAAGAAACGCTGGCACATTGGGCGGGAAATGCGAATCCATGTGGGAAACCATGGAACTTTGCCCAACGCTGACCACCATTAACGACCCAGCCGAACGTATCGTTATTGATGAAAGACTCAAAGACTACGGCCGAATCATTGAAGACGTTGTGGCTTCTCGCCAAGAAATGTTTGGCGACAGAATTCGCCTGTCACGAGAAACCGGACTTGTTGAATTCGACAAGAACGACCTTGCTGTGGATTGTTTCCACCCCAACCTCAATGGACAAAACAAACTTGCCGAGGCAACCTGGAAGGGCAATTGGTGGGAAAACACCTGGGCCGCTCGTGGAAAAAAACAATACGATAAACTCAAAAGCAAGGCTCTTCGCCAGTACTGGGATCAGTACAATCGCAAGAAATAACAATAGCTAATTAAGGCGGCTGCGCAGCGTAGAATTCACAGACTGGGGTTTGTTTTGAACGCCAGTCTATCGTAAGCTGGCAGCCGCTATGACAACTTCAACAACACAAAACGTTAGCATTCAAGACGTGAAGCGTGTTGCGGAATTAGCGCGCCTTGAACTTTCCTCTGATGAGTCCAATCATCAGCTTGAAAAGCTTCAAAATCAGTTCTTAAAAATCCTCAATCATTTCCAAAGTCTCAACGAGGCCAATACCGAGGGGGTCGAGCCGTTGTATCACCTCTTAGATGAAATGCCTCTAAGAGACGATCAACCTCAGACCTCCTTGAGTCAAGAAAGACTCCTACAGAATGCGCCCGATGCTCAAGAACATTGTTTCCGCCTTCCTCGAGTGGTTGGGTCGGAAGAATAAAAACCAGTTAGCAGAACCAACTTCTAACGAATCGCCAGTTGTGCAAGCCCCAGTGCCCACCCCTGCGCCTTTTGTTGAAGATTCAAGGATTAGCGTCATGAAAGACGAAGTAAACGAATTGCTGAGCTTTGCGCAAATGCGTGAGGGTCTCGACAGCGGAGCTGTGAGCTCCGAAACATTAACTAAACAAGCTTTGGAACGTGCAAAAAAACTCAATCCAAAACTCAATTGCTTTATTCAGTTCAGTGAAGAGAGCGCACTCAACGAGGCACGTGCTGCCGACACACGACTCAAAAATGGCGAGCGAAATCCGTTATTGGGCATTCCCATTGCTATTAAAGATTTAATTTTGTGCGATGGCATTGCGACCACAGCAGCCTCAAAAATGCTTGAAACATTTGTGGCTCCTTACGACGCCACCGTTATCAGCAATTTAAAAAAAGCAGGAACCCCCATTATTGGAAAAACCAACATGGATGAATTTGCCATGGGCTCATCCAATGAGACATCCTTCTTTGGTGCTGTTCGAAATCCTTGGAATTTAAAGTGTGTCCCCGGCGGTTCCTCGGGCGGCTCTGCTGCTGCTGTTGCGGCACAAATTACGCCATTGTCCTTAGGCACCGATACCGGTGGCTCCATTCGTCAACCCAGCAGCCTTTGTGGCATTACGGGAATTAAGCCAACCTATGGAAGGGTTTCCAGATATGGCGTTATTGCCTTTGCCAGCAGCCTCGATCAAGTCGGCCCCATGTGCCAAGACGCCACCGGAGCCGCCGCAGTTCTTGAGTGCATTTCTGGCTTTGATGAGCACGATGCCACATCCGCGCAACAACCTGTTCCCTCATTTGTGAACGAGACCCGTAGTTTTCAAAACAAAAACAACCTTTCAGGCTTGCGCATTGGCGTGCCCAAAGAGTTTTTTGCCGAAGGCTTAGATGCCCAAGTCAAACAAAAAATACAAGCCACAATTTCAGAATGGAAATCGCAAGGCGCAAGCATTAACGAAATCACATTACCTCACACGAAGTATTCCTTACCTTGCTATTACATTCTCTGCACATCAGAGGCCTCTAGCAACCTTGCTCGCTATGATGGGGTTCACTTTGGGCATCGTTCAAAAAACTTTTCTGGCGGTAAACTTGAGGATTTCTACTCAAAAAACAGAGCCGAGGGTTTTGGCAGCGAGGTTCAGCTTCGCATATTGCTAGGAACCTTTGCGCTTTCATCCGGCTATTACGATTCTTACTTTAAAAAAGCAGCACAAGTTCGACGCCTCATTCAAAATGATTTCACGGCGGCTTTTAAGAATGTTGACGTGATTGTTGGCCCTACTTCGCCAACAACAGCTTTTGCCCAAGGTGAAAAAACCAATGACCCACTCTCCATGTATCTCAGTGATGTTTACACACTATCAACAAATTTGGCGGGACTTCCCGCTCTCTCCATGAATGTTGGCCTGAGCTCCAATGGTTTGCCCATAGGCATGCAAATGATTGCGCCTTGGTGGCAGGAATCAAAACTTTTAGGACTCGCTGCTTATTACCAAAAGCAACACCCTGAAACTTTGAAAGGAGTGTCTCATGGCAGCCTATGAAGTCGTCATTGGACTTGAAGTGCACGCACAGCTTCTAAGCCGAACAAAAGCGTTTTGCCCAGTAGCACAAACTTTTGCTGCACCTGAAAATTCTTGTGTTGGGCCCGTATCAGCAGGCCTCCCAGGTGCACTTCCTGTCCTAAACAAAGAAGCCGTCAAACTTGCCGTGCGAGCAGGCCTAGCCCTGAACTGCAGCATTCAACAAAAAAGTCAGTTCGCTAGAAAAAATTATTTCTACCCTGACTCACCCAAAGGCTATCAAATTTCCCAGTTCGACGAGCCCATTTGTACCAACGGTTATTTGGAAATTGAAAGCGGTGATGAGCGTCGCAAAAAGAAAATTCATATTGAACGCATTCATATGGAAGACGACGCAGGGAAATCCATACACCAAGCCTCCTACACATTGGTAAATTTAAATCGTGCCGGTGTCCCTTTAATTGAAATTGTAAGCAAGCCTGACTTACGTGGACCTCAAGAAGCCGTTGATTATTTAAAGCGACTTCATGCCATTTTAGTTTATGCCGACATCTGCGATGGTAACTTGGAAGAGGGGAATTTTCGCTGCGATGTCAATTTGAGCATTCGCCGCATGGGCGAGACAAAACTAGGAACGCGTGCAGAATTAAAAAACATCAACTCGTTTCGTTTTGTTGAAAAAGCCATTGAATATGAAATTGCTAGACAAATTTCCGTTGTTGAAGCCGGCGGAAAAGTGGTTCAAGAAACCCGAGGCTGGGATTCCGCCGCAGGAAAAACATTTAGCATGCGTTCAAAAGAAAATGCTCACGACTATAGGTATTTTCCCGATCCAGACCTACCTCCGCTCAAGTTAAAACCTGAATTCATAGCAGACATCAAACAAAACATGCCTGAGCTTCCTGAACAAAGAAAGCAACGCTACATCACTCAGTATTCATTGCCAGAATATGATGCTGATGTCCTGACATCGGAAAAAGCGCTAGCGTCTTATTTTGATGAAACAGTGGCTCAGGGAGCGCCCCCTAAGCAGGCCTCCAACTGGATTATGTCTGAACTCTTAGGATTGCTAAAGGAAAAAAACCTTAGCGTTGCTCAATGCAATCTCAGCCCCCAAAATTTAACCAAGCTCATTCAACTTGTTGAAAAAGGCACAATCAGCGGAAAAATGGCCAAGGAAATTTTCAATGAGCTTTATGATGGCAACCAAGACCCAGAACTTGTCGTCAAAGAAAAAGGGCTCATTCAAATTAGCGACCCCGCACAAATCGAATCGTGGGTTGATGAAGCGATTCACAAAAACCCAAGCCAAGTTGCGGAATACAAATCAGGGCGCACAAAAATGTTTGGTTTTTTTGTTGGCCAAATCATGAAAACTTCCCAAGGAAAAGCAAACCCCAACCTTGTGTCTGAAATCTTAACTAGAAAGCTAAACTCATGAAGGTGTCCAAATATTTACTTTTTGCTGCGTTGAGTTCACTTTCTGCGCATGCACGAATGTACAACTACGAAGAAATACCACTTGGCGAAAGACACTCAGGCATGGGCAATGTTGGCGTTGCCTTGTACGGAGACACTTCAGCTCTTTATTACAACCCCGCCACACTTGCCCACAGTGAAGCAAGTCAAGTCTCAGCATCGCTCTCCACCTATCAGCGCATTGATACGCGCACAGGAAAATATGTCAGTGCATTCCAATCTGCAGCGGACAACGTTTCACGTGGCGGATTCATCTCCATTCCATCGATGGGAGGAGGGCATGTCAAAAAAGGGAGCTGGGTTGTGGGACTAACAGCTCTGCAACCTGAAGGATTTAAGAACTCCGGCAGCCTTTACATTTCTCCAACCGATATTGCCACCTACGAAGGCAGTGCTGCTGCTCTGTGGATTGGCGCAGGAGTCGCAAGACGATACAGCGAAACAAATCAATTTGGCATTTCATTGTTTTACGTTTCACGCGACCAAACAGAAAAATTACTCATCATCAAAGATGCCGTTGTGGGCTTCCAACCCAAGACTCGTTACATCGAATCGACTTTCACAAAAAACGGACTTCTTTTGATTATTGGAGGAACCGCTCAAGTCAACCCAGACTTTCGCATTGGCTACAGCTTTAGAACTCCCATGTTCTTGCTGGGCTCCTATGGTTTTTACACTGACATGAGCACTCAAGAAGTCGTAGGCGATAAAAAAGTCGTACAATTTGCAGGCAAAGGATCACCATACCCAATGAAGTTTTCGCTGGGGTTTTCTTGGGACATGACGCAAAACTGGACCATGGCTGCCGATGGCCATCTTTACTCCGCAAAAAATGAATATTTGGGTCCACCTGATAACGAATATTTCCGCATGAACGCCAGAGAAATTGCTAACGGCGCCATTGGTTTTGAATACCGGGGATTTGAAGGCTACGCTCTGCGCTTAGGCGGCTACACAAATCTCTCAAGTGCCAGATATGTGGCTGCCGTTTTTTCAGCCCTCAATGATAAAGTTCATATGTTCGGTGGAACTGCCGCCATCTCCATGATCAAACCCAGCGGCTCTGTCACCTTTGGTGGCTACGCAGTTGGTGGTCAAGGAAGTTCGGTTCCTGTCGGTGATGGCGATTTAAGTCCTACAGCACGCAGCAACTATTTTTATGGAGCCACCATCGGCAGCTCCTATCGTTTTTAAAGGTGATTTATGTCTGATTCAAACGGCAATCCAAGCAGCAACCAAAACAATCCCTCTAAATTTATCTCCACAATCGATGCAAAATGGCAAAAATTCTGGGACGACAACCACACCTTTCGTACAGCAAATCCTGGTGAAGCTGGCTCTGAAAAACCAAAATTTTACTGCCTAGACATGTTCCCCTACCCTTCAGGTGAGGGACTTCATGTCGGACATCCGCTGGGATACATCGCAACAGACATCATTTCCCGATTTAAGCGCATGCGTGGATTTAACGTTTTACACCCCATGGGCTGGGATGCCTTTGGTTTGCCCGCAGAACAATACGCCATTCAAAAAGGGATTCATCCCACAATCACTACGCAAAAAAATATTCAAACCTATAAAAGACAATTGAGCTCACTGGGTCTTTCCTACGATTGGTCTCGAGAAATTAACACCACCGATCCTCAGTACTACAAATGGACACAGTGGATTTTTAAACATCTTTACACTCGAGGCCTGGCTTACCAAGCCGAGATTCCTGTGAACTGGTGTCCAGCACTTGGAACCGTTCTAGCCAACGATGAGGTGATTGACGGGAAAAGTGAGCGCGGCGGGCACCCTGTTGAGCGCAGGCCCATGCGCCAGTGGGTTTTAAAAATTACGGAATATGCTGAACGCTTACTTAAAGATTTGGACTTGGTTGATTGGCCCGAATCCACCAAAGAGCATCAACGAAATTGGATTGGGCGCTCAGAAGGTGCGCGTGTACAATTTGGATTGGACACTGGCGATCATCTTGAAGTTTTCACCACACGCCCTGACACATTGATGGGCGTAACCTTTATGGCAATTGCCCCAGAACATCCACTTGTTGCCAGACTCACCACAAGCTCTCAAAAATCTTTTGTCGACGCCTACATCAAAGAAGCTGCAAGGAAAAGTGATTTACAAAGAACCGATTTGGCCAAAGGAAAATCTGGCGTTTTCACGGGAGCTTTTGCTATTCACCCTTTAAGCAAAGAAAGAATTCCTGTTTGGGTTGCCGATTATATTCTTATGAATTACGGCACAGGAGCCATCATGGGAGTTCCAGCGCATGATGAACGAGATAAAGAGTTTGCAGAGATGTTTCATCTCGACATTAAGCCTGTGATTGATTCGGAAGAAAAATTAATTCGTTCAGACATTGGCTCACTCAAGGTCAATGGCCAACCCTACAAAATTGGCGGCCAGATGATCACCAAAGAATTAGAGCGTATTGGCGCTGGCAAAGCCACAATCACTTACAAATTACGCGACTGGCTTTTTGCACGCCAACGTTATTGGGGTGAACCTATTCCAGTCATTCATGTGATTGATGGCCCTGATAGAGGAAAATCAAGACTTCTTGCCGACGACGAGCTACCCATAGAACTTCCCCCTGTGGAGCGCTACGAACCCACGGGCTCAGGAGAGTCGCCCCTGGCAGCAGTAGAGAGTTGGGTCAACGTCAGCGATTCAATTACAGGCGCAAAGGCAAAAAGAGAAGTCAACACCATGCCAGGGTCTGCAGGATCTTCTTGGTATTTTTTACGTTATATGGATCCCCAAAACTCCAAGGCAGCGTGGTCTGCTGAAGCTGAAAAGTATTGGCAGCAAGTGGACCTCTATGTTGGAGGTGCAGAGCACGCCGTAGGACATCTTTTGTACTCGCGATTTTGGCATAAAGTTTTCTTTGATATGGGACTTGTCTCTCAACCAGAACCTTTTAAAAAATTAGTCCACCAAGGACTGATGCAAGGTGAGGACGGTGAAAAGATGAGTAAAAGCCGTGGCAACGTCGTGAACCCCGACAATGTTATTGCCGAATACGGGTCTGACACTTTCCGATTATTTGAAATGTTCTTAGGGCCCTTGGAAAAATCAAAGCCATGGCAGACCGCAAACATTGAAGGCGTGTATCGCTTTTTAACTCGCTACCTACGTCTATGCATTGGTGAGTTCACGGACCAACCAGCAAGCCTAGCCAGCTACATAGGCGACATACCCGAAAGCCAGTGGCCACAAAAACTAGTCATTGAATTTCACAAAACCATAGAGCAGGTTACTGGAGATATTGAAGCTCTGCGCATGAACACAGCCATTTCAGCTCTGATGACTTTGCTCAATGAAACCTACGTTTATTTTAATGAGTCCAAAAAAGTTCCCCGCCAACTCATTGAAACATTCACCTTGCTACTAGCACCATTTGCTCCACACATGAGCGAAGAAATTTGGCAATTACTAGGCCACAAGCAGTCACACACGTTTGCAAAATGGCCAAGCTTTGATTCAAGTAAAACACAATCGAGCCAAATTGAAGTGCCAGTACAAGTGAACGGCAAAGTCCGCGACAAAGTTTTTGTAGATAGAAACATTGATGAGTCAGCTCTAAAGGCCCTAGTGCTTGAACGCGAGCTCGTTAAAAAATGGATCGACGGCAAACCCATTAAAAAATTCATCTACGTTAAAGAACGCCTCATCAGCGTCGTCATCTAAGCACTTTCGGTATTTTAGTGCACGGGACTATCTGAGGATTTGGGTAGATCGACGCCCTCAGGCTGAATAGCTTTATTGGATGATTTTGCTTTATGTTGAACCCAATAATTTAATCCGTCTTCTAAAACCTGAATCAAACTGTTTTGCTGTGCTTGAATGCTCTGGTTTAACTGCACAAGCATTTGAACAGAAGGATCTTCAGCATTACTAATGGATTGAATTTTTTTAATGTCCACATCTATACGTGCAATGGCTTGCGCCACCTTTGTTTTTGCCTCTGCTGTTAACTTGTCTTGCTCTTGTTTGGTGATGGTCTTTTTCCCATTGGCAACGGCATGAAGCATCTCAGAGAGCTGATGCCCTTGTTTCATAATTTCCAAAATGTTGGCAAACATTGATTTTGCAAGCGGTCTTTTTTCTTCAGGAGCCGCAGTTTGTATATGATTAGAAATGGTCTCAATAAAATTAAGCCCCATTTGCGATCCTCTCAAATTCAGCTGAACCCACTCCAAATCTTGGTAGCGATTACTCAGCAACATGTCAGCCTCTTCTAAGCGAAACCCAAGACTCATTAACATTTGGCGATTTAAGCTTTTAAGCTGCTCATGACTCATTTGCTGATTTAACTGTGCCGTTGCTGGCACTGAGAACAAGCCGCCCACCATCAGGACAAAGCTGAAAAAAAGAGTCGAAAAACGTTGTATTGCAATACCCATAAAAGCCCCCTGTTATAAGGGGTTATTTGCAAAAGCAAAGCCAACATAAGTTGCTGAAAATATAGATGTATTTGTCAGCAAATCGAACACAGTATAGCTGTTTGTCTAAGACTTCAACAAGGCTCTAAGAGCATATGAGGACGAACCACTCTTCAAAGACTCTACTTAAACATGCCAGTAAATAACTTTTGGAACGGCACCACACAAACATCGTTTACGATGGACTGAGAGTGAGGAAGCGTCACTTGAAAATACCAAGGCATTAAATCACCAAACTCGGACCACTTAAGGCCAGCTTTAGTGACAAAATCATGAAATGCATTGGCAACATGAAATGGCGTTCTAAAACCACGCACTTCATACACAGGTGCAGGCAAATTCACATCACGCAGAGAATTTATACGTGCTTGGAATAACTTCGCAAGCTTGGTGAGCGTCTTAGCATTTTTTTGTGAACGAAGTGCGCGAAGCTCAAGAGTCATATCGCCGCTAGGGTAAAAAGTCTTCATATTTAAAAAGCTATTTTTTGAGAACAGCGCCCTATCAATATTTGCTTTATTGATAGGCAGTTTTTGTTCAATAGCCACATCTAGGGAATCAATAAGAGCCTTGAACTGTTTGATTCGTTCTGGATCTTGTCTGACCAATTTTCCATTGTAAGGGTCCCAACCAAGTGCTCCAGCAAACATCGCTTCATGCTCATACAAATCAATTAAAAATGATCTGAGTATTTTAGGGTCATTGTTCATCCCTCGTATTAAATCAATATGAATATGGCCACCATTCCATGGACCATCAAAAACAGGTGGCTTTAGGCCAGCCTTTTTCAAGGTGCCATATACATCGTTTTGTATAATTTTTTCATACTCTTCAAGCTGAGCAAGTGTGAGCGGATTGGTTTTTACTTCAATCGTATTTGGGTCGTGAGTAATTTCAATAATCAAATTTTCTTTTCCGTAAACAATTGTAAAGTTCTTTTCGCCACCAAAAGAAGCGCCTTTTTGTTCATAAATACAATGTCCATCAGCACATAGTTTTTTAACTTCTTCTTCAATTCTAGTGTCGTAAGCGGAGGTGGATTTCGTGGAATAACTTCCCCAAGAATCCTTACAACCCATTAAATAATTCACAACTCTCCCATTGGCCAAAGTCACCGCAAGGGATGTACCTAAAATAGTGGCAGGAAGTGTTGTGCCATCATGCGAGCCTTTCTTGTTATCGTTGCTTGCCAATTCATAATTTAACCAAGCTAACGAACTCGCCCCAGCAACACCTGCAGCAACATAAGTTGCAGTTTTTGCCGTGCCAAGAAGAGCCTCAAATTCAGCGAAGTCTTTAATTTTTTTCTGTTTCCCTAATCCTGTACAAATTTGACCAAGCAGCATTTTTCTTCCCTGAAACTCAATTTCGGGACCGAACGTCGGAGTTAGAACTGCTGGGTTCTGAGCTACAACTGAAAAGCAAAGAGCAAATGAAATAGAACAAATGAGACGATTTAAAAAAGAAGTTTGCATGTGTTCAGTATCGACTATTTTTCTGCCTATATTGAGCATTTCAGTTGCTAAATAAATGACGTAAAAATGACAAAAAATCGTCATAACGCGGCTGCTGGCTAAAGGGAGCTAGGCACCTTTTTAGTCTTTTTGAATGAGGTCTATGAAATCAATCCATTTGATGAGGCGAGGGGATGTTTTGCCAACGAATTTCGCTCTTAAAATAGGGTATTCTTTTCCACCTTGCGTATAAGTCGTGTCTCCATAAGCAACGACTTTGCATTTTTGGATAATGCTCACGCCAGGAATGACCTTAAATGTCAGATCGATCGTATCAAAGGACTTCACAAACTCAGGCTTGAGCGCTTTTGATGCCATAAGAGCCACTCCTGTTTCAGAAATATTCTCAATAATAAAAGGGAATTCTTTATTCACTTTCGCCTTATCCAAATCGACACTTGTGCTAAGGAATTTTCCTTGCACGGCCATGTATTCATCTTTTTTCGCCAAAGTGACACGCTTGCTTTTGCGCCTATTCAAAACTTCAATTTTTGAAGGGTATTTGAAGACCCAAGATTTCCCTTCCTCTGAGCTGAACTTGCAAAGCATTCTTAGGGAATATGAAAAATTTTCAATGTCACAAATTAATGTGAACTTAAGACCTTCCGTTAAACCACCTGGAGCAAATTCTTTTGCCGTCTGAACTTTGTTGGAAACCTGGAGCAAAAAGTAATTCGAAAGCACTCGAGTCACATAAGCAGGCTCTGAACTTCGCTGATTACCTACACTAATGTAGATAGGGTATCTCATGGCCACAAGGCTTTTGAGAATTTTCTCCACATTACTATTCATGTTTTGCGGCTTCCCCCAAAATCCAATCTAAAAACTCTCTATGAATCACATTCAGTGACTCCGTTCTATAGGATACATAAAGCCTGTTCTTTAGGGCAGGAAATTTTTTTGACTCAAAAGAAATTAAATCGCCAGACTCTAGCTCTGTCTCACAGGTATGGGCAGGTGCTACGCAAACCCCACGACCTTGTAGTAGCAAGTTTTTAATTACGGAATAAGAATTCACGTGGTGCTGGTAGCGAAGTCGTTTTTTAACGACAAATTCATTCGATTCCATCCAGCGGGAAGCCCAGGGGTCAATATGGGTTGGATCACCGTAGCCGACCCAATGAATTTGCTCCAAGAGCTGCACATCTTTCTTTTTTCTAGCCTCTTCTACGATATCAGAGAATTCTTGGATGACTGTGGGATGCCCAACTGGCATCAATTGCTCATCCATAAATACTTGCGACACAACCTGGGCATGCTCAAAACGATGTGGAGTGATGATGAGTTGCAGTCGTCCGGTAATCAAGTGTTCTTGTAAAATGGAGCTGTCTTGAATTTCTAAAAACAAGCGAGGGCTATCGTACTTATTAGCGAATCGATTAAAGCGACTAGAAATCCAATACTCACCGATGCCCTCAACAGATCCAATGCTAAGCTTAGCTTTCGATGAAGACTCCGATTTTGCAGCTTCAATTAATACCTGCTCGAGCATTTCCAGCTGAGGCAAAACTTGCCTTAGAAAAATTTGCCCTCGAGCTGTCAAAACATTTTGCCGGCCTTTTCTTTCAAACAAAGAAAATCCCAGCACCTCTTCTAAATTATGAATTTGCAATGAGACTGCAGGCTGAGTGAGTTGCATGGCCTCTGCAGCTTTCGCGACAGAGCCAAATAAAGCCACATAAGAGAAAACCCTTAGGCTTTGTAAACTAAATTTCGATAAATCCTCAAGAAACATGCCAGAAATCTTGTATGGGTTTGCGCCAGAACAAATCGTCTCTCTCAGCACCTGTGCCCACGGCAATAACAGGCACGCCAACGTGTTTTTCAATGGCCTGAATATAGTTTTCCAAATCAGGATTTAACGCCGATCCATCAATCATGGTTTTCCATCCATTAAACTGCTTAAGCTCACCGTCTATAAACGCGGCCACAGTAGGTTCTCCCATGAGGATGTCCGATTTTGTCATGACAATATATGTGCAATCACTTAGAGCTACGGCATCTTTGACTTCATCTAAGTTCAACCAGCCTGTTCGACGTGGGCGCCCAGTAGTTGCTCCAAATTCTTTCCCATTCTTACGAATTCTCTCACCTGTTGCGTCGTTAAGCTCTGTAACAAAAGGTCCCGAACCAACGCGGGTAAGATAAGCTTTCATCACGCCAATCACTGAGCCTAGCTTACTTTGTGGGAAAGGTGTTCCAATGGCGGCATACGCTGGAATCGTATTTGACGATGTCACAAAGGGAAATGTCCCATGGTCAATATCCAGAGCAATTCCTTGTGCGCCCTCAAGCAAGCATTTTTGAGACTGAGCCAATTTATAAAATGGTGTGAGTTCACGAGACATGTATGGAGCAAACAATTCTTGCGCTTGCTTTAAAATTTTCAAATTATCTTCTAGTGGGCTCTCTGGAGCACCAGCGTCTCTCAACATGCTATTGTACGTTTTACACAAAAACGCCAAACGCTCAGGAGCTTCTTTGTCATATAGCGTGCCCACGCGAAGGCCTGAGCGATCCACTTTGCTGGTGTATGTGGGACCAATACCGCGCTTAGTTGTTCCAATGCCTTGAGCTCCAGCTTCACGGCCAGAATCCAACGCCAAGTGAATAGGAAATGTTACATGCGCACGAAAATCAATTTGCAGGCGACTAGGACTTAGGCTTGCGCCAGCACCGCTGAGTTCCGCAAGCTCTTTGGTCAAAGCAACGGGATCAACAACACAGCCCGCGCCTATAAAATTTTTAGTGTGTGAGTATAAAACACCTGAGGGAACCGAGTGGGTCACCAGCTTTTTGCCATTGAGCCAAAGAGTGTGCCCAGCGTTATTTCCGCCGTTAAAACGGATAACCCAGTCAGCTTGTTTGGCCAAGACGTCCGTAATCTTGCCCTTGCCTTCATCACCAAATTGTAAACCTGTAACTAATGGATGTTTCACAGCTCCGTTTCTAGCCCAGAGCCGCGGCTTAAGACAAGTCCCTAAGCCTCGATTTCACCCATATGATCGCCTAATTTTGCCCTCAGTCGAAGCACCGCTTGGGTATGAAGCTGAGAAACACGACTCTCCGTGACTTCTAAGACTTCTCCAATTTCTTTTAGGTTCAAATCTTCATAATAATACAGTGACAAGACCATCCTTTGCTTTTCTGGCAAATCTTGAATGGCTTTTGCTAGCTCATCTTTTAGCTCAGAGCCGACAAGACGCACCAAAGGGTTGCTTTCTTTTCCTGACTCCAAAAGCGTAATCATGCTCTTGCGATCGCCATTGGAGAAGGTCCCAACCTCATCCAAAGACAGCAGGGCTATGGATTTACATTGATAAAGAGTTTCCTGGAACTCTTCAATGGGCATATTGAGTTCAATAGCCGCTTCTTCTTCTGTCGCCGCACGACCTAATTTATGTTCTAGTCTTTGAAACGCGCGCTCAATGTTCTTGGCTTTCTCGCGCATGGAACGTGGAATCCAGTCTTGCTCGCGCAATTCATCAAGAATGGCGCCGCGAATTCTGAACTCTGCATAGGTTTTAAATTTGTTATCGCGAGCGGGATCGTATTTATCAATTGCGTCCATCAAGCCAATCACGCCAGCGCTGAGCAAATCATCAAGCTCAATGTTTGCCGGCAAACGTGAGGCAATCTTGTTGGCTATGAAGCGAACAAGAGGTGCATAGTCTTGCACAATCTTCTTTTTTTGAAGCGGCGTAATTTTTTTACGATTGGCCTTATATTTTTTGATCAACGCCTCAGATGCATTCATGCTCCCCCCAAGCTCTCACGCAGGTGATTTCCTGTAGCACTATTATTCCACGAATTATGTGTAGGAGTGGAAGCATTTGAGGCCAAAAGTTTGTCCCCAATTCTTGACACCCCAGTTGCAAACGCAGAGCGAGGATATTCAACCATCACTGGACGATTCCTCTTCACGCTTTGCAACACAAACACATCCTCTGGCAGTGCGCCGATGTAATCGATTGATACGTTCAAGAATTGCTCATTTAGCAAACTTAAACTTTTGTAGACTTCAATCCCTTCGGATGGAAATCGAGTTCTGTTAACGATTAATTTGAATTTTTTTTCTTTGCGTTCTTGTGACAAAACTTTGATGAGCGCATAAGAATCCGCTAACGCGAGAGGTTCTGGATGAGCGACAATGACAATGTCGTCAGCCAACGCATTGATATTCAAAACATGATCGCCAAGTCCTGGTGCTGTGTCATAAATTACAACATCGTAATTGCACATAGCGGCTTTGAGTCTGTCCATTAACGCGCGTTGCATGAATGAATCCATCTCCAGCATTTTTCTCAGACCACATGCCGAAGGTAGGAGATCAAATCCAAAACTGGTCTGAACAAAAACCTGTTCCATGGGCAGTTGACCGAACATGACATCATCAATGGTCTTAGAAACACGACAACCCAACAGAATATTGGCGTTGGCCAAACCATAATCTCCATCAACAAGAAGAACCTTCAACTGCCTGCTAGCAAAATTAACCGCAAGGTTAATGGCGATGTTGGTTTTTCCCACACCACCTTTGCCACTAGTGACACTGATGATTTTGGGTTGATGGTTTTGCGATTCTCCAACAAAAGAACGAGCACGAAGTCCCGAAGCCTGATCCACTAATTCACCCCTTCTTCACCAATCTGAAGTATTAAATCCGCAAGTCGCTCTTTAGTTGCCACTTCCATATCCTCTGGAACTCGTTGTCCCATGGTAAAGTACGACAACGGCAGATGCGATTTCGCAGCTAAATTGAAAATATTTCCAAACATAGATGTTTCATCTAGCTTTGTGACAACCAAGTAATTCGGCTCATAGATATGAAAGCGACGAACGATTTCAAACAAATCATGATCGCGAGTTGTTGCTGAAACGCAAAGATGGCTTTCCATACGGTTATCGCCGAGAGTTTGCTTGAGCTCTTCGAGTCGTTTTTCGTCTTTAGGGCCGTAGCCCGCGGTATCGAGCAACACTACTTCATCAGGTCCTAAATTTGCCGTTAACTGAGCCAAGGCCTCGGGATTAGGGCAGACCTCTAAAGGAATTTTTAAAATATTTGCGTAGGTCTGCAACTGCTCAACTGCGGCAATCTTAAATGTATCCGTTGTTGCTAGCACAACCTGACGGCGCTGATTGATCACCAATTCAGCTGCAATCTTAGCCACCGTTGTTGTTTTCCCAACTCCAGTTGGTCCTAAAAATGTGATGATTCGAGGAGTGCCAGGATTTCGTAAACGCTCCCCAAGTGGCTTGGCCACGCGAATACGACCCATCAACAAGCGCGCCAGCTGCAATTTCAGAATATCCAAACGAATAATCTGATCACGAATCATGATGGCCTTAAGCTCGTCACTCAGCTCGCGAATCGTCTCCGCATCAAGACCAGCATCAGAAAGCATGGCCATCAACTGAGGCAAAACAGCATCAACCCTAACCTTGGCCTGTACTTGCGGCGCCGCCTCGGCCTTTTGAGGCGAGGATCCGCGATGCTGGAGTTTGGCGAACAATGTTGCCGCAGCACCACTAGCCTCTTGTCGAATTTTTGGCTTATCTGCTGTTCGTTCGATCATCTGCTCAGCAGGAGAGTCATCATCTTGGATGTCAATGTAGCGACGTTGAGTGGGAGGACGTTGACGTTGTTCTTGAGAGTGATTTTGTGTTTTTTGACTCTGAGTCAGAATTCCCGCGCGAGCAGCGCCTACTTGTTGACTGAGTCGATTTCCTGACAAAATGTCATACGCCTGAATCACTTTCTGAGCGGGCTTCTGCATCAAGGTTTCTTTTTGCTCAGGGCTCATACGTTGTTCGGCTTTAATTTTTCTCGCAAATGCCTCAGGACTAACAGCAGCCGTAACCTCAACTGAGGAGCGATTCATCAATCCAAACGAGGACTTATTATTTTTGGTAGAGAGAATAATAGCTTCAGGACCCAACTCGCGTTTAACGACTTGTAGTGCCTGTGCCAGTGTCGGTGCTTCAAATTTTTTAACTTCCATATTTCACCACTTCCTCTCCAAAGAGTGCCTATTTCGCCAGCTCAATGTTCCCCACAGATCTCACTTTTAGTTGTGAGTGTATTTCGTTGTGAGACAGTACAGTTATCTGAGGCAAGAATCGGTCCAACAGCCGTTTGACATGTGGTCGGATCATTGGCGTAACCAATAAGATGGAAGGGACACCGTCTTTTGACAGATCGTCAACTTTTTCACTCAGAACAGGGAGTAATTTTTTGATTAATCCAGGATCAACCAAGAATTGAGCTCCCATGTTTTTATCGCCAGGCTGTACTGAGTTGATCATCTGCTCTTCGATTTCCCGGGCGAAGGTTAAAAGAGGCAACTCTCCATTTTCATCCATTAGCGTACGCGTAATGGTTCGCCCTAATGCAACACGAACAGACTCTGTGAGATGATCGTTCTCTTTTGAAATCAAACAAGCATCACCCAAGGCTTCAAGAATGGTCACAAGATCGCGAATAGAAACTTGTTCCCTCAGCAAATTTTGCAACACGCGAACGACCTGGCCCAGAGAAATTTCTTTAGGAATGAGGTCATCAATAACCTTAGGATGGGTCTTCTTGACGATATCAATGAGATCTTGAACTTCCTGGCGCCCAACCAACTCACTGGCATTCTTACGAATCACTTCAGTCATATGAGTTGCAATAATGGTGGAAAGATCCACAACCGTGTAACCAGCGAGCTGCGCTAACTCTTTGTTGTTTTCGTGAATCCATAGAGCATCTAGGCCGAAGACAGGCTCTTTGGTTTCAATGCCATCGATGCGTTCTGTAATTCCGCCAGGGTCCATGGCCATAAAGTGGTCGACCATCAAATCACCTCGACCAATTTCAATGCCCTTCAACAAAACAATGTACTCACCTGGCTTGAGTTGAAGATTGTCTCGGATGTTCAAGGCTGGAACGATAATTCCCAAGTCTTGAGCGAATTGCTTTCTCAAAGATTGAATGCGATCCAAGAGGTCGCCCTTTTCTTTATTATCAACAATCGAAATAAGTCCGTAACCCACTTCCAAGGAGAGGCTTTCAACCGTGCCGGTGGCCTCAACATTTTTTCCTTTTTTGCTAAGCTCTTCATCAGCAGCGTTGCTAGCTTCTTTTTGAAGCTTGTCTTCTTTGTAACTTTTGATGAGGTAGCCGGTTCCTCCCACAAGACCTGCCAAAGCCGCGAAAGGAAGAAACGTTCCACTCAGGACAATGCCAAGAAGAAGAAGAACAGAAGCTAAAATATAGAACAATTTTTCATTCACAAACAATTGCTTGGAAATGTCTGCACCAAATGTGTCAGCAGTCGAGCCGGCTCTTGTCACCCAAAGACCAGCAGCCGTAGAAATAATCAGCGCTGGAACCTGTGCCACAAGACCATCACCAACAGTTAACAAGGTATAGTTTTTCGCGGCTAAAGCAACATCCATGTTTTTTTGAACAACACCAATAATCAAACCACCAATGATGTTCACGATGGTCACTAAAATACCCGCAATAGCGTCACCACGAATAAACTTCGAAGAACCGTCCATGGCTCCGTAAAAATCCGCTTCCGACTGAACCTCTTGCCTTCGTCGCTTGGCTTCTTGATCGTTAATGATGCCTGCGTTTAAGTCGGCATCAATAGCCATTTGCTTACCAGGCAAAGCGTCCAAAGTGAAACGAGCTGCGACTTCTGAAATTCTGCCTGCACCTTTAGTGATAACGATAAAGTTAATGATGACGAGAATAACAAATACAATTAATCCTACGACGTAGTTTCCTTCGACAACGAAGTTACCGAAACTTTCAATGACCTTACCTGCAGCTGCAACGCCTTCGTGGCCATGTGACAAAATAATTCTTGTGGTAGCGACGTTTAGAGATAAGCGAAACAATGTCAGAATCAAAAGGACGGTGGGAAATACCGAGAAATCTAAAACTCGTTTTGTATTGATGGAAATCAATAGGAGTCCAATGGAAAACCCAATGGATAAAACCAAAAACATATCCAACATAAAGGCGTTAAGAGGCATCACCATCAAAAACAACATCCCAATAACGGCAACGGCCACTATGGCATCTGAGTTTCTTGCTAGTGACTGCAGTCGGTGAATTAATCCTTGGTTCATAAGTTTATGTTACCTTTCCGCGCATGCGATAAACAAAAGCCAAAACTTCAGCAACTGCATTGAAGAAGTCCCTGGTAATGAATTGACCAATTTTAAATGATTTATAAAGAGCTCGAGCCAGCGGGACGTTTTCCACGCAAGGTATGCCATTTTCACGCGCAATCTTCTTAATTCTCTCAGCCATGAAATCAGCACCACGGGCAACAACCTTAGGCGCCATCATATTTTCTCGATCATAAATTAATGCAATGGCGATGTGAGTTGGGTTTGTGACCACGACATCAGCTTTCTTAACAGCATCCAGCATTTTTCTTGTTGCCACTTTTCTTTGCAAGGCACGGATTCGAGATTTAATTTGCGGATTACCTTCTGTTTGCTTACGCTCTTCTCGCACTTCAAGCTTAGTCATTTTGATTTTTTGCTCATAGGTAAATTTTTGATAGAAAAAATCAAATAAAGAGATCAAGAACATGGCGCCACCAACAGAGGACATGAGAATGAAAATTTTATTGCCCAAAAATTGAGCAACGCCAGCGGCTTCTTGATCCAACAATTTTCCTGACTCGCCCGCCCAGTCTTTCAACATGAAATATAAAACCGCGGCAGCAATTACAAAGCGTATTGTTGCTTTTAATAACTCAACTAAACCTTGAATACTGAATATACGCTTAATACCTGAGAGTGGATTGAGTTTATCAAGGTCGGGCTCCATGGGTTTTGTTGTCCACAAAAAGCCGAACTGCACCAGTGATGCACCAACTCCTGCAATGAACGAGGCCGCTGCGATGGGTGCAATGATGTAAAGAAAAGCTTCCATCATGAATTGGATAATTTCAGTCACCGTATTGTAGGTCCAATCTCCCTGAGAGAAGCGATCCATGGAAGCAAAGGTTCTCTCAAAAAGAGCTGAAATGCCCTTTAGAGACCACTGCGAAAACATGAACATAGCGCCTGCCGTAGCCACTAAGAGAATTCCTGCACCCAAGTCTTTACTTTGAGCAACACGTCCTTCTTTTCGCCATTCTTCTCTCCGATGAGGCGAGGCCTCTTCGGTCCTATCTTCCATCCCACTATCTTCTTCAGCCATACCCTACCTCGCCCCCAGATATTTCATCCAGATTTGCCCGGAGCTTGCGGCATGCTCAAAGATTTTGCTTAATGCATCTCCATACATTGGAGACAACAAAGTGAAAAAGAAAACGCCTAAGAGTAAAGTGATTGGCATACTGACCGACCAAACGTTAATTTGAGGAACAAATTTTGAGAGCACACCTAGAGCGATTTGCAAAATAAACACAACAACAACCATGGGACCTGAGAGTTTAATGACCCAAACAAAAAATGATGTGCCAAGCTCTGCCCAAAATGAAAAACCAAGACGAGGATCGGTAATTCTTAAAAAGAGATCCTGGAATTCAAACTTATAAGACGAGGCAAGTGCCTCAAGCAGCATCCAATGCCCGCCTATTCCCAAAAACAACATGATCGCAACCCAGTCACAAAACACAGCCCAGGAAGTATCCGCACCATCAAAATCTGGATTGAACATGCTGCTTGCAGAAAAACCGATTTGCATACTTGTCCATTCAGCTGAAGACAAAATGGCGAAAAAAAACAATCTTGCTAAAAAGCCCATTCCTAAACCTATGAACAATTCCGTTACAATATACGCCAAACCTTCCCACGCCGTAGGAGGGGCGCTCAATGTCCAAACAGGCAACTTAGCGGCAGCTATAGGCAATAGTGCCAGAGACAATGTCAGCATCCCTGCAACACGAACCGACATGGGAATGGCCTGACGGCTGAAAAAAGGGAAGAAAATCCAAAGCGTGCCAATGCGCAAAGAAACCATGGCAACCTGCAAAATGGTTGTCATTAAGGTTTCCGCGTTCTGCATTCAAAGTTCCTTTTTAGCGTAAATGAAGATTGATGTTCTCGTACAAATTCTGAGTGAAACTCACCAGAATTCTCAACATCCATGGACCCATAATCAAAATGCAGCCACAAACGGAGAGAATTTTTGGAATGAATGTCAACGTTGATTCATTGATTTGAGTGAGAGCTTGAAAAACGGACACAAGCAAACCAACAAGCAAGGCTACAATCAAAATAGGTCCACCGACCAATAAAACCGTACGCAAAGTTTCTCTGGCCAAATCTATGACCCAGGTTTCTTCCATAACGCCCCCTTAGCTTACGAATTAAAACTTCGAGCAATTGAACCAACAATCAACTGCCAACCATCCACCAAAACAAACAACATCAGTTTCAACGGAAGTGAAATCATCACCGGCGGAAGCATCATCATTCCCATTGCCATCAACACACTAGCCACCACCATATCGATAACAAGAAATGGTAGAAAAATAATAAAGCCCATTTGAAATGCTGTTTTCAGCTCTGAAATCATGAACGCAGGGACAAGCGCCATAAAGGAAACCTCAGTAGGAGCAACTTTCTTTTCAGTTCCTGTAAGACGCATCATCATGTCGATGTCACGAGGCCTCGCTTGTTTGAGCATAAAATCTCTCAAGGGAAGTTGAGCGGCATCCAGTGCCTGAGACTGATTCAGCTTTCCTGACAAATACGGCTGCAAAGCAGTTTCATTAAATGTTTTTATGGTTGGACCCATAACAACAAATGTCATGAACATTGCTAGACCCACCAAAAGTTGGTTAGGCGGCATATTGTTTGTTCCCAAAGCTTGTCTAAGAAAAGACAACACCACAATGATTCTTGTGAACGATGTCATCATAATCAAAATTGCAGGAGCAAGAGTTAGAACAGTCAACAAGACTAAAACCTGCAAGATACCAACGACCTCGGTTGGCCCAGTAGCTGTTTTCAAACCAAGCTGCAGGGACGGCAATGTCACCTGTGCTGAAGCAGAAAGGCTCAGCAGCAAAAGTGGACTTAAAAAAAGAAATGTCGTCCCAATTTTTCTCATCAAACCCTCGAAATATTGCGCAATGTTGAGCTCAGTTTATCTTTGATAGACAGCTTGCCACCATCATCTAATGCTTCGGAAAGGGAGCTTTTAAAATTTTCCGCACTGGTTGAAGATTCCTCGTAGGATTCCTCATCGCCGCCTTCTGCTTCTTGGATGTTAGCAATGTGATTGATTTGAGAATTTGTAGAAGCAACCAAGTACTTTTTATCTAAACAACGAATCAAGTAAAGGCCTTTTCCCGGTCCCAAACTTTGATGAGCCAGAACTTCCAGTGGTTTGATGTTGTCACGAGTCCCTTTTTTTAGAAATGATTTTGAGCTGCCAGCTAGCTTCTTGGCAACTAGAACGCCAACACCGAAGGTCAACAAGACAGCACCGAGAGAAACTGTCATTTTAAAAGCCGTACTTAGTAGCTCATGTTCCATATAAATTATTTCCCTAGTCCTTCAATACGTTCAATGGGCGAAATGATATCGGTCAAGCGCACACCAAATTTCTCGTTCACAACAACAACTTCTCCACGGGCCACCAACTTGTCGTTAACCAAAACTTCCATTGGCTCACCTGCTAGCTTGTGCAACTCAATGACTGAGCCCTGTCCAAGTTGAAGCAAGTCATTGACTAGAATTTTCGTTCTGCCCAGCTCCACACTCACACGAAGTGGAATGTCCAAAATGAGGTCAAGCTTGCGAATTTTTTCATCAAGACTGCCTTCTGTTTCACTCGGCGTTTTTATTTCCTCAGCTTGATCTGTCATTTCAATCCCCCTTCAATCCTTAAGACAACTCGTCAACACCTGACGTCGCTTTATCTTCATCTGAATCACGTTTTTTCAAGAATTCTTTATTTCTATTCTCAATGACTTTTGTAACCTGAATGGCGCGGCTTCCTCGGCTCGTTCCAAAAAGCCCTGCAAAGCGCGAAACGCCTTCAACCATGACAGGAATTTCCGCAGTCGCCTCTGTTCGCAAAGGAATAATGTCCCCTTGCTTCATATCGAGCAGCTGCCTTAATGTAATTTCCGTTTCACCTAGTTCAACGTGAACATTTAAATTCGTTTCTTCCAGATGACGACTCATGATGGTTGCCCAGTAGTCATCAGTCTCAATGGCTTCCTGCTGGAAACCACTTTGTAGTTTTTGTCTAATGGGTTCGAGAGTTGAAAAAGGAATCACAACCGTCAATGTGCCTGAGGCATTTTCCAACTCAACGCTAAATGTTGTTGTAATGACAACATCACTAGGTGGGACAATACCGACAAACTGCGGGTTTGTTTCTGTACGAACAAAATTGATAACCATGGGAACTACCGGTGCCCATGCTTTTTGCAAATCCAACAACGCAGAGGCGACCACCTTTTTTACGATGCTCAATTCAATCGCCGTGAAATCTTTTCCTTCAATTTTTGTATAGGCGCGGTCTGTTCCTCCAAGGAATGTATCAATGAGGGCGTAAGCTAGTTTCGATTCTAAAACAACAATTCCAGAACCACGTAGCGTTTCAAAGCGAATAACAGACATGCAGCTCGGCATAGGCAACGTATTGATAAATTCACCAAACTTCATGGTGTCTGTGGCCGCAATACTTAATGTTGCCAATTTCCTAAGTTGAGCGGAGAGGTTCATTCGGAAAGCGCGAATAAATCGCTCGTACACGATGTCCAGCGTTGGCATTCGCCCACGAATAATTTTATCTTGCGATGTTAAATCATAAGTGACAACAGAATCATCAGGCTTTTGCTCTTTAGGGGTGTTGTCAACGGCAATATCCCCACCAACAACGGCGTTTAAAAGGGCGTCAACTTCTTTTTGTGACAGAACCTGATTCATAGTTAAACCCCGACTCCCATTTCCTCACTGAACAATAAACTGTGTAAAGAAGACGTTTTTAATTTGGCCTTTGGTTAAATAACCATTAATTTTATTTCGAATTTCTTCGCGCAAAAAATCTCGCCCTTCAACACTTTCAATTTGCTCGTAGGTCTTGCTAGACAACGCAACAATGATGAAGTCGCGAATTTTAGGCTTTAAACGATTGATTTCATCTTTGACAAAATCGTCTTCTACTTCAATTGCCAAATCAACTTTCGCGAAATGAGCTCCCTTAGAATCAGCCAACGTCACAGTAAAGACTTCATTGATAAAATTGCTCGCCGCTGCGTCTTCACCTTTTTTATCGCCAGCCGCGGGAGCTCCATGACCATCCCCTGCGGGTGCCTTCGGATCGCTTGAAGTAGCAATGTCTTCTAGAGTTACTTGAGATTTTGATTTGGAGTAATTCATCCAAACAACGACGGACAGGGCGACAAGAACTAAAGCATTGAGAACCAACGCCCCCATAACAAGTTTGGGATTGACTCCAGCATCAGCACCGCCGTCTGATTTTTTTTTGACGGCTTCGTCTTCGGCACCTTGCTGTTCTGCATTTGGTTTTTCTTCAGCCACTTAGATAAATCCCTCCGCTTAAATACAAAGCAAGGGTTATGCCAGTAGCATCGTCAGTATTTCATCTGTCCTTAGCTTGTCCGAATCAAGACCTTAGCTAAGGAGGGTTCTCCCCAGTGCCAATAAACTGGGGAGAACTGTCAAAATACGTTATCTTAGCGACGTCAAAATCTTATTAGCGTCGGAGATTAATCACATCTTGCAACAATTCATCGCTAGTCGTAATTGTTTTGGCGTTAGCCTGGAAGTTACGCTGTGTCTGAATCATTTGAACAAACTGAGCAGCCAAATCGACGTTTGACTGTTCTAGTGATTTCGAAACGATTGTTCCACGGCTCGCCTCACCAGCAAAACCAGTTAAAGGCTGTCCAGAAAACACAGCCTCTTTGTAGCGGTTAGATCCGAGCTTGTATAAACCTTCGTTGTTCTCAAAGCGGGCCAAAGCAATAGAAGCTAAAGCTTTTGTTACACCATTAGAGTAAGAGCCTGAAACGGTTCCTTTGTCATCCACAGAAAAGTTAGTCAAAGTACCTGCAGAGTATCCATTCTGTAATTGACGGAAGACCTGACTTTTAGAACCGTACTGAGTAGAACCAGCAGTACCTGTTCCGTTTCTAGTCACAATAGAATCACCAAAGTTAAAATCGATTTTTTGATCGGCTTTTGCACCCTTGAATGAAATTGTCGAGGAAGTAATTTCATCTGTGTTCAATTTACCTTCTGGTGTAAAAGACAATTTACCAGATGCAATTTGCTGTGCCACACCTGGGGTACCACCCTGCAAATCAGCTCCATCGGCTGTGGCATACCATTCCCAGTTGCCTTCTTCTCTCTTATAAAAGAAAAGCTGCGCACTTCGAGCAGATCCTGTGGAATCATAAATTCTCGCAGCAGTGCTTAGGTTCGCAACTTTCTCAGCTGTCGTCACATCAAAAGGAAGCGGATTAGGTGGCGTTCTTACATCAAGGTTTGTGTCCACCTTAAGCTCAGTTGTCTCTTTGGCTGGAATTGCTGATGAAGCGAATTGAATATCACCAAGAGCTGAAGCTGGTTTTCCGTTATCAGGATCAATTTTATATCCTTGCACGAGTTGATTATCAACTGTTCTTAAACGACCTTTGTCATCAAAACGGAAACTGCCGTCTCGAGTATAACTTACTTCACCGCCTGACTCATTTTTCAAAATGAAAAATCCATCACCACTGATGGCCATATCAGAGTCACGCTCTGTTGGGTTCAAATTACCTTGCGAGAAAATGGATGTCACTCCTGACACTTTCACACCGCGGCCAATTTGATTACCACCCAGCAAGCCCTTTAGGTTGCTGGCCATAACGTCGGAGAACTCCGCTCGACTTCCTTTGAACGAAGTCGTGTTCGCATTGGCAATGTTATCGCCAATAACGCCCATCGCGGCTCCATGAGATTGAAGACCCGAAACACCTGTATACAAACTTGAAAGAACTGACATAGTAAACCCCCCTGTTTATTTTTTCGATTCATCTTGAATGAAGCCACAATCATTGTGTCTTCCGAGAGGGTTACCTCGCAGATTTGATTCTGCGTCCAGCAAAGATCTCTCGTTGATTCCGTTGAATCGTTTAAACCAAATTAAATCATGATCGTACTATCAATATTCGTGAACACATTCTCCTTCATTGAACCTCTATCTACGGCCGTAATGACCGTGTTGTTTTTTACGCTGACCACAAATGCGGCCTTATCTGTTAGCAACAAGCTCTCCTTTGAACCTTTAGCTCGAGCACGATCAACAGCTTCTTGCATTTTCACCAAATCATCACTGCTCAACTCAATGCCACGGCTTTGCAGTCGCGAACTAGCATGTGATGAAAAGCGCAAGCCAGACGCATCCTCACCACTTTTGACATTTCTCTCTTCAAGAATTTTATCAAACTCAGCTTCGCCAACACCCTTAGACTTCAATCCCTCAACGCCATTGTTTTTACCGAGCTCACGCGACGAACGTAAACGCTCAATAAAGTCGGCCGCATTCACTGGGCCGTTAGCTAAAGGATTTGCATTCAAGTTACTCATATTCTCAATCTTAAACTCATCCTACCTTAACTGAAAGGGCATTAGTGGGTTAATACTTCTGCCGTCATCATCTTCTGCAATGGACTCCTCATCCTTTGACAGAACATTTTTGACATCATCACTAATCTCAACATTTGTACCTTCACGTTCTGTGCCAGAATCATTCTTGGCGATTTTCTGCTCATCTTCACCAGACTTCGCAGTTTCAACCGGCACTTTTGACGCTTCTTCAGTTGTTTTTGACGCTGGCGTCAATGCTACTGCTGGCGCATTGGCAGGAACTGTCGGACTAACAACAGGAGCCGTTGCTTCCTTGACCGTCTTAATATCATTGATGTCCAATTGCTTGTCTCCTACAAACACAATAATACGTCCACCATTTCGACTAACTCCCGTGACCCGTCCTTCAATTCTTGTAGGAACCTCAATTGGCGAATTATCAACTGCCGTTGCCTTCACCTTAAATGTGTAGTCACCGGCGGGCACTGGAGCTCCTTGATCGTCAAAGCCATCCCAACGCATGGAGATGTCACCTTCGGCCTGCTTCCCAGATTTTATGTCACGAACGAGATCGCCATTTTTGTTGAAGACTTGGATGCCTACTTCATTGGCATCTCTTGCTAATTTAAATTTAATGTCAGTTGCGCTGTCCTTTTTATGTTGCAAAATATTTTTCTCAGAAATAATTTCCTTGCCAACCAGCTGCAAAGCCTCGAGTTGTCGGCTGCTTTGTGCTGCCGCCATATTTTCTAAATGCTTATTGGTATTCACTTGTTGTTCGAGCATTGAGAACTGGGCCATCTGCTGACCAAACTGCTCACTTTTCATTGGATTGAAGGGGTCTTGATATTTCAACTGCTGCATGAACATTTTCATGAACGCATCTTTATCAAGCTTACCAGGTTCACGAACCTTAGGCTTTGAATCCTCTGGGTTGAGTCCAGCCATGCGATTCAAACGCTCGCCTATGCTTGAACCTCCTTCAATGCTCATGACTTAAACTCCTCCAAAATAGTGGGGGCCGGCAGGGTGCCCCCAGTTAAAAATACTACGCCGACTTGCGTTTTTCGATGAGCTCTTCCCATCGACTCAAGCCATGCTCACGTGAATCCCGCCCAGACTTATCACGCTGGAACGAAGACTCATCTGATGCGGTTTTTGCAGAAGACAATTCCATTCTTTGCTCAATTTTATTCTCCTGAGCACCACCTTGATCCACGTTATCCATGCTCTTTGTGGTTTTGAACTGGAGAATATCCTGCGAGGAAACAATTTCACGTCCTGCAAATTGTGGACTGGATTTCGCAGCCATATTCAAATCAGAGACAGCCTCATTTGTGCTCAAGTGATTAGGTTGAGACATTTGAGTGATTTCCAACTGAGTTGTTTTAGCTGTTTTTTCAATCCGACCCATGAGATCAGCATGAGACCCTTGAAGCGCTTTCACGGTTTCAGGACGCTCTGCAGACACCTTGATTTCCAACTCTCCACTATTGTTATAGCGGACTTGAATTTCGACGGCACCTAACTCACGTGGTTTCAAATCCACTTTCAAAGTACCACCACCTTGAGCTTTCAATGCTTCAACTTTCTCAGCCACAAAGCTAACGGATTGTGTAGCAATTCGTGAATCATCATGCGTCGCTAAAAAAGCGGCACCCGTTACAGCTGCTGGAGCTTCTTTAGCGTGAAAGGTCTGCGTCTGCCTTAGCCCTTCTGCACTTTGCCATGCTTTAGGGCTTTCAGCCGTTTTTCTCAGCAAGAATTGAGATCCTGTCATGCGAGTTTCCGCTACTTCATTCACAGTGCTCGACTTTGCAGATCTTTGATCTGACTGAGCGGACTGATCTTGGCTCCCAGTTTGAGACTGGTTTTTAGACAAGTTTTTAGCTGCAACCTCAGGCACCCCTTGCTGCTCACCTAAATCAGAAACATGCTCTAGGTTCATCTCAGAAAGTTGTTTTTGATTTTTCGCATCACGAGCCAAAAGACCTTGCGCCTGCTGACTTTCCAAATCTGGCTCAACTTTGACTGATTTTAAATCATCAGCAGCAATAGCCGTAGCCCATGCAGCAACGGATTCTTCGCTAAGTGCATTCGCTTTTTGACCATTCAAAGTCTGCAGCTTTGCAGTAGCTTCTAAATCCACTCCATTAAGTTGCATTTGCTGGAGGTCGATCCCCTTGGCCAATGTGGAAACATCGGCTTTTGGTCCAATCATTTTTCCAGAATCTAATGCAGCTTGATTGCTTGAAGCCAATAGTGACTGCGTGGAAAGAGTTGCTAACAACCCTTGATTCAACTTTCTTTCTTGAGCCATGCCATCTTGCATTTGCGCAAGGTTAGCACCAATGGAGTCGTCTAAAGATCCACTTTCTGAAACTTCCATATCAGAAATCAAATCTAACAAATCCACAAACCCACTCTGCTGGCCTTGCCCAAGCAAAGCTCCGCCTAGGCCCTGTCCTTCTTCAGAGACAGCTCCTGGCATTAGCCCCATCAATAGGCCTGCGCCACTCATTGAATTGTTTATTTCATTCATTATTTTTCACCTCCTTCCTGTTTTAAATTGCTCTCGCTTGCTGCTGGCACCCCTGCCGGTTTGCGCTTGGCAACGAGAGTTGAAAGAACCATTGCACGATTAGCATCCATCACAGCAAACAACATTGCAGCTTTCTTTTCTTTCATCCTTGTGAGGACATCAACCGCAAGCTCGTCTTCCATAATGGACAAAATTCCAGATGCCTTTTTTGCATCCATGGATTCAAAAGTTTTCACTAGTTTTGCCAGCAGAACATCCTGATTTTTTTTCTTCTCTTCTGACATTTCTTTAAACTGAGCTTGCGCTGCTAGCAGCTCATCTAACTTCACCTTTAGAACGTCTTCTTGGGCCTTGAGTCGCAGTTCATGCTCCTGCAAACGCTTTTCTTTATCGGCAAGTTCTTTTTCTTTTTTGGATATTTCAGTTTCGACTTGATTCGTTAGCGTTTGATTCAATTCTGATGATTTTTGTTTAGTCGCAATGGGGTGCTCTCCCGTTGCGACTTGAGTATTCGCTGAAGAGGCCTGAGTAGGCGCACCTTCCAATAAAAATTTTCCAATAAAAGAACAAACAACGGCTGCCGCAAAAAAACTCCAAAAATGTTTGGCCAGCCCGCGCTGTTGCATATCAACTTTCTCCTTGTAGAGCGTCTTTGCCGTTTTGATCGCGGCCCCAACGTTCTGCAACCCATTGATCCGTTTTACGCTTCTCTTTCATCTTTAGTGAAAGAGCCCACTCTTCCCGTTTTTTTTCCTCTAGCTTCTCTACTATTTTAAGCTCTCTTCCCAAATGTGTAACCCAATTTCGTTGACGTTCAACCTCAAATTCCACGTCAATAATTTCTCTTTCAAGCGCCCGTAAGCGAGTCGTCTCAGTTGTCACTAAATTGGCCGCCACTCGGCTAAACGCCAGGTGTAAATTTAGTGATTGGCTATCTTCAATCAGATGGGATCTGCCCTGCAAAAGTTGTTCCTTTTTGTTTTTTAATTTGAGTAATTTTTCCTCAATAACGGCCAACTCTTTTTTGGCAGACAAAACTTTGTTCTCACGAAGTTTTTTCAACGGCATCAGGGAGAACTTAAACTTACTGGGCACGGAATATTTCCTCTAACTGAGCACGAGTGTCTATGAGGCTATTGGCTTCCATTGGTTTTTGTTGGAGAAACTGAATAATTTTTGGGTACAGCTCGATGGCCTTATCCCATTGGGGATTTGTACCTTTTCTGTAGCCTCCAATATTAATCAAATCCTCTGCCTGTCGATAAATAGCCAGTGTTTTACGAATTTCCGAGTTCAAGGCCTGTTCCCGCTCATCCGAGACCACAGTGGAAAGACGAGAAACGCTGTCTAGAATACTCACAGCTGGATAATGGTTTTTTGTTGCCAAATCACGGGTTAAGACAATGTGACCATCCACAATGGATCGAACGTTGTCAGCAATGGGATCGTCGAAGTCATCTCCTTCAACAAGCACAGTGTAAACGCCGGTAATAGAACCGCCGCCACGCTTGGCACCCGCTCGCTCTAGCAAACGCGGCATGTGATTGAAAACAGAAGGAGTGTAACCTTTGGTCGTAGGCGGTTCACCAGCAGCCAATCCAATCTCACGAAGTGCCATTGCGAATCGGGTCACCGAATCCATAATCAATAAACAATTTTTTCCCTGGTCCCTAAAATATTCCGCAATTGTCGTTGCCACATATGCGCCACGCACTCGCAATACCGGAGATTCATCACCTGTAACGGCTATGACAATGGATTTTTTTAAACCCTCTGGACCCAAGTCTCGTTCCAAGAATTCCGTAACTTCACGACCTCGCTCACCAATAAGCGCTATCACGTTGATATCTGCCTGTGACTGGCGCGCAATCATACCCATCAACATGGATTTTCCTACACCAGATCCCGCCATGACAGCAATTCGCTGACCGTGCCCCAATGGCAACGAAGCATCAATGGCGCGAACTCGAGTTTCAAATCGCTGCTTAATTGAGGCTCTCTCTAAAGGAGACAATGCCAAGGTTTTAATTTTTCTTTTTTCAGTATCTGACGATTCACTACTTCCATCTGCTCCATTGCCAGCTTGATGGGCAATTTTGCCATGACCATTTAAAAGCTGGCCAATCATCCATGGTCCAACGTTAACACTGGCCACTTCCTCGAGCTGTTCAATGCGAGCACCCATAGATATACCGTCTACATTTCCAAGCGGCATCATCAACGCTGTACGGTCTTTGAATCCAACAATTTCAGCATCAATAGGCTCCATATTCCGCGACAGAATTCTCACAATGCCGCCTACAGAGGCTCCGGGAAGAGTTCCTTCAACAATAGGTCCTAAGATTTTTTTCACACGGCCTGACTCAGCAAAGGTATTTATAAATTCAATATTTTTCGTATGGCGAAGAAGATTGAATTCAAACATAAAACTTATGATTCCGTTCCTGTCTTACCAGAAGTTAATTTTGCGCGATCCGTTCTTGAAGCTTGTTTTAACACTTCTTGCTCAAGAAACTTTAAACGTTCAGTTATGAAGCTAGCAATTTCACCACCCAAACTCTCTACGACAACATCACCCGCCTTGAGAGCATGATCGACATCAAAACCCATGTGTCCAGTCCGGCTGAGTTCTTTTAGTTTTTCTTGAATCAACTGAATGACTTCAAAAGAAGATTCAGAAAGTCGAATTCGCACATCATCTTCACGGCTAATGCGTTCTAAAATGTGCGTAATAACAGAGGTGATATTTTCTGGTCTTTCCTGGATTTCCCTATGCAATATAATGCCAGCAACCTTAAACGCCATTTCTATGAGTTGAACCTCATACTGTTTGCTTAAGTTTTCTTTGGCTTCTTTCATGGACTCGGTCACAACCGTTAACTTTTCCACGGCAACAGCCAAACGAAGCTTTTCTTCTTCATAAGCTTTTGAACGTCCGACTTCGTGACCTTCCGCATGTCCTTTTTGATAAGCCTCTTCTCGAAATTCCTGGAGCTGCTTTTCAACTTCAACCTTCACTCGTTTTTCAAAACGTGCTTGTTCTTCTGCTTCAACAGAAAGATGATCTGCCACTAAGTCTGACAGCATGAAGCGTCGGTCGCCCAAACTGAGGTCCTGCTTAAAACTGGATTGAATTTTAGCGTAACTGCGAGTGGAGTCTGGCGAATTCAAGTTTGGCGCATCAAATGGTCCAACCTGTGCATCACTTGGCACCATTCGCGAAGCAGTACTTGGCTCGTGCCCATGAAAACGCACGAAATCTTTTGCCAGCTGCTCTGAAGAGATCCGTTTTTTATCTGTGCCTTTATTAGACAAAGCCGTCTCCTTCTCCGCCTCTTTCAATGACAATCTTGCCTTCTTCCTCGAGTCGTCGTGCTATACCAACAATTTGTTGTTGAGCTCCTTCGACATCGGAAACACGCACAGGACCTGCGGACTCCAAATCCGCCCGAATCATATCTGCTGCACGTTTAGACATGTTCCTGAAGACTTTTTCTTTAACGGCTTCCGGAGCTGATTTCAGCGCCTTGAGAAGAGTCTCGTTTTGAACTTCTTTAAGAATCAAGCCCATGCCTTTTTCATCAATTTTAACAATGTCATCAAAGACGAACATGAGGCGTCTAATTTCTTCCGCAAGCAACGGATCTTTTTCCTCAACTCGCGACATAATGGATTGCTCTGTATTTTTATCCATGAGGTTGAACATCTCAGCAACGGGCTCAACACCACCCAATTGTGTCATTTCCATAGTACCCATGGTTGCTAACTCGGTTTTGAGGATGTCATCAACGTGTTGGATCAATTCAGGGCTGACGTTGTCGAGGTTCGCCATTCTAAGCACGACCTCACCTTGGACAGCCTCAGGCAAGCGCTTCAAGCAATCCGTCTTTTTCTCAGATGGCAAGTGAGCTAAAATTAAAGCAATCGTCTGCGGATGTTCACTCACAAGGAAGTTCGCCAATGTTCTCATGTCGACCATTTCCAACGCTTCCAGAGTTTTCTGCTGAACAGGGTTGTTCGCCATGGATCCAAAAATCATCCTTGCACGCTCTTCACCCAAGCCTTTAAGCAACGCCTCTTTTGAAGAGTCCGCGCCAAACATGATGTTTTGCTCTTCAGACAGAATACTAAAAAAATCTTTCATGATTTGCTTAAGTACAGGAACAGAAACTTTTCTTGCTTTTCCCATCAGCATTATTACTCGGCGAACTTCATTATCCTTCAAATGCTTAAGAATGTTTGCCGTAGCTTCATCGCCCAGAGCATTCAAGAGAATAGAAATTTTCTCAGATGGCGACATGCCAACGCTTTCTTGTGGTTCCTTATCTTTTCCTTTATTTTTTGGAGCCATTATTTTCTCTTACCTTTCCCGCCTGCTAAGGAATCCGCCTCTTCTAGCCAGTCAGAAATAATCTGCGCCGCCTTAGATGGTGCCATATTCACAAGTGAAATAACTTTTTCTTTTAACAATTCACCTTCAGCTTTTTCTAAATCAAATGTTTCCTCAAGCATTGGTAAGTTTGCCAGTCCAGGAAGAGCATTGGTTTGCGGTACGTGCATGCTCTCTAGTTCTTCAACAGTCTTAGGCAATACCGTTTCTACTTTCGTGGTTGTAACACCAGTAATCCAGCGAACAAAAGGACGAACCACCATCATGAAGAACAACAAGACAACCAACGCCACTGTACCGTAGCTGACCAACTGATAAATAAGCTGTCTTCGCTCTTGTCGACTTAAGAAATCATCAGCATTGTCCAAGTTCTCCTTGGCAAATGTGGCATTCTCAATGGTAACAGCGTCACCTCTCGTTGGTGCAAAGCCCACTGCATCTTTGACCAATTTTTCAATGCTGCTTTTTAGCTCTGGGCTCAACGGAGTTACAGTGGCCTTGCCATCCTTATCCACTCCTTGAGCTGTATTGACAAGAACTGCAACTGAAATTCGCTTCACTGCACCAGGAGCCTTTTCACGACTCCTTGTTTTGGTAGATATTTCGTAATTTGTACGTTGATCAGATTTGGCCACATTCTGCTTAGCCTCAGGAGGAGCGCTTGCGGGACCAGGTAAAGCACCCTGTGCCCCAGCAACTCCACCGACTGTTGGACGAGACCCCTCCATGTTGTCTTCACGTTTTGTTTCCGACTTCACTGCACTTTGCTCAGGATCGTACAAAACTTCTTTTTCGCTAAGTGGGTCAAAATCCAAATCCGCGTTGACTCTAGCCACAACGTTTCCATGACCAACAATTCTGCTAACGATGTCTTCGACTCGTGACTCTAAGCTTTCCTCAATTTTTTTCTGATGTTCAAGCATGGTTTGCGACAGAGCTGTCACGCCATCACCAGTTGTCGACAGAGGCATACCCGAACTATTCACGACCGTGACTCTCTCAGGACGCAATCCCTCAACAGATGCAGCAACCAACTGCTGAATACCACGAACCTCATCTTTGACTAAATCGCGGCCTGGTTGAAGCTCCACAACCACACTAGCCTTGGGATCTTCAGATTTTTCAAAAACTCCGGACTTTGGTGGAAGCGAAATGTGTACTGTACTTTTCTTGACCGCCTTGATGGTTTCAATGGTCCGAGACAACTCTCCTTGCAGAGCTCGCACGTAGTTAATCCGCTGAACATAGCTTGAGGTTCCAAAGCTTTCTTTATCAAACAACTCCATCCCGGGTCGCTGACCTCCAGGAGTTCCTTTGACTGCCAAACGCATCAAAGTCTGTTGAACGAGTTCAGGTGGAATGGAGATTGTCGCACCATTCTCAGAAACAGAGTAAGGAATGTTGTCTGCTTGTAGAACTTTAACTAGAGCGATGGATTCTTCTGGTTGCAGGCTGGTGTATAACGGGGCATAAGATTTTTTTCCAATCCACGCACCCAGAGCAATCAAACAACCAACAAGGATTGTAAGCACCAAGAAAAAACCAACTTTTTTACCATTTGAAAACTTCGACCACTGATCTAAGAATTCACTTAATGTTTTAACTAATGATTGCCACATGATTACACCTGCATCCTCATGACTTCTTGATATGACTCAACAACCTTGTTACGGACCTGTACAAGAGTTCTTAACTGAATTTCTGCCTTTTCCATGGCAATCATCAAATTGTGTAGGTTCTCGCCTTTACCAGCTGCAAAATCCTGACTCATTTTATCTGCTGTAACTTGCGCTTCGTTCACACTACCTATGGCATCTTGAAGGGCTTCAACAAATGATTTGTTATCTCCTGAATCTTGAGGAGCGGAGGGCGATTGCGTTGAACGCTCAAAACCTAGCTCCAAACGATTCAGCAACTGCTGCTGAAGAGCCGAAGTTCCACTTCCTAATCCTGAGATGTCAGCCATTGCTTACTTATCTCCCAATCTCTAAAGCTTTGAGAGCTATTTGTTTTGTGGTTTGAAAAACAGAGACATTGGCCTGATACGCCCTGTCCGCAGAAATCATGTTTGCCATTTCCTCAACAGGATTCACATTTGGCATAGCCACATATCCATTGGGATCGGCCTCGGTGTTATTGGGGTCATAAACTAATCGAGGAGCGTTTTGGTCTTCAACAATGTCAGCAACTCGTGCCTCAACATGCGTTGATTTACTAGCGTCTTCTAGAATTTCACCAAACTCACTTTGTAGCGGAGTACTTTCCAGCACAACATCTTTGCGCTTGTAAGGGCCGCCGTTAACTCCCTTGGTAGAGTTTGCGTTAGCAACGTTGCTTGCAATGGCATCTAAACGAGTGCGCTCGGCAGTTAGACCTGAGCTTACGACATCCATTGTTTTAAAAATGTCCATTATCTAGACCCTTCCCCAACGACGTACTTTTGTAGAGCTAGTTTTTTATTCACAAGCTTCATGGCTGCTTCCATAGCAATCGTGTTCTTTGCCATCTCTGCTTGTTCTTTTTCCATTTTTACAGTGTTTCCGATGCCATTCATCTTAGCTGCAGGATCTTCGTAAACATTTCCTTCAATGGCAGCAAGGCGTGGATTCGTTTGAATCTCTTTGGCAATCATTGGCTCTTGAGCGTTGTCAGCGGCTTCCATAGCGTCAAGAACCTCTCGAAACTGGTGATCGAAATCAATTTTTTTAGCCTTGTAGTTAGGCACGTTGGCGTTGGCAATGTTTGAGGTGTGAATTTCATGTGCCTTCATCCGGAGATCGAGATTTTTTTCTAAGGCTGTCAAAGTTATGTCTGACATTTTTCCCTCCCCGTCAGTGAACTTGCATCAAAATGACGACAAAGTTCGCTACTGAATATACGGAGCAGGAATCATGCCACGAATCACCCTAGAGATGACTGCTTGCAATTGACTGATTTTCTACAGACGGAGATCGCGAAGTTCTGACGCTGACAATTTTCCCCATAGTGATTCAGGGGAATCTCTTTGTGATTGTTCAAAACTCTGACGAGCATCATCAATTTTTTGAAGCCCACGAAACAGCTGACCTCTTTCATAAAACAACTGAGATAGCGTTAATTGCGCGCCAATAAAGCTTTTATCTTGCTCAAGGAGGTAGTTAATCACCACCAAAGCCGAATCCAACTGCTTTGAGCTTCGTCGAGCATCAAAGAGCTCATAAAGAAGAGTCGCCGTTGGTTTGGCAGTCTCAACTTTTTTTCGTTTTTCAACAAACCAAGCACCAACATACTCCTCCAACAAAAGCAGACGTTGATTATGCCTTTCGAGGGTTTTTAATAACTGAGAGAAATTCTTCACTTCATTTTCGTTGATTCGAACGAGTGTCTTCAAGTCGTTCCACGTCTTAATTTTTCTTTCCGAATCCTGACTAGAAATTAATTCTAAAAATTGCAGCTCTAAGCGTAGTGATTCCGGATAAGAACGATCCAATAGGGCAATGGCCTTTTCCACCACATCCGCCTTAAGCTGTTTTTCAACATAGTTGTTGACCAGGATTCTAGCTTTTAAATAATTCCAATCCTGTACTGTCGGATCGTACTTTCTTTTTTCAACACGGTTAATTTTTTCTTTCCACTTTTCCGCATCAAGCAATATTTCATCAGCCCTCGCCCACGCCACCAGATTCGCATGAGCAGCTGAGAGTGACCATAAATGCTCTGGGCGATTGGCCGCAACCAGAAACGTCCGTTTGGCTAGCTCATACTCCTTAATTAAGTCTTTGTATTCGCCTTTTGATAAATGACGACGCAATTTTCCTGTGAACGAAGTCATAAGATATTCAACGTACAATCCCCTCACTCTGGGCTTGGACTCTAAATTCTGGAATGGCAGAAGCCTCAAGTAGGCTTGGCCTGGCTCATCGTTTTCAAAAAATGCATCTGCCAAAACGCATGCAATAAAGTGTTGCAAATCATTTTTAGCAATTCCGGCTTCTGCGAGAATATTTAAGTCTCTTCGCAATGGAGCCTCAATTTCACTAATTAACCTAGGCCACAGACGTCTATCAGAATGACTTAGTTTTTTTGCGGCGTCGCGCGATTTGCAAAGCTCTCCACCTAAAGTTCCCGGAACCTTAAACTGACATTCTCTCCATGTGTTCTCAATTTTTTCCCGTGGAGCGCCAACTCGTTCAAGCAGTTCAGCAATGCGAAAATAAACCAGACCAACCTGGGGATGATTTGGCGTAATAAACAAAAAAGCTCGAAAATCGCGTAACGCGTCTTTTTGATTCCCTAATCGAACATGAGCCTCTGCACGATTAAACAGCACATAGGGGAAGAGCTTCACGTCATCGGTCATTAGCAAACTTTCAAAGTTAATTTTGCTTGGACTTGAGAGAGTTCCAAGCGCTTTGGAATATTCAACAATGGCTTCCTCAAACTTACCCATTTTGAATTGACAATCACCCAGACGGAAAGCAGCAGCAGGAACCAAACGCCTATCTACCAAAGAGCTTACTTGTGCGTTCCTACGATTTTCTAAAAACTCTTCAAAAACTTTATACGCCTCTCCATAAAAACCAATGTCATAAAAGGCCTCTGCTCTTAAATAAGCAAAACGCTCAAGCGCTTCAGCCGTCCATGTGTATTGCATTGTCCATGTTAAAAACGTAGCAGCCGCGTATGAATATTTATCTATTAGCAATCGACGAACCAATTCTAGCGCCATGTATTCAATGGCCTCACGAGAGGCTGTCGAACGCAATGCGGTTCGCTGCAAACCTTCGCGCCACTCGCCAAAGCCTTGCAAAATCATGGCTTTATTTTTCAACTCTTTACCAAGCTCAAGCTTAATAAAACCCTTAATGGCCCACCATCGAGGCTCAAATAAAGGCACATACGAGGCAAATTCACTTTTACTCAGCACATCTAAGCCATGAATGGCCTTCACCCAATCGCCTTTTTTTGCCATCAAAACCACGAAATTCATGCCCTTTAATACGGCATCATAGGCTCTCTTATTTTTTCTACTTTTCCCTGGGTTGGAAGGGAAATCATGAAAAAGCTCCCAATCCATTTTCTTTTGTTGAAATTCTACTGGTTTATCCTGAGATCCTAACTCCAAAACCGGCAGCCTCAGCGGTTGTTTTTCAAATGGCTCTGTTGGAATTCCAATATTTTTTTCTTTTTTGGAACGGAAGCGATCCATTTCCTTACTAGATGTATCAATGGCTTGAGCAGACAGTCCAAGTATTGCTTCCCAGGAATCCGTATTCTCAAAATTAGCCGCAGCGGCTTCTAATTTATTCAGATCAACAGTTTGAATTTGCTCTCCGTTAACTAACGAAATCTCAGTACTAACCAATGCTGCAGAATCTTCTTTCTTAGATGAGGCATCAGCATCTGATTTCACAGGACGCCTGGATTCAAACCAGTAGTCCACAACAAAAGATGTATCTGTGAGAAAGGTTAGTGTTCGAAGTTTTTGCTTCGGCTTTAAAAAATACGAAAAGCGTATTTCTGTAAGTCCATTTTCATTAGGCACAGCAAACACTCGACAAAGGCCCGATTTTTTTTCTTCCGCAGTTAAGGCCTGACTTAAGCCATCCATCCAACTAGAGGCATCTCCAGCTACTGCTAAAACTAAATCCTCTGTGGGCTTCTCCAAACACCCTTCTCCTTGGGTTTTTGTTTGGACTATTTTAAGCTGAGGAAGGGGGTCTCTGGGACCCTTTAAACGCCAAACAGACCCCAATCTTGAGAGGCTTACGGCGCTCGAATAACTACTTAATAATATTGAAAAAATAAGTAAATGTTGCGGCGCGTAAAGTTTTCCAGCCGTCTGCCGATAGGTCTTACATGAGCTGGACAGAATGGACACAAAGAGACGATAGAAGTTGGCTAAAGGAACTTGAGCACCAAAAGTGGCAACCCGAGGCTTGCCTTGAGTCTTTAAAACCATTGCTAGAGACTATCGTAACATCACTTCAATACAACGACCACTCACGATGGGGTGTTCAAATTTCGACGCTTGACCTTAATAAGATCTCCGAAAAATTTCTGACATGGATGAAAGAAGAACATGGATGGCAAGAGCTTTCAAAATCTTGGCACTCCAAGGATTTTGTTGGCACCTATTCTTTGCCACTGTTTTTATCGAGATACTTTATTCGTTTTAGAGAGATCCAAGAACAAAAAGCTGCACAAAAGCAGAAAAAACACAGCATACACAATTCTTATTCCGCCCAACGAAGCATGTTAGAGCTTCCCTCTCCTGGGGAAATGCATCGAATTGCGGGCGAACTTAGTGGCCCCATACTCGATGCCTTTAGCGGATTAGCACACAACGTTCCTGAAGAGCATCGCCTCAGCTTCCAGCTCCACCTGGAAGGGCTTTTACCTCAAGAGATTTCACAACTGAGTGGATTTCCACTCAGCGATGTCAAACGCAGCATTACAGAAGCAAAACGATTTATTCGCGAACACAGCATGTTGAAGGTGGGATCATGAAAAAAGACAAGTATCACTTCTCTGATCAAAAGTTTGATCAGTTTTTAGTTCGTTGGCTGAACAAAGGACTTGAGCCTCACGAACAAAAAGAATGGAATCAGATTTTGTTATTTCATTCACAATTTAGAGAACAATTGGCCGACTGGATTCGCGCCTTAAGAGACCCGGGCTGGTCTATGAACCAGAAAAAAAGGAGCTAGTTATGATGCTTGCAAAAGATTTTCTTGAAGGGCTTTGGAAACAATACCTCAATGAAGAAATTCCTTTATCCAAAGCAGTTTTGGGTGTGGGAGCTCTTGAAGCAAGCTTGCAGCAGTTCTGGGTTGACGATGTTCAGATGGAATGGGCTCAATACAAATTGCTCATGAAAATGTTCATTAATGATGAGAGCTTGCTTTCCTCATTCGCCCAACACTTTGAAGGCTTTCTAAGCCCTGCACAAATACTAGCCTCTTTAAATTACTTGCTCGAAGCCGGTACAAAAAAAGGCTTTGTCGCCAAAACACAGGATTTAGCCCTGCTTTACGCTCTTCGATACGAACACTCCGCCTCTTCTAAAGAGCTATGTTCTGCCATTTTCCCCCTACTTAGTTATGAAGCCTTGAAAACTAGTTTTTTCCAGGGTTCTCACAAGGCAAATGAACTCATAGAAAATATTGAAGAACTCATTTCCACCAAACACCCACTGGGAATGATTTACCAAGATTTGCTCCGTAAACAGCAAAAAGAACCTTTACAGTTGCTCCAAGCTGCTTAATAAAAGCAGTTCATGATTTATAAGCCCCATGATGAAGGCAAGATGCGCCTTCCTTTTCAAGTAGAATCCACAACACCTGGATCACGCGCGCGAGCAGGCCGACTCACCACCTTACACGGCGAAATACGAACTCCTGTTTTTATGCCAGTAGGCACTTTTGCCACGGTCCGCGGACTTAACTTTGAAACCCTTGAAAATATTGGTTCACAAATTATGCTCTCAAACACTTATCATTTGCTTTTGCGACCAGGCAAAGAGGTCATGAAGCATGTTGGAGGTGTTCACAAGTTCATGAATTGGTCGAAGCCTGTTTTAACAGATAGCGGTGGCTTCCAAATTTTCTGTCTTCCTAACGATCGTCAAATTAGCGAAGAAGGCGCGAAGTTCCGCAGTTACGTCAATGGCGACTTGTTTATGCTTACACCTGAGCTGAGCATCGAAATGCAAAAGACCATTGGTAGCGACATCATGATGGTTTTAGACGAGTGCATTCCCTCAACTGCAGAGCGCGCGCACGCGGAATCGGCAGTTGAACGCACCTTCCGCTGGGCCCAACGTTCACTTGCAGCCCGTGGCAATTCTCCTCAATCCCTCTTTGGCATTGTTCAAGGAACCTGCTTCCCAGATTTAAGAAAACGAAGTGCCGAGCAAATCACCTCGCTGGCCTTTGATGGTTTTGCCATTGGTGGCCTTGCCGTCGGAGAGACAAGACAAGAACGTGAAGACACAACTGCGTTTACCACCGAACTTCTTCCCAAAGATCGACCTCGCTATTTGATGGGTGTTGGGACCCCGATTGATTTGCTGGAAGCCGTTCACCGTGGTGTGGACATGTTCGACTGCATTTTGCCAAACGCCATGGGCCAGCAAGGAGTCGTTTACACCTGGCAAGGAAAGCTAGATTTGCGTCGTGGTATTTATAAATTTTCAGATGATCCTTTGGATCCCCAATGTATATTGCCAGGATTTCGCACTCATAGCCGCGCCTACTGGCACCACCTGGTGAAAAGTCGCGAAAACTTTGGTGCCCAGTACTTGGGTGCGCACAATATTTATTTCTACCACCAACTCATGAAACGCATGCGTGAAGAAATTCTGGCCGGCACCTTTGAGGCCTTTTATCAGAAATACCGCAGCATTTTGGATGCGCCAGACGAGCAGAACATGCCCTCGCCTCCTAAAGCTAAGAAACGAAAGCTCCCTCCCCTTGAACTGGGGCAGTTTGAAGTTCTTGTGAATGCCAGTAAAGATTTTGCCAGCATCAAAGACAAATTGAGTGGCGAAACGATGCATTCCGTAAACAACCCCGACGAAGAAGCCGAACGTTTATACATTGAAGGCTCAGGGCTTATGGAAAAATTCCAAAGCAATCCTGGAGGAAAAATCACCATTTGGGATGTTGGCTTAGGAGCTGCCCACAATTCCACTGCAGCGCTAAGATGCCATGACAAGTACGTTGAATCGCAAACGCATTTCAATCCTGAACAAATTTGCAAATTAGAAATTGTAAGTTTTGAGTCAAATCTTGATGCGCTAAAACTTGTTTGCCTCAATCCCAAATATTTTAAACACATTCGCCGCTCAGGCCCTCAAGCTATTTTAGACCAATCCGAGTGGTCCGCGCCTTTTGTTGAGTGGAAACTTTTCTTGGGCAATTATTTTGATTTTTACAAATCAGCATCTAAGCCGGACATTATTTTTTACGATCCCTTTTCGTTTAAAACTGCACCACATTTTTGGACCGAGCAGACTTTTAAAGATTTATTCGCCGTTGTCGGCAACAAAAGCTGCACACTTCACACCTATTCCGCATCAACGGTTATTCGAAACGCCCTAAAAAACGCAGGCTTCGTTGTCGACAAAGGCCCACCAAGCGGCCCCAAAGAATCCACCACCATCGCCCGCTGCATTTAGGTACGGCCTACCTTTTGGTGTCGCAACTGCGTCATGGCCAATTAAATTCATGTAGTTAACGCATGTGCGACACCAAAAGGTAGGCCGTACCTATGCGAGAAGTGAAAAGACGTAAGTAAGAATAAAGTCGGAAATGATAATCCAGATGGTATTGGCAACAACCGCGTCGGTCGTGGCCATTCCCACGCCTTCACTGCCAAATTTGCAGCGAAAACCATAAGTCGCGCTAATAATTGGAATGGAGGCCCCGAAGATCACAGCCTTCAATGCACAAAGCATAAAATCAAGTGGCGTTGTGAAGGCAAAAATGTATTGAAAAAAAGTATCCGTCGTAAAAGTTAAAACCGTCACTGCAGCAATCCATCCACCAATGGTGGCAGAGAAAAGAGCAATGGTGGTCAGCAGCAAGGTTGCCACGGCAGAGGCAATCACTTGTGGACTTACAAACAAATCCACTGGACGCAGTCCCAGCAAACGATACGCATCCAACTGCTCTGAAGTTTTCATGGCACCAAGCTCTGCCGTGGAACTTGCACCCATCTTGGAAACAATGAGCATGGCGGCGACTGCGGGCGCCAATTCACGCGTGAGCATGATCATGGCAAATGTTGGAATCAAGGAATCGTCTCCAATAACAAGCTTAATGTGGTGACTGTATTCAAGAATAATGATGATGCCTGTAAATGTTACGCACAAAACCACTATGCCCAAACTCATCACGCCGTAATCATAGATTTGCTTAATCACATCAGACCACGAAAAACGCCGCTGTAAAATGGATTTGGCCGTATTAAGAGCAACAGAAAAAACATTAAAAAATAAATTATTTCTGTGTGGATTATCGACTTCAATGGGTGAGTTTAAGTGCTCTTCTGAAACAACATCTTGTGACATATCACTCCCAGCCCATAAATCTAAAATACGACGTTAGTACCCAAGAAATTACAAAATCGCTTAGCACAATGGCCACCATGCTTTGCACCGCAGTTTTGCGAACAGCAATACCAACCCCTTGTGTTCCACCCGTAGTCCAATAACCATTGGCGCAACACAAGTGACCCATGAAAATGCCAAACACAATGGCCTTTGTCACAGCCAACATCACAGCTGGTGCTGCCACAAATCGTGGTATGGAAATAACATACTGTAATGGATTAATTCCTGCTGCAGCCCATGCGGCAAACATGCCGCCTAACACAGAAATGACCAAACCAAAGCTCAGCAAAAGCATGGCGCTGCAAATGACCGCCAAAAGACGAGGCACAATGAGAAACGAAATGGGGTTAATTCCTAAACAGCGAAGAGCTTCTAGCTGATCAGACACTTTCATAGTACCCAGCTCAGCTGAAGTGAACGCGCCAACCTTGCCCGCCAACATAAAAGCAATAAGAATGGGTCCCACTTCTCTTACTGTGCCTGAAGTGTTTAAGCCGCCCAACACCGCTTCTGCGCCATAGTCTCGAAGTTGCATATAAAACTGAATGGCCAAAATGGCGCCAACAAAAGTCCCTGCCGTTAGTGTGGTCGGTAAGCTTCTCCAGGAAATTTGTGAAAGCTGAATGAGAAACTCTTTTCTCTCAAAGCGCTCTTTAAAACCAGTCCGAATCACATTCACCAAAAACAACAAATGAGTTCCCAGAGCTACAATAAAAGCATCAATGTATTTCATTAGAGAGGCCTCTCAAAAATAGATTCGGTGAGGCCCGTTAAAAAACTCTTTGTCATAGGATGTTCGCTGCGTATAATTTCTCTTGGCGTTCCCTTGTCAACCACCTGACCTGCGTCAACAACAACAATTTTATCCGCCGTAAGCAAGGCATTGCGCATATCATGACTTACGACGACAGATGTTTTGCCAAGATTCTTAGATACACTTCGAATCAAGCGATGCACGGCCTTGGAAATATGAGGGTCAATGCCCGTTGTTGGCTCATCGTACAAAATATAATCAGGATCAATCAGCAAGGTTCTAGCAATCGCCAAACGCTTTTGCTCTCCGTAGCTAAGCTGTGGAGGAAAACGCTCGCCCATGTGTTCAAATAAATTATCCAAGTTCACTTCATGTAAAATTTTCTTGCACCGCTCAACCTTTTCTTGCACAGGCAAGTCGCGAATACCAAACGTTAGGTTGTCAAATACGCTACGAGAGTCAATCAAAGCGGGCAGCTGAAACACAATGCCGCACTTGCGACGAACGTGAATAAACTGTTCTTCGTTGTAAGTGTGCAAAGGCTCGCCATCCAAGAGCACTTCCCCTGCGTCAGGCTTTAGCAATCCCACCAAATGCTTGAGTGTCACGCTTTTCCCTGTACCCGATTTCCCAAGGATAAAAAAAACTTCGCCCTTTTGGATGTCCATGCTCAGGCCATTCAAGACTCGCTTAGGGCCAAAAGCCTTATGAACATTTACAAAGCGGATCATTGGTATATCTCCGCTATCTTTTGGTAGTCTGCATTTTCTCGTGTGTAAAAATGTCCTTGGTGCAAGTAATGAATATTGGGACCCCAATCTTTGGCCCGATCAGGGTCGTTTGTGACAACAACCACCAAGGAATCGCGCCCTTTCAACAAGTTTGAAAGCAGCTCTGAAATTTGTGTTGAGGTAATGGGATCGAGCCCTGCCGTTGGGTCATCTAAGAAAATATAATCGGGATTCAAGATGAGTGTACGCGCCAAGGCCAAACGTTTTTGCATACCGCCTGAAAGCTCATGAGGCATTTGCGCAACGGCATGACCCAAACCAACTTTTTCTAGCCACTCAATAGCCAATTTTTTCCTATCGGCCTCTGATATCTGTGGGAATTTTTGCCTATGCGGTAAACATAGATTTTCCAAAACCCCAAGACTCGTAAACAACGCATTGTTTTGGAAAGCAAAACCAACACGCGAAATCAGCTGACGGTCTTGCTTATAATCCGAGCGCATCCAAACGGGGCGCTCCTCCATAAGCAATTTTCCTGTGCGAGGCTTCCACACGCCACTTAGTGTTTTTAATAGCGAAGACTTACCGCCGCCAGATGCCCCCATAATGACATGCATCGATGGCGCCTTCCAAAGCAAGGACACATTTTGAAATAAAAATGCCGTGCGCTCTTCTTGTCCTCGAGTTTGCGAAATATTTTCAGCGCACAATGTAAAAGCCATAGAACATAAAGATTATATCCGCACTTTGTACAGAATGACAAAAGCAGTACAATGACACTTCCATGAAAAAAAAACGATATTTGCTCGCCGCTGACGACTACATGAAATTCAAACCCGCCACCGACACAGGCGTAGTCTTGGCTAAAGAAATTTTGGCGCGTGGAATTGAAGTCGATTATTTAGATTTAGGTCAGCATGACTACAAACAAGACACTAAAACCTATTTATCCACTCTCCCTGTGAGACCAATTTTAAAATCCGATTCTTCCATGTGGCCTTTATTTGAACTTGGGCCTGTTCGCCGCGCGAATGTGAGTGAATACACCGTCATTTTACAGAGAAAAGATCCGCCTGTAGACGAAATCTACATTGGACACTGCAAGCATTTTTCTCATGCGCCCAAAGACATTGTTCAAATGAATAATCCTGACATGACCTGGCGCCTTTCCGAGCATGAACTTCCTGCCATGTATCCCAAATACGGAGTACCGACAAAAAAATGTCACTCTTTTGAAGACCTCGTCAAAGCTGTGCGCTCTTTCCAAGGAGACATTGTCGTCAAGCCAGACAACCTGTCCTCCGGAGTTGGCGTAGAATTTTTATCCTCACAAACGGATGAAAAAACACTCAAGGCATTTTGGGACAAGTGGAAGCCTGCGGCCATTGTTCAACCCTATATGGAAGAAATCACCACCATTGGTGATTTAAGAATTATGGTGATGAACCAAAAAATCATAGGCTGGGTCCTACGAAAGCCCAAACCAGGCTCACGCATTGCCAATCTTCATCAAGGGGGTTCAGCCCATGGCTGGGAACTGACCCCTCAGCAAATTGAGGCTAGCCTTGCTGTGGCCAAAGATCTCACGCCCAAGGGACTGTGGCTGCTTGGGCTCGATTTCATTGGCAATTACATCAGTGAAATCAACATCACATGCCCCTCAACTGTGATCCAAGTGAACCAAGTTTTAAACCGCAAGATTGAAGTTGATATTATTGATGAGCTAGAAAAGCTCTCAGCCCAGAACTAACAGCCGACCATTTTCTAGACAGTAAAAATCTTAATAATTTCTTTAATTTCAATCACTTACACCGTTTTTATGATGGCCCCTTCTTTGCAAAGAAGGCCACAGGGGGTATTCATGAAAATCAATCGTTTTCAAATTTCTTTTTTCGTTCTTTCTCTGTCCTTATCATCAACCATCTTCGCACAAGACCACTTGTCAGAAAGCGCGGCTGAAGTAAGCGCTCAATCACCAGCAGTGCAAGGTACTGTCATACTGGAAGCTCCTGCTGGAATGCTTAATAAAATTGCAGAGCGCGGCGCACTTGTGGGACTAAGCCGTGGCAAAGAAAGAACTCTACGCACTGAAGAATTTGCAGACATGATCAATAAAGCAGTTGCTCTTTCCATTGAAAAAAATGCCGATTCACACAGCTTTAAGCTAACTAAGGTTGTACTAAACGGCGATGGAAAAGAAACCACATTAGAAATCGATGCCACCATTAAAGATGGCGTCATCAGCATGTCAAAAGACAACTACATCGCAACTGTAGAAAAAATTCTTCCAACAGCGATCAAAGAAAGTGTTCTTGGAATCATTAGTGCAGAACTAGCCAAATCAAAAAGCGATTCTGTTGTGGTGGGCAATGTTTCAGTGAAAGACAATGCTCTTGATTTTCAAATTGAAGTTGGCAAACCAGCAAAATTGCCCGCAATGGCTCCTATCATCAAGTCCACACTCTCTGTTGATGAACACGGTGTTGTGGTGATGAAAGGAACAAAATCGATTCAAGGCAAACAAGTCTCTGAATTCGAAGACCGCTTTTTGCGCACAACTGCAGCACGCAAACCAGCCGTTGTTGAGGCACCAGCAAAACCATAAACTGTTCTACGTCTAAAAACAAAAATCCCTCGGTACCACTAAGGCACCGAGGGATTTTTTACTTTTAAGTGACTCCAACGAACTTACTTACAAACACCTTCAGCTTTTTTGAAATCAGAAATGCTTTGATATCTTCTTGTAGTTTCATTGCTATTGTTACGAAGATAAGCGCCACCCTCAACACGCACCTTGGTCACTGCTCCGCCCTGGTCTCTAGTAAATAGAACTACAGTGCTGAAGCTCTTGCCCTGCTGGCCATAGCACGGATTCATCTGGAATTCAGCAACTCCACCATCTTGATAAACAGGTCTAACGTTATCCCAAGCTACAAATCTTCCACCATTATCTAAAGCAGCATTAACAATCGTTGTATGAGTATTGGAAACAACTTTGTAATTATCTTTGTCTACGTTTGGAAGAAGCTCTTTTTTAATAGTTCCTGGGCACTGACCACCACCCCTGTTCTCATTGTTCAAAATCCAAAGACCACCATTTCTTGTGTAGTACATAACGGCAGCATCATTAGGATGCTGAGAAACTTTATAATCGGTTACACCATTTGTAACCTGGCAAAGATTGCCATTAACCGTACGGAACAGGTCTCCATTTGCCGTTAACAAATACATATCAGCAACATCATTTTTACGTGCTTGTTTACACAGAACATACTTGCTGCTTGGACACTCTGCCGAAGGCTCGCGAGTGACTTCAACGTAATTCGACAAATCTCCTTCCGCTGCTGCCACTGCTGGCTTATCGCCCTTACATGCGTGATGAGAACAGCTGGCCGTAAGAACCACTAACGCAAAGAGTGTAAAAATATTTTTCATGTCATTTTCTCCCTTATGATTTTTTAACCAGAAGTTGCCTTCTATTGTGTTGATGAAATCATATCGGCAGTTTTGCGAGGAGGCGTAGACAAGAATTTGTCATATGGAAAAAATAAGGGAGATGCCGCAATGAGCCGGCGGGAACTCAGTTCATAAACTCAAAACAAAAAAGCGCCTAAGTCCGCAAAAGACTTAGACGCCAATCAATTAAACAAACAAAAACAAAGAACTATTTAACTGCAGGTCTATTCGTCATAACAGGTGATTGAGTCACACCCAAAACGCGAATCACATTATTTTTTTGGTTCACTAAAACTTTAATGTGTAACTTCATTTTAGCGTTAACCATAACCGTGGGCAGCGTATAAGTGTAAACAACATTTTGTGCACTCTTTGACGAAATAGAATTTACAAGCGGTAGAACTAAAGTGACCTGACGGGAAGGGACACCAGGACATATTTCAGCTGACATTGCATACTTAGTCATGTCGCCAATCACAACTTCAACCTCTGGCTTATCGTTCCAAAGATCCATTTTAACCACCTGACCAGCAATTTCCCCCTTCAAAAAAGAGACATTGCACCCGTAAGGAAGCACATCGGTCACAATTCTTAGCTCAGCTTGGCTAATCCATCCCTTATAGGCAGGCATTTGATCGGCATCGCTAACGCGAAGGACATTCACAGGCACAACACTTTTTACTTTTGCAACATACAATCCACCACGAAACCAACGACCAATAGTCGTTGGCTGTGGCATTTGTGGACCAGGCTGAGGTGCTGGCTGAGCAAAAGCAGAAACAGTAATTAAATTTAAGCTAAGTAGTTTTAAAAAATATTTCATAGATCCCCCTTTTAGAGCATTAAGTAAACAAAGAGTGGTTAGCATGGTTGAACCTATGCTCAAAGTGTTTTTTGTCTACTGAGACGGCAATACACTCCAGAGGGGAGCAGTCTTTCTCTATGAGAACCCTGTTCAGCCACTAACATTTCACCATGTTCCACAATCATGCGTGATTTTAACGTCATGGATTTTAAACTTGTTTGCGGCAGCAAATAATCGGCAATTAAATTTTCCAAAACCTGTGGAGTAAACCCTGGAGTGTGCGATGAAAAATGAACCATCAAAGGCTCTGGAACTAAAATTTTTGAAATGGCCTCGAGCAATCCCTGCACATGCTCTTCAATTTTAAACACTTCTTTATTCGGTCCTCGCCCATAGGTTGGCGGGTCCAAAACAACACCATCGTAAAATTTTCCGCGTCTCTCCTCACGCTTCACAAACGCCAAACAGTCATCAACCATCCAGCGAATTTTTCCGTCCGACACCGCATTCAAGGCAGCATTTTCTTTGCCCCAGTCCACAACACCTTTGGCCGCATCCACATGAGTAACTTCAGCGCCTGCCAAAGCCATCGAGATGCTTGAGCCGCCCGTGTATCCAAATAAATTTAAAATTTTTGCAGGACGCTTTTCTTGACCAGAGGCCATTCCTGCAGCTGCCACTTCACGAAGCCAGGGCCACTGCGATGATTGCTCAGGGAAATAACCCAAGTGACCAAACGAAGTCAGCTTTGTTTTCATCTGCAAACCACCAAGGCTCACGACCCAAGATTCAGGCAATTTTTTCTTAGGCTCCCAATGCCCGCCACCTGTTTCAGAGCGCACATGATAAGCATCACATTTTTTCCATTCAGCAGCTGGCAGTGAAGGCTTCCAAAAAGCCGCTGGCGATTGTCGGTCCACAAGCACGGACCCCACCATCTCAAGTTTTCGACCGTGACCACTATCTAAAAGTTTATAAGCATTTTGCTGGCTCATGAAAATGGAATTGCTTTCATATCCGCAGGCAGCTCTTCTTCAAAGCGCAAAATATCTTTTGAAATGGGATGTGGAAAAGAAATTTTAAACGAATGCAGGGCTGGTCTTCCAAAATCTGCACTCCACTGACAACCATATTTCACGTCTCCAAGCAGAGGAAAACCTGCGGCCTGCGCCTGCGCACGAATCTGGTGAGAGCGCCCAGTTTCCAGCTCAAACTGGGCCAAAGTCACTGGCCTGCCTTGAGCATTCATGCCAAATCCGTTTTTATAAATTCCCACCTTTTGGGGAACGATTTTTAATACGGCTTTTTTGGCTAACTTCGTTTTTTGTGGGCCTAGTTTTTCAAGACTTGTGTATACTTCAACCAGGTTTTTTTGCTCATCCTTCACTAACCACTGCTCCCAAACCTGGGGCGAACTCAAAACCATGGACCCCTCTAGAATGGCCAAGTAGGCACGCTCAAGCTCCCCATTTTGTAATGATTTTGTTAGTCTTTCCGCAGCTTTAGTACGCTTAGCAACTACCATCAGGCCCGAGGTGTTCCTGTCCAACCTGTGCACAAGCCCCACATAGTTGCGGCCAAAATAGGCCCTCAACCAATCCACCAAATTTTCGTCACCTGTGGCCTCACCTTGGCTTAGTAAACCGGCTGGTTTTGATAAAACGACCAGGTTCATATCCTCAAAAATGATTTTGGGGCTTAGGTTTTGACTCATTGCCAGCCTGAAGTAGCCGATTTCAAAGCCTTTGGCACGACTTTTCCCTTGCCCAAATCCACAAGCTTAGACTACAAATGGGCCCCTATTGCCAGTTCCCGCCCATTGGGGGCGATCAAAGATTCGTCTTTAAGGAATGATGGATGAAAGTTAAAGATTTCTCAAAAGGAGAAACAACATGTCGGCAAGAATGCCTACCCAAAGTAAATCCAATTTAAAAATTAACAAGTTCTCGCTTCTCGGTAAAAAAGTTGGGATGACCCAAATTTTTGCACAGAACGGTGACGTGATTCCTGTGACTGCTGTTGAAGTTGGTCCTTGTGTTGTTTTGCAAAAAAAGACAGCAGACAAAGACGGATACAACGCGGTTCAAATTGGTTTCGATGACAAGAAAAAACAACGAGTCATCAAGCCTGAAGCAGGTCATGCTGAAAAAGCAAAAACTGCAGCTAAGCGTTTCATTAAGGAAGTTCGCGTCGACGAAAAAGCACTTGCCGAGTACGAAGTTGGCCAAGTTTTAAAATGCGATTTGTTCAAAGCTGGTGATCACGTTGACGTTAGCGGCGTGACCATTGGTAAAGGTTTCCAAGGTGTTATGAAAAAGCACAACTTCCGTGGTGCTCGTCACTCTCATAACCATGAGTTCTTCCGTCACGGTGGTTCCATTGGTAACCGATCTGATCCAGGTAAAGTTTTCAAAAACAAAAAAATGCCAGGCCAAATGGGTAACATGAACTTAACGGTTCAAAACCTCACAGTTGCAGGTATTGAAGCAGACAAAAACATCGTTCTCATTCGTGGCGCAGTTCCTGGCCACAAAAACGGTTACGTTGTTATCAAAGGCTCAATCATCAAAGGAGGATTCAAAATTCCTTCTGTGAAATCAGCCGAAGCTCCAGCGCCCGCTGCTGAATAATTCGTTCTTCATCTAAAAAGGGCTGATTGGAATAAACTTCCAATCAGCCCTTTTTTATTTTCCCATCCAATCGGTACGACCTACCTTTTGCTGCGCAGTTCTGCGTTAAATTTAGGCATGATTTTTGTATGGGCAGAACTGCCCATTGGATGGGTTTAGCAATTAAGGAGGATGCACGGTCTGAAAGGAGCTTCTATGGAGTCTCTGCAGATCCTGTTACTTATTTTAAAGCTGGCCCTGACCATCATACAAATAGTCAGAGCCCTAAAACCGAAAAAATGACCTATGACCACAGAGTCATAGGTCTATTCGGTAGTTCTACAAAAATCTTAAGTCTCTAGCTTGCAAGGATGCTTAGCTGCCATGGAAGGCTAAACTAATTACCTTAAAAATGACGACCGATTAGAAATGGAACTCAGGAACTCAATTCAATGGGCACTGTTAAAGTACGCCAAGCAACTAAAACATCGCAAGCCAGTGGCCAAACTGACGTTGAGCACGAGCCAACATTTTGGGGCGCTTTTCTTTATCGCGCTCGTTGATTTCATTAAGCGGAACCAAACCCCAGTTAATATTTTGAGGCTGAAAGTTTTTTACTTTTCCATTTAAAACAGCGTTGCACAAAGCGCCTATCATGGTTGTTGCCGGAGGAAGTGGCGCCTGCGCAAATCCTTTAAGACGCAAAGACAAAAGTCTCGCCACCAAAGCACCAATGCCAGCACTTTCCAAATAGCCTTCAGCGCCCGTAATTTGTCCTGCAAAATGCAGTGCTGGAAAATTCTTTAACCGAAAATTATTATCAAGCAACGCTGGCGAATTGATAAATGTGTTTCTATGTAAACTACCAAGTCTGAAAAATTCCACATTTTCTAGGCCAGGAATCATTCGAAAAACTCTTTTTTGCTCGGGGTATTTCAACTTCGTTTGAAAACCAACAATGTTCCAAGCGCGCCCTTCATGATCTTCCTTGCGCAACTGAATGGCAGCAAATGGCTCTTTTCCTGTGCGCGGGTCAATCAAACCACGCGGCTTCATAGGACCAAAAGCCAAAGTCATTGGCCCCTTCTCAAGCAAAGCCTCAATGGGCTGGCATCCTTGAAAATAAATAGCCTTTTCAAAATCGTGCGGAGAAACTTTTTCCGCCTTTCCCAACTCCGTAATGAATGCCGTATACTCCGCCTCAGTCATGGGGCAGTTCAGATAATCCCCATCACTGCTTCCATCCTCGGCAACACCTTTGTCGTAGCGGTTTTGAATAAAGGCAATGGATTTGTTCACGGTTGATCCATCAACAATGGGCGCTATGGCATCGTAAAAATAAAGCTGCTCGCCAATAAGTTCTTTTAGAGAATGCGCCAAAGCCTCAGAAGTCAGCGGACCAGTTGCTAAAATAATAGGCACCATTCCTCGCGGACCCATCAAAACCAAATCTTTGTAATGTTCAACAGACTCTCGAACGATACGAACATTGGGATTGGCCTCTAGAGTTTTAGTGATTTTTGCTGAAAACGCTTCACGATCAACAGCCAACGCCTGACCTGCAGGGACTTTTGATTCAAAAGCCGCCTTTAAAACTAGAGAATCCAGCTGAGAAAGCTCTTCTTTAAATAAGGCAGGGGCCGACCCCTCTTCTGTTGATTTAAAAGAATTTGAGCAAACCAGTTCCGCAAATAGCGGGCCCGTGTGAGCTTCCGTTTGGCGAACTGGACGCTGCTCAATTAAAACAACCTTGTGACCTCGACGAGCCAACTGCCAGGCGGCTTCAGAACCGGCCAAACCTGCGCCAACAATAATGGCATCAACCGATGATTCTTTGAGCTTTTCAGACAACTTAGAGGCCACAAAATCTCCTTTTGTTTCGACAACTTAAATCCAATTTGTTGCCTCAATGGGGGACATCGACTATAACCCAAATCCTTATGATTCGCCTCTCGTTTCTTAAAGAAGATCTCTCTAAAGGGCGCATCGTCATTGTTTTTTTATCATCGTTTGCCATGTCTCTGTATTTACTGCAAGAAATTGTTCTCTTTGCCGCGAAGTTTTCTACAGATTCTGAGCCATTACTTGAGCAAGTGCTTAACGACAACGATATAGGCTTAAGCGCTTTGGCCATGGCACTGGCCGTTTACGCCGTTTGCTTAACTGAGAAGCTCTCTTTTTATCAAACCTTGTTGCCCTGGAAAAAGCTGAACATCATTGAAACCCTAAGCTACACCCTGCAATCCGTTTGCAGTGGGTTTCTAACCGCAACCATTGGCATAGCGTTTTCTATCTTTTTTGGATTTCTTGCGCTCAATGCCCCACGACTTGAAGTGCAAAGCCTCTACAACATAGCACCCTCCCTACTCATTCAAGTTTTCACATTTGTATTTTGGCTGCTCATCATAGAGGCATCGCGAAGACTTCTTTGGCGACAACTGCTCGGCTCTCAGCAAAAGCCCCACATTTTTGAACGACTGCTGATTGTCGGTTTTGAAACCTTCATTTTGTTTAAAAGCCTTTCTTCTTCACCACACCTCTCCGACCAAGTTCTTAGCATTTTGATTTGCTTGTCTTTGTCTCTTTGGCATCTGATATGGATGGAGTCGGAAAGCGGTCTCTATACTGAAAACCGTCAAGGAATTGGAAGCATCGTGCGAAGTGGTTTGCAGTTTGGTTTCTTAGGTGGTTTGTATTTTGTATACGGCCAATGGAGAGCTGGTGCTAAAAGCACAGCTGTTTTTGATCTCATTGAAGGCCCCAACAACCCTTATGGACTCAGCCTTCTGAAACAAGGCATTGTTGGACAACTCGTGTTCATCTTGCTCATTCTCTTTTTATCTAACGCAATGCTGTACCGTATCGCTAAAAAGAAGGTGCCACTTCCTTGGCTAAAACCTTTAACTTTTGATGCAAAGCCCTTGGTGAAGAATCAATTCCCAGGATAAACTTTTCCGGGTATGGAATTATCAGCTTGGGATCTCATTACAAAAACCGGACCTATTGTAAAACTAGTTTTAGCGAGTCTGCTTTTCGCCTCTGTCTTATCTTGGACAGTCATCTTGGCGAAGTGGTTTGATTTCAAAACAGCAAAAAAAGAGAGCGATCACTTTTTAGATTTGTTTTGGAATGCAAAATCAATGGACTCCATTTTTGCAGAGACAAAAAACTTTTCTGCATCGCCAGTTTCGAATGTGTTTCGAGCGGGCTACATGGAGTTTCAAAAAGTCACCGCCAAAGGGAAAGACAAGAGTGGCGACACGAGTGACGTCATGATTCAAGGAATTGAAAACGTGCAACGTGCCTTACGAAAAGCCATCACCTCAGAGTCACTGCGCTTGGAAAAGAAAGTTCCTACACTCGCTACGATCGCATCGGTTTCTCCGTTTATTGGTTTGTTTGGAACTGTCTGGGGAATCATGAATTCCTTCATGGGACTTAGCCAGGCTGGTGCGGCCACATTACAAAAAGTTGCACCCGGCATTGCTGAAGCTCTGGTCACAACAGCAGTAGGCTTGGCGGCAGCCATACCAGCGGTCATTGCCTACAACCAATATCTTATCAGAATGCGCCATTTGCGAGTTGAAATGGATAGCTTTGCTTCGGATTTCACCAACATCCTCAAACGAAATTTCATGGGGTAATGAGCAATGGCTTTTTCCACGGGCAACTCGTCAGGAGATGATGGCGACAACACGGCTATGCCGCTAGCAGAAATGAACATGATCCCCATGATTGACGTCATGCTGGTGTTGCTCATCATCATGATGGTCACAGCTCCGTTCATTGAACAGGGCGTGGATGTTGATTTGCCCTCCACACAAGGACAAAGTCTGCAAAAGGATACGCAAGCCGCAGAGGAGCCCGTTATTCTATTTGTGACCAAGGACAAAGAGCTACGCCTAGGTTCTGTCACACTAAGCACGACTGATTTACCAAGAAAACTAGCCGATGTTTTTTCTAAACGAAAAAGCAAAGAACTTTTTGTTAGAGCCGACAAAGACGTCCCTTATGGAGTTGTCGCAGATGTTATGGCGCGCGCCAAATCTGCAGGCATTGAGCGCGTTGGCTTAGTCACGCAGCCCGAGCAATAAAGAAAGGGTAATCACATAGATGCCTAAGCATCAAAATGGCGATCCGCTTTTTATTGAAGATCTAAAAGCCTCTCAGGATTCGCTTCTTCAACTTGATTCTAAAATTGAAGACATTGAATTCAACGAGCGACGAGCTAGGCCCAAGGCGGATAACTTCAACCAGTTCTTTGTTCAGTCGACCATCTTGCATGCTTCAATTATTGTCTTTGCTCTCTTGTTTTCTGTAGTCAAAAATCTTCTCATCAGTCCGGAAGAACAAGAAGCTTTGCTTCGCGCAAAAGAAATGAAAACAGCCATTCGAGTCGATGTCGTCGATTTGCCCAAACTCAAGCAAGAGCAAATGCAGGACATTGACATGAGCAAACCTGTTGGAGTTGACAGCGAGTTGCCAGACAAAGCGCAACCAATTGTAGAAGATAAACAAGAAACCAAAGAACTCCCACCGCCTCCAGCACCTAGCAAAACTGCAATGCTCGACAAAACTCAAAAAGCAAAAGACGAGTCCTCTGCAAAAAATAAAAAATCAGAAAGTCGCCTCGAAGAACTCCGCAAATCAATGCGTGTCGAAGCTAGACGGCAAGCCTTAGCTAAAAAACTAGAGGGCGAAACCAGGCCCGAGCTTGGCGGGAATATTGTCTCGGAAGGTTACGCCACAACCGGTGATGTGGCCACTGAGGGTGAAGCCTACGTTGGTAAAACAACCATGCACATGAAACGATATTGGAACATCCCCGCCTGGATGCAAGCTTCAAAGCTTAAGGCCAAGGTGCTCATTCGCATCGCCCCCGATGGACGCCTCCTCAAGTATGAGTTCGTAAAAAAAAGTGGCAATGCTTCTTACGACCAAGAAGTCGAGCGTGCCATAGCAGCATCTAATCCACTGCCTGCGCCGCCAGCGACGCTAAGGCGTGAAGTTATGGAAAGAGGAATTTTATGCGAGTTCTAAAATTAAAATCTGTTTTTAGTTTCATTTTGATGTGCTGGGGAATGCCCTTGCTTGCACAAGAAACAAAACCTGATGCAACGACAGCGGCAACACCCGCACTAAGCGCAAGCAGCACGGTCACAGAAACTGACCCCAAGGGAAGAATTTTCATTCAACTGGGAGACCCCAACTTAAGAAAAGTTCTCATGGCCATAGACAACACTCAGGGAGCAGCGCCAACCTCCATGCAATTCAACAAGGCTATGGAAAACGCCATGGACTTTACCGATTTGTTTGAACTCTTGCCTCAAAGCAAATTTCCTGCAGACCGTGGCGGCATAGCGCCGAACACCTTCAAGCTTGAACCATTCAAAGCGCTGGGTGTTGAGTTCCTCATGAAGAGCTTGGTACAAAAAGTAGAAGGTCGAATTGAAGTTGAGGTTCGTTTATATGATGTCGTTCGAGCTGTTCAAATTTTTGGTCGACGTTACCCCATAGCAGGAAATCCACCCAACCCAGGACGCGAGCTTGCGCACGCTGCGGCCAACGATTTAGTTCAAGTACTCACCGGTGAATCGGGTATTTTCCGCACAAAAATTTTAATGAGCTGCGGAAGAAAAATTAAAGAGCTTTTCACAATGGACTATGACGGTGAGAACATTGTGAAACTCACAGCAGACGCCAACTTCGCGCTCTCACCATCTTGGTCCAAAGACGGAAAAAGAATTGTATTCACCTCATACAGGCCCGCCACAAAAAAAGGGCCCGTAAATCCCAACTTATACATGTATGACTTTACGACCAAACAGAGAACACTTGTGAGCGCAGCCCAAGGATTGAACACAGGCGGTGTATTTCACCCTAACGGAGACAAAGTGGCATACACGTTTAGCCCCGGAGGCAAAGGACGACCTGAGATTTACGTGCAATCGCTGTCAGAAAAAACTAGGAAATCTCTAACAAATACGGAGTTTTTCTCTGTGGAACCTGACTACTCTCCTGACGGAACTAAGCTTGCTTACTCAAGCAGCAAAACTGGACGTCCACACATTTATGTTTCCTCTGCAGAAGGCAGCAATGCCAAGCGCCTCACATTCGCAGGCGTTTACAATAGCTCTCCGCGCTGGTCTCCTAAAGGTGACAAACTTGCCTTCTCTGGACAGGAAACAACAGCCAATAATTTTAATATTTTTTTGATTGATCCAAGTGGTTCGAATTTGCAAAGACTCACTGACGACAAAGGAAGCTCCAATGAAAATCCTTCGTTTAGTCCGGACAATCGCTTCATTGCCTTTTCTTCTAATCGCACAGGTAGCGGCTACCGCATTCACACCATGACCATACGAGGGACTCGCATTCGCGCGGTGTCTCCTCCAGGTCTTGGCGATTGCAAGCAACCAGCATGGTCTCCAAGATTATAAGAAATAAAAATAACGAAGGCTTTTTACTGACGAGGCTTTGAGAGCAGCATTTGCATGTACTGCATGGCCTCTTTATTTGAAGCGTCTAGCTGCAAAACGTGCTGCCATTCTTTTTGAGCCTCGCCCAAATAGCCCAAATCTAAATTAATTTTCCCCAGCAACACTCGACCATCCAGCCACTTTGGAAACTGATCAAGTTGCTTGCGCAAAAACTGTAGGGCTTCACGACTCTTTAAAGAACGATGCATGCTTTTTGCTGCACCAAGTGCTGCCACTTGGCTTGCGTGCCACTCAAAGGATTTATGGTAGCGTTCGGCCGCGTCCCCGAACAAACGAAGCTCTTCATACTGCTTGGCAAGTAAAAGCTCTGCTTGTCCTAATTGCCTGCGCTGCTCCGGAGTTAAAAAAACAACTGGCCCGCGCTCCTCTTCAGGTTTCTGGTTTTGTTGATTCTGAGTCGCAGCACTAATACGCCATGAGGGGTAATCTTCAAAAAATTTCTTTGCCTCAGCAAAATTCGCATCAAACTCTAAAATTCTCCCATAGGCATACGAAGCCTTGGAAAGATTATTTTTAGACACAGAAGCACGCGCCATCCACTTCAACGCATTCGGATTTTGGGGATCCATTTGTATCCATTGCTGAGCAATAACCTCAAGCTGATTCCAGTCGCGGTATTGAAGTGCATCCTTTATTTTAGATAAAAATTCTGAACGCAAAACCAGCAACGAGGGATCGGTCTCATTTTGTGACATGAGAGGAGTCTCCACTAGTTATTGGCACTCGATTTTGATTCTTCAAGCTTCGCCTGTAAGAACGATAATTTTTGATTCATTTCATCAAGTAAGGTCGAAGCAGCAGCAACTGTTTTCAAGTCTGCATAATCGTCTTTTACCAGCATCCAACGAGTCAATGCCGATGACCATGCCTCTCTCTTTTCATAAAAGCGTGCAACGTAGGCTTCCTTTTCCGCCAAACGCAAACGAGAGTTCGCAAGAATCTCTTTCACTTCATTCAAATATGGCGAGCTGGAAAACTTTGCAATGAATTGCTTGGCAGCTTCCACAGCCTGCTTGGCTGGAGTTTGGTCTCTAGCAATTTTTTCAGGAGCGTCTTTGTAAAAAGAAATGGCTCGACGATACAAAGCAAACGCCGCATCGGCATGGGTTGGGTACAAATCAAAGAAAACTCCGTAGGCCGCAGCCGCCTCAGCGTAATTTTCCTGATCAAATTCGTTATCCGCAGTGCGGAGTTGAGCTAAAGCGTAAAATTTGGATTGCGGAAAACGTTTTTTAACTTCAGAGAAGTAATCGTTGGCTTCAAGGTGTCGCCCCTTACCCAACAAACGCACACCTTCATTGTACACAACTTCTGGGTTATCAGACTTTTTCAATTCGTCAGAAGCGCAGCCCAACGCTAAAACAAGCAAACTAAGCACAACGAGACGAAAACTAAAGTTCATACAAACTCCTATGCCAAACCCACTAATTTACGAAGACCCAAAATTTCTTTGGGTTCCAAATAACGATACTGACCACGCTCCATCCCTTTAATGACAATGCCGGCAAACGCTTCACGCTTCACCTTGTCCACAGGATGCCCCACTTCTTCAAAAATTTTTCGAATGACCCGATTCCTTGAGTCCGTCAATGTCACCCTATACCAGTCCTTGCCTTCGGTGCCTCTGACAGCCTTAATTTCAGTGACGTTCACTCGTTGCTCTTCAATTCTCAGGCCGCGCTCAATACGCTTGATTTTTTTCTCGTCAACATGGCCATCGACTTTCACAAGGTACGTTTTGGGAATTTCAAATTTCGATTTCGTTAGGCGACTGGCCAAATCGCCATCGTTTGTAAACAGAACAATACCTTCAGCATCAAGATCCAAACGACCTGCAGGAATGAGTTTTTCTTTAACCTTATAAAGAAAATCCTGCGCCGAATGCAAAGATGTCACCCGTCCTTGAGCCTCTTCGCCTACAGGCATCGTCAAAACATCTCGAGGCTTGAAAAAAGCAATCACAACTTTTTCTGGTGGCGCTTTTAAAAGCTTTCCGCGAACTTTGATGTGGTCTTTTCCAGGAATGGCTTTATCGCCAAGCTTGGCAATTTTGCCATTGATGGTGACTTCCGCATCGCGAATGAGGTCTTCAGCTTCACGACGAGAAGCCATACCGCTATCGGCAATAATTTTTTGAACACGAAGAGCTGTAACGTTGCTAGCTGATGCGGACATTTAGTTTGGGAGTTCCTCTTGTTTTTGAGCATCTTCGCTCACATGATCAGCCAAACCAAAATCGGCATGGGTAACATCGTCCTCAGCTGGCGCATCAAAAGAACCGCGGTCTGGCTCTGCAGCAAGCGGAGAAAATTCCGACGCTAACACCAATGGGTCCGCTGCATCACCAGTCTCAGAGGTTTCCTTCATGTCACGATCAAACTCATCAATCGCTGGTAAGTCATCAAGCGAATTCAAGCCAAAAATTTCCATGAAGTAAGGAGCCGTACCGTACAACACCGGTCGCCCTGGAGTTTCCGCATGTCCCATGGAACGAATTAAGTTTTTATCAATGAGCCCTTTGAGCAAGTGGCCAGAGTCAACTCCGCGAACTGCATCAATTTCTGCGCGTGTCACAGGCTGCTTGTAAGAAACAATTGCCAAAACTTCTAGCGCTGAACGACCAAGCCGTGCCGGTTTATCTTCTAAGAGTTTTTGTAGAATATCGGATTGGCCAGGATGAGTCCTAAACTGATAACCACCTGCAACCTTGACCAATTGAATGCCGCGATTCTCATAAGTTTTCACAAGCTCCTCAAGAGCCTCGGACAACTGTGAGCTATCGAATTTAAATGCATTCAATAAGTTTTTAAGACGAATTAAAGATATCGGCTTAGGTGAGGCGAAAATTGTAGCCTCCAACGCTTTCAAAATTTCACTGCGATCTGTAATAAGATTGGCATCAACAACATCATTTTCTTCGTCATCCTTTGACGCCTCTGCAGTTTCCTCTACCTGCATTTCATCAGCAGACACCGCCTCAGATTCAGGCACCACATCTTCAGTGAACTCAACAACAGTTTCTTCTTGATTCATTTCCATACTCTACTCCCAGCTCAATCCTTGGCTCATCAAATGAGCCTTATCCATTTCTTCAGCGCTCACACGGCGCTTAACAACAATAGGTCCAAAAATTTCTTCTTGATCAATGGTTGTGAGTTGCATTTTGGCCATTTCAAGAACACCCAAAAACATCGAGACCATGTGATTGGTCTTATAAACTTGTGGCAATAGCTGTTGGAATGTAATGGTGTCTTGCACTTTGAGCCTCTGTGCAATATCCGCCACACAACTAGCAATAGGCACCTCGTCTTCGTACACGTTGTGCACGACTACCTTGCGTCTTGTAATGAGGTCTTTATAAGCTTCAACCAACTGAAATGGGTTTGAAAGCTCCACTTCAGGTTCAATGCCCGCTTCAATTTCCTCTGCACCAGTATTTCGGCATGGGAACACTTCACGATACAGCCATGGACGAGAACTCAAGTGATCTGCAATTTCTTTGTAACACTTCAACTCAATCAGACGACGAATCAACTGTGCGCGAGGATCGGGACCCATGGCTTCCACTTGCTGCTCTTGTGGCAAGATGACCTGACTTTTCAAGAATGTGAGAGTGGCGGCCATGACTAAATATTCACTGGCTAAATCCAAATTCAATTCACGCATGTAATCGAGGTAGTTGAGATACTGCCTTGTGATAGCAGCCACTTGAAGATTTTTAATGTCGAGCTCGTTGTTCTTGATCAAAAACAAAAGCAAATCCAAAGGACCTTCGAACTGCTCGACATGAACACGACAATCAATTGGCACTTCCGCGCCACGCTTTAAAAAGGAGGGTGTTTTTTGAGGTGTGTTTGTTGGCAAATTCAGGTGTTCGCTCACTCTATTTTCATAGCATGAAGAATCATTTTTAACGACGCCATTTCCCAAACAAAATTCGAGATTACAACATCTTAATGCAACGCACTCATAGAATGAGCCGGCAAGCGAACCTCGCTCAATTAGCCCTTTCTGGCTGCATTATACTTTTCAGTTAATTCAATAGACCTAATGACCCTGTCAACTGACACCCGAAGCTCCCCCAAATCCAAAAAAGGGGGCAGGTGCAGGTCCGAAAGCAGTGGCGCAAGCGATTGAATATCAGGCTCACCAATGGACAAAATAGTCCCCGCCAATTCAAATTTTCTGCGGCTTTCCGCAATGAAATTTTCCACGGCTTCACGCTCGTGATCGTGCTCAAAGTGGAACTTAATACCCACCCCTGGAATCACGGTGGGGTCACTGGTTGCGCTCGAAATTCGCACAATACTGCCCTTAAGCCAAACGGGATCGCTGCCTTCGCGGAACGAAAACAAACAGCGTATGGCCGTGTCTCTCTCAAAAGTTGTTTCCAGAGTTGCGACAAAGGCCCCATCAACAGAGATGTTTTGAGTGTTACCAGTAAAAACCGCTGCTGTTGTTGAAAATACGAATTTCGCTCGAAAGGGCAATCGATACGAGCGCCGATTCTCAAACATAGTTCTTCAATCCTACAACAGATTAGAGGCCAACTCAGCCAAAGGACTTCGCTCGCCTTTAACCAAAGTAATATGACCGGAGATTTCCTCGTTTTTCATTCGTTCCACGACGTGGGTTAAGCCGTTGTTGGCACTGTCCACGTAAGGATTGTCGATTTGATAACAGTCACCCGTTAACACGACTTTCGTATTCTCTCCGGCACGAGTCAAAATTGTTTTGATCTCATGCGGAGTCAGGTTTTGCGCTTCGTCCACAATCAAATACTGGTTGGGAATGGAGCGACCACGAATGTAAGTCAGAGGCTCAATATTGAGCATACCTTGATTAATCAGTTCTTGTGCGCCACGAGATCCGGGAGTGCTTCTTCCATGGTGAGAGCGCCCATCAGCACCACCCATCAAAAATTCAATGTTGTCAAAAATTGGCTGCATCCAAGGATTCAGCTTTTGTTCCAAATCACCAGGCAAATAACCAACATCTTTACCCATGGGATAAATGGGGCGCGACACTAGCAAGCGCTTGTAACGACCTTCATCAAGAGTCTTCATGAGTCCTGCCGCAATGGCAAGCAACGTTTTTCCTGTGCCCGCTTTACCAACAAGGCTCACAATCTGAATGTCATCGTTGAGCAAAAGATCTAATGCGAAATTTTGCTCGACGTTTTTAGGGTGCAAACCCCAAACGCCCTCAGATTGACGAATCAAAGGTACCGCTGAACCGTGACGAACATCAAAGCGCCCAATGGCCGAGTGGCTAGGATTCGTCATGTCACGAAGAATGACAAACTCGTTCGGACACAAATCTTTTGCATCAATGGCTAGTTTTTTTTCAGCGTAAAACTGAGTGATGTCGTTGGCGGCAACTTCCATGGTCTTGATGCCAGAATAAAGCTCTTCAATCGCAATTTTTTCTGGTTCAAAATCTTCACTAGGAATGCCCAGCGCATCGGATTTGATGCGTAGGTTTGTGTCTTTGGTAATGAACTTTACTTGGTCTGGCCCGTGCTTTTTGATGGCCAAATAAGCCGTTCCAAGAATGTAGTTGTCTGCTTTTTCGTGATGAAGTTCTGCCGGCAAGCTCTTAGCGTCGTGTATGATTTCGACTCGAACCACGCCGCCTTTATCGTTGAGCTTTACGCCTTTAGCGAGGGATCCGCTTTTACGGAGATCATCCATAATGCGGCTAAACTGCCTTGCATTCCGGCCGGTTTCACTGAGGTCCTTTTTAAATCGGTCAATTTCCTCAATGACGGTCATTGGTATGACCACCTCGGCCTCTTTAAACTTGTAAATGGCCTGGGGATCAAACAAAAGGACGTTTGTATCTAAGACAAAGATCTTCGGTTTTTTCACAAATAAAATACTAACCTCGTTTTTTAAGAAGCGATAGGGTTTTGACGCTTATTTTCAATTTCCAGACTTAAATGGAACGAGCACTGTCTTTGACCGAAAACCCAAGCTGCGAGCAAATCCAATTCCATTGATTTGCGATGTGGCGATCTTTCTCAATGTCATCTTCGATGGTCTTTAGCGCATGACTAATCGTAGAGGGATCCTTGTCAATGTAGGTCGCAATGACGTTGTTGGTGAGACCCAAAAATCGGGCCATTGCCAAGCACACAAAGCGTCGAGCTAAACTCACATCGGTGCGACGAACGCGACCTTGAACAGCAGCCATTCCCACACCACAAAGACCAGCAACTTTCTCTGCAAGCTCCAACGGCCTTTGACGATTTTGTGCAAGAGGATTTGCGCGAGGAACATGCATGGACTCAAGCTCATTGACATCCTGAATGGTGAGCTGACGTTTTAACGAAAGGCGTCCAATGGCGTTGATGAACAATGTGTTGACCTTACGAGCCGTTTCCAAAGGAAGCATCATCAATCGCTCAAACACCATCAGGTCCATTGCCCAATCAGCCAAGCCGTGTTGCTGCATGAGGTGTCTCCAGAGGCCTTCTTTGAAGGCACGATCGGGCCTTGGCAATTCCAAAACCTGTCCCGAAAAAAGCCGGCTATACAGCAAAGGATCCAATATTTCTTTGAGCTGAATGGGCTCACGATTCGACGAAATCACCACGCAAGCGCCACGATCCAAAAGGGCCGCTACTGTAAAAAAGACTTCTTCTTGCGTTTTAACCTTGCCTTGTAAATCGTCCAAATTTTCAAGAACAAACACATCAGATTCCTTGCGGAACTTGCGAACGAAATTCAAATGATCCTTGGTTTCAAGCGAGCGTCTCCACTCATGGAAAAAGCCCATCACATCGGTGAGCAACAGACTTTTTTGCGGAGCAATCCATTTGCTGAGCTGACGAATGAGATGTGTTTTTCCGGAACCAGATTCTCCATGCACCCAAAGAACCTGACCTCGGGCACCCCCATTCACACGATCACACCACAACTTCGTTAAGTCATGGGCCATCTCGAAGGCCTGGGAAACAATGTAGTGAGGTGAAGGTGCGCGCAGAGCCACTGGCCTTGCCGATGATGTCGACATCGCGGAATCGCTAGCCACCTTGAGTTGAGCTTGCGGACGAGGAACCAAAGGCAGCCCCATCTGCAATACAGCAGGAGCATCACCTGGCAGAGAGCTTTGGCGTTTTTTTAGACTATGTCGGATTTCAGCAACTTTTTTTCCAAAATATTGCTCAAGATCGGATTGGTAACGAACAATGCCTTGCGCATGAAACGATGTGGGAACAGTAAACACCACTCCCTCAGAGGTGATTTCAAATTCAACACCGCGGAGATATCGCTCATAAACGGAAAGGAGTCGAGGAGCGCGCGCCATGAGGTCTTCTCGACTGAGCAATGACGAGCCAGCGCCGGCATGAGATGCAACCGTCAGCTTTCTAATATTTGTCAGTGCCACGGGCAAAACCTCGTTTGTAACGAGGTCTTCCGCAGAAAACCCTACATGATCCAAAATTCTAAACTCCCCCGAGCTATTGAATGAGGGGGTTCTTTTAGTGCATTTCAAAACGATGAGCCTGTTGGCATTTTCCAGAATCCTTGCTTTTTGATGAAACGCGTAATTTTCAACAGTTCACAAGTTATTCACATCTGCAATTTAACTTAGCCCGGAAAAGGCCGCTTTTCGTTGAACAAAGCTAGTTATACACAAACATATGTGGATAACGTGATTCTTTGTTTTTAACTATTTTTGTTCTTTTTTGACTATTTTTGGCTGTTTTTAAATAGACTGATTGCGGGCTGGAATTCGCCATCCACCCCTTTAATTTTTTAATTTATGGTCTTGAAATAGAGAACAAGAAAGATCCTCAGTCAATGTTTTGTCGGTTTTTTGTGCTTTTTTTAAGTATTGTTCGGCGCGCTCTGCGTGTGCACTTCCTTGAGCAAATTGGTGCACCCAAAGCCAATGCTCATAAGCGCGCCCTGGAAACTCCAGACACCAAAGCTTTCGAGCCAGAGCCATCTTCACTGCGGGATCGGTTGAATCAGCAAACTCTGCCTCCTCAAGCTCTTCTAAACTCAGCTGCCCAGACTCTACATTTTCCCCAGCAGCTGCACCTGATTCTGCCAACCCTCGCCGGTGAGCACACGACTGCAGCAACAATAAAGAACTAAATATCACGAGTGAAAATTTCATACTCTTCCAGATGCAAATTGGGATCGACCTTGATGACCAAACGACGCTCCAATTCCTTTTCCATTTCTTCAACAGAAGCTCTATCATCTTCAGCAAAGAATTCTGCAATATCAGGATGACAGTAAATGGTGAGCACTCCGCTATGCGCAGGATTGAGCGCAGTTTCTTTTTTGCACTCACGTAAAATTTGATACGCAATGGTGACCAGGCTCTTGAGATATCCCGTTCCTTCGCAGTACTCACACTGTGACGTAAGCCTTTGAAGCAAACTTTCTTGCGTACGCTTGCGAGTCATCTGAATCAGCCCCAACTCGCTGATAGGGAGAATTTGCGTTTTTACGGGATCTTTTCTGAGCTCTTCTTGAACGGCTGCGTAGACTTGATCGCGATTAGCAGACTTGTCCATATCAATGAAATCCAGAATGATAATGCCACCCAAATTGCGCAAACGAATTTGGTAAGCAATTTCTTTTGCAGCTTCTAAATTAGTCTGCAAGACAGTGTCTTCAAGGTGACGGCTACGGCCAACAAAACGCCCGGTATTCACATCAATTGCCGTCAGTGCCTCGGTCTGGTCAATGATAATGAAGCCCCCGGATTTCAACCAAACCTTACGGTTTAGTGCGCGAGCAATTTCACCTTCTATGGCGTAGTTATCAAATATGGGCGCTTTGCCCGAATACAATTCAATACGCTTTTTAAAGCGAGGCAAAAAGGATTGAATGAATTTCGTCATTTTTTTATAAGAGGCCAAGTCATCAACAACAATGTGGTCCACATCATCCGTGACTCGATCGCGGACTGTGCGCCCTGCCAAATCCAAATCAGAATAAATCAGCCCCACGCCATCTTCTTTTTCATACGCTTTTTTTATAGAGCCCCAGAGCTTGATCAAGTACTCCATATCGTCTTTTAAATTTTTAGCACTCGCTCCCTCGGCCACAGTACGAATAATAAATCCGCCTTGGCTTGGCATGTTTTTGTCGACAATGTCCCTTAGACGCTCACGCTCTTGCTGATCTTCAATTCGTCTTGATATTCCAACAGAGCGACCCTCAGGAATGTACACCAAGTATCGCCCAGGCACTCTCACATAACCTGTAAGCCTAGCTCCTTTGGTTCCCATGGGTTCCTTGATCACTTGAACCATGTGGTATTCGCCCTCTTTGAGGAGCTTAGAAATATCAACAAACGATTCAACAGCTGGAAGAACCTCTTCTTCTGCTTCTTCAGCTCCTGACGCTGCAGGTGCTGGCTCTTCATCCTCATCTAAATTCTCAGGATCACGATTGGGGTCGAGTACATTTTTCACATACAAAAATGCCGTCCGAGCTAAACCCAAATCTAAAAATGCCGCCTGCATACCAGGCAACACTCGGCTAACTCTTCCCTTATAAATATTCCCCATGATGCTTTGGTCGCGGTCACGCTCAAGACTAAACTCAACTAGCTGACCATTTTCTAATTTCGCCACACGAGTTTCACGAGAGGAGCGGTTAATGATGAGTTCTGAGGCCATTGGTCTACTTTATATCAGCTTTGATTCTGGATCTGTGCCCGTCAAACTAGTGGCAAATTAAACAAAAATTCAAAGAAGCAATTAGTGAATTTGACCATTTACTCTCCATCAAAAAACCAGCATTGCACCGTCCTTCACCATTAGCGACAATTGGCCCATGAGCAAAGTTCTCATTCTCATAGTTCTTTTGACGTTTGGACTAAATCAAGTTGCCCCTGCCTTTGCCGAAAGTTCATCAAACAAAAAAACTCTAGGTATTGATCTGACAATTCACGGCGAGCCATCTCCTTCCATGCTGGGTACAAATATATTTTGGAATACAACTTCGTTTATGAGGCTGAACTTAGGCGTAGGTGGCTACTCCGATTGGATGGGTCCCAACCTAGCCCCTGGCCTATACAACCATTTACTCAGACCCATACTATGGGCGGCATCGTATATCCTCGTCTACGTCATCACGTTTGTGATTTACCTGCCCTTCGACAAAAATCCAGAGACTGTAAATTACGACAATTTTATGAATACGCTCCCTCCCGCGGGATACAGGAGTCGCTCGGTAACAAGCTATGGCTTTGGTCCAGATTTGCTGATACCTGGCATTTCACTGAGCCCCTTTGTTGGTGCTCGCTATTCACACTACAAAGTAAGCGGCGGAACCTTGGCTGGATTAAGCCCTGGCTACTTTAACCAAGTTTATTACACGACAGGAATTGATTACACCTCAAACGCTGGAACCCATTTCAAGCTTGGATATAATTATTGTCCCAAACTAAAACCTGAGGCTTGTGGAATGTTCATCGCTTACGGCGCAGCACGCTAAGAAAATCATTTACTTCGAGCAATAATACGATATAACAAGCCGGCCGTTTTATAACGGTGATCCAAGTGGAGAGGTGGCCGAGATTGCGCGAGCAATCCTGGACATCCACAAAGTGATCACCGAAGGTGATCTAAACGGAGAGGTGGCCGAGTGGCTGAAGGCGCACGATTGGAAATCGTGTTTACGGTAAAACGTAACGAGGGTTCGAATCCCTCTCTCTCCGCCAGTTTTGAAGGGTCCATACCGGACACATAGGTAACAGTTTATTCCGAAGACATGGGTAACACTTTTGCCCCGAATGTCATTATTTATTCTTTTTCGTACCTTCAATTGGAAAAGGAAATGGTGGGCAAGATTCATCCTTCCCATAAGTCGGGCTGTAACATTGGCCCTTTTCATTTGCGATGGCAACAAACTCAAGTGAGCGACCATTGCTGAAAAAGGTGCCATGACCTGGAAAAGTATAACGAAAATTCATTTCATCATTTTCTCTTGGCTGATTAGACAGATTCATTCTATTCCATATGGATATTTGATGCCCATTTTTCAATATGTGGCCGATTTTCTGTATGAACCGTTCGCAATTCTCCTTATCAGGCCTGATGCTTAAAGCTGATGTTGTGACAGTCTTTTTTTCATCCAATATATGAACCATGAAGCCGTAAGCTCCTTCGTCAGGATCTTCATCAAGCTCTTCGCATTGCAAAACAATTCGATCTGGCGTTACCAAAAGTTCTGTCAGAGAATCAGTTTCTTCTTTAATTTTGAAAGACGAGGTGGAGCATCCTGAAAAAACAAAAAGGAAGAATAGGCTACTTATCTTTGGTTTTAAGCTTTTCATATCGTTCCTTATAATTTCTCAAAGCTTTCTTCTTAAGATCCGTCTTGCTCTTAAGCATACCTTTGTATTCTAGAATTATTTCTTCATGATTGGGTTCCCTGCCGAGCTTGCTTTTAGCAGTAGCCTTTTTCCTGTGCAGCCAACGAACTGCAAGTGGAATGGCAACATTGGGGTCTTTCATGTCCTTTTGTCGTATCTTCTTGAAAACAAAGTCTTTGGTTTCACCATCAGGATCTTGAAGAATTTTAAAGGTGGGTTTGGTGATCTGAGCGATTCCAAATGCGATCTTGTTTTCTTTTGGATCTAGTCGAAATCCGGATTCACTAGCAATAAGTGCTTTAACCACATCTGGGTCAAGCGGTGGATTTGAGTCGAATTTTTTATTGAAATAGTCAGTCCACACCGCAATAAGCTCATCATAATTATCAGCCTCTTTGTAAAATTCAGTTAAACGCTTTTTAGAGGGATAAACAATTCCCTTGCGATCGTAATCTTTAAAAATGGATTTAATTTCTTCAGGATCGAGATATGTACCAGGTAAACGTCGTAAGTGACGATCCCTTATAGTCATGCCTGTTGGATTTTTCTCACTGATTGGAACATGAAGCGGATGATCGCGAACAGTTGCAATCTTTTTCTTTGCCTTCATAATTTTTGATTTAACCCAGGAGAAACAACTGTCACAATCTCAATTGATTTTTCTTTGATCCGATAAATCACACGATATCTCTGTATAATCACCTGCCGGAAGGCAGGACTCTCAATGACGAGCCCACCACTTAGCGGGAAGTCTCGAAGATGCTCAACAGACTCAACAAGCTTATCCACAAAGGCAGCAGCGTTGACTGGTGAATCTTTGGCTATGAAATCGCCAATTTCTTCAAGCCGCAATAGCGACGACTCTGACCAAATTATTTCCATTTTGATTTAAGTGCCTTCAGTCGCTTGACGGCTTGGGTGTGACGAATCGTTTGTCCCGTGTCCAGCTCTGCGGCTCCAATAGCAATGGCTCTTAGCATCTCACGCTCTTGAGTTAATTCATCGAATTGTTTCTGCGAAATTAAAACGACAGGATCACTTTCTTTTTGCGTGATCAAATGCTGTTCTCCATCGGCAACTTTCTTAAGTGTGTCATAGAGAGTTTCGCGAAATTGAGTGGCGTTTTTTATTTTTGGAATGCCCATGCCCTATAGCGTACGTTAAAGCGTACGCCAAGTCAAGCCATTTAAATGCATCAAACCCAGAGCGATGTCATACAACATCACGCTATCAGTACACACTTTAAACACATTGAAAATAAATGGTTGGATTGACGAGCTGTTTTTACACGCACCAACCTGCATATTTGCCAAATCTTAGCGACTTCAAACTATTTCTTTGTCGCTTTGGATCCGCTGGCTTTTCCGGTAGCGCTTACTCGCTGGAGATTGGCAATTTTTGTGATTTCAATTTTATTGCGGAACATTTGCGGCACCTGCCCTGCCTTACCTTCGTACATAAGCCCAGTGGCCATTACACGCTGTTCGTGAATGTACAAATATTCCTTATCGGCCATTAAAAATTTTCCGCGTTTTTGCAGGCCATCCTGAGTTTCCAACATGATCCAATGTGCTGATTTTAACTGAGCGATGGTTTGTGAAATTTTACTTTTTTGCATGACTCACTTCTAGCGGCAAAATGCTCTTAGGACAAACTCAAAGCGAGTAATTTAACCATGTCGTTGTGAGAGTGTGCAGCATTAAGCGCATTCTCATTTTATTTTGAGGCAACCATTCCACCTCAACACTGCCAAAGTTCAAATCTGTCAGCGTGTTTTCAACCGATGTGGGGTCAGGATTCTTCACAGGGACGCGGTACTGATTGGCTTCGCCAGGAAAATTCACATAGGCATGTGTTAGCCCACTTGATGTTAAATCGTAGAGATCATAACCAAGTTTGTTTTCTGGGGAATTCTTAGGGAGCTTTGCCAATTCTGAAAGATGTCTATCGCCACTAAGCAAAACCAAGTTTTTTGGTTTGTAGCGATTAAACAATGAAAAAAGCTTTTCTCTTTCCTTAAGATTCAACGACCACCGTCTTTTATTTTGTGGGTTGTCAGAGGAAATGACTTGAATGCTACTAACTAGAATATGCGCACTTGCCGTTGAGTTCTTAAACTGAGACTCAAGCCAAGCCCACTGCTCTTGACCCAACTGCGTTTGCGGGTTCACAAAGCTTAAGTTGTCCAGAAGAATAACCTTCACTTGCTTGCCTGGTTTACCCAAAACATAAGAAACATAGTTGCCATTTCTATACCGTCTGGGGTCAGCAAGAGGCGCCCTAATGAAATTCAAAAAATGTTTCTTAGCAATTCTTGCTGAGGCCACAATTCCATAATCGTGATTATCCCAAGCGCCCACATACGGAATGCGACTTGCTAAAAAATGCTGATAGTCGGCTGAGCTTAGTTGCTTAAAATACTGATAGTTAAAAATTCTATCAAAGGTTGGCTCATCAAGCGCACTGACTGGAGCCGAACTTCCCGTGGCTTGAATTCTAAAGGCTTCATCTTTTTGTAATTTCTCAAGAAGAAAAAAACGGTCAATATAAACGTTATCGCCAGCCCAAATCCAAAGATTTGGTTTGTATTGCACAATTCGCTTCCATAACGGCTGCGCGACCCATTGGTTATTGCATGAACCAAAAGCAATTTTAAGGGTCTCGGCAAAAGTAAGCGAAGAGACTAAAAGTAAAAAAACAAATATGGTGCTTCTGACATGCTTCATGTTTGGTTTTTATAGCCTTCATAACCAAATAAAAACAGTTGACTCGTGAGCTGCGGCGCAGCATAAGCGTGTCCATGAATACTTCATCTAAATTAAACTTAATACTTTCAACAACTTCTATCTTGTTTGCACAAGGAGTCCTTGCTCAAAGCACTTCCGCAAAACCACTTCGTTTCGTACTGCCTTGCTCATGGATTGGCGATCGCCAGCCCCCAGTAGGCTCTCCTAGGTATCAAGTTGTAAAAACTGCGACTAAGGGACCAAGGGGTTGGGAAAATTCCTATTCTGTTGAAGTTACCCCCATGGTTTTCAATGCCAAAACACGCAGCTTCCCCATGGTGAGCGCGGGCTCAGGTGATGAAGATTATAATGAATACCGGATTGTCGACAAAACAAACCGCTCAGGACTAGGTGAGTACGCAGCCATTCAAAACCAGTTCCGATGGGCTAGCCTTAGCAACGTCGACGGAGTCGGCATTTATAGCTGCCGTCCAAAACAACGGTAAGCGTTTTGTGAAACGTATGGTACTTGTCATTGAACTCAGATCTCAAGACACGCTGTCACCCTTTGACAAAACTGGCTCGCAAAAACTCCAAGGATCCAGTGCTGAAAAATTATTTAATTTAATTTTTGCAGCAACCAAGACGCCATCATCTGCGCACGTGTAAGCGACAAGCACACCATCAAACACCACTGAGTATTTTTTGTTCACTAATTTAGCTTGAGGCCATTGCCCCGTGTGAGCTCTTAGGTACCAGAAGAAATATGCTCAACCAAATCTCGAACGCTGAACTGGTTCCTAAGTTTTTTCTCATAGGAAAGAGTTTCACGCTCTGCGCTTCCATGACCTGACGCCCCCGACATACGGTTCACCTCAGTAATCAAAGCGCGACTTCGAGAAATAGAAACTGGTTTGTCATCACAGAATGAGAAAACATCACAAACTTTTACATTAGAACTCAACGCCTCTTTAAACTGCTCTTCAGTATAACCCTCGCCCAAATGACGAGTCGAAAAACTCTGAAAAGCATGAAACACTTGCATTTCGTGCGCAGATGCCGTGGCCAAATCCCTACTAGCGCTTGGCAAAATGGCCGCAGGTCCCTCCGCCAGCGTTGAGGTGTCACCTGACTTGCGATGTGAACACGCAAAAAGACTTCCCAAAGTGAGCACTGAAATTATCAAGCTGTATTTTTTCATACGCCAATTCTACCTTGTGGCTTCAAATGGAAAAGCCAAAAACCAGGCACTAAATAAAATTAGTGGTCAAATAATTGGATATGGCATTTGCCACAGAAGACCTATTCTAAAACCGTCTTTGTTTTGCAACCAAAAGAGGGGAATCTACATGAGATCGTTTTCTATTTTCAAAAAACACCGCACGGCAAGCCAAATCCTGCTATCCATTTGTGCTGTAGCAGCCAGTCTAGCTTTTGCCCAACAGCGGGACGGTCGACGTGGAGACAGAGTTCGCCCTAACCCTGGATTTGGACGCGTTGGCACTGAACTTGGCGCAAACTCTTTTTGTGTAAGGCAATTCGGCCCAGGCAGCAAAACAGAAAAAACCACAGGAAGCTCGCGACCTATGCTCACATGTATTGAAGGCGTTGATTCTGCCAGAAGAACTGCCGACAGAATTGCCACACGCAACGGGACCTTCGATGGATACATGGCTGGATTCTCTCAGGGCCTCTACGAATACTCCCGCATTTATGAAACTGACGCGACATCATTTGAAGAAGGTAGAAATCAAATGATGAGCATTCCAGATGTCAGAAGACGCTACGATGAAGGAATCCAAAATCACAGCACGCGCGCTTATTCATCTGGGCGGTCTATCGGCATTCAAGCGGCAAGAACAGCCTTCGACGCAGCACTAGACGGCGGAGCACGACCTGCAGCTTCTGGCCGTGCTCCGGATCCAGGATTTTCAGGAACCAGCAATGGCTACTTGGAAGTCGGATACAGAAGAGCAAGTATTGATTCTGTTTTAGAAAGTGAAGGCTTGCGTCCAAGACGATTTCGTTTTGACCGTGATCGTCTAGATGATGGATTCTATTCCGAGCGAAGCGAATTCTTTGATGACTCTCGTCGCTTCAAGATGCGAATGGCATGGAAGCATGACGGAAAATTTGATTCTTCAAGGGATCGTTGGATTGATGAAAAAAATGCATGGGGTTCATGGGATAGAAATCGTTACGACGACGATGGTAGAAGACATTATCACGGCATTAAAGACGACACTTTTTACTACGACACAAAAAAAACAATCAGCGTAAAAGTTAAAGAGCCAGAGCCAGCTCCTCAACCACCAGCGCCTGCGCCCGGGAACCCGCCCCCTGGTGGAAATCCAAACCCAAATCCTCCTCCTAGACCCAACCCAAACAATCCGCCAGCTCCAACTCCTGGCAACCCTCCCGCACCAAATCCAGGCAATGGTGGTGGTAACGGCGGCGGCGGCCGAGGTGGAAATAACGGTGGTGGTCCAAGACGAGACGGTAATGGCGGCGGACGCGACAACAACAATGGCGGCAACCGTGGACCAAGCGCGTGGGAAGGCAGAAGAGATCGTCACGATCCTGAAGTAGTTGACGTCAAAGTTATTGAAATATCCAGACGTGCCGTTGGCGGCATTGATGCCAAAGGGTTTCAAACCTTTGAAGTCACCGAACGTCACTTTGTGAACTTAAAAGATTATTTTGAAGCAGGATTTAACAACTCATACCGCGATTTTGCTGACCACTATTATCGCAGAGCTTACTACAACGTTTTAGACGAAGGTCAAGACGATGGAGAAGAATACGGTGTCGATGTTGGCAAAAAAGTAGCATTTTACAGAGGCGTTGAACAAAAATTCAACGAACTCTATCTAGAAGAAACAAGAAAAATCTATGCCTCATCACACAGCCAAGGATTCCACGCAGGCTATAAAGAAATATATGATGACTACAATTTCAATGCTCACCTTAGCCTAGAATCTTTTGTTGCCCACGGAGCTGACAATGACGGCATTTACCAATCAGGAGAAGGACTCTCTGCAGAATTTAAAATTGTAAACCGTGGAGGAGTGGAGGCCAACGTTCAACTGAGAATGGAAGGTTCCGTAGAAGATGCAACAAGTGCACAAGTTGTGATTCCAGCATTCACAACTTACACACAAAAAACAGGACAGCTTGCAAAAATTCAATCACACCTGAAACCTCATCAAATTGCCAACATCAGATTTGTTGCCACATCATCGAGGCAAAAATTGGAGGCACAGCAAAATCATGAAGTGAAGAAGATGGTTGAATTGCTCGCAATTAAGCCAGACTTCAGCTTTGTAGATGGGAATGGACAAGTTAGTGTTCGCGTAGAAAACAATGCAACCATCCCAACACATGCAGATGTGAACGTCACACTTCGTTTGAGCATGTACGATGAAAGCACAAAACAAAGTACACTACTCAAGGAATTCGTCGCTCCTCTAGGAATTTTGGAGGCAAGACAACAAGCTACAGCTCAAATCACAGTTCCAAATTTGGATCCACTGCTCATGATTCGTGCACGTTACCAAACAGCATATGAAATCAAGATGGGCGTGGTACAAATGGCTAGCCGAGAAGTTGAGCAAATCGCCCCCTCAAGTAGCCAAATGGCCCTAGTGGATTACTTCGACGCTCTCCTTAGAAACAAAGGCGCCATTCCACAAAATGTTGATCGCTCAGAAAGGCAAAAAGTTGTACGCGATGAAATCATCGACATTAACAGACAAGAAATTATTGCCGCTTCAAACATCAACGGCACAAAAGGACGTCGATACGATGAAAGCGACATTTGGGGTAAGAAAAAATGGGGCGCAACCATCATAGGTAAGCTGATTGAAAAGCGTCGCCTTGCCGTAGGACAAGACGCTATCATTACCGAATATCACAACCTCGGTTATGAATTCTGGAAGCAAAGGAAATTGTTAAAAACCAAGAGCTTCACAAGCAACGAATCCACTTACAACGATTCTCTGCTTGAGTTCAACAGAGCGCGCAAGAAATACGTGCCCGCTAGCAAAGAAGACAACAAGTATAAGTAGTTCTGAAATAATAAAACTCAGTTGAGGACTTTATACCCCTCGACTGAGTTAGCGGGTTCCACCAACAGCCACGTTGCTTAACTCAAATTATGCGTTATCAATCCCTAGGCTACGCATAATTCTCTTAGCTTCTTCGTCATCGAATAAAACGAATTGATCTTTTTCTTCATTGTAAGCGTGCACATCAGCACGGCTTAGCTCAAACCACCAGCCATGCAAATGCAGAGTACCGGCCTTGAGTCGATCCTGAATGACGGGGTAGGTCTTGAGGTGTTCAATTTGCCTAAGGACATTGAACTGTGAGAGCCGATTGTGTTTGGCGTGAGACTGCGCAAAAGTCTGCTTCCTTGTTAAATCTTCAAGCCCCTTCTCCCCATGCCTAAGCCATGCCTTAAGATTGGGATCTTTCACATTTTCTCTGCCTGCAGCCAGAGCGTGCATAGCTCCACATTCGGAATGACCACACACAATGATGTTAGAAACTTTCAATGTATTTAATGCAAATTCAATTGCTGCCGCTTCCGATTCATCCGCCGTTGACTGCCCATTTGCCGCGCATGGTGGAACTAAATTGCCAACGTTACGCACGACAAACAAATCGCCTGGATCTGTTGAAGCAAAAACGTTCACAGCCACACGACTATCAGAACAACCAATAAATAAAGCATCAGGAGATTGGCCAAGCGCAAGTCGTGCAAAAGTTTCCCGATAACTCGGCTGTAGATTTTTTCTAAAATCGACAATTCCTTGAATCAGCTTTTTCATACGATCTCTGCCTAGCCCATCCTTAGCTGATTTTCCAGAACATACCTACGACCTTCACGTGCTGCTCTAGTTTGCGTAAAGCCCCACAATAAAACACGATTAAATATCGACAACGGTCGGGGGAGTGGCCTTAAAAAATCTACAAATAAGATAACTCTAAGCTGATTTGTCTTATTCCAAGCCTCATGTTCAAAACTGTCATCAAAGAACAAACTTTTGCCTTCAGCCCAATGACAAACTTGCTGATCAACACGAATCGCAACGTCACCCTCTGGTATTACAAGGCCCAAATGATACCTTAAAATTCCTGCATAAGGCCCTCTGTGCGGTGGGACATGTGCACCTGGTCCTAACACGGAAAAAAAAGCATTTTCAACATTGGGAATCAACTTAAGCATTTCCGTTGTTACAGGGCACATCTGCTGATGAATAGGCACAGAATGGCCAAGCGCCACTAAAAAAAATGATTTCCACAACTCACCCTGAGTCAGCGCCTTTTGATTCGGTAACACGTTATCAAAATTGGTAATTTCATGAAGTCGATTTAAAATATTGAACGATTCGGTGCGGATGCTCAAATAGTTTTTTTCAATTTCAGTTGACCACGGAAACTGTGAAGAATCCAAAACGGCGTCTGGCTGAATTCGATGAATCCACCTTTCGACACCTATCCTTAAATACTTAATCCAACCGTATCCACTCACAGCTCAACTACTTTCGCCAATAAACTGCTTGGCTGTTGATTGGAATGAGAGGCTGCACAAGCCCGTATTGTACTCGGTATTCATCTACTGCGCGCTTACAGCCCAATGGCAAATTGTAATCATCGACTATCAAGAACCCTCCAGGACTGAGTTTTGGATAAAGCGCATCTAGTGCATCGCGAGTGCTCTCATAGTAATCGCCATCTAGCCGCACCAAGGAAAAGCTAACCTCAGGCAAGTATTTTAGAGTCTCGCTAAACCAGCCTTCAAGAATTTTTACCTGTTCGTCTAGCAATCCAAAAAAATCCAAAGAATCCTCCACCTGCTTTCTTGAAGTAGAGAGGTGAAAAATTGGTTCTAGCAAAACATGGGCCGCCCTATCGTTTTCATCTTGAGATTCATTCGGCAGGCCCTGAAATGAATCTGCCAGCCATACCTTGCGGCTTTGATTTCCAATGGATTGCAAAAAAGCACGCATGATAATTGGTAGGCCACCACGCCACACTCCAGCCTCAATGTAATCTCCGGGAATCTGCTCTTCCTCAATGCTTTTTAAAGCACCTACCAACTGCTCAATGCTTTTGTCCCCACACATTGTCAAAGCTGGTGGGCACAACTTTTCCCACAGCATACATAAAAATTCCGGCTCAGACTCCATCACGGTGTCCAGTATTAGGTTTCCACTTTGAGCATGAGCATATTTTTTCTTCAATGCCGCAATGTGGGTCTTTGCAATTTCCACACGATTGATTTTGCGATTCTGAAACTCAGGAATGGGTGTGCGCCCCCTGACAACCTCAACTACCAAATCAAAATAACTCAAAGCTTTTTTTGTCATAATTCCTAAATTGCAGATAAGAACTTTTTATACGTTTCGTTGGAATCCAAATTGGAGACTAAAGAATGGATTTCTTCAAATATATCTACTGCCATTTCCAAAGTATCAACCATACCGGTTTCAACTGCCGCCCAGTCTTGCGAGGTTTTGCAAACTTGAACAACAATTTTTTCAACGTCTTCGGCGTGTTTTTCATCAATTTCTGCATGACTTACAAAGAAAGTCATTTGATGGTTTTCAAGACCTAACGCCTTTTTGGAGCTGCTCGCCAAATCGTGAATGAATGGGTAGCATTTTTCTGCCCAGTAGCTAAAGCCCAGACGTGTGGCAGGATGGGCGTGCTGCGAAACATAGAACAAATAGGCGTTCAGCTTTGTTGTGGATGACAAAGGTTCCGGCAAATCTTTCACAGCATGCACTTGAAAGCCAATTTTTCTTAGATCATGCACGGCCATCATTTCGTGCCCAACCTCTTCACTCGCATGCTCAAAGCAGAATTTCGCATAGGCATGAGATATTTCACTCGAACGAACACCAACTAGGGCCTGATGGGCCGACGTGTGCTTGGTGAGATGCGCCACTTGGCAAAGCCAGAGCGAATACAGTTTCCTATCTCCACTGGCTAAAATGCTCCGAATTTCTTTGGCCACTGGCTTTGACAAAATATTTTGCCAACAAGAAGCCATTCTAAAATCGAGTGATTCTATATCATGAACTGCCATTTGCTTTTTCCTCTATATGTTCGGCAAGCTCATAAGCCGCTCGCCTAAGCTCTATAGTCATTTCTTCTGGATTGTGATTTTTAAAATATTCAACAGGCATCGGTGTGCCAACCCTGACATCAATCACTTTATTACAATGATCTTTTAGAGTTCGTAATAAAAAAAGTAAGCTTAATTTTGGAAACAGTTTTCTTATGAAATAAAAAAATGAGCTGTTTTTTGCATTCACATAAACAGGAACCACCTGCAAGGCGGCCTCCTTAGCAAGGGCTGCTATGCCCGAACGCCAGGCATAATCTTTAACTTCGCCATAAGAGGAAAACCCTACTTTACCGGAAGGAAAAATAAGGATGTTTCCACCATTTTTCAAATGATTGATAACTTGAGAATGAACCTCTGTATTTTTCTTTCCAGAACTCACAGGATGCACACCAATGGAAATGGACTCCAAAGGCTTTAATTGCAGAAGTTGTCGATTCACAATCACTTTCAAATTGTTGGACATCTTTGCAAGCGCCGGATAAGTCACCAAAAAATCCAACGGACCCGTGTGATGCGTACAAAAGAACACTGTGGATTTCATGACCACAACACTACTGAGCCCATTAACATTAGCTTTTACACCAAACTCTTCAGCGATATTTTCAACAAACCGCAAACCGTCTTGCCTCGGATTCTGCTGCATGACCCTGAGCACCCGATCAAAAGCTGACCATTTTGCAACGAGCTGACTAGGCATAACGCTCTTCACTTTTCTGCCACCGAACATTTTGGCTATGCATTCCAAGAATGACCTTGACCGTACGATCTTCTGCGTTTCCTGCAGGCGGCCCTAGAAACTTAGCACCCATACGAAGATAGGTTAGCAGCAAATTTTTACCTTCACTTGAAGAGGCACGCTCATCGCCCCAGTGGCACAAATGAATGGGAAGCTTAGGCACCAACAAGTCCTCATGACTTCCCATCAGCGCCATTTGCTTATGCGCAAAATCCAACGGTAAAGCTAAAACACCAAACAGAAATGTATTTGAAGGCACCACACTTAAAATGCCATCGAAAATAATAGGCAGCACTGGAACCTGTCTTTTGCGTTCCGCCCATAACCTACACAATTGCGTACCAAAACGAATTTCATTTGCCGACCAATATCGGCTTAGGTCTGAATCGTCAGACAAATTCACAGCAGTTCTTAATGTTACTCCACCAACAATTTCTTCCTGACTGAAAACCGCAATGTCCGTCCCCATAACATTGCTCCTTTGGCGGAGGCCCGGAAAAGCTTGCTGCATTCTTAGCTGATAAGTTTCGCTCTCTGCAGATTGTGATGGGATAACTCTCCAACTAAGCATGTTCCCCATCCCTGTTCTTTTCATTGGAAGTACTGCGTCTTAGTGAGGAAAAAAGTGTATCTAACCAAGGAATCACAATTGAGTAATGACTATGGCCACCATGATAAAAGGCATGATGGGTTTTATGGTGTTCTGCCATTTTTCTTAGATACGGAATTCTATAGCTCCAAGTCAGATGACAAAGCCCATGACAAAGTTCGTACATAAACAAATACAAAACACCTGCAAGAGAAAATAAAATACCAATTTCATGATTTACCAGAACAAACAGCCCAAACGACAGCAAAGCATTAAGCATCAGCAAGGCAACCACATCTATGGGAAATAATAAAACACGATTCACATCTATGGGCGCTGCCGCACACATCAGATCTTCGCTAAAATAACCATGATGAAAGTGCGAATGCTGAATATAAAGCCGCGTTTTACTGAAAAATGTTCCGTGCAAAATAAAACGGTGAATGGCGTATTCCACAACGGCCCAACACACAAACAAAATGCTCAACATCAAAAATTCACGAATACGAAAGTTTTGAAGCAAAGAAATATTCCACACAAAAGCCGATGCAATTAAAACAAAGTTCACAACAACATGTGCAGCCCAATGGTAATAGCGAGGAAGTAATTTATTATTATGTTGGCGAAGCTCAGCGATTTGCTTTCTAAAATCTAAATACTCTGCTGTACCGAGCGGCATTGTGCGCCGCACTATAGCGCAGCCAGCAAACAGTAATCAAGTCTTTTTGGCAATTATAAATATATGAATTTACTTAATAATTTAGCCCAAGAGAAAGAAAGCCATGAGTGCCAGAAAGTATTTTGGAATTTATCGTAGTCTTTCTATCCGTGCTAGTAATCACATCGTAGTTGCGAGGTTTAATGACCTCATGACCCATCAAGCCCGCCCTAAATGTAACTCCACTTGGCTTTCCAACACGACTTGAAAGTATTTTGTAACCCAGAACCCACGACACAAAGGTCTTGGAATACTTCACACTTCCGGAACCCGACTCTTTTAGCCGCTCACCATTACCAAAAACAAATACTCCAGGATCTTGGTCATAGCGATTATAAGAATACTTCATTTCACCACTAACACTTCCGCCACCAATTGAGGCATACAAACCACTGGCCGCGTACTCGTTAATAAAATAACTCAATCGCAGGCTGGCAAAATCGGCGCTCACTTCTGTATCGGCTCTGTAAAAATTAGCCTGTGCCAGAACACCACCAGTGTCGTTCTTCCCATAAGTTGATGAAAAATAATTTATAGCTAAAGAAAAGTGCTTCGCAATAGCTCTCTCATATTCCATGGACAGTGAAGATTCACTAAAAGCCTCTTCATCGCGAAGAAGAGATTGAACCCCAAGGTGAAAATCGTTATTTCCGGGTTCTGGTTTTTTTATCTCCACTGTTTCATTTTTTATCTCAGCAACAGCCTCTTTCTCTTTTGCTTCAATAGATTTTTCAGTTTCTTTACTCTCTTCAGCCCCCAGTACAGAGATTGGCATCAAAAAGATCAGACTCATCGACAAGTAAGGTATTTTATTCATCATCTTCTAGATTTTAATGACACTCCACTCTGGCAGATAGCGCCGTCAAAATAATGTGTATTCCGACACGTAAATGACTCATTCTACGCCCTAAAACGACCGATACGTAGTCATGTTTAAACACATCCTCACCATCACCACTATTGTCAGCCTTCACTCCACACCATTGTTTGCGGCAGAGGCAAAAACGCGCACAACCATGCAAACTATTGTGGATGATTGTTTAAGCAAAAATTATGCTCGCATGGTTTGCGATTATCGCCGCAATGAAACACCAATTAAAATTACAAAATGGAGACAAGCTTCCGGAAAAACCTTGAACGCTGTTGTTAGCGGAGTTTCTACAATTCGCGAAGTTTCCGCAACCCTTTACACCTACTTGCTCAACGGAAAGAACGAAGAGTATTGGAAACGTGACGATCGCTGGAGACAGTACAAAGCGCTTCGCGACTTGATGATTCGAAAAGTGGAAAGAGAAAAACCCCTGGACTGCCAAAAGGCCTGCCTTGCCACCTGCATTTCCTCAAAAATTATTAAAATGATGGATTACAGTAAAAAAGGAAATGATGAATCGCTACTCACTTACTGGGATGGTCGTCGAGCCATAGAAAATGATTTAGGAGTTTGCCGTCAGTTCAGTGCCATAGCCGAAGATCTCATGGAATCCATGGGACTTAAGGCAAGCTATGTGGAAGGATACGTCTACAGTGGTGAAGTGTTAGGAACTAGCAAATACAAAAAAACTGGCGATCAACACGCCGTTGTTAAAGTTGAAATTGATAACAACAGCTATTTACTAGAACCGCAATCAGACCAGTGCACTTTCTTTGAAAGCAAGTGGGAAAATTTATTTGAACCTATTTATAGCGTCTACCTACAAGAAACTCAGAAATATCTCGAAAACCCCAACACAGGATACTCCGAACTGTCTGACACTCTGAGATCCTTGCAAATTCGCTACGATTACATGTTTCAAATTAAAAAATCACTCCCAAAAGAACAACAAAAGGCCATCGATGCACACTTAAGCAAGTTCTTTGATTTACGCCTTCAATTCATCGATGCCCCAAGTGAAAAAGACAGAGAAAACATTGCCAAATCAGTCTTAGAATTATTCGATTTAGCACGTTACATTGTAACACTACCTGACCTTCCGGAACTCGTCATTGTTCCACAAAACACTCTTAAATCTGTGCAAAAAACCTTCAATGAAATTGCCGAAATCAACGCCAAACTTGCCCAAGCAGATAGAAAATCAGAGGACTACAGCGCTTTACTCAACAGCAAAAAAGCCCCCATGCAAAGCATCACCAAAGATCAAATGGAATTGAAGGTCACACTACTTTACAGTTTATTGCGACCCCACCTGCACACTAAACACAAGAAAGAATAAGCAAGCTGTAGTAGACAGAGTAGATCATGAAAAACCTGCTGAAACCTCTTTTGAACTTTATTTCTACTTCTGGGAACTCACACACGTTAAAAGTCGGTGACCCTGCCCCGCTATTTCAAACAACAACACACAAAGGTGACTCGTTTGATTTAGCAGCCCAAAAAAATAGTCGTTGGACCGTTCTGTTTTTTTATCCCAAGGCAGACACTCCAGGATGCACCAAACAAGCTTGTGCGTTTCGTGACTCACTAGCTCTAATCCGAGAAAAAAATGCAGAGGTCTTTGGCATTAGTGGCGATACCGTGGAATCCATAGCAAAATTTCATCAGAAATATTCTTTAAATTTCACTCTTCTTGCCGATCCAAACGCTGACATCATTTCTTCTTATGGCGTGAAACTGCCGGGTATCAAATTTTCCAAACGATGGACCTTTCTAATTGATCCCTCTCTTAGCATCCGTCACATTGAGACTGATGTTGATCCCTCATTAGATGCTCAAAAAGTAGCAGCATTGCTTGATGAATTACAAAAAAAGTAAATTGTACTTACTGCAATAAAATTTGTGCACCAAAGGAATGAGCTAGCGGAATATAGTTATACAAATAACCAATCTGCATATTCGAAGCCACTCTCCATTGAAGCGCATACATGCCCATAAATGAGTTGTCGTAATACAAAGTCTCATAGCGTTTATATGATAACGTCCCAACCAGACTGCCTAAATGCAATCCCAGTGTACCAATATAAGAGTCTGAGGTTTCTGAGAACTGATACGCATAGCTGCGCAAATAAGAAAAATCGATGGTGAAAATACTCAACTGAAGTGAGCTCGTCATGGTTAAGTGATTTTCTTCACTTACAACTGGAGTTTCAGGCTCATGAATCAAGCTAAAACCCAAACTAAGGACCGGGCTATTGAGTGAAAAACCTCCACCATAGCCCATGGTTCCTCGACTCTGATTGTAGCGAAGTGCAGCGCCTAGAGTTGGTCCTAGAATTTTTGGAATCAGCTGATCAAGTACCGAAGTTGCCACCCCAAAGTTGATAGTTGGCAGAAGTGCTGCCTGAATGGCCTTAGCTCCGCCTGTGCCCTTGTAGGGAGTGCCCCCAAAGCCATAAGCCGGCGTGCTGCTGTAAAACGTATTGTCTGAGTTTGAAGAAACAGCGGTTCCAAAATTTTGCAATCCTTTAATAAGGGCAAAGTTTGTTCCCGATCCCGCAGCACTTGACGTCGTTGATTTATAACTTGAGACAACCTCTACACCCAAAGGGGTTGGTCGAACAGGAATTGAAGCCGGGTTCAAGTTAAAAGCTTCAGAGAATGTTGGGTACGCACCACCAGTCACCGTATTGTATTCAATGTCGGTACATCTAAGCTCGTCTTGCCCCCCTTGTTTTCTAGGGTTGAACAAATAACACGATCTAACGGCGTAACTTGGCGTCGCCCACAAAAACAAGCACCCTAAAGCTATAGCGAGAAGCTTCTGCACCAGGATAAATATTGTAGTTTTTTTATTGTGACTGTCTCGTCAACAATTCGTCTTTCCACTCATCTTCTTGAAAACCAACTAACGCACACGTATCCGATAACAAAAAAGGTCTTTTGATCAATTTTCCATCTTTTACCAATAGTGCCAGGGCTTCTGTCTGACTGAGTTTTGGCAACTTTTCACTTAATCCTAAAGCCCTATAGGATTCCCCAGATGTGTTGAATAAGTGTTTTAGCGTTTTGCCTTTTTTCAGCAACTGAGCAAGCATCAACTCAATTTGCTTTAGCGTTGGTGGTGTCGTGACGATGTCCTTTTTTTGATAGACCAACTTATGATCAGCCAAAAATTTTAAAGCCTTACGACAGGTGCTGCATTTGGAATATTCAAAAACCAAAATCTCTTTTGCCATACACCGCAAATAACGAATTCCCCATTGCTTCGCAACCCACCCCATTTACAACCAACAAATTCAAACGCTTGTAAGCACCATTCACTCAAGACAAAGCAAACAAGACCTTGCCCTTGAGCACATCTAACAGTAGAACTTCAGCGCATGTTCATTGCCATCATAGGATTACTTGCCGCCATTCTCATGCTCCAAGTTTTTTTGTTTTTTAAGAACAAAAAAAACGCAGAACCCATTTCAAAACTCATTGATGCTGCATTTGAAAAAAGCGAGCGTTTGAATCGAGAGCAGTTTAGTGAAAACAGAAAAGAGCTATCAGAAGCACAAAGAAATCTGCGCGAAGAAGTGTCTCAGTCCATGAAGACCTTAAGCAACACGACTCTTGAACAAATGAAAACTGTGGGCCAGCTGCAGTCTCAGCAACTTGAAATTTTTTCAAAGCGCCTGCAAGAACTCACGGCAAACAATGAGCAAAAATTAGAGTCATTACGTAAAATCATTGGCGATCAACTCAAGCTCATGCAAGATGACAACAGCAAAAAGCTCGAACAAATGCGCGCAACCGTCGAAGAAAAACTTCAAGGCACGCTCGACAAACGCCTGGGTGAATCGTTCAAACTCGTCAGCGACAGGCTTGAGCTTGTTCACAAGGGTCTAGGTGAAATGCAAAACTTGGCCATTGGTGTTGGAGACCTAAAAAAGGTGCTTACCAACGTTAAAAGTCGTGGGACCTGGGGCGAAGTGCAGCTGGGCCAGCTACTCGAGCAAGTGTTAACTCCCGATCAATACGCCAAAAACGTTTGCACCAAGCCCATGTCTAACGAAGTCGTTGAATTCGCCATCAAACTTCCTGGGCGTACAGACCAAAAGGAAGATACTGTTTGGCTACCTGTCGACGCTAAATTCCCCTTTGAGGACTACCAGCGCCTGCTGGATGCTCAGGAAAAAGGTGAAGTCGTCACAGCAGAGCTTGCTGCCAAACAGCTTGAAGATCGCATTAAAGCTTCAGCAAAAGATATTTTTGAAAAATACATCTCACCTCCGCACACCACGGATTTTGGTATTTTATTTGTTCCAACAGAAAGCTTGTATGCTGAAATTTTGCGCCGACCCGGTCTTTTTGAATTCATACAGCAAAAGTACCGAGTGAACATTGCAGGCCCCACAACCCTTGCCGCCCTTATGAATTCGCTTCAAATGGGCTTTAGAACATTAGCCATTGAAAAACGCTCAAGTGAAGTTTGGAAACTTCTGGGTGCCATTAAAACTGAATTCAGTAAGTTTGGTGAAATCCTAGACAAAGTCCAAAAGAAGCTTCTTGAAGCCACCAACACCATAGACAGCGCGGCGAGTAAAAGTCGTAATATTGAACAGAAATTAAAGCGCGTGGAAGAGCTACCAACAGATACCGCCCAAAAGCTTCTGGGACCTGCAGAAGATCAGCTTTTCTAAGCCCCCTAGATACCTCAAAAATAGCCTTTCTTATTTGACAGTTACGCGAAGCTAGGCTTTTAACATGCACGGCTTTTTTAGGGCCAAAAGTGGAGGCATGTTTCGTGATGTTGATCAGGACAATTCGTAATAAATTTTGGCTTTTATTCTTAGCTCTGGGCCTTAGCGCTCAGCATTCTTTTGCAGCACCAAAACCTGTAAAAATTAGGCTTTTTGAAGCCACTCCCGTTAAACCAAATTCAGCCCCTACAACTCAACACTATTGGGCACCCGCACTTAAAGACGCCATTGGCACTTCTTACGAAGAAGTCGGAGCAAAATCTCCCGTATGGTTCACACTCTCTCAAGGCATTTTAAGTGAAGTCTTCTACCCGCACGTCACCCACCCACAAGTTGGCGACCTTCAACTACTGTTTAGCGATGGCAATGGTTTTTTTGCTGAACAAAAACGAGACACTCAATATTCCGCTCAATACGCCGGCGACGGCATGGTGGCCCAAATTCACGGACAAGAAAAACGTGGTGCCTATAAACTTTTCCAAGAAATCGTAACCGATCCCGCCAGACCCGTTGTCAGAATCCACACCACTCTTGGATTCCAAAAACCAGGCATTAAAACCTACCTTCTTTTCAAACCGGCTGTGAACAACTCCGGATATCAAAACATCGGTGTTGCAGATGCCAAAGCACTTGTAGCAACGCACGCTAACTTTGCTGGGCAAAAGCCAGTCTTTGTTGCCGTGCTAAGCTCGGCTGCTTATACACAGCAATCCGCAGGACTCGTCGGAGTAGATGACGGTTGGCAAGACGTCTCCAAACATGGACGCCTTACAAACGCACGCAAGCAAGTAGGCCCAGCAAACATTGCACTCACTGCTGAACTTGCTCTTCCACAACAACCCAGTGTCAACTTCGACATCGCTATTGGATTTGGTCCCACACATGAGGCTGCGGTCATGGCAGCTCAACAAAGCCTTCAGGTTCCCTTTGTACAAGTACGTGCCGCCTACGCCGCTTCTTGGAGCCGCTACTTGATGAGATTAAGAACCACTCGCTTTGGCCAAGTTCAATTCATGCAAAAAAACAACTTTGCTCGTCGTGCCGCTCAAATTCTTCGCATGCACGAAGACAAAGTTTACCGCGGAGCCTTTGTTGCCGGCCTTTCCAAGCCAGGCATTGCTTACGCGGACCGTGCCTCTGAAAATATTGGCGGATACCACTTGGTATGGCCACGAGACCTCTACCAAGTCGCCATGGGACTTCTCTCTGTTGGCGACACAGTTTCCTCAGTAGCCTCACTTCGCTATTTAGTAGCTCGACAAAAGCCTGATGGTAGCTGGCACCAAAATTTCTGGCTTGATGGACGCCCCTACTGGTCCGCCATCCAAATGGACCAAGTGGCATTCCCCATTTTGTTAGCTCACCAACTAAAACGTTTAGGAGCAACCACGCTCAACGCTGGAGACATGAACATGGTTCGTCGCGCGGCTGAGTATCTCTACGCGCACGGTCCACGCACCCAGCAAGATCGCTGGGAAGAAGTTGGCGGATTTGTTCCCTCAAGCATTGCTGCGCAAATGGCGGCAATGAGAGCAGCAACTTTGCTTACTAGTGATAAAAAATATGAAGCCAAAGCTGTTGAATGGAGCACAAAGCTCGACACCTGGACCTTGGTTCCGCAAGGTCCTTTTGGCAGCAAGTACTACACACGCTTCTCCTCTCAAGGAAACGCGGCCATCAACGAGCAGTACAATGTTGCCAACGGTGGAGGCCCTGCCATGACCCACGAAACTCTTGATGGTGGATTCCTGGAGTTGGTGCGTCTTGGCGTTCGTGCTCCTCAAGATCCATCCATTCTGTCCACACTAGATAAATATGACAGACCTCAATTTGGATTGGCACTAAGAAATCCATCTGGAACAACCTACTTGCGCTACAACAAAGACGCTTATGGCCCAAGACAACACGGTGGCTACTGGCCATTGTTAGCAGGGGAACGCGGTCATTACGCCATTGCCAGCGGTGACATGCCCACAGCAAAAAGACAGCTAAACACCATGTTCCAAAGCGCTATGTATAGCGGCCACATACCCGAGCAAGTCATTTCCATTAAAGAGAATGCAACGGAAGTTCAGGTTTATCACGGCTTAGGAGTACCAGCTCCTCTGGCCTGGTCACATGCTGAGTTTCTAAAACTCTACAGAAGCATTGAAGAAGGAAAGGTTTTTGACCAACCTTTTTAGCCGATAAATGAAAATACTAATCACAGGTGGAGCAGGGTTTGTTGGATCATCGCTAGCCAGGCTTTACCGTGATGTGAACCCTAGTGCTGAAATTCATTGTTTTGATAATTTAAAACGCCGTGGTTCTGAGCTGAACCTCGCAGATTTTAAAAAGCGCAACATCATATTTATCCATGGGGATATTAGAAACCCCTCAGATTTTGAAACGCTAAACTCCAACTATGACATCATGATTGAAGCCTCTGCTGAACCAAGTGTTCATGCCGGTGTCGACAAGGGTCTACCCTATCTCATTGAAACCAATTTGCTGGGAACATTTCATGCCCTCGAATTTGCGGCAAAACACTGCAAAGAAACCATTTTTCTTTCCACTTCGCGCGTGTACTCGCTTGAACCACTCCGCCAATTGAACCTTGCCAAGCAAGCTCAGCGCTTAGAGCTTAGCGCCGAACAGCACTCACCTGGCGTGAGTGCCAAAGGCATTTCAGAGCAGTTTTCTACTCTCAGTGCGCGTTCATTCTACGGCACAACAAAATTAGCTTCAGAATTTTTAATTCAAGAGTATGTCGAAACTCAAAACATGAAAGCTGCCGTTCTTCGTTGCGGAGTCATTGCAGGCCCTGGACAATTCGGGAAAGTCGACCAAGGTGTCTTTACCCTTTGGGTTGCCGCACATTATTTTGGAATGCCACTTTCTTACACGGGTTTTGGGGGAGAAGGACTACAAGTCAGAGACCTCCTCCATCCACACGATTTATTTACAGCCATTGAAGGCTTACGACCCCAATTAGCGTCCATTTCTGGAAAACCCATCAACGTCGGCGGTGGACACGAGGGCTCCATTTCTCTCTTGGAACTCACCAAACTTTGCCAATCCGTAAGTGGAAAAACCATTCCCATTTCCTCAAAACCGCAAACTCACCCCATGGATGTCCCTTACTTTGTTTGCGACACCTCTTTATTACAAAAATACCTGCCCCAATGGCGCCCAAAGAAAAATTTAAACGCCATCGTTCTTGAGATTCATTCCTGGATCAAAGAGAATGAAGCTCAACTAAAACACATCTTTGTGGGGGCTTAACATGAAAGTTCTAGTGACTGGCGGAGCAGGCTTTATTGGCAGCCATCTTGTTGATTCATTACTGTCTCGAGGTCACGACGTGACAGTTGTTGACGATTTTTCAACTGGCCGCATGGAAAACTTAGCTTCCGCACAAAAAACAGGGCGCCTCAACATTGTTCGCGGGAACATTTCACATCCAGATTTGTGGAAAAAACTTCCCTCCCACAGCGCTCTCTTTCACCTAGCAGCCCAAACCTCAGTAACGGCCTCGGTGAATGATCCATGGGAAGATTTCCGCTCCAACATCCTGAGCATTCCTCATATTTTCGATTGGCTTGAAAGAGAAAAAGTATCACACGTCATATACACCAATTCAGCGGGCACCATTTACGGTGAGGCAGAAACCATCCCCACTCCAGAATCAGCACCTCAACAGCCGCAATCACCCTACGGATGCACAAAAGGCTTTTTTGAAAATTATTTATTGGCTTATGTCTCTTCAAAATCTGCTGCAGGAAAGGCTCTGTATTCCTGGGCCTCCTTCCGCTTGGGAAATATTTATGGCCCTCGACAAATCACCAAAGGAGAAGCCGGCGTTGTGCCCATTTTTGTTGAGCACTTTTTTAACGGCAAAGCTCCCACCATTTTTGGCGATGGGACCAAAACTCGCGATTACATTCACGTCCATGACGTTGTCACAGCCCTCATGGCTGGATTTGAGAAACTACAAAGTGAAAAGCTAAATACTTTTTTTAATGTCGGCTGTTCACAAGAAATTGCCGATCTTGGCGTTTTTGAATCTATCAAAAATGAGCTCCGCGCACTTTCTCAGGAGCTAGAGGCCCACCACCCACTCCGAGTTGAAATTGAAAAGGTGAATCAGGCCAATTTTGCCAGCATACGTCCTGGTGAGCTAAAACGATCATGCCTAGACACCAGCAAAATCAAATCAACATTTAACTGGGCTCCGCAGTTCACTTTTGCTGAAGGCATTCACCAGACAGTGTCGGCTTACTTCAATGAAAAGCTATCAAAAAAGGCTTCTTCATGAGCCAGCAAGAACTAGCGCTCATCATTCCTGTCTTTAATGAAGAGGCTATTGTCCCCATTCTCGTAAAACGCCTAGGGCAAGTATTCACCAAATCTGAGCTAGTTCCTTTTGGCATCACTCAAACACGATTTATTTTTGTTGATGATGGCAGCGCAGATAAAACGGTGTCACTGCTCAAAGAACACGCCAAACAATTACCTGGGCATTTAGAGGTTCACAGTTTCTCAAGAAACTTTGGCCACCAAGCCGCCGTTTCCTGCGGGCTTATGAAAGCCCAAGGGTCCGCAGCCGTCGCCATTCTTGATGCCGATCTTCAAGATCCACCCGAAGTCGTTCTTCAAATGCTCGCTCAGTGGAAAAATGGCTTTGATGTCGTTTATGGACAGCGCAAAAACCGCAAAGAATCATTCTTAAAAGTTTTTTTATATTGGGGATTTTACAGAATCTACAGAATGCTAACCCCCATTGAAGTGCCACTGGATAGCGGAGATTTCTGCTTAATGAGTGGTCGCGTTGTTACAGAATTAAATAAACTTGAAGAAACCATTCGCTTTCCACGAGGCCTACGTTCCTGGATTGGGTTTAAACAAACTGGCGTCCCCTACGACAGGCCTGAGCGCGCAGCCGGTGAGTCGAAATATGATTTCAAAAAACTATACCAACTTGCCACCGACGGCATTGCCTCACTAAGTATTCGACCGCTGCAACTTGCCCAAACACTTTCCCTTGGCTACCTGTTTTCATCGACACTGGCCTTTGTTTATCTTTTGAGCAAATCAGCCGACGCCTCAAGAGAAGACTTCAGATTTTATTTTCTTTTGCTTTTAATTTTAATGAGCAACGGCCTCATTTTGTTTTGCATTTACATTCTGGGCGCTTACATTAGCCGCTCGTATCTAGAAATTAAAAAACGCCCCAACCACATTGTGGCCGACAGCGTCTTCATTGAGCAAAAATAAATAAACCTCATGAGCCACGTGATTTACCTAACCCCCAAGGACACACACTCTTTTCATAACGAATCCTACTACGCCTCTGCTGACCATACCCACTTCTGGTGTGCCGCACGCTTCGACTTTCTGAAAGATGATCTGAACGCATTTCTGAAGCCAGGAATGAAATTTCTTGAAATAGGCTGTGGAAATGGCGTTGTCCGCACGCAAGTGGAGACAGCCTTTGCTGAAGTCTCCGTTGATGGGGCCGACGTCTGCGTGCCAGCATTAGAAATGAACCCCCTAAACTTGCGCGGAAAAACTTATTTCTACGATATCTTTGAAAAAAAATCTGAACTTAAAGAACACTTCGATGCTTTGCTTCTCTTTGATGTGCTTGAGCATCTACCCAACCCTGATGCCTTTTTACAAGCAGCACTTCACCATTTAAAACCCGGTGGAAAAATATATCTCAACGTTCCTGCTCTTCAGTCTCTTTGGAGCCAATACGACGCCGTCCAAGGACACCAAAAACGTTACCACTCCAAGGAATTATTTTCTGAGCTGAATCATGCCAATTTAGAGCAAATACAAATTCGTTACTGGGGATTTTTCATGATTCCCATATTGTTTTTGCGCAAGCTTTTAGAAAATAAAAATGCCGATCCTCAGACCATCTTACGACAAGGATTTGCCAAACCAAACGCCATTTTAAATGCCCTGCTATACCTGACCCTTAGAATAGAGAAACTTCTGCTGCCCTCACCGCCTGCAGGAACCTCGCTTTTTGCTATTGCACAAAAAAAGGTTTAATCTTTTTTTGATTGATGAAAGAAAAAATAATTAAGCATTTAGACAGCATAGCCATTGCCCTTTTTTGCGCCGTTTTTTTTACCCACTGGGGCATTCTGTCACACTTTGCTTATGATCTACCATTTGCCGACGAATGGACGTACTTCATCTCTGGCCGCCCAAATACTATTTTTAGTTTTGATTGGATTTTAGAGTTTCACAACGAGCATCGCACTTTTTTCACAAGACTGCTCTACACCATCAACTACCACCTTTTTGGAATGGATTTTTCTTATCAAGTCATTTTTAATTTTTCTTTAGTCGGCCTTATTTTACTAGGCGTTTACAAACTTTTTCGCGGTGTCGCCTTATCGCCATTTTTGATTTTAATTTTTCTTGTGTTTTCCTTAGGTGACGCCGCTTTCAACAATTACCACTGGGGCATCCAATCCAACCTCCATGGCTTCATTCTGTTTTTTGTGTGGGCACTTGTTGTTTTCCGCCAAGAGCTCACGGGCCCTCGTGCCCTGCTAGGCTTTGCTTTACTTCTTATGTCTATGCTCTCTTTGAGCAGTGGCGTTGTCTGTGCACTAACATGTGCCAGCATGCTTTTATTACGTGAAATTCTCGTTTCATGGGACCATAGAAATTTTAAGCGCAAAGCATTTTTCTACTCGTTAATTATTTTTATAAGTATTCTGCTCAGTATTTTACTTTGGCTTCAAAATTACCCCGGCATTCAATCTGTAAATCCTTCCTACACTCTGCCATGGCATTCTAGGTTTTGGTCTTATTTGTCGGCACTTTTATCTTGGCTGTTTGGAGTGAAGGCTCGCTCAGATTTCTGGAGCACCATTGCGCTATTCTCTTTCATTGTTGCTTGTGTGCAACTGCTTAAACGCTACAAGTCTTTTGCAGAGGATAAGAATTTCTGGGCCGTAACAACTTGGACCCTTGGCATACTTGCCAGCCTTTGCGCCATCACACTGGGCCGTGGTGGATTTGGAACACCCCAGGCTAAAAGTTCTCGCTACTACGAAATTGTCATCATGCTTTTGCCCGTTGTTGTTTATGGTTTCACCCAGTTCAAAACTAAAAAAGCCAGCACCTACGCCATCACAGGGCTGTGGCTGCTATGCTTTCTGGGTCATTTGGGCAATTGGAACTTGGTTGGAATTTACCGCAGCATTCGCGACGACTTGGCTAGCGGTGAACGTTGCTTGAAAACCAATCCACAAGAAATTTGCCCGACCATTGCCTCTCTTCCACTAGAAGAATGGCTCAACAAAGCCTATGAGCTAAACGTAAATTTCGCGAAACGAATTAAAGAGAATAAAGAATAACGTGCTCAGAGCTAGCCTCTTCAACCAAGAGGCTTTGAGCAATGTGTAAAAGATCTGGGTGCAAATGCGTTGCCTTAATCCACTGGCGTGAATGAGGATTCTGAGCATCCCTTAGCGTGTAATCCATAAACAGCAAATGCGTGTAACCCAAGGCACGATACGCATCTAAATTCTCTGCAATGCTTTGGCCTGGATTGCGCACAAACAACAGCGTTCTTCGCTTCAAGTAAAAGCTAGGTGCAGCGCCAAAACTTGGCGAGACCTGCAAAACCTTGGCATCCACCGGTAGCACGTTTTGTAATTCTGCTATTTCTTTTAAATGCGGAACCCTATCTGAGCGCAAATCTCTGAGCGCATAAAAGACCATATAGGTATGAACCACAACCAAAAGCGCTAGCCCCAGCTTATTGATGATATGCTTTCTTTTCAGAAGAAAGCTTGACCCTTCAGTTAAAAACAAAACCACAAAAAATAAAACTGGCAGCGTGTACTGCGGCTCACGCCACATGTAGCGGCAATTCATGATGTAAACAAACAGACATGAAATGACTGCACCAATGTAAAATAAAGCCTTCGAGCTTCCATTTGAGAGTATGGATTGTAAGGATGGAATGGCTAAAAACGAAAAAACACCCACTCCAAAAAAACAAAGATAAGCTGCAACTTTAAAATAAAATTGGGAATCCATAAGATCATGGGGGAATCCCTTATGATCGGCATCTGTCATGGCCTGTAAAAGATTCCATGAACCAAGAGGATCCTTCAACGCCCCTGCGCTCCACAGCAACAAAGGAAGAACGGAAATCACATTCCAAAGCACAAATTGCTTCAGATATTCTTTATCTTGCCTATAAAACAACAACACCACAGGAAGCGCAAAAGGCAGTGCACTGGGCTTAGCGAGCAGGGCAAAAGCAAAGGCCATTGCTGAATATAAAATTTGTTTTTTATGAGCAAAGGCAATGGACATTAACAACCCTGCCAATGAAATCACATCAGGCATGGGTGCTTGACCATAATAAAGAAAAATAGGCGTTGAACTAAGGAGCCAAAAAGCAAAGCGCTGCTGGTAGTTTTGGTTTGGAAAAAACTGCAACGTCAGTTGCCATAGAAAATATAGGCATAGAATTGAAAAGAAAATAGAAACTAGGCGACCAACCCAGGGCTGCTCCCCAAAAACCTTATGCAAAGGCCAGCTTAAAAGAGCATGAAACGGAAACTCGTAGCGAATCACCGTGGGCTCGGCCGACGGGTACTTATGGTTGGCAAAATTCACCTTGGGTGTCCAAATTGCAGACCAGCCCTCCTGCAAAACACTTCGTGACATTCCAGAGGTTTGAACCTGCCGCTCATAGGAAGCGTCCGTCAAAGGGCGATTCACGTTCCACAGGCTTATGAGTAAAAATAGTAGCGCTGTTAGACCAAAATACTTGCGATTCACTAGGCAGCCGAGTCTCCCCTAGCCCAACAACCTGGTCAACACGTCATTGAAAAATGCGCCCTTTAACACTAGAACTAAACTCCTTATGCCAGTTGTCATTGTGAGTGGTTCTGCGGGGCTTATAGGATCTGAAGCAAGCAAGTTTTTTCATGAAAAAGGCTTTGATGTTGTTGGCATTGACAATGACATGCGCGCTTATTTTTTTGGCAAAGAAGCCTCCACGCATTGGAACAATGAAAAGCTTCGCAAAAGCCTGAATCGCTACACACCTATTTCTGCTGACATCCGCGATGAAAAAGCCATTTTTTCTGTTTTTCAAAAATATGGGAAAGACATTCAAGCCGTCATTCACACAGCAGCTCAACCAAGCCACGATTGGGCAGCCCGTGAACCTTTCACAGATTTCACAGTGAATGCCAATGGCACCTTGGTTTTCTTAGAAGCCACAAGGCAGTTTGCTCCCGATGCTTGTTTTATTTTCACGTCCACAAACAAAGTCTATGGGGACACACCTAACAATCTTCCACTTGTCGAACAAGATAAGCGCTGGGAACTTTCCAAATCACACCCCTACTTTGAGCATGGCATTGATGAGCAAATGAGCATTGACCACTCCAAGCACAGTATTTTTGGGGCAAGCAAAGTTGCTGCCGATGTCATGGTTCAAGAATACGGTCAGTACTTTGGGATTAAAACAGGCGTGTTTCGCGGAGGTTGCTTAACGGGGCCTGCACACTCTGGAGCGGAGCTACACGGCTTTCTAGCCTATCTCGTCAAATGTGCATTACAGAAAAAGCCGTATACAATTTTTGGATACAAAGGCAAACAAGTTCGCGACAACATTCACAGCTACGATTTAGTCAACGCCTTTTGGCACTTTTACCAAAAACCAAAAGTGGGCGCCGTCTACAACATGGGCGGGTCTCGCCACAGCCAATGCTCTATGCTCGAGGCTATTGATTACATCAAAGAACTGAGTGGAGCAGAGTTAAGTTATTCTCTTTCTGATCAAAACCGCTCAGGCGATCACATTTGGTGGATTAGCGACGTAAGGCGATTCCAAAAAGATTTTCCCGAATGGAAATACAAATACGGCATCAAAGACATCATTAAAGAAATTATTGATGCCGTGAGAGGGTAAGTTTTGAAACTCTCCGTTGTTATTCCTGCACATAACGAAGAAGGATGCATTGAAGACACCCTTCAAGCTTTGCATTCAGCACTTCTCAAAGAGCAAATTGATCACGAACTTTTAGTCATCAATGACAACAGCAGTGACGCTACCGAATCTATTTTAAAAAAATTGCAACTTAGTATTCCCAACCTCCGCTATGTGAACAACGCTCCACCAAATGGATTTGGTTTTGCCGTGCGCCGAGGACTTGCAGAGTTTCAAGGCGACGCTGTTGCTGTTTATATGGCAGACAACTCAGACTCACCTTCCGATTTGCTCAGGTTTTTTAAAACCATGCAGGAAAAAAAAGTGGATTGCGTTTTTGGTACGCGCTTTCACCGCGACTCCAAAGTGGTCGATTATCCTTGGCTTAAGCTCACCTTAAATCGCATGGCGAATTTGTTTATTAAAATTCTTTTTCAAATGCGCTACAACGACACCACCAACGCCTTCAAGCTTTACTCTAAAAACTGCATCAACGGCTTGAAACCTTTTTTGAGTCACCACTTCAACTTAACTGTTGAGCTTCCACTAAAAGCCATTGTACGCGGCTACTCATACACGGTGATTCCCAACTCTTGGTACAACCGTAAGGCAGGGGAATCCAAATTAAAAATTAAAGAAATGGGCTCGCGCTATCTGTTTATTGTTCTCTACTGCCTCATTGAAAAGTGGCTCTCCCGCGGCGACTACAAAAAAGACTAAAATCGGTACAATTGGTACGGCCTACCTTTTGGTGTCGCAACTGCGTTATTTTGTTAGCCAGCACGCTTGTATGATCGCGCAAGCATAAAAATGGCTTGGGGAAGTAGCGCAAAAGTAAATCCACTAAATGGAAGCATCCACGCAAACAGTAAGCACACAATTAGAAACTCCCAAGCAAACCAGATTGGCAATCGCCCATGGCGGAGTTCACACAAGTGCATTAATTGCCCCATGCAAACCATCAACACTCCTCCTATAAAAAACCAAACAGCGGCCTCAGAACCTACATCCTCAAACACAACTTCTGAGCCGCCAACCAACATGTATGGTGAAACATTAAATAACATTTTGCCAATAAACACTGACCACTTTTCCCAATATATAAGTGGCGCAACAATCCCGGCATGCAAGACCCCTGTTGCAACAAGGAGCTTCCCATGAATTGGCTTCATATAATCACCCACGACAAACCAAACGACACACTCGCTTCGCTGAACTTGCGCTAATTTGATCTTCAAAATGAAGAATGGGTTGTGAGTCAAAGTGATTTAGCACAAAGTCCGCATCAAACGATGAATACAAGCGACCATCGGCGTGACGCGAATCCTGCCCCTCCGTCACTCGCCATGACAAGTACAAAACCCCACCACTCATTGTGATTCTCTTTAGATGTTGAATGGATTGTGTGATTTGCTCTCTTGTCAGATGCATAATGACCGTTTCGCACAAAACATTTTGGAACTGCTCTGTGATTTCGCTAAGCAAAGGCAACGTTGCCATTTTGAACGATAACTGTGGATAAAGACGTGAAGCCAAAGAGACTAGCTCTGCAGAACTATCAAATCCTTGAACATGAAAGCCCTGCTTAGCCAGCCAAGCGGCATCGCGACCATTTCCGCAGCCAATGTCAGCAGTTTTTCCTCCAGGAATGAAGAACTTTTTTAGTAATTCGTACATATCCGTAGGTTCTGGCTGTGAAAGCCAGTCTTGGCTATACGCTTGAGCATTTTGTGAATATGCCTTGGTAGTTTGCTCGTCCATATTTCAAAAAACTAACACAAGCGCCCCATAAAGAGGAGCTAGTTTTTAACGCACGTGCGACACCAAAAGGTAGGCCGTACCGATGTACGTTAGAGCCACTGGGTGCCGGAAATGCGGTAACGCTTGGGCATAGTATCGACGAACATGTCGTCTGGCTTAGTAAGAACATTGAAACGGAAAATGTGCCACACGGCCGCTACGCCGTCTTTCCAATTGATTTTTTTACCTTCCAAATAATTGCGAGGATAATAACTAATGGGCAATTCAGAAATACGAACCTTTAAGCGCGCTATTTTTGCAGTGACCTCTGGCTCAAAACCAAAACGATTGGATTCCAGTTTAATATTTTTGATAATTTCAGAGCGGAAAATTTTATAACAAGTTTCCATATCACTTAAGTACAAACCGCTCAGGGCATTGCTAACTAAAGTTAAAAATCTGTTAATCAAATAATGAAACGTTCTGTGAACTTGCGTTCCATTTTTTCTAAAACGACTTCCGTAAACAACATCAGCCCTGTCATTTAAAATAGGCTTAATCAATTCCGGCAAATCCTTCATGTCATACTCAAAGTCAGCATCTTGAACTGCCAAAAGCTCGCCTGTGGCTTCTTGAATTCCACGTCGCAAAGCCGCTCCTTTGCCCTGATTCACATCTTGAAAAAGGAGCTGATACTCGGATTTAAAGGGATAGCGTTTTAAAATGTCACGAGACCCGTCTTTTGAACAATCATCAATGAAAACTAGTTCTTTTTTAAGCCCAACATCTGCCTCATCAATTTGACTTAGAAATTGTTCCAGATGGTTAGCTTCATTATAAACAGGAATGATTAGACTAATTTTCATTTCGACATCTCTTTTATCGCACCTTTTGCAAAGCTACAAAGTGAAAGTTCTTCATTTGCCGTACCAAGATGGGGGTTTTTTCGCTCTCTGGGTCAATCTGCAGGCCCAAGGAAGCTAGTTTTTCATAACAAAAGGTGTTTTCCATAAAGGGGATTCTCGCCAACCACAACGGCTGATCCCAGTTGACCTTCGATAGCATTTGTTCAAAGTGAGGCTGTAAATCGCTTGAAAAAAACCGCTTATCGCCAACAGTCATCCAGTAAAGTTTCGAGCGATTTGCCACATGCTTTTGAATGATGCTTCCGTTAGCTTGGCACTGGAAAATAGTAGCCATACCCATAGACTTAGTTAACGCCTCAACCGTCTTGTCTTCTTCGAAAGGATCATATTTTAAAACAGACAACACCTCTGCTGGATTGCGAATCAACTCTGACCATTGCTTTCCAAGCGATGGTCGCCCACCAAAATCAATTTGCTTTGTGAAATCAAAAGAGACCCCTAAAAGTAAAATCACAAATCCCACGGCCACATAGCGCCCCATACGTCTTTGATGCATTTTATACGCCTCATAAATCATCACAAGCGGCAGGAGAGCCAAGTACTCAAACACAAGAGCATAGCGAAGCACTCCTGCCTGCAGAGCCCAAAGCAAAAACGAAGCCAGCAAAAAAACTGCCGCGGAATAATGCGGTCTTTTCCAAAAACGAGGCAATGCACACCAAGCAATTGCGCTTATAAAAAAAACAAATGTGCGCCCAGCATTGCGCCCCATCTCTGTCATGCGATGTCCACGCGGAATGCCCTCAAATAACCATTGAGGAATGTGAAACAAGCCCTGGGGACCAAAGTTAGAATCTTTTGTGAGTGCAATGTCGCCTCTCTCTAAAATTCCAAACAAACGAAGCATTGGCCATAAGGGATCACCTGTCTCTTGATATGCTTTCCAAAGAGAGGGCCAGCTAATGATGAGGAAAAAAGAAAATGAAATTGCAAAAATTTGAATGCCATCTTTTGCAATGGCCATAGGCTTTTTCATGCCCAACGACCATCGCGAGTAAATAAAAAATAATGTTAAGGGCAAAAACCAAAACAAACTGGTGAGCTTTAAAGCCACTGCCGTACCCAAAAGCAGCGAAAACTGCCAGAGTTTTTTTGGGTACTTTAAAACAAAGTAGAGCGAAAAAAGCGCCCAAAAATTAACCAGCGGATCTGCAAAATAAGTGTACGTCAGTGAATGCACATGCTCAGAGCTCAACCCCACAATGGCCACAATAGCGGCTATCTTGCGATTAAGACCAAAGTGCTGAGCTATGAAGTAAGTGAGTATTGCTGAAAAAAACCACAGCAAAATATTGCACAAATAACCCCCTGAGTAACCAAGGAGAAATCTAAACAAACCCAAAATCCAGTCCGATAAAGGATTTAAATATGTTCCCGCGCCTAGAGGAAAAAAACCCTCCATGTTTTTTACAAAATAAGAAAACTGCAACCCCATGTGGTACATGGATTCATCAGTTAACGGGTCAAAAAAAACAAACTTTGGTAAGAATAAAACCACCCAAAAAAGAAAGATTCCGCCAATCCACAACTGCTCTTTCTCCCAAGTTTTCACTCTAAACAAATTAGCCTAGATGCCGAGAATCGTCTATAAATGTAGTCACGGATGAAGCCCAAACTTGCCATTATTATTCCCGCCTACAACGAAGAACTTGCGCTTCCCAAAACCCTTGAGGAATTCAAAATACATCTTCCCGCCATTCTCCAACACCTAAGCGAGCTATGCATTCTTGTTGTCAATGACGGTTCACTAGACAGCACAGCCTCTGTGGCCTCACGTTTTTCCTCTCAAATTCCACTTCGAATTCTCGATTTACCCATCAACTTAGGGATTGGTGGAGCCGTGCAGACGGGCTTTCAATACGCCAATGAAAATGGCTTTGATTACGCACTTCAATTTGACGCCGATGGACAACACCCCATAAACCACATTCCAGATTTGCTAGCGCAAGCCTCAAAACATCAAACGGATATCGTTGTAGGGTCCCGCTTTTTACACACCAAAGAGGAAAGAGCCTTTACCAGCACCCCCATGAGGCTTGTTGGAATATCTTGGCTTCGCTTTCTCATTCGTGCATGCACTAGAACACGCGCCACAGATCCCACCTCAGGGTTTAGGCTAATGTCCAAACGATTAATTTCTATTTTTTCAGAACACTACCCGAGCGACTACCCTGAACCGGAAACCCTAGCCTTTGCCATTACAGCTGGATTTTCATTTGCCGAAATTCCCGTTCTCATGCGGGCACGTCAAGCCGGGCAATCCTCCATTTCACCGCTTAAAACCATTTATTACCTCTTTAAAGTGAGCATGGCCGTAATCTTTGGCTCCCTTGAGGGAAGAATGTTCATCAAAGCTTCGCGCTGACGGTAGAAAAACCAGTCATTTCATGCGATGACTATGAGTAGGAATGCTTTCAGAAAACCTACAACTTCTCTTTGGAACTTGCTCGCTACTGCTCATCGCATTTATTGTTTATTTGATTCAAAAAAAGCACATTGAACTGCGCCATTCCGGCATTTGGTTGATTGTAGGATTTGTCGGACTTCTTTTTTCTTGGCAGCCGCAGCTTCTCATTGATTTTGGCCAAGCCCTTGGCTTTGCCGTTCCCTCCAACGCCATCATGTCACTCTCCATTTGTGGACTTGGATTTTTACTTTTCTTGCAAAACATTAGCCTAAGCCAAACCAAGCGAGACCTTCGCAGACTTGCTCAAAAAATTGCCAAGGATGAAATGAAATGAATCAAGATTCTAAAATTTTTGTTGCTGGTCACCGCGGACTTGTAGGCTCTGCCATTGTCAGAAAACTGCAATCGAGCGGATACACGAATCTCATTTTAAGAACACACGCCGAGCTTGACCTTTGTCGCCAAGCAGACACCGATGCCTTTTTTGCTAAAGAAAAACCCGACTACGTATTCTTAGCTGCTGCAAAAGTCGGAGGCATTCGCGCCAATGACGTCTTGCGTGGCGATTTTGCCCTGCAAAACCTTGAAATTGAAACCAATGTGATTGGTGCAGCTTTCCGACACAAAGTAAAAAAATTAGTTTTCCTTGGCAGCTCCTGCATCTATCCCAAGCTAGCGCCTCAACCCATACCAGAGTCCGCTCTACTCACGGGCCCCCTTGAAGCAACCAATGATGCTTACGCGGTTGCAAAAATTGCAGGCCTTATGCTGTGTCGATCTCTAAAAATTCAGTATGGCGTACGCTTTGTTTCTCTAATGCCAACGAATTTATATGGTCCAAAAGACAATTATGATCCTGAAAATTCCCACGTTTTGCCTGCGCTCATTCGACGCTTTCATGAGGCAAAAATGAAGCAACTTCCTCAGGTCTCTGCATGGGGAAGCGGAACACCATTGCGTGAGTTTTTATACTCCGATGACTTGGCAGATGCCTCACTGTTTTGCATGCTCAATTACGAAGAAACAGAGCACATCAACATTGGCTCAGGACAAGAAGTCAGCATCAAAGAACTCACCAATTTGGTCAAAGAAGTTGTTGGTTACACGGGGCAAGTTGTCTGGGATTCCTCAAAACCTGACGGGACCCCAAGAAAGCTCATTGACTCCAAAAAACTATTTGCCCTTGGCTGGAAACCAAAAATCCAGCTCAAGCAAGGCATTGAGCTAGCCTATAAAGATTTCTTATCAATGAAGATTTGAAGCATCTGTAGACTTATTAGTCGCCGACTCATCAGAGTTTTCACTTTTAATTTTTGGCAAAATGCTTTCTTCCCAAAAGCTTTTGCGGCCAATTTTTGAAGAGACCTCTTTGTCGGTTCCTACAACTTTTTTCCACTGCATGCTTCGACGAATGCTTTGGGCCACATCAAAACCAGAATAGTCATCGCCAACAAAAGCCCATTTGTGGTGGTATATCAAAGGATCCTCAGGCGCTTTAGTCAGCGTCACCTCTCCATCAAAACTTACCTTTAAGGAATCGCCAACAGTGGGCTCGGCTGCCGTGTCGAAGTCTTTGCTCACAATAAAAGAAATGTCATTGGTCAAACGGTTAAACTTCACAACTGTGTATTCGAAATTTTTTGGCAGCTTTTTTTTGGCTTTTTGCAAAACATGCTGAGGAATTTTTTGTTCATACTGTTTGTGCAAATACACATTGGAAACCATTTCCTTACCAACACCATAGTGCTTTGAACGACCCTCAATTCCGAGTTCTTTTGCCTCTTGAATTAATGCCTCATTGGATTTCACTTTTCTGGCGACAATGAGAGGTAGCGTCTGTTTGTTTCCACTTTTTGCCGTGTATCGAAACGATTCAATATGGGCATCTGGAAAGTATTTCTGTACGAACGGCAAATAGGCTTCAATGGGCATATTGTTTTGCCATGACTTACCTTCTGCGGTCTCTTTACTGGCTCCAGCGTTGCAATACTTCAAGGCTTCATTCCATCGACCTGCCCTAACTAATTTTTCGACGTGTTCGCGATCAGCCTTTGTCCAAGACTTCGCACCTTCGTAAATTTGAATGTGCAGCACTCCATTATCCCGAAGTGCGTTTTGCGCTTGTTCCAAAATTCCTTGCCAATTTTCACGCTCACGAATGACGTTTAAAACATTGTTCACGGTCACAGTGTCTGCACCACCGTTTTGAACTTGATTCACAACCCTTGAATTATGTTCTGCCCCTCGGTTAAAGGGATCATAAACCAAATTGCTCACATCTTTTTTTTGCAAATACTCTGCGACGTTATCAAAACGACCTCCACCAATATCCAAGTTGACACCACCCTCAGTGAATCGTCCATTTTCTTGCAAAGCTAGAATGGCTCTTGGCAAAGACTGGCTGTTGATGGATGTCGCAGCAGAATCGAACTCTTGCACTAACCCATCGGCGCCAAGGGGCCAGAGCGCGGGGTTTTTAATTTTGATTTTAGCTAGTGCTCGATATGGTTTTGGACAACTAAGTTTTGGTTTCGCAAATGCGCCGCTACCTAATGAGAAAAAAACCAATATTAGAGGCAGCAAATGGAACAAAAACATCACCCCTAATCATAGGGGTTTATAGACTCAAAAACCTGCCAATTATTTAACGCAAACGACTTAATTACACTTAGTTGCAGTAGGCTTGCATGCGGACTTTGTTTGTCCACGAGAAAAACCCATGACTTGTCCAATATTCCGTCACAACGCCATGAATCTCTTTATCTGGGCACTGCTTAGCAAGCTTCACAGCAGCGTCATCTACATATTCCGTGTTTCCAACAAAACCTAAAACACTAAACTGCTCCGCCTCTGCTTTGATTAATTTTTTGGAGTCTACAGTTTTAGTTAGGGAATCCGAACCGGCATAAACCACATGCACGCTATGTGTGCATGCTCCCAAAACTAAGAGCAAAAAGACAGTCAAAAGTTGCTTCATACGCATTTTATGCCTTCACGCAGTATCCAGAAACTTTCACTACTCGCTTAGTGACAATTCCAATGAAGTAATTAACTGTTTCATCTTTGGTCAAAATACCTTGAACCTTGCCACTGGGGCATTTTTCTTTGAGGTCATCGACAATCTCTTCAACGTAGTCCGTATCAAAGGTGACACCAAAAAATACAATTTTTGAAGACTCTACGTTAACCTGGTTATCTCTTTGCGCAGGCATATTGGTCAAAGACAAACTGTTCACATGCGCACATGAACTCAAAACAACAATAGACAATAATGCGATTATTTTTTTCATAACCATTAACCCTTCTTTCCACTTCCAACACAGAAGCCCTTAATTCTAATAATTTCTCCGCTGATCACGGGGTATTTACGAGTTTCGCGTACTGACATTAGACCTGTAATGCGTCCTGCTGGACACTCTTTTCTGAGCATACCCGCAAGTTTTTCTGTGTAATTGGCAACATAAACGGGATTTCCTGTTTTAGGTCCCATCTGAAACATGGAAATGGCGTTTTGAATGTCATCCATTTGATTGCGAGTTTTTTCGTCACGAGTAAAGGCTTTGGCAATATTTTTTGCCTCTTCAAGACTGACCCCAGTTTCACTAACTTTGATTTCAATTGGCGTTGATTGTGAGCCCGGAGGCAAATCAATGTCAGATAATTGAATATGATGAAGTTGGGCACAAGCTCCTAAAAGAAACAAACCACTAAAACTAAGTTTTTTCATAGCCCAAGAGAGCCTAACAAAACCCCAAAAAATTGCTAGTATATGGTTGTGGAAAAGTTCATTCACCGCGACATTAGCTGGCTTCAGTTCAACATTCGCGTCCTTGATGAAGCCAATGACCTTGAGAATCCACTTATGGAGCGGCTTAAGTTTCTCTCCATCACAGCGTCTAACCTAGACGAATTTTTCATGATACGTCTTTCCTCACTAGTTCGCTCAATTCAAAACCAAGCCAAGCTTGATCCCGCAGCGCAAGACGCAAGCCTGAAAATGACCTACGAAAAAATTTTGCAAGATGTGCTTTCTTTTCACACAGAACAGGTCAAATGCTTCCAAAACATTAAAAAAGCTTTAAATAAACTTAACGTTGAGTTTGTATTTTCAGCTCCAGAAAACTCAAGAGCGCATCAATTAGGCAAAGCCCTATTTTCAGAACACATTTTGCCTCAACTATCTGCCCCAGAACCCTTTGGCATTTCCAAGCTCTCCTCAGTCACAAACCTGCAAACTTTTGTAGTTTTTGAAGAGAAATCTTGGATTAAAGTTCCCAAAGAAGTGGCGTATTCTTACTCCAAGTTCGATGCTGACTCAGGCAAACTTTATATTTTTTTCCTGGATGACTTATTAAAAACTCACACCTCTAGCTTTTTATATCTCGTCAACATGCAAAGTTCCGTATTCAGGCTCAGCCGCGACGGTGATTTTAAAATTGCTCTTGAGCTCCCTGACCCCGAAGCCATTCCTAGCGCTGTTCGCACCGGCATTGGCACCAGGGAAAGAGGACGACCATTGCGGCTTCAATATTTGAAAGCAGTTCCCGAGGCCTTGTTAGATAAAATGCGCGATAGCTACAAGCTTGAGCCCTTACAATGCCAAGGCTCCGATGAAACTTTTTTACTCAATGGCCTGTTCTCACAAATTAAATCTGTCATTGAGTTCTTGGGTGAAAAAGCAGCAACGCACACTCACCCTCCAGTCACCCAACACATTCCTGAGGCGCTCAGGAACCCAAAAGAAATTTTTAAAAATATCCGAAGACGCGACTATTTACTTCACCAACCCTACGACTCTTTTGATACCGTCGTAGGACTTGTTCTTGAGGCATGCAAAGACGTCAACGTCACCATGATTGAGCAAACCATTTACCGCACTGATGCCATTTCCCCCATGATGAACGCCCTTAAAAAGGCGGCAAAAAATAAAAAAGTTCGCGTTTTTGTTGAACTTCGAGCGCGCTTTGATGAACTCAACAACTTGCGCCTGGCAGACGAACTGCGGGCTGCCGGAGTCGAAGTCGCCTTTGGTCTTGGAAAACTAAAACTCCATGCCAAAATGGCCTTAATTACTCGCAAAGAAGACAATGTTGAGGTTCGTTACACCCATCTTTCCACTGGCAACTATCATGCGGGAACAGCTAGGCAATATACAGACCTTGCTTTGCTAACCGCGAATCCAGAAATTGGCGCTGACGCACGCTTGTTCTTTGATTCTGTGCTGGCAAACCAAACCCCTCCTGTTTTTAAACGCCTCGTTCACGCTCCTGTGAGATTGCACAGAAGAATTCTACAACTCATTGAAGCTGAAACCCAAGCAGCTGCCCGCGGAGTTCCAGCCCGCATTTTTGCTAAGGTAAACGCTTTAGTAGATAACAGCGTTGTGGAAATGCTCTATAAAGCCTCCAACGCAGGCGTAAAAATTGATCTCGTTGTTCGAGGGGCTTGCTCTCTTGTCCCTGGCGTCCCAGGACAAAGCGAAAACATTCGAGTCATTAGCATTGTCGACAAATTTCTTGAACATAGTCGCATTTACTACTTTGAGAGCTCACAACATTTATACATCTCTAGCGCAGACTGGATGCCTAGAAATTTTTTCTCAAGGCTAGAATTAGCTTATCCCGTTTTAGACACGCGCCTAAACCAATTCATCACCAACACCATCATTCCCGCCTACTTGGCTGACAATTCAAAAGCATGGGAGCTGCATTCAACGGGTAAATGGAAAAAACTGAAGCCTCCAAAGGACGGGGCACAAATTCGTTCACAGACCTATTTTGAGGAGCTTGCAAAAAATGGCTACAAAAAAACGCCGCTCGAAAACTAACCCGCCACAGTTCAGGCTTCTCATTGTTCGTCATGCACATAGAGACAAACCGCGAGGGTCTCTTTTTGACAACGGGTTAAGCGGTAAAGGAAAAAAACAAGCCAAACAGCTTGTGAAGTTTTATGGCACTGTTTTGAGGAAGAAAAAAAACCAAGTGGTCTTTTTATCAAGCCCCAAAAAGCGTGCCGTGGAAACTCTGATGCCATTGGCGAAAAAATTAAAAAAAGAAATTTTCCCGTGTGAGTTTATCAACGAAGGGCCCAAGACCTTTCAAGATTTAGAAGGAATCGTGAGCCTCATTAATCATTACTCTTCAGATAAAGATATGCGTCTAGTCCTCTGCTCTCACGGAGACACCATTCCCTGGCTGACAAAGCTGCTCATTGGTACCACATTCAAATTAGAAAAAGGGGGCTGCGTGGAGCTTGTTGAGAACTTTGAAGGTCAATTTACGTTTCAAATCTCACAGGTGTTCCAAGACATTGCGCCTAAGGCATTGCCAAAGTCCTAGTATGTCCCTCCGCAAAAAATACTCGACAAAGCATCTTAGCATTCGGCCACTGGAACTGAGGGATTATTCCTCCTGGATACAATCACAAAAGCAAATGGAATCATCGTCAGGACCTTTTGATGCCAAAGCGCTAACACCTAAAAAAAGAACTTTTTTAACATTTAAAAAAAATGTCTTACGCCAAAGAAAAGATGCAAAAACAGACAAGGCCTACATCTGGAATGTGTTTTTAAAAACGAGCAACGAACTAATTGGGTGGGTAGACATCACAACCATTCATAGAGGCTCATACCAAATGGCCAATCTTGGTTACTACATTATTTCACCATACCGCAGACAAGGATTCGCCAAAGAAGCTGTGATGAAAATGATTCCTGCGGCATTTTCTCATTTGAAATACCACAGGCTTGAAGCTGCAATAGACCCTAAAAATAGAGCCTCCCTTTCCTTGGCTAAAAAATGTGGACTCCGCAAGGAAGGTCTGAAGCAATTTTATTGGAAAGAAAATAAGTCCTGGAAATCTCTTGTTGTTTTTATAGCGACTCCTGAATTATTTCGCTAAAAATCATGTTATAAAATTGTTGTGCCGCTCGATAAACAACTTCCCCAACCCAAACGCTATTTTCCTTTAGCGCATGGTCGCTACGACGTGGCGGCAGGACTAAGCCCGCTTGGTGCAGATCCTGTTTTTGAAATTGATCAAGACTACTTTAATTACATCTCGGAAAAACACCGCTCTCGCTCTGAAGATTTGGACAAGTACTTTCCAATGTCGCACGAGCTTGATGAACCCACACGTCTTAAGGTCACACGTTTTTTATATAACAAACTGGCTCAGGAACACCCTCAGCATTTTTCTCTTGAACAAACCGTTTCTGGCTACAACTTTACGTCAAAACTTCTTGAAGAAAAAATTACTTTCGACAACCAATTTCAAATTACTGGGCACGTTCAAAAACTGAAAGTACCTCACCACAACGCCAAATACCGCTGTGCCTTGGATGCTTTTGCCTGCCAGGTACAAGAAGATTTCTCAATCTGGAAGCGTGACTTGAGCGAGCCAAGCAAAGAATGGCTTGCCATGATTCATCTTTGTTTTCCAAATCACTGGGCGGCAGAAGACAAAATTGGAAAAACATTTAACAATGTTCACGCCCCTGTCGCTGGCTTTGGCCGGTTGGCAAAAGCGTCGGACACCCTTGTGGACTCTATGGTGGCAAGAGGCCCCTTTTATCGATTTGCTTGGGGTGTCGCTACCGATACGATACTCAATCATCATCCACACTCGCCCTATGGACCAGGACGAGCGTTCAATCTTCAAAAGCCTGAGCTTTATTTGCGCATAGAAAGACAGACACTCACACCTTTTCCCGATGTTGGAGCTTCGCTATTCACAATTCGAAGTTATTTTTTGGACTGCACTCAGCTCCGCATTGATGATGGCGAAGTTAATGCATTGATTTCTGCGATTGATTCTATGAGCCCAGAGAGCCTTGTGTATAAAGGCCTTGCCCAATCAAAAGATGATGTCATTGCTTGGTTAAGAACTTTGTAAGAGGCCCCAATATCCATCGGAGAGCACGCGGCACTGTTTGATTTTTTAGTTAGACCAGTGATTGCTCTTGTCGATACTTTTTGAATACTGAATTACTTTTGCACCAAGCTCCAAGCATGACAAAAACAACTGTCAACCAATTTTCGAGTATGCGCAAACGATGCACTTTGTGTGTTTTGTAATCATGTACCAGGTTTAAAACTTAAAGCATCGCATACTTTCGTAACCTAAATCCCTTCTAGATCCTTTAATCTATTGCAGCCATTGTCTCCGAACACTTCCCCTTCCGTGCAATAAGACAAAAATCTCAACCCTATTCCATACAATTGCATCCATATTTTCATTGATGTCTTTTTCGCAGCATGAATACAGGTTTGTGAAACAAATAGCACCTTGAGAAAGGTTCTTTCAAACTTGTGTTCTTGGAATTTTAAACGATTATCGTTGGTGATGTTACGACACAATTGCTGCTCATTGCCATTGACAAAACATTTTAATTTATATACCTTCGTACACATGAGTGAGGCGCCGGATTCAACCGGTCAGTGCGACAAATTTCTCTCTGAAATTGTTTTTCTTCTCAATCTCTTCAGTTGTTAAATAATACTTCTCATAATGTTCTGGTGGCAAAGGTTCAATTCTTTTTTG
>JACCDV010374239.1_pt1 | contig 115504 bp, 121 predicted proteins | sample 7446131 | NCBI WGS metagenome assembly JACCDV01 (sample SAMN15323448, study PRJNA562643) | freshwater metagenome | isolation source: river surface water | place: USA:Blue River Watershed | collected 2017-08-17 | reverse complement strand
TCTACAACCGGTCCGATAACTCGGGCTACGCGGCCTTTACTGGTCATTATTCACTCCCTGCACTAGCTGAGGCCAACGCATCTGCGCCGCCCACAATTTCACTGATCTCTTGGGTGATTTCAGCCTGGCGAGCTGCGTTAGCAAGACGTGTCAACGACTTGATGAGCTCCTCGGCATTATCTGTTGCTGACTTCATTGCGCGGCGGCGGGCAGCGTGCTCAGAGGCAGCTGACTGCAACATCGCATTGAAGATTCGAGCTTCAATGTAGCGAGGAAGAAGAGCATCCAGAACTTCTCCCGCTGTTGGTTCGAATTCATATTCAGGAAGAACACCAGATACCGGTGCCTGATCTGACTCCACAACTTCAAGTGGAATCATTCGCTTTGCGGTTGCTTCCTGGGTCAACATTGAGCGGAACTTGGTGAAGACGATGTGGATCTCATCGACGCCCTGGTTATCAGATCCCTCAACAAATGCGCTGAGGAGAGCATCAGATACTTCCTTTGCATTTTCATATGTTGGGTTATCTGAGAAACCTGTCCATGATGCAGCGATAGCGCGCTCACGGAACTTGTAATAGTTCACCGCCTTACGGCCAACGAGGTAGCTGGCAACCGAGAGTCCACGCTCACGAAGGAGAGAGGCAAGCTGCTCGCCTTCCTTGATTGCATTAGTTGAGTAAGCACCGGCCATTCCACGGTCAGCAGAGATAATCAATACCGCTGCGCGACGTGGATTTGAGCGAGGTGTAGTCAACGGGTGGACCACAGATGAGTAAGAGGCAACTGCAGATACCGCACGAGTGAGCTCATTTGCATAAGGGGTCGATGCAGATACGCGTTGTTGCGCCTTGACGATACGAGAGGCGGAGATGAGCTCCATTGCCTTCGTGATCTTCTTGGTCGCTTTAACGGAACGCATCCGTCGGCGATATATGCGGAGTTGAGCGCCCATGGGTTACTTCTTCACCGCCACGATCTGCTCTTGGAGTTCACCCTCGAGTGGATCTTCATCTGACTCAACTGCAGCTGATGAGACTGAAGACTTAAAGCTCTTCTTAAACTCATCGATTGCTGCCTGAAGCTTTGCAACTGTCTCATCTTCGAGCAGCTTTGTCTCTGAGATTGTTGTCATGATCTCCTTGCGCTCACGAGCAAGGAAGTCGATGAACTCAGCCTCGAAGCGGCGAATATCTGCCACTGCTACTGAGTCAAGGTTTCCAGTTGTTCCCGCCCAGATTGATGCAATCTGCTTCTCGAGAGCAAATGGTGAGTACTGACCCTGCTTCAAGAGCTCGACCATACGTGCACCACGCTCAAGCTGAGCCTTTGATGCTGCATCGAGATCTGAACCGAAAGCTGCGAATGCTTCGAGCTCACGGAACTGTGCGAGGTCAAGACGGAGACGACCTGCGATCTTCTTCATCGCCTTGGTCTGTGCAGAACCACCAACACGAGAGACAGAGATACCTACGTTAATCGCTGGGCGAACGCCTGCGTTAAAGAGGTCTGTCTCAAGGAAGCACTGTCCGTCAGTAATAGAAATTACGTTTGTAGGAATAAACGCTGAAACGTCATTTCCCTTGGTCTCGATGATTGGAAGGCCAGTCATAGAACCGCCGCCGAGATCATCTGAGAGCTTTGCGCAACGCTCAAGAAGACGTGAGTGTAAGTAGAAGACGTCTCCTGGGTATGCCTCGCGTCCTGGTGGACGGCGAAGAAGGAGGGAGACTGAACGATATGCCTCAGCCTGCTTGGAGAGATCATCAAAGACGATGAGAACGTGCTCGCCGTTGTACATCCAGTGCTGACCAATTGCAGAACCGGTATATGGAGCGAGGTACTTAAAGCCCGCTGGGTCTGATGCAGGAGATGCAACGATTGTTGTGTACTCCATTGCGCCGGCTTCTTCGAGTGCGCTTTTAACGGATGCAATCGTTGAACCCTTCTGACCGATCGCGACGTAGATGCACTTAACCTGCTTCTTCTTATCGCCTGAGAGCCAGTTTTCACGCTGGTTAATAATGGTGTCGATTGCGACTGCTGTCTTACCAGTCTGACGGTCACCGATGATCAACTGGCGCTGTCCGCGACCAATCGCTGTCATCGCATCGATCGCCTTGATACCAGTTGCAAGTGGCTCCTTAACAGGTTGACGCTGAACAACTGTTGGTGCCTGGAGCTCGAGAGCACGACGTGCATCAGGCTTAATCTCGCCCTTGCCATCGATTGGTCGACCCAGTGGGTCAACAACGCGACCGAGGAAGCCATCTCCGACAGGAACAGAGAGAACTTCACCTGTGCGACGAACTGATGTTCCTTCTTCGATACCGGCGTAATCACCGAGGATTACAACACCGATCTCGCGAACGTCGAGGTTGAGAGCGAGTCCAAGTGTGCCGTTCTCGAATTGAAGAAGTTCGTTCGCCATTGTTGAAGGCAAGCCTTCAACGCGAGCGATACCGTCGCCAGCTTGGCTAACAGTTCCGACCTCGTCACGAGCTGCGGTGCCTGGATCATATGACTTAACGAAGTTCGCTAAGGCATCCCGAATTTCATTCGGCTGGATCTTGAGCTCTGCCATGAGTTTCCCCTTTTTTTCCTGTCTTAGTTTTGACCTACAAGTGCGCGTCCTGCACCTGCGAGTCGGTTTGAAATACTGCCATCTACTAATTCATCTGCGAACTTCACTGAGACGCCACCGAGGATTGAAGGATCAACCTGGATATTGACGGTGATTGGCTGGCCAACCTGCTTCTCAATTGCTGCTGCAAGACGTGTCTTCTGTGCATCTGTTATCTCTGTTGCTACACGAACAAGTGCTGTGAGGCGATTGCGTCGATTAGCAAGACCGAAGAGGTAGTCAGCAAATGCTGCTTCGATGCTGCGACCACGAAGGCTTGTCACAAGTGCAACGGCTAACTTCACAGTAGAGGCGGATGCGCTCTTTGAGAGAACATCGGCGATGAGTACGCGCTTAGCGTCTACTGAACCGTTTCCGACGAGTGCCTTACGTAGCTCGAAATTATCTGCAATCACACGAGAGACCTCGAAGAACTCTGCCTCAAGACGATCGAGATCGCCATCGACATTAGCCGCTGAGGCCTCTGCCTCAATTGCTAGCTGCTCAATGACGATTACCAAGTCACCGGCAGCAGACCAACGAAGGCCTGCAACTGTTGCCAGGAGATCGCTTGCGCTACTAGAGATCTTTGAGCCGAAGAGATCCTTAACCAACGCGCTCTTGGCAGAGCCATCGCGAGATGCATCTGTGAAGGCGCGGCGTATGGATGAGTTCGAAGCAAAGACTTCAGCAGCGAAGAAGAGGTGTGCCGACAACTCGGAAGCAGAAGCTGATGATGCGCCCTTAACGGCAGCATCGAGCTGTGCACGTGCAGCCACGAGGGACTGACGGCTACTTCCTCCGAGATGAATACGCATTACTTACTCTTCTCTAGATCTTCAATAAAACGTTCAACGATTCGTGATTGACGAGCCTGATCATCGAGAGCTTCTCCCACAATCTTTGATGCGAGTTCAACAGCCAAAGTACCTACCTCATTACGAAGTGAGGTAATTGCCTGCTGGCGCTCTGCCTCAATGGAGGCATGTGCTGACGCAATGATGCGTGCTGCCTCTTCTTGAGCCTTTGCGCGAAGATCTTCAACAATGGCAGCTCCCTGAACACGTGCCTCTTCGCGAAGACGTGTTGATTCATCACGAGCTGATGAAAGCTGTTCTGTGTATGAGGCGAGAGCGCGAGCAGCTTCAAGCTGTGCCTGCTCTGCCTTCTCCATGCCACCTTGAATTGCTGCGGTGCGCTCTGCATATGCCTTTTCAAACATAGGAACGACTTTGCTCTTCAAGACGAGGAAGAGAAGTGTGAAGGCAATGGTGCCGACCACGATCTCAACTGGATGAGGGATCAGAGGGTTGAGCTCTTCAGCAGCTAGAACTGCTTCATCCGCAAAGTTAAATAGATGCATTGTGTTCTCCTTAGGGAGTTACCTGTCGAATGTTTCTTGGATAACCGATTAGAGAACGAATGCGAGAACGAGACCGAAGAGAGCAAGTGCTTCTGCCATCGCGAATCCGAGGAATGCGATTGGCTGGAGGACGCTGCGTGACTCTGGCTGGCGAGCTACACCGCTGATGTAAGCAGCGAAGATCAAGCCTGTTGCGATTGCAGGTCCGATTGCAGCAATGCCGTAACCGATGACGTTAAGTGAGCCTGTCATGTTTCTACCTTTCTTACTGAAGAAGCGAAGTTACTTCCCCAATTCTTATCTTTATTTATTGCTTTTAATGCTCGTCAGCGAGTGAGCCGGCGATATAGAGAGCGGTCAAAAGTGTGAAGATGTATGCCTGGAGGCACTGCACCATAAACTCAAAGAATGTCAGTGCAATTCCCATTGCGAAGGCAAATGGTGAGACCAACTTCAGTCCGATCGCACCTTGAAGTAGGTGCTCTCCACCCAAGATAAAGACGAGGAGGAGGAGGTGGCCAGCGAACATATTTGCAAAGAGACGAAGGCCGAGAGTAAATGGACGAACGATGAAGAATGTTGCCAGCTCAATTGGCGTAAGGAGAACATAGATCGCCTTTGGAACACCTGGCATAAATGCAATGCCCTTGAGGTAGTGGAGAGTTCCCTGTCGCTTAGCTCCTACAAAGTGATAGACAAGGTAGGTAATGATGGCGAGCGCATATGGGAATCCAACATGCATCATCGCTGAGAACTGCAACATTGGAACGATTGCAAAGACGTTATTAACAAGAACAAATGTGAAGAGGGTGAAGAGATATGGCACAAAGCGCATGAACTCAGGGCCCAAGATGTCTTTAGCAAGACCATTGCGAACAAAGTCATAGACGAGTTCACCTGAGAATTGGAGCTTCCCAGGGACAACCTTCGCCTTACGAGATGCCGCGATGAAATAGATCGAGATCAAAACTACTGAGAGAAATGCGAGGAGAACTGGCTTAGTCAGCCACGAGATATTTTCAAAGATGGGAGGGAGATTAAAGTCTTTTACGCCGGGAGGGGTAAATCCCTCTTCACCGCTGAGCTTTAGATGCATTGCCATCCCTCAGATTGATTTAGGGTCCGAATCGCTTTCAGACGAGGCAAAGATTAGGGGGTAGGACGCCCTCCTGAGAAATCGAAATCAGGTGGCCCTCGCCACTATTTTCCAGGGCTACTCCCGCCCGAAACGGAGCCAGATGAGGTAGAGAGCCCCGCCCATGCCGAGGAGGAAGCCCACGAGGGTGAGGTAGGAGGTGTTGAGGTACCTATCGGCGAGATAGCCGACCCCGCCCCAGAAGAGGAGCCCTGAGAGCATATATCCGACGATGGTCCAGAGAGCATCTGCCTCGCGATTGCCTGCCATGGGGCCTCCTTTAGGGGGTGGAACGAACTCTACTTCTTTCTCGCTGGCTCTTTCGAGCCTGCTCTTACTTGCCGGGCAATTGTAGATGAAGTTTGAGGGCTAGATATGCCCTGATCTCTCCCCCGAGCCAGGCGAAGGTAGCAGCTACTGCGCTCAAGGCAAATGCCTTCCGGTCACAGGCATCAGCTGGAACAAAGGTGGTGATCAACCAGAGGAAGACTCCCAGGAGGAGAACTTTTGCCATATACGAGAACATCGCAATCGACATCGTCATAACCGGATCAAGATCACGGGTCAACCTGGCAGTTCCGATATTTGTTGCAAAGAAGATGAGCACGACGAATTGTGCAAGGAGCGCGCCGACAAATCCGGCACTTCCTTTAAGCCAGGTTGAGAGCGCAATTGAAATAACGCCGATAGCTAATGTGGGAAGTAATGCGCCGCGAAGGAGCGCTCGCTCAGTGCTCATGCACTCAACACTTTCTTCTCTCGCTCTGCCTTATGAAACTCAGGGCGTTGTCTTTGAAAGATGATTGTGAAGACAAGAAGAGATGCAAAGACAGCACCTGCCACCCAGAGTGGTGTGAAGGCAGAGATGGAAACTGGAAATGCAATAGTTGCAGTCCAGAAATACATAATCAGTGCAGTGCGAGATTGAGTATTACCAGATCGCATGATCCGATGGTGAATATGTTCATTATCGGCAGCAAATGGTGATTTACCAGCGCGCAATCGTCTAACAATGGCAGCGAAGAGATCAATGAGTGGAATAGCAAGAACTGCAAGCGGGAGTGCAAGCGGTAATAGCGTTGGACCCAACTTCTCAGCTGATATCGCATTGGGATCGATCTGGCCGGTTAATGTGATGGCAGATGCCGCTAAGAGTAGGCCGAGCAACATCGAGCCTGAGTCGCCCATAAAGATCTTTGCTGGATAAGCATTATGTGGCAGGAAGCCAAGACAGACACCGATGATGATTGCGGTGATTAATGAAGGAGATCCAGCGCGGCTAAAGCCGTAGATAACAGCTAAAAGATAGGCGAAAGCGAAGAATGCAGCTCCTGAGATGGCGACAATTCCAGCTGCCAGACCATCCAAGCCATCAATAAAGTTCACAGCATTGATGGTGACTAAAACAATGATGATGGTTAAGAGCTGGCCGATACTAGGTGGCAAGGTCACAACACCATTGATGGGTAGCCAGAAGATCTGAACTCCATAAATTAAGAGAATTCCAGCTGCGAGCGCCTGGCCTGCAAGTTTGGTGAGCGCATCGAGTTCAAATCGGTCATCGACCATTCCTAGTAGCACAAGGAAAGTTGCTGCGAGAAAGATGCCGATTGATTCTCGGGTAAAGGATTTACCAACAAGTGAGAGGTGATGAACCATCGCAAAGGTGACTGCCATGCCAATCCACATCGCAACTCCTCCCCAGCGTGGAGTAGGAGTGGTGTGAACATCGCGTTCGCGAATCTTAGAAACAACGCCGAGTTTGATCGCTGCACTCTTCACAAACGGTGTGACAACGTAACAGACCACCGCTGCCAATAAGAGCGTAACGAGATACTCGCGCATTACTTAAGACTCTCGCTTATGCCTGATAGATCGGAAATTGTGCAGTGAGGGCATGAACCTCTGATTTGATTGCAGCATGGGTTGCAGCATCATCGCTCTTGATAGCGCGTGAGATGAGAGATGCAATTGTCTTCATCTGCTCGACACCCATTCCTTGAGTTGTTGTCGCTGGAGTTCCCACACGAATACCTGATGTGACAGATGGCGCCTCTGGATCAAATGGGATTGAGTTCTTGTTGAGAACAATTCCAGCAGCTCCACAACGCTCATCAGCAACCTTGCCATTGACGCCAGTTGAGCGAATATCAATAAGGGCGAGGTGGGTTTGAGTTCCACCGGATACTGCGCGCATTCCCTCTCCTTCAAGGGCTGATGCAAGGGTCTGTGCATTGACGATCACATCTTTTGCATACTTTTGATAGTTAGGTGTTGCACATTCTGCAAGGGCAACAGCTTTTCCGGCAACGGCAGACATAATCGGTCCGCCCTGCATTCCTGGGAAGACCGCCTTATCGATGGCAGCAGCATGCTCTGCCTTCGACAAGATCATTCCGCCGCGAGGACCGCGAAGAACTTTATGGGTTGTGAAGGAGACAACATCTGCATATGGGACTGGAGATGGAATCGCCTTACCTGCAACTAGTCCGATGAAGTGGGCGGCATCTACCCACATAATCGCACCAACTTCATCGCAGATGGCGCGGACCTTCTCAAAATCAATGAGTGATGGGTAGGCAGTTGCACCAGAACAGATCATCTTCGGCTTATTTGCAATGGCGAGATCGCGAAGCTCGTCATAGTCGATTAACTCATTATCTTGGCGAACGCCGTAAGAGACAATGTTGAACCACTTGCCTGAAAAGTTAACCTTTGAACCGTGGGTGAGGTGGCCACCATGAGGAAGTGACATTGCAAGGACAGTGTCGCCGGGCTTTGTGAATGCTTGGTAGACAGCGATATTTGCACTTGCACCTGAGTGCGGTTGAACGTTGGCATGTTCTGCACCGAAGAGGCTCTTTGCGCGATCAATAGCGATGTTCTCTGCGATATCGACCTCTTCACAACCGCCGTAGTAGCGCTTGCCTGGATAACCTTCTGCATATTTGTTTGAGAGGGTTGAACCGAGCGCTGCCAAAACTGCGCGAGATGTGAAGTTCTCTGATGCAATCAACTGGAGATTGCTCTGCTGGCGCTTGAGCTCAGAGAGGAGCACAGCTGCGATTGCAGGATCTTGCTGAGTGAGAAGTTCGAAATCAGGGCCGTAAAAAGTATTGGACATGGCCTTAGCCTATTGGCTCATCGCCAGAAAGTGCAGGCACGACCGCTGCCAGCTGCTCACGAGAGATGGCACCTTCTCGAATAATGGTCATCCCCGCGCTATCAGATTCGATAATTGTTGTTGCCGGACCTTCAGGTAGTTCGCCCGCCTCAAACATCACCGCGAGATCTGATTCAAGGACAAAGATTCGATCGGTATTTCTTGCAGGCTTCTGCCCTACTCGAGCAGCGCTTGCCGTTGCAAGCGGCCCGGTCTCTTTGAGAAGAGCGGTGATAAATGGTGAATCTGGAACTCTCACACTGAAGCGATCGAGCGATTGATTATCACCGAGGTTCCACCGAAGACCCATATTTGGTCGGAGATTAAATGAGATAAGTCCGGGCCAGAATTGATTCATCAGAGCACGAGCATCGGGTGTGACATCGCGAGAGAGTCCAGTGATTGTCTCTGCCGAATGAATCAATACCTGAGCTGCAACACCCAAGGCATCACCGCGAAGAACATGCATAGCGCGCACAGCAAATTCAGAGAAAGCATCAGCAAGGAATACATAACCGTGCTCCAATGGAGCGCAGATGATGTAGCCATCGCGGATTCCCTTTGCACCAAGTGCGACGTGATCTTTGATATCTCCCTCAAGAAGATTGACTCTCTCCATAGCTCAATTATCTCCTTGTTCCGGTTGTAAATCGAGGGCGGCCAGCGAGATCGTTATGGCACATCACATCAACAAAGCTCTCACTCAGCGCTGCTGCAATCGCATCTGGGTGGCTCTCATGATGCTCGATCGCGAGAAATCCTCCACTCTTCAAGAGACGCTCTGCCGCCTTAATGAAGCGAAGAGGAATATCCATCCCATCTATCCCACCGAAGAGGGCAGATGCTGGTTCATGCTCTGCAACATCTCGAGGTAGTTCTTGGTTATCTGGAATATATGGCGGGTTGGCAATAACGACATCACACTTCACGCCAATCAGCGCATCCTCCACATCGGATTCCAAGATTCGAACATCCTCTGAAATCCGAGCAACATTCTTGCGCAACCACTCAACAGCAGCAGAATCTTTCTCGACTGCAATCACATGGCTGCGCGGAGCTTCTGTTGCAATCGCCAAAGTGAGAGCGCCAGAACCAGCACCGAGATCGACGACGCTAATTGCGCCATCATCGCGGCTCTCAATATTCTTTAAGACCACTTCAACAAGCAGCTCGCTTTCAGGACGTGGAACGAGAACACCTGGACCAACCTCAAGTTCGAGATATCTAAAGTATGCAACGCCAGTGAGGTATTGCAGTGGCTCATGCGCTACGCGGCGATCAAGTAACTTCCAGAAAGTCTCTTCAATGATTGTGGTGTCACCGATTGCTTTTATGGCATTTTCAACTGCAATCGGATTATGAAGCTCCATCCGAGAGATTCCAAGGACATGTGCAAGTAGGTGCTCAGCTTCAACCTCTGGAAAACCTGCACCGGCAAGTTGTTCCTTTCCGCCGCGCAAGAACTCCTTAAATGTCAGCTCCATAGTAATTACTTTGTCGCTGAGAGCTTCGCTGCTTTATCGGCATCAAGAAGTGCCTGGATAACATCATCGAGTTCGCCGTTAAGCACAGAGTCCAAATTATTTGACTTGTAGTTCACGCGGTGATCGCTGAGGCGATTTTCCGGGAAGTTATAGGTGCGAATGCGCTCTGAGCGATCGACAGTTCTGACCTGGCTCTTGCGTTCTGCAGCTGCTGCAGCCTCTGCCTTCTCTTGGGCATCAGCAAGGAGTCGGGCGCGCAAAATACGAAGTGCGGATTCCTTATTCTGAAGTTGTGACTTCTCATTCTGGCAAGAGACGACAATTCCAGTAGGAACGTGGGTGAGGCGAACTGCAGAGTCTGTTGTGTTGACAGATTGACCGCCAGGGCCAGATGAACGATAAACATCGACTCTCACATCATTCATATTGAGTTCAACATCCACCTCTTCGGCTTCAGGAAGAATCAAGACACCGGCAGCTGAGGTGTGAATACGCCCTTGGCTCTCAGTCTCTGGAACGCGTTGAACGCGGTGAACACCACCTTCAAACTTAAGTCGCGCATATGGTGAATTACCCGGCTCTGCCGAACCTTTTGACTTAATCGCCATTGAAATATCTTTATAACCGCCAAGATCAGCCTCAGTAACATCGATAATTTCGACTTTCCAATTGTGCTTCTCTGCATAGCGCTGATACATGCGCACAAGATCGCCAGCAAAGAGCGCAGATTCATCTCCACCTGCGCCAGCCTTAACTTCCATAATCACATCGCGATCATCATTGGGATCACGCGGCAGGAGAAGCTCTTCTAACTTCTCTGCTGCTCGGGCAACGCTCTCCTCCATCGCTGGAATCTCTGCGGCAAAATCTGGATCCTCTGCTGCCATCTCTCGGGCTGCAGCTAAGTCATCGTTGGCGCTCTTCCAGGCATTAAAACCTGCAACTACTGGGCCGAGTTGGGCATAGCGGCGACCGAGTTGGCGGGCCTTTCCTTGATCTTCATGGATGGAAGGATCAGCCATCTGCTGCTCAAGCTCTTGATATTCACGCACCATCTCATGGGCTGATGCAAAGCGATCGTCAGACATTGAACTGCTCCTTCCGTAAAGAGATGTAAAAATTATCTTCGCTTACTTATTTTCTATTTCCACTGACCTTTTCCATTTTTTCCCGTATTGAGTTACATAGAGAAGGCTTAGGGAAATAAAAAGACCGCCCGCAACCCATCTAGGGCTGCGTTGGCGGTCTTTTTGGAAAAGCTACTTCTTACCGAAACGCTCTTCAAACTTAGCAACACGTCCACCTGTATCGAGGATGCGCTGCTTACCTGTGTAGAACGGGTGGCAGACTGAACACACTTCGACATAGATAGATCCGCTAGCAACTGTTGAGCGGGTAACAAACTTCTCGCCGCAACCACAAGTTACCTGGGTCTCTTTATATTCTGGGTGGATCTCTGGCTTCATCTTCAACTCTTTTCTTTACCTGGGTCCGATTTCTCGGTGAACCAGAAGGGCTAGGTGGAAATCATCCCGTAAATGAGCCTCACCGCAAAATCCACGCCTGTTCTGCGCTCGATTCTGCGGTGAGGGCCTTTCAAGAGTCCCACCTTGCTGGAGAATGGCTAGGTGGGAGATCTCGTAGTTATGAAGCCTTCGCAGCCTTTGTTGGCTTCGCTGGTGGGGTTGGCTTTGTGCCGAGAACAGGCTTTGCAGGAGCAACTGGCGCTGCGCCGAGGGCTGTGATTGCTGCATCTCGCTTTGCAGTCGCTACCGCAACTGCAGCCTTATGTGCAGTATTTGCCGCAAGTTTTGCCTCCTCGGTCGTTGCAGCAGTGATCGCGGCCTCGCGAGCAGACTTTGCAGCTGCTAACTCTGATTTAAATGTTTCGAGAATCGGCTTACGAGCATCGTTATAGGCTTTTCGTGCTGTAGAGAAAGACTCCATCGCGGCCTTGTATTGAGCATGAGACGATTTACGATTTGCAATATAGGCCTGAACAGCTTCGCTGTAAGCCGCCTTCGCCTTCTGGTACTCGTTGAGCGGCTTAGCTGTTGCAGAAGGGGAAGCAGTTGGTGATGGGGTTACATCCGCAACAGCAGTCCCTGTGCCAGCAAGTAACCCTGCAGCCACAAGGAGCGCTACATTTCTTGAGTTGGTGAGATTCTTCTTCATCGGTCTTTCTCCTTACATAAGTGGAACTCTCGCCGGATACGGAGTTCCTTGAGATGAAGATTGCACCCTGACATTGTGGAAGGTCTGTGATGCTCACACGAGGCGGTTGTGAGAATTGGAGATGAAAGAGCCCCCACAGACGCGATATCTGTGAGGGCTCTATCAAGTTTCTTGTGAATTAGCCGTTATCTGGCCCAGCCGTTGTCTTCTGGATCTGCATCAAGAATTCAACGTTGGACTTTGTGCCCTTCATCTTCTCGAGTAGGAGTTCGAGCGCAGCCTGTGGCTCGAGAGCGTGAAGAACACGACGGAGCTTCCAGACAATGTTGAGCTCTTCTGATCCCATAAGAATCTCTTCCTTACGAGTAGATGATGAGACGACGTTAACCGCAGGGAATATGCGCTTATCTGCAAGACGTCGATCAAGGATGAGCTCCATATTTCCTGTGCCCTTGAACTCTTCGAAGATCACTTCATCCATACGTGATCCTGTCTCGATGAGAGCAGTTGCAAGAATTGTGAGCGATCCACCATCTTCAATATTACGAGCTGCACCGAAGAACTTCTTTGGTGGATAGAGAGCTGCGGAATCAACACCACCAGACAAGATGCGACCTGATGCCGGCGCTGCGATGTTATATGCGCGTCCCAGACGTGTAATGGAGTCGAGGAGAACAACGACATCATGTCCAAGTTCGACGAGGCGCTTTGCGCGCTCAATAGCGAGCTCGGCGATCATTGTGTGATCTTCTGCTGGTCGGTCGAATGTTGAAGCGATGACCTCACCCTTTACTGAGCGAGTCATATCTGTCACTTCTTCTGGACGCTCATCGACGAGAACAACCATGAGGTGAACCTCTGGATTGTTCACTGTGATCGCATTTGCGATCGCCTGCAAGACCATCGTCTTACCAGCCTTAGGAGGAGCAACGATAAGTCCGCGCTGACCCTTACCAATTGGTGCGATCAAATCAATCACACGTGTGGTGAGGATATTTGGCTCTGTCTCAAGGCGAAGACGTTCTTGTGGGTAGAGTGGAGTCAGCTTGCCGAATTCAACGCGAGCCTTCGCCTCTTCAACTGGAACGCCATTGACGGTCTCAAGAGTAATAAGTGGGTTGTACTTCTGACGCTGTTCACCTTCACGTGCCTGGCGAACCTGGCCGGTGACAACATCGCCCTTGCGAAGTCCATACTTACGAACTTGTCCCTGTGAGACATAGACATCGTTTGGGCCTGGAAGATATCCAGCTGTGCGGATAAATGAATAGTTTTCAAGGATATCGACGAGTCCGCCAACTGGGACCAATACATCATCTTCACCAATTACAGGCTCGCGTTCTTCACGACCGCCACGGTCGCGATTGCGATCACGGCCACGATTGCGATCACGGCGATTACGATTGCGATCATTGCGATCGCCACGATCTCCACGGTCATTGCGGTGATCAGATGAGTTCTCATCGTCGCCATCATCATCGTTGGAAGAGTTGCGTGAATTCTGTGCGCCCTCATCTGAGCCTTCAGAGTCATCGGACTTCTTGTTGTTGCGCTTTGCATTGCGCGCTTCCCGGCGAGCTTCGCGCTCGGCCTTTGCTGCTTCGCGGTTAGCTGCTTGAAGATCTCCAATAGCTGATACGAGAGCATCCTTCTTAAGCTTTGCTGCGCCTTCAATACCTAATTGGGAGGCAACTTCCTTCAATTGTGGAAGTGTCATTGCAGCGAGTTCTGTTGTTGTCATTGATTTCTTTTCTTGAACGTCCCGCTACGGATGCAGTGGGAATCTCTTGGGTATTTCTTATGGGGTATAACGTGTGAATCTTGAGGATTTACCAGCTATTTCGCCTCAGTGAAACCGGCGCTGCTGATGGCCAAACTATAGCAGGGTCGCTCCGCGAGAGGCAATTTCAAGTGGAGTGCCCGCAAAACCCTTACCGCCGGCTAATTTGAGCTCTTCTACTTCGCGTTGATCTGCAGTGTGGAGGGCGAGAACTGTTGGTCCTGCCCCAGAGATAAATGCTGCAACCCCTGCCTCGCGCAGCTTCTGCACAAGTGCAAATGACTCCGGCATCGCCTCTGCGCGATATGACTGATGTAAGAAATCTTCAGTTGCGGTAAGGAGAAGATCGGGGCGAGAAGTAAGTGCGTGGCCCATCAACGCAGCGTTAGTTGTATTTCGCACTGCATCTGCAAATGGAATTGTCTCAGGCAACATTTTGCGGGCCTTTGATGTTGGTAGCACCTTTGAAGGAATAAAGGCCATCGCTTGAATTCGAGGATCAACATTGAGGTGGATGCAATGTGCTGAAGATTTATTCTTCTCCATCTCAAACCAAGAAATTGTCGCACCACCGAAGAGGGATGCTGAAACATTATCGGGATGGCCTTCCATATCTGTAGCTAGTGATAAAAGCTGAATATCGTTCATATGGTCTTCGCCATTGAGAACGAGTGAGCGAGCCAGAACTAATCCGCCGATTATTGCACTTGCAGATGATCCAAGTCCTCGACCATGAGGGTTGACGTTAAGAGCGCGAATTGCCAGACCCTTTGGACGTCCGCCGAGGAAATCAAAACCTTTATACATCGCCTTAACAAGAAGATTCTTCTCATTGCGAGGAACTTCGTCGGCGCCTTCACCTGTCACATCAATATCGAGAATCGCATCATCGAGAACTTGTGCAACATAGCGATCGTGCATTGCAAGAGCCAGACCGAAGGCATCAAAGCCTGGGCCAAGGTTGGCAGATGATGCCGGAACCTGGACCTGCATTGGCTTGGCCTTAAAAGTTGGCTTGCTCATCGTTTACGCCTTACTTAACCCGAGAGCTTCAGCCGCAATATCTGCATTGACTGGAACGCTTACTGGATCCTTAGCGCCTTCAAGTGCCCATGGAATATCTTTCAAGCCATTTCCGGTGCAGGTGATAACAATCTTCTTTCCACGTGGAAGCTTTCCAGCAGCCTTAAATTTAATAAGACCTGCAAGGCCCGCAGCAGACGATGGTTCGCAGAAGATTCCTTCCTGAGCGGAGAGAATTCGATATGCAGCCAAGATCTCTTCATCAGTCACAGAGTCAATGAGTCCGGCAGATTCATCGCGAGCTGCAATAGCTTGGTTCCAAGACGCAGGCTTACCAATTCGAATAGCGGTAGCGATGGTCTCTGGATTATCAACTGGATGTCCTAAAACAAGTGGCGCAGCGCCAGCTGCTTGGAATCCCCACATCGCAGGCTTCTGACGTGATATTCCATCAACAAAGTACTCGTTATAGCCCTTCCAATATGCAGTGATATTTCCAGCATTACCAACTGGCAAGGTATGAATATCTGGTGCATCACCGAGAAGATCTACTACTTCAAATGCAGCAGTCTTCTGTCCTTCAATGCGGAATGGATTGACCGAGTTCACAAGTGAGACCGGATACTTTTCAGAGAGTTCACGGGCAAGAACTAAACAATCATCAAAGTTACCTTGCACTTGAAGAAGTGTTGCTCCATGGGCAACGGCTTGTGCCAACTTACCCATCGCAATCTTGCCTTCAGGAATCAGAACTGCCGGAACCATGCCCGCTTTAACGGCATATGCCGCAGCAGAGGCTGAAGTATTTCCAGTTGAAGCACAGATAACTGCCTTTGCACCATCTTCTGCCGCTTTAGAGATAGCCATCGTCATGCCACGATCTTTAAAGGAGCCGGTTGGATTAATTCCTTCAAACTTTACCCAGACTTCGTTATCGAGCATCTCTGAGAGATTGCAGGCATAGATAAGAGGTGTTCCACCTTCGCGGAGTGAGACGACTGGAGTCTTCGCGCTCACAGGCAGACGGTGACGATACTCTTCAATAACTCCACGCCACTGATGTGCGCCTTCCTTCTTCTTGCTGAAGAGACCCATTACGCACTCGCTCCCTCTACGCGGATAACGCTTGAAACCTTGCTCACAATTTCCATCTTCTTCAATGCTTCAACAGTCGCCTTCAATTCACCTTCAGTTGCAAGGTGTGTGACGATGATGAGCTCAGCATCTTCCTGACGTCCATTCTGATCAACAGTCTGGATAGAAACTCCGTGCGCTGCAAATTCCTGAGCTATAGCAGCCAAAACACCCGGTTTGTCCTGTACTTCCAGGCGAATAAGGAACTTAGTCTTGGTTGTCTCAATTGGAGCAATATCGCGATCTGCGTAATCGGTTTCACGTTGACCGACTGAGTTATGAGCGATGTGGCGGGAGACTGCAAGAACATCCCCGAGAATCGCTGATGCAGTAGGTGCTCCTCCAGCTCCACGACCGTAGAACATCAAAGGTCCGGCAGATTCTGCCTCAACAAATACCGCATTAAAAGCATCACGAACAGATGCAAGTGGGTGAGCTTTCTCAAGCATTACTGGATGAACGCGAACCGAAATCTCATCCTTAGGAGTTAACTCAGCAATGGCAAGGAGTTTGATGACATATCCAAGCTCTTTTGCAAGCTGCACATCTTCCAGTGTGATTTGTGAAATGCCTTCGCGATAAACATCTGAGACTGTGACGCGAGTGTGGAATGCAAGGCCAGAAAGGATTGCAGCTTTTGCAGCAGCATCAAATCCCTCAATATCTGCTGTGGGATCTGCCTCGGCATAACCAAGGTCCTGCGCCTCTTTAAGGGCAACAGCAAATTCCTTATTCTCTTCATGCATCTTTGTGAGGATGTAATTAGTTGTTCCATTAACAATTCCCATGACGCGGATAACAAAGTCACCCACAAGTGAATCGCGAAGTGGGCGAATAATCGGAATCGCACCTGCAACAGATGCCTCATAGTAAATATCTTCGCCTTGGGCATAAGCCGCAGTGAACAGCTCTGCACCATGGCCAGCAAGAAGCGCTTTATTTGCGGTCACAATCGATTTACGATTCTTGATTGCAAGGTGGGCAAGTTCATTTGCTGGTTCAATGCCACCCATCACCTCAACAATCAGATCAATCTCTGGGTCGTTTACGATAGAGAAGGGATCTGTTGTAAAGAGCGCAGGGTTGATTCCTGGGTAATCCTTGATAGTGCGAACGGCGATGCGAGCGAGCTCTATCTTTACGCCTGCGCGTGTTGAGAGCTCTTCGGTATCTGCCAGGAGAAGGCGGGCAACTTCACTTCCGACCACGCCACAGCCGAGCATGCCAATACGAACTGGTTTATCTGCGGGGCTCATGAGGTGATTCTTTCACATCTTGGCTACATCGAGAGCGAGCAAATCAGCCTCGGTCTCGCGGCGCACGATTACACGTGCTTTCCTATCAATGACCGCTACTACAGGCGGGCGAGGCACATGGTTGTAGTTGCTCGCCATTGATCGGCCATAGGCGCCGGTTGCTGGAGTTGCAATCAAATCCCCCGGGGCTACATCTGAAGGCAATTGGATATTTCTAATAATGATGTCGCCTGTCTCGCAATGCTTTCCCACAAGGCGAGATTGAACAGATGGCGCAGATGAGCTTCGTTGAGCAATACATGCGAAGTATTCGGCGTCATAGAGAGCTGTGCGTGCGTTATCGCTCATTCCACCATCGACAGAAATGTATTTACGAATAGATCCATCCTCGACAACTACATCTTTGACTGTGCCAACTTCATAGAGAGTAAACATCGTTGGACCAACGATATTTCGCCCAGGCTCTAATGAGACCAATGGAAGTTCGAGAGAGTATTTCGCGCATGCCTTACGGACAGCGATTCCAATAGTTGGAATAACATCTGAAGGCTCAACAGTCTCTTCATTTGGAAGATAGGCAATACCAAATCCGCCACCCAAATCTAATTCAGGAAGCACAGCACCATACGAATCACGATACTTCGCCATAAATGCAATGAGTCGATCTGCAGCAATCTCAAATGCTTCGGTGCCAAAAATCTGTGAACCGATATGGCAATGCACGCCTCTGAGTTCAAGCTCTGCAATGGAAGAAATCTTCTCTACCGCGCTCCATGCAGCACCGGAGGCGATAGAGAATCCAAATTTCACATCCTCGTGGGCGGTTGAGATTGATTCGTGGGTGTGGGCTTCGATGCCGGGAGTTAGGCGGATGAGAATCGCTTGGCGCTTTCCATATTTACGAGCAGCATCTGCAACTCGCTCAATCTCAAAGAGAGAGTCCACAACAATTGTCTTCACGCCAATTTCGACTGCGCGATTGATTTCAGCAACCGACTTATTGTTTCCGTGTATTTCAATCATCGATGGTGAGACTCCGCCAGCGAGAGCTACTGCTAGTTCTCCCCCTGTGCAGGCATCAATTCCGATACCAATTTCAGAGATCCAGTGTGCGAGGGCAGTGCAGGTAAAGGCTTTAGAGGCGTAGAAGATATGTCCAGCTTTCTCACCGAACTCTGCTTTAAGTCCATCACGCCATACGATTGCACGAGAACGAAATGCATCCTCATCGAGGAAAAATGTTGGTGTTCCAAACTCACGTGCAAGGCGAGAGACAGGAATTCCTGAGAGCGCAATTTCGCCATTAACAAAAGTGATGTTCTTAGACCACATCGGCTCAATACTCATTACATACGCTCCGGCGCACTAACACCAAGAAGATCTAATCCATTTGCAATTACCTGCATAGTTGCAGCGCAGAGATTGGCGCGGGCCGAATGAATCGGAGCAATCGCCTCATCACCGAGTGGCAAGACGCGGCAATCTGCATAGAAGCCATGATAAACACCGGCTAACTCCTCTAGATATCGCGCAATACGATGAGGCTCTCGAAGTTCTGCTGCAGTTGCAACAATTCGCGGATACTCAGCGAGAGTTCCAAGGAGTTGATTCTCGCGATCATGGCTCAATTGCGATGGATCAAAGTTATCTAGACCAGTTGGGATTCCAAGCTCTGCCACATTACGTAGAACGGCGGCGATTCGAGCATGGGCATATTGAACGTAATACACCGGGTTCTCATTGGTATTACTCCGCAAAATATCGATGTCCATGACCATCGGTGTATCTACCGGATAACGAATTAGGGTGTAGCGAGCTGCATCAACGCCGACCTTTTCGACCAGCTCTGCCAAGGTAATAATCGTTCCGGCTCGCTTAGAGAGCTTTACCTCTTCCCCGCCCTCCATGATCTTAACCAATTGGCCAATCAAGACATGAATGTTGTAATCAGGATTATCTCCAGCGCATGCAGCAACAGCGCGAAGGCGATGGATATAGCCATGATGATCTGCACCTAACATGTAGATGCAGATATCAGATCCGCGCTCACGCTTATTGATGTAGTAAGCGGTATCTGATGCAAAATAAGTAAGTTCACCATTTTCTTTAATGAGAACTCGATCTTTATCATCACCGAAATCTGTCGTGCGCAACCAAACTGCACCTGCCTCTTCAAAGACATGCCCTTGTGCGCGCAACTTCTCCATACCGTGCTCGACTGCTCCAGATTCATGGAGCGAGCGCTCTGAGAACCAGACATCAAATGAGGTGCGGAAAGTTTTCAAGACATCTTGCTGTTCTTGTAATTGAACTTTGTAAGCCGCCTCACGGAAGGCTTCTGAAGTCGAAATGCCAGGATTTTCCGCAACGACGATAGTTGCTAATTCTTTAATGTAATCACCTTGGTATCCATCTTCAGGAATTGGGTTTCCAAGTGCTGCCGCCTGCACGGATTGCCCGAAGAGATCCATCTGACGACCCCGGTCGTTGATATAAAACTCTTGTGTGACTGTTGCACCAGCTGCCTTGAGCACGCGGCCGAGTGCGTCTCCAACGGCGGCCCAGCGAGTGTGGCCTAAGTGAAGTGGGCCAGTTGGGTTGGCGCTGATAAATTCAAGGTTGATTGATACGCCCTGCAGGGATGTGCCACGACCGTAACTCTGAGCGGCAGAGAGAATGGTGCGAACAAGCTCTGCTTGATCTGCACGATCTAAGGTGATGTTGATAAATCCAGGGCCAGCAATATCGACCTTACTCACACCAGGAAGTGCTGCAATCTCCCCCTGGAGCAGCGTTGCTACTTCACGAGGATTCTTTCCAGCAGCCTTTGAAAGTTGAAGAGCGATAGAGGTCGCGTAATCACCATGATCGCGATTCTTTGGCCGTTCCAAGGTAATTACCTCAGGGGCAGTTCCAGCAAGCTCTCCTCGCGCGATGGCAGCGGCAACGAGCGCCTGGATGGAGGCTGCTAATTGATCTGCAAGTGAGGACATTTGCTTAGTTTACCTGTGTGCTCACCAAGGGGTGGACGATTTTGGCGTGGGAGGCGAGAAGCCTTACTCTTTCCCCTGCACCTCATAGAGAGGTCGTTTACCTCGGTATTGCGACCAATCGAAGAAATCCACGAGGCGTACGCGGGAGTGGTGAAATGGCAGACACGCCAGTCTTAGGAACTGGTGCTTCGGCGTGCGGGTTCAAGTCCCGCCTCCCGCACAATCGTCAGATTCAACTGTTAACAGAGTCAACCTGACGCAATCACCCGGCCAGTCCTACAATCGACCTATGTCTGATTATGTAGCAGGTTCATGCAATATCGGTTCTGCCGAAATCCACCGTCGCTATCAAGTAGCAATCCTCGGATCTGTTGCCTATCTCGTGCTCGCAATTTATGTAGTTGTCAGCGATGCGCCAACTCTCCTTCGATTCTTATCATTCGCTCCCGCTATGGCTGCATCTGTCGGCTTCAATCAGGCGCGACGTAAATTCTGTCTCGCATATGGACTGATGGGCGTCTTCAACTTTAACGCTGGCAATAATGTCAGCAAGGTTGTCGATCCTGTTGCTCTCGCTGCCGACCGCGCCTACGCGCTTAAGATTCTTGCCATCAGTTTCATCCCGGCACTCCTTATGACTGCCGTTCTCTTTGCATTCTAAGAGATCTCAGTACACTGGAAAAAGAATGGCGAAGCAATCACCTGCAAAAATCAAGAAGTTACGGGGCGAGGCGCAACGTGCCGCGGCTGCGCGTAAGGCTGCGAAAGCTGCCGCACGCTGTCCGGTCACACTCGGTGAGGTAGATCTCGATGCTTATGCCCAAGTAGATGGGGTGTGGCGAGAGATTGGTTTGGCAGCTCCTGCTCGCAGAGCCCTGATTGATGATGGTCTCTATAAGGTGAGTGATCTTCGCAAAGTCTCACTTGCAGCAGTTAAGGAGCTCCATGGCATGGGACCTAATGCAATACGAATTCTCGTCTCAGAGATGAAGAAGCGAGATATTCAATTTAGAAAATAAGGCGCGTTACGAATTTTGCTAGACAATAAAGCTATAGAAGAGAAGTGCAAGACCAATTATCGTGCTGATAATTGCCGCAGTTCTTCCTGAAAGTAGCTTCTTACCAAAGGTAGTGAGCGTCAGAATTAGAAGAAGCGCACCAGGGATAAAGAGCGCAGCGCTTTTGATTAAATTAGCTGAATCACCGCTCTGGTAGCGGAAATTAATAAGACCGATGGCGAATGCGGCATAGGCTGCCATCCGATAGTTGTTGATACGTGCGCTATTCATGATTTAACAGTAATGGCAAAGGGCGCCGATTTCTCGGCGCCCCCGCTTATTTCTCACTACTTAAATTAGTGATCTGCTGCCATTCCCTCTGCATGTGACTTCATGCGAGCGATCTTCAGAATTGTGAGACCGAAGACGCACTTTGCGAGGATATCTGCAACTGTGTAACCAACCTGTACAACAACGAATGAGCTTGCTGTTGCATCGCCAACAATGTTGAAGATGTAAGCGATTGGGTATACGCCCCATGTAGCGATGAGGAGAAGACGTAGACGTCCAACTGTCTCAGCTACACCCGCTGGCTGGCGGTCCAGAGACTTACCAAGCTCAACGAAGAGAACGTAGAGGATATAAAGGAATGGAATTGTTGAGAGCACACCGTAGAGAATCTGTGTGTTCTGAACTGTTGAAACTTCACCTGGGTAACCAAGTGCGATCATTGCAGCTGATGCTGGAACAAGGCGCATGATGAGCGACTTTGAAACTTCCTTAGCAAGAGCCAATACAGCGATTACTTCAACGAGAAGTAGGGGAACTGTGAGAAGCCAATCTACATAACGGTAAGCCTCGTTAAATGAGCCATGGTCACCTGAAACGTTGACTGTAAAGCCATCTGAAGCTTCGCCGAATGAGTTAAAGATTCGCCAGTAGTGGTAGCCAGCGATAAATGTAACCATCGATGACATAACTAGCGCATTACGGTACTTCGGTAGAACTCGTGACTGTGACACCAATGTGTACACGGTGCATGCGAGCATTGAAATTAAACCAAATGAGAACATGTTGTAAACAAGGTTCCATTGGTTGCTATTGAGCATAACTGACATATCTCCTGAGCCTTTCCTGACTCTTCATCAGTGCGGACCGTTTGGCCCGTAAGACCGTAGGTCAGCAGGAGTGCCTCGAGGCAACGCTGACCTTCGATAGGTGAAAGTGTGAACCTGTTGCGAGCGCTTCGCATCTCTAAATCGCACTTTTTTAGATGAATTTATGAGCGGCTATGGGTGATCTACGCTCAATTTGGAATAAAGTTCTAAAGAATTTCAGCCAAGAGGGCCTCAACCCGCCCCTTTATCTCATCGCGGATCACCCGCACCGGCTCAATCCCTTGGCCGGCCGGATCATCGAGCTTCCAATCCTCATAGCGCTTACCTGGATAGTAAGGGCAGGCATCGCCACAGCCCATCGTGATGACCACATCTGACTGCTGGACCGCTTCAGGGGTTAAGACCTTTGGCCTTTGATCTGCAATATCTATTCCGAGCTCTGCCATCGCTTCGACCGCAACTGGGTTGATGGATTCTTTAGGAGCAGAGCCTGCCGATAGGACCTCAACTCGATCTCCGCCCAGTGCTCGCATAAAGCCAGCTGCCATCTGAGAGCGACCAGCGTTGTGTACACAGACAAACATGATGGTCTTTTTATCGTTCATCAAATGCTCAACTCTCTCTTCGACTCTTTTGTGAAATAACGAAAAGCTAAATACCCGATCAGAGCTCCTGTAATCTGAAACGGAATAAATGTTGCAGCGGAGTGAGGTGCGATTCCGGCGAAGCTATTAGAGAAAATTCGGCCGATCGTGATTGCGGGATTGGCAAACGATGTTGAGGAGGTGAAGAAATATGCAGCAAAGATCCAAGCTGCAACTCCCACAGCAACTCTCTCTCCACTCTTTATAGATCCGAGGCGATAGACAACAAAGACTAAACCAGCTGTTGCAATTACCTCACTCAGAAGTAGATGGCCTCCATCTCTCGACTTTTCAGAGATGTCGATTAGAGCATTTCCATAAATTCCATTTGCAAGGATCGTCCCTGAGATTGCTCCTGCAGTTTGAGCAAGAATGAAAGCAATGCTCTGAAAGGGTGAGAGCTCTCTTCGAAATAACGCGATTGCCGAAACCACAGGATTGAAGTGCGCGCCACTTATGCCGGCGAAAGCCGTAATTAAGATCCACAGCACTGCCGCTGTCGCGGCTGCATTAATGAGGAGCTGAACCCCAATATCTCGTGTGAGATTCGCGGCCATAATCCCGGAACCGACCACAACTGTTGCCAGTGTTGCAGTCCCGATGAACTCAGCCAGAATTTTCTTCACGGCGTGATAATAAGGATGAAAGGTGAATAATTGGTGAATGGCGAGATGAATTCTTAAGTACTCTTGCCCAATGCTTGCTCAGCTCAAGGCGCTCCATGCCTATAAGAACTTCACCATGCTGGCATCTGCTCGCTTTATCTCCAATGTCGGTAACGGCATCTCTCCTATCGCCTTGGCATATGGAGTACTCAGTATTGAAGGTGCTGATGGCGGTGATTTGAGCCTTGTAATGGCAGCTCGCTACTTCCCGCTAATCGCCTTTATGTTGTTTGGCGGAGTCTTTGCCGATCGAGTCCAACGCAACCGCATTGTTGGTGGCACAGACATTATCGGGAGCATCTTTGCCGGTATTAGTGCTATCTCGCTCATTGGTGGTTTTCCAAGTATTTGGATTCTCGTTGCGATGGGAGCGATTTTTGGATTACTCAACGCGCTCTGGTGGCCAGCTATGTCAGGAGTTCTGGCAGAGATTCTCCCGAAAGAGAAGCTTCAAGAGGGCAATGCGGTTATCGGGTTGGTGAGCAATATTGGATATATCTGCGGAGCTCTTTCTGGTGGTGTAATCGTTGCAACTTTCAACCCTGGCTGGGGTTTACTTGTCGATGCCATCACATTTCTTATCGCTGGTCTGATCGTCTGGAATATCGATCTACCCAATAAGACCAGACTCGAAAGCCCTGGAATTCTCCATGACCTCAAAGTGGGTTGGCGTGAATTCATCTCCCGCTCATGGGTCGTAACGATGGTCTTCTGTTTTGCCTTTATCAATATGTCATTTGAATCGATGCTTCAGGTCTTAGGACCTCTTAACTTCAGCGATCCGCAAACTGGACCGCGTGCTTGGTCACTCAACCTTGCAGGAATGACTGCAGGAATGATGATTGGTGGCATCATCGTGTTGAAGCGAAAGTTTAAGCGACCGCTCTTTATCTCCATGATTCTGATTGCATTCTCATCGGTCTGGGATTTCTCCTTAGGATTCGAGATGCCACTGATTATCTGTATTGCTGCTGCGGTCTTCTCTGGGCTAACCATTGAAATCTTTATGGTTACATGGAATACATCACTTCAAACCCACGTTCCAGAGGAGTCCTACTCTCGCGTGAATTCTTATGATGCCCTCGGATCATATGGAATCGCACCAATAGGAATCGTTATTGCCGGTCCACTCGCCCACTACTTTGGTGTCGATACGATGTTGATTGTGACTGGCTCACTTACTTTCATAGCCGCCTGCGCCTCGCTGGCAGTAAAGTCGGTACGAGAGCTCACCAACGCGTAGGCTCATCCCATGAGCGATACTCCGCAATCAGAACCAACTCCCGTTCTTCCACCCAAATTGCGTGGTTGGTTTCATCTTGGAGCAACGCCAGCCGTCATCATCGCCTCCCTTGTGCTCTTTATTCTGAGTAAGGAGTCTCTTAAGTTTGCAGTTGCCCTTTATTCGATTACAGCAATCATGCTCTTTAGCGTCTCTGCTATTTACCATCGCGTCCCGTGGTCACCAGCGAAGAAGAAGATTTGGCGGCGTTGGGATCATGCAAATATCAACTTGCTGATTGCTGGTTCGTACACACCATTTGCAGTTGCTCTTCTCGAACCACATGATCGAAATATTCTGCTTGCAATAGTCTGGACTGGAGCTCTCTTTGGAGTTGCAATCAGAGTCTTTTGGATTGGCGCCCCTCGCTGGCTCTATGTTGCTAATTACCTGGTCTTGGGTTGGGTTGCAGTTGTCTACACTCCGCAGCTCTATGACCGTGGCGGACTCTGGGTTCTCATTCCTATTCTTATCGGGGGCCTGCTCTACTCAATTGGTGCAATCTTCTATGCGCTCAAGAAACCAGGTCGCCAAGCTAAGTACTTTGGCTTCCATGAGCTCTTCCATATCTTTGTGCTCGCTGCCTGGATCAGCCAGTACTTGGCTATCTGCTTCGCAATCTACCGCTCGCGCTAAGCGGGGCCCCGGCCGCTGACGCTTATCGAATAGCCTCTTTACCGCAGTGGTTTTATATGGGCGATTTTGCTCGGTGGAGTAATGCCCTAATCTATGAACCTTGAAGTTGGTCGTTTATAGAGGCAATGGGGATTATCAATGGCAGAGAAAAAGGACTTTCTCAACTGGGTGGGCTTTCGCGAGGAGTCTGAGCGCACCCCTTCTGGCAATCCTGTAGATCGCATCCGTGAACTCGAATCCCAACTCAGCGATCTGCGTTCACGTCGCGACATCACATCCTTAAGTAAGGAAGAGTTTGAAATCCTCGCAACCGAGACTGCGATGATGATGATTAAGTCAGCGCAAGCTCGCGAGGCGAAGGCGCATGCTTCATCTGAACGCCTAATCAATGAGTCAACTCGCAATGCTAAGGATGTCCTTGAGGCTGCTGAGACTAAGGCGCGCAGCATTCTCTCTGGCGCAGAGGCACGTGGCCGTAAATATATTTCAACAGCTGAAGCAGAAGCGGCAGATCTCGTTAATGAGGCTACCCGCGAAGCAGAGGCAATCATCGATACGAAGCGTCGTGAAGCTGCTGCGGTTGCATCTGCTGCCCGTCGTGAAGGTGAGAGAATCGTCGCAGATGCAGCAAATGAAGTTATTGAATATCGTCGTTGGCTTGCTGAAGTCATCGCTGAATCCGAGCGTCTCTATCGGGTCCAATCTCAAGCACTCGTAGCGGCTGAGCAGGCGATCGCGCAATCTCGCCAGCGCCTTGATGGAGCATTTGCACGTCTTGCAAATATGCAAGCTGTTGTTAACGACTCACTTAACGAAGATGGCACAGTGCGCCGTAAGGAACCAATCAAAGTTGAGAGTCGCCGCGCAGCCCCTGAATTAGATGCACCAAAGCGAAGTGCCAAGAAGAGCACTGCAAAGAAGACCACAGCTAAGCGCAAGTAATTTCCATGGCTACCAAACGCGGTATCCAATACATACCTGCCATAGATGGACTCCGTGCCATCGCGGTGATGGCAGTTCTCTTTTATCACTTAGGTTTCTCATGGATTCCAGGTGGATTCCTTGGCGTTGATCTTTTCTTCGTAATCTCGGGCTATGTCATCACTAGGTTGCTTCTCGATTCAATTGAGCGAAGTGGTGGTCTCGATCTTCGCGCCTTCTATTTAGCGCGAATTCGAAGGCTTCTTCCAGCTCTTGCCTTCATGCTGGTCACCACAGCAATCGCTGTTGGAATCTGGGCGCCAGATACCATTAAGCGCTTTCTTATCGATACTCCTTTTGCCCTAACGGGCTCGATGAACTGGTGGCTTGTTGGGCGCCATCTAGATTATTTCGAGGCGATTGGCCGTCCACCACTTCTCCAGCACACCTGGTCGCTCGCCGTTGAGGCCCAGTTCTATCTCCTCTGGCCACTGATCCTCCTTCTCATCTTGAGGTTCTTTGGAAAGAAGCGAATCTCGATAGCAGCGCTCGTTATTGCTTGCTTCTCAGGTATTGCGCTCATGCTTGTCTCCTTCTCACTCGATGCCTCAAGCTCTTCAAAGGTAAGCCATATCTACTTCGGTACCGACACCCACAGCATCGGTCTCTTCTTGGGAGCAGCGCTAGCTGTTAACTGGATTCCACAGAATTTCAAGCCAGAGGTGAGTAAGAAAGCTCAGGATTTCATCGACGGTATTGGTGTCTTTGGTTTTCTCGGCATCTTGGCGACATTTATCTTCATCGAAGAATCAAACCCAGCCCTCTATCGCATTGCATTTCCATTGGCTGGCATCTTTGGCGCGGCAATTATCACTTCAATTGTTCATCCAGCATCACGCTTTGCGCCACTATTACAAAACCGCGTACTTTTATGGATAGGTGAACGTTCCTATGCGATCTATCTTTGGCACTGGGTAATCTTTCAAGTCACTCGCCCACAAGTTGATCTAGCAGGTGCTTCCTGGGCGATGTATTCACTTCGAATCCTCATTGTCTTTGCCTTAGCTGACATATCGCTTCGATTCATTGAATTACCAGTTCGGCGTGGAGTTTTGAACTACTGGATTAAGGGATTGAAATATCGAACACCGGTTGAGAAGAAGCGGCAGAAAGTTCGAGCAACAGCTGCCCTCCTCGTTCTCACAGCAACTATTTCTATCATCAGTTTCCGCGCAGTCTCGATTGGAAATAGCCAACAGGCAGCGCTTGTTGAGGAGATTGAATCTGCAAATAGCGTCACCGCGAATACAAATGATGGCATCTGGCTCACTGGTGACTCTGTCATCCTCGGTATCAAGAGTGTTCTGGCAGATGCTCACCCGGTTTCACTTGTTAATGCGCGTGTGGGCCGCCAAGCTGATGAGCTCCTCACTGAAATAGTTCGAGATCTTCCAAGCGCACCAACAGGGCCCGTAGTTCTCAATCTAGGAAATAACAACACGTTGAGTGAGGACCAGGTGGTTGGGATCCTTGATGCCCTTAAAGGTCAATCAAAGGTCGTCCTGGTCAATACAGCTGTCCCACGCCCTTGGCGAGATGGAAATAACGAGTTAATTTCTAGGGTTTCAGCTCGTTACTCCAATGTCAGAGTAGTTGATTGGGCATCTCTGTCGGAAGGACATCCCGAATACTTTGCTCCAGATGGCGTTCACCTTGTTCCGGCTGGTGTGGCGGTCTATGTCGCAGAGATTTCGAAATATATCGATTAGCAACTTTTGAAATAGATATAGCAAGAGCCCCAACCATTTGGCTGGGGCTCTTGCTTTTGAGCAATGAAGTGATTAATTACTCGTATTGACCAGCAAATCCAAATGCCTTCGCGATACCAATCGATCCATCTGCATACACTGCAGATACTCGGAATGATGTGTATTGAGAATCAGATGTCTTTGAGAGTTCAAATGAGAGCTGCGTTGCAGGAATCTGTGAAACTTCCTTCCATGCGCCACCATTAGGTGCGATTTCAACCTTGTATCCGGTTACATCGCCTGCCGGTGCCTTCCATGAGAGAACGAGGACATCCTTAGTTGTGGTGTCCTTCCAGTTACCAATGAACTTTGATGGAGCTTCACCTGTTGTTGCAGCGTTTGTCGTGTCAGTTGATGCTGACTCAGATGGAGTTGCCTCTGGAGAAGTTGTCTCAGTTGCGGCCGGTGTCTCTGTCTTTGCTGAGTCTGTGTTTGACTGCTGTGAAGCAACGATTGCTGTGAGGATTGCAACTCCAAGGAGAACTGCAACAAGTACGCTCTTAGATGAGCCCTGACGTGGCTTAGCAGATGGCTTTACCGTAGGTGTTGTTGGCTTCGTTGGAGCTGCAGGTGTTGTTGAAACATTAACGCGATCGCGTGAAGCACCAGTTGGTACTGGTGGGACCACTACTGAAGAAGCAGCGCTCTTGCGTGCAGGAGACTTCTTTACAGTCTTCTTAGCTGCGGCCTTCTTAACTGTTGTCTTCTTAGCAACGGCCTTCTTCGCTACAGCTTTCTTGGCAACTGCCTTCTTGGCAACCTTCTTCGCTGTTGACTTCTTAGCTACAGACTTCTTCGCAACTGCCTTTTTAGCTGTTGACTTCTTAGCTACAGACTTCTTCGCAACTGCCTTCTTGGCTGTTGACTTCTTAGGTGCTGCCTTCTTGGCAACTGCCTTCTTCTTAACTGCCACGTTTATCTCCTCAGGTTGCGCCTTACCAAATGAACGGTCGACGTATGGGGAAAGTTTAGCCTAGGGAATTCAATGCCTTCATCACGTGTGGGGCTATAGCGCGCAGCGATTTACCTCGATGGCTCACGGCATCCTTCTCTTCAGAGCTCATTTGAGCGCTAGAGATAGATAACCCCTCGGGCTGGAAAATTGGATCGTATCCAAAGCCGTTCTCACCCACAGGTGAGAAAAGAATCTTTCCATGGAAGCGCCCTTCTTCGCAGTGGATGTGGCCATCAGGAAGATAGAGAGCGGCCACGCAGATGAAGTACGCGCTCCGCTTATCTTCAGGAACATCTTTGAGTTGCTCGAGTACTCTCTCGATATTTGCTCTGTCATCTCCATGAGTTCCAGCCCAACGAGCTGAGAATATTCCTGGATCACCATTGAGGGCATCAATACAGAGTCCACTGTCATCCGCAATAGCAGGTAGGCCAGTAGCCTCAGACATTTGCCTTGCTTTCAATAGGGCATTTTCTTCAAATGTTGAACCAGTTTCATCAACATCGTGAAGATTTGGAAATTGATCAAGCCCGACTAATTCAATCTCACCTGGAGCTAGAGCATCTAGAATTCTACGAAACTCAACAATCTTTCCTTGATTACGTGTTGCTAATAAGAGCTTATGGCTCACGCGCCAAGAGCTTTCTTCTGCAACTCTGTAAGGGTTTGGGTTCCGGCAACTGCAAGATCAAGAAGAGAGTCAAGTAGGGCGCGATCAAATGGTGCGCCTTCAGCAGTTCCTTGAACTTCAATAAAGCGACCGTCGCCAGAGCAGACAACATTCATATCAGTCTCTGCACGAACATCCTCCTCGTAACAGAGATCAAGCATCGGAACCCCATCAATTATCCCAACGCTGATTGCTGCAACAGAGTCTGCAAGTGGCTTTGCTCCTGCCTTGATATGACCCTCTTTAACTGCCCATGAGATTGCATCAGCGAGTGCAACATATGCACCTGTGATGGCCGCTGTGCGAGTGCCGCCATCTGCCTGAAGAACATCGCAATCGATCACAATTGTGTTCTCGCCAAGCTCTTTCATATCGACGATGCCTCTCAATGATCGACCAATAAGTCGGGAAATCTCTTGAGTTCTACCGCCAAGCTTTCCTTTGACGCTCTCACGATCAGAACGTGTATGTGTTGCACGTGGCAACATTGAGTATTCGGATGTTACCCAACCTGTTCCAGAATCCTTGAGCCAACGAGGAACTCCTGGAGTGAAGGATGCAACGCAGAGAACACGTGTCTTGCCGAACTCAACGAGCACAGAACCCTCTGCATGATCAAGCCAGCCTCTCGTGATCTTGATGTCGCGTAGTTGATCGACCGAGCGTCCGTCATTGCGTGCCATGTATTCCTCCGAGTGTGTTGATATTTAAATTAGAGATCATGATGTTGAACTGAGCCGACCTCAGGACCAAGGAAACGTCGGGCAAGTCCTTCAAATGCCTTTGCATCCCCAGTTGCTAGAAAGCGGTGTGAGGGAGCCTGAGTTGATGCGCCGCGAAGCATGGATCCTTCAACAAGTACTCGATAAAGATCCTTGGCAGTCTCTTCAGCGCTTGAAACTAAAGAGACGCCATTTCCCATCACGTAGGAGATAACACCAGTTAGAAGAGGATAGTGAGTACATCCCAAAACAAGGGTGTCTACATCTGCCTCAATCATTGGCGCGAGATACTCGCGTGCAACTTGAGTAATAGCCTCACCAGATGTTTCGCCTCGCTCAACAAATTCAACAAACTTAGGGCAGGCAACTGATGTGATTTTCAATTGTGGTGCTGCGGCAAAAGCATCGAGATAGGCCTGCGAATCAATCGTTGCACGTGTTCCAATTACGCCAACCTTGCCCGAACGAGTTGCGGCAACGGCTCTTCGAACAGCTGGCTGAATAACTTCAATGACTGGCACTGAGTAACGCTCACGTGCATCTCGCAACATTGCAGCGCTTGCGGTGTTGCATGCAATCACAAGGGCTTTGACCCCTTGGTCGACGAGAAAATCGAGAGTTTCCAATGAGAAGTCGCGGACTTCGGCTAATGGGCGTGGGCCATATGGTCCACGTGCGGTGTCTCCGATATAGAGAATTGATTCGTTTGGGAGCTGATCAAGAATTGCTCGAGCGACCGTTAATCCACCAACGCCAGAATCAAAGATTCCAATAGGTGCTTCGCTCATGCCCTAATCGTACGAGGTCGAACGGATAAAGTAAGAATTGACGGTGAAATTTATGCCCAGAGGGTGCCGTCGAGGCCCTCTGTTGCTTCATCGACATCATTGTTTCCGTATACGCCAGTCGACAAATACTTCCAACCACCATCGCAGACGATAAAGGCGATATCTGCATCTCGACCCTCACGCAGCGCTTCCTGGCCTAGTGCAATAGCTGCATGAAGAATCGCACCCGTTGAAATGCCGGCAAAGATACCTTCAACATGGAGAAGCTCGCGAACGCGCTTTACTGAATCTTCTGCACCAACAGAGAATCGACGGGTCAAGACCGATGCATCGTAGAGTTCAGGGACAAAACCTTCGTCGATATTGCGCAACCCATAGACCAACTCACCATAGCGAGGCTCTGCCGCGATAATCTGAATATCTGGTTTATGTTCACGGAGATATCGTCCTGCACCCATAAGAGTTCCAGTTGTGCCAAGGCCAGCAACAAAATGGGTCACGGTTGGAAGATCTGCAAGAATCTCAGGACCAGTGCCGTTGTAATGAGCGAGTGAATTTGCTGGATTGCCGTATTGATATAGGAAAACATAATCAGGATTTTGAGCAGCAATTTCCTTTGCAACACGAACTGCTTCATTTGATCCACCTGCGGCCGGGGAAGAAATAATCTGCGCTCCCCACATCTCAAGCAGTTGGCGGCGCTCAGGGCTGGTGTTCTCTGGCATTACGCAAATCAATTTATATCCGCGAACCTTTGCCGCCATAGCAAGTGAGATTCCAGTGTTACCTGAAGTTGGTTCAAGGATTGTGGCTCCCGGCTTGAGTAGACCGCTTCTTTCAGCCTCATCCACCATAGAAATTGCTGTTCTATCTTTGATAGAGCCTGTTGGATTTCGATCTTCCATCTTCGCCCAGAGACGAACATTTGGCGCAGGAGAAAGTCGTGGCAGACCAATCAGGGGTGTGTTGCCTACAGATGCTGCGAGGGATTCGTAGCGCGCCATTTTTAAATCGATTCCTTAAGTTTTTACTTAGAGAGAATCGATTGAGCCGCCAGCTACAGCGGGAAGGATTGTGACAGAGTCTCCATCTTTGAGTGGTGCTTCAAGTCCACCCAAGAAGCGGACGTCTTCATCATTGATATAGATATTGATGAAGCGACGGAGCGCGCCATTTTCAAGAAGTCGCTCACCAAGGCCGGCATATTGAGAATCAAGATCTGCGATAAGCGCCGAGAGGGTAGAGCCATTTGCCTCTACTGCCTTTTGATCTTTTGTGTATGGGCGAAGAATTGTTGGGATTCGGACTTCAATAGACATAGCCGTATTATGGCGAAAAAGCGCGCTATGCGGTAATTGAAACTTCTTCCTCGGTTACTACCCCATCAACTATGCGGTAAGAACGGAATTCAGTCGCAGGTGCAATCTCTTCGCGGGTGGAGACAAGAACGTAATGAGCGCCTGGCTCTCCCGCATAGGCGATATCGGTGCGTGATGGGTATGCCTCTGTCTCAGTATGAGAGTGATAGATAACAACTATCTCCTCATCCTTATCATCAACCTCACGGTAGAGAGCGAGAAGGTCCTTCGGATCAAATTCATAAAAAGTTGGTGAGTGAGCTGCATTAATCATCGGCTTTAAACGCACTGGCGAATCTTTACCAATCGGACCAAGAATTACGCCACAGCACTCATCCGGATATTCAGCACGAGATTGCTCGAGGATTGCATCGACAATCGCTTGTGAAATAGTCAGGGACATGCGTGAAGTCTAATCTAACTTCTTACTCTGAAACTTCATCCATGAGAGCTGTTAACAAAGTCTCTTGCAGCCAACCGAGCCATGTATAGACGGCATAGACCCCACGCAAGGGATCATCGGGGGCGAGAAGTTCAAGATGTTCGTAATTGTTGTTCTCGATTTTTAGTCGAACACCGAGCGCTAGTCGAATATCGTTTAATCCACCTAGCCAATCATTGGCGCCTTGGTGGTCTACCTCAATATCTCCTTCAGGTGAGCTCTTAAGAGCCATGCGGATAGACATTGCATGCGCCTGCTTCTTCCCCCTAAGTGTTGACTCTGTATAGCGGCGAAACTCTGCAGCATCGACATCATCTGCATAAGCATTGGGCAGTAATCGGTGGAGAACCTCATCTTCTGGAGGTGAATCATGCGAGGTAATTCCCACCATCGCAGCTAGTGGGTCCTCATGGCCATGGTCTACTCTCTCAGCAAGGAGCTCAATAATCTGCTCTACTAAATTGAGAATTACCTCGCGCTCAGTTGCATCAAATTGTGCAACGTAAGAGTGAGCACCATGGCGCTTAAAGCCTTCAGTTGCTGCCATTAAATTTGATCTCCACGCTGAAGTGTTGCCCACAGCCCGTATTCGTGGAGTCTTGCAACATCATGTTCCATCTCTTCGCGACTTCCGGTTGAAACAATTGCTTTTCCTTCGTTATGAACCTGCAACATCAATTCTGTTGCCTTTGCTTTGGAGTAGCCAAAGAGCTCCATAAATACATAGGTCACATAACTTTGTAGATTAACCGGATCGTCCCAGACGATAGTTACCCAAGGAGTATCGCCGGAAAAGATCGCTTTAATCTCTTCTTCTAACGCATCAGCAATTTTTGCCATTAGCGGAGCACCTCCATGGCTTTATTTAACCAATTCGGATGTGCCAGCGCCACGGATAAGAATAGAAAATGGTGGAGAGGTAGCGATTGGCCACTGGGATTCAGCTGCGGCACTTACTCGCAAGGTGAGGACGCCCTTGCTCTGAGCAGGAATTGGGATAGCAAATGCACCGTTTTGATCTGTCGTGACAATGGTTCCAAATGGTTGCCACTTACCTGATATCAACCGTTGAACTTGGATAAAGGTTCCTGCGCTTCGAGGACGGATAGAGCCTGTGACAGTTGCACTCTCCCCCTTCTTCAGCGATGCCGGAGCTGAGACAAAGATGAGACGTGTCATTGTCACGGCTATTTCATTAGAAATACCCTCGTTGCGCTCCCATGTTCCTTCACTAAATGCACGAATGGTCGTAGCTTTGCCAATCAACAGTGGCTTAACAAACTTTCCGTTGATATCTGTGGTGGCAGTTGTGAGTAATCTCCAATTGCTCTCACCTGCTGACTTACCTTCGATGCGCACGCTCACATTAGGAAGCGGTGACTTATCCTTAATCGTATAGGTTCCTGAAACTGTAATCGGATCTCCGTACTCAATCGCGGATTTATCGAGCGTGATTGCGGCACTCACTTGATCTGGAGCAATTGCTCGCGCAACATTTCGAATTCCTTCAACTGCTAAGGGCTCTTCCATCCCAATAGTCCAGGCTGCAAGACCGCCAAGTCGATATTTATTGACGAGGTTTGCGCGAAGTTCATAGCTCTTTGCATCTTGATACCAAGCAGTGCGAGATGCGGTGCAAGAAGTCGCTAAACCACCTGCTGTCGTACCGTTGTATACCTTTTGATAGGAGAATGTAGATTCACCAAATTTCTCGTCATAGGTTGGTGTCACACCATAAGAGGCCGCCAAAGCCTGAGCATTTCTCATCACAAAGGTTGCAGCCTTCGCCCCTGGTCGTATCACGGAGGCGACGTTTGCTGGACAGACTCCCGATACCGCGGTAACCCAATCTCGCCCATATCCCGCTATTCCTACATAAACCTTTGATGCAGGCATCACCGAGACTGCGTACTGAACTGTTCTCTCTGCCCACGAGATTGGACCGATAGGCCCTACCTTTGCAACAGAGTAGTCATAGGTCATGATTCGAAGTCGATCAATATATGGAGCAATATCTGCCCAGGCATAGACGTAATAGCCACGCTGCTTTCCTTTTGGATCGAGCACGTAAGGAGTAGAAACGGAGAGAAGTTTCTTCTGTGCATGAAGAGAAGCGCTCAATTCCTTCACCAATGCGGTCCAGAGCGGTGCAGTCTTTGGCCAAGTTTTATTGCTGTCGACAAAGGCAAAACCCTCAAAATCAAGATCGACGCCATCAAAATTGTTGACCATCACCATATCCGTGATTGCTTTAACGATCTGAGCGCGAGCTGCAGGCTTAGCTAGTAATCCAGCCAATACATCCTTCTCAGTTCCATCTGTAATGGTTGGAATGAGAGTAAATCCAGCTGCACGAAGTGCTGAAACTGTTTGAGCCATCGGAACGCTTGGATTGGCAGGAGAGTAGAGATCGGTAACAACAGTACTCTGAGTTTTTCCGTTGAACTTCAAGGTGTACCAAAATGGCATTACCTCACGAATGAGATCTGCATTGTTTATTGCAGCAGGTAGAGAGGTCTTGATTGAGTAATACGGAATCCATCCAGAGAGAATCTTTCGTGGTGGATTATCTGCCGAAGCCGAAAAATTAAAGGTTGGAAGTGGCGCAGTAAGTGTCATGACCATAGAGAGGCCAAGAAGAAGCGAGAGGCGTCGAGGAAGTTTCATCAATCTCAACTCTTTAAATTACTCATTATCTTCGGGGCCAGGTCGCAGTCCCTCGAAGATTTCTTTACACATTGGGCAGACTGGATACTTGGAAGGATCTCGAGATGGGACCCACTTCTTTCCGCAGAGAGCGCGGACAGCTTTTCCGGTCACTGCAGACTCGACGATCTTCTCTTTCTTGATGTAGTGGGCGAAGCGGTCATGGCCGCCATCATCTTCCTTAAAATCTGGGGCAGTTTCAGTGCGCGTTAAGGTATCGGTATCAGTGCTGATACCAATTCCTTTATCTTCACGCGTGAATAAACCCATGGCGCAAGGATAGTCTGGCCGGTCCTAATAACTCTTTCTCTGGCCTGTGAAGGTTCTAGGAATTTAATTGGGCTCTTTCATATGGCGATTGGCAGGTAGAATTCTGTAATGAAGGATTTACTCAAGACTGAGCATCTCTCGCGTGAAGATGTCGAACTTCTCATATCGACAGCCAGCGACTTTGCTTCGCAGCCACTACGAGCAAATACAGCTCTCGCCAATAAATCTGTGGCGATTTATATGACTAAGCCTTCTACTCGAACCCGCGTTGCGTCGGAGACAGCTGTCGCCCATCTTGGCGGAACTCCGATCTTCCTACGTGGTGATGAACTCCAACTTGGTCGGGGCGAGACAATTGCCGATACCGCAAGAATTATCAGTGGATTCTGTGATGCGATGATTATTCGAACATTTGCCCAGAGTGATGTTGATGAACTTGGTGCAAATGCAACTATTCCAATCATCAATGGATTAACTGATGTAGACCACCCAACACAGCTTTTAGCTGACTGGGTAACAATTCGGGAGAACTTCGGTGCGGATATCGCCGGTCGTAAATTTGTTTATCTTGGAGATGGCAACAATATGACCCACGCCTGGTTGATAATGGGAGCAATCATGGGCGCTCACGTTGTTGCCGCCACGCCAGCAGGAAAGTTTGCGCCTGATTCTTCAATTGTTGCGAAGGCAGTAGAGATAGCCTCAAAGTCAGGTGGCACAGTTGAGGTCACTCATGATCCAGAAGCTGCTGCAAAAGATGCCAGTGTCCTCTACACAGATGTGTGGATGTCTATGGGCGATCCTGAAGAAGAACGCGCTGAGAAGTTTGCTGCTCTCTCGCCTTTTGCAATCGACGACCGTCTTATGTCATTAACTGCTAAGGATTCAATTTTCATGCATTGCCTACCAGCTCATCGTGGAGAGGAAGTTGCGGCATCAGTTATTGATGGACCGCAATCAGTTATTTGGCGCGAGGCCTATCACCGCCGCACAACCATCCAAGCACTTCTCTACCACTTAACTCGTGGTGAGATAAAGGGCGCTCAGTAGGAAGTAAAGGCAGGGCGCTCTTACTTAGCCCTCTTGAAGTTCAGTAGGTGCTCCATGAACATCGAGAACATCTTGCGCCTTAACATCTCCACCGAGCTTATCTGTGCGATTAACCGGGCGCTTGGCATCCTCTTTATAGATAGCAGGGATAGATCCCAAGAGGCCTTTCTGGAAATCTTCAAAAGCCTGTAGGACTTCGCGCTTTGTATTCATAACAAATGGCCCCATCCATGCCACAGGCTCTTTGATCGGCTGACCACCGAGGATAAAGAGCTCTAGATTTGGAGAGCGTGACTCTTGTTGTTGCGCTGCGCGCACCACAATCGCATCGCCATCACCAAAGACGGTGAGCTGTCCCATTGATACTGGGCGCAATTCATCTCCAACAAAGCCATGTCCGGACATTGTGTAAACGAGCGCGTTGTAATCCTTACGCCATGGAAGGCGTAGTTCTGCTCCAGGTGCGACAGTTGCATGAAGAAGCGTAATTGGAGTTTGAGTATTTCCTGGACCAAAATGTCCATCTACTTCACCTGCAATAACGCGCAATAGAGCTCCACCATCAGGAGTTGAGAGAAGTGCAACATCATTTGCACGAACATCTTGATATGCAGGCGGTGACCACTTCTTCGCTGCTGGAAGGTTTACCCATAATTGGAATCCATGGAAAAGACCACCAGACATTACGAGTGACTCTGGTGGAGTTTCAATATGAAGAATTCCTCCCCCAGCTGTCATCCACTGTGTATCGCCATTGGTAATTGTTCCACCACCGCCATTTGAATCCTGGTGGTCAAAGATCCCATCGATGATGTATGTAACTGTTTCAAATCCACGGTGTGGGTGCCAAGGAGTTCCTTTTGGCTCACCAGGTGCATACTCGACCTCACCCATCTGATCGAGATGGATAAATGGATCGAGCTCTTGGAGATCAACGCCAGCAAATGCACGACGAACAGGGAAGCCTTCGCCTTCATAACCTTGCGGCGCAGTGGTGATGCTCTTAATTGAGCGCGCTCGAAGATTTGCTCCAGCGCTAATGCGAGGAAGGACGGTGATATCGCTAACTGTTACTGCAGGCATGATTTGCTCCTTTGACTACCCCAAGAATAGTTGAACTTTCAACTACCTACAACTCGAAAATAGGGCGGTTTATTCCTCGAGCGAGCGGGTTTAGAATGCCTATGTGAACAAGCATGCGCCATCTATTCCGAAGGTGATTCTCTATTACATCTTCACGCCTCTCTCCGATCCTGAGGCGGTAAAGCTCTGGCAGAAGCAGCTCTGTGAAAGCCTTGGCCTCAAAGGACGCATCATCATCTCCAAGCACGGCATCAACGGCACAGTCGGCGGGGATATGGCGGCGGTGAAGAAGTACGTAAAGATGACACGCCAATATCCAGGTTTTAAGAAAATTGTCTTTAAGTGGTCCGATGGAACTGGTTCAGACTTTCCACGACTACAGGTTCGCGTCCGCAAAGAGCTCGTTGGTTTCGGAAACCCAGATGCAATCAAGGTTGATGAGACTGGCGTAGTAAATGGCGGAAAGCACCTCCGCCCGGCACAGGTAGATGCCTTGGTAAAAGAACGTGGCGATGATGTCATCTTCTTTGATGGACGTAATGCCTATGAGGCCAAGATCGGTAAGTTTAAGAATGCAGTCGTTCCTGATGTTCAAACATCACATGACTTCATTGCCGAAATCAAAAGTGGTAAGTATGACGATATTAAGGATAAGCCAATCGTTACATACTGCACCGGCGGTATTCGTTGCGAAATTCTCTCCGCAATCATGGTCGACAATGGATTTAAAGAGGTCTATCAAATAGATGGCGGAATCGTTAAATATGGTGAGAAGTTTGGCGATGATTCACTCTGGGAGGGATCGCTCTATATCTTTGACGACCGTATGGTTCACGACTTCTCCGATAAGGCAAAGGTCATCGGCGAGTGCGTTAAATGCAATGCGCCTACGAAGCAGTTCCGTAACTGCAACTCTGAGAGCTGCCATCAACTCATTCTCCTCTGCGACACATGTGCTGACCTGCCAAGTAATCTCACCTGCAATCACACAGTCAATCGCAAGCGTCGCGACCGCGAATTTGTCGGCTAGGCCGCTGCGTCAGTGATCAATTGGCCTGTTGCTCAGCCAACACTTTCAGCTGGGAGCTATCAATCCGCAATATCACTCAGGCCGTTGCGTGAAGAAGATATCGATTCGATTACTCAAGCCTGCCAAGACCCAACAATCTCAGCCTTCACCAGGGTTCCCTATCCCTATGATCGAGAGCTTGCTGAACAGTTTGTGAGAGGCAGCGACCTCAGCTATCGCAACCATCAAGGTGTTGTCTTTGCAATTGAGGCTGAAGGTAAATTTGCTGGAACTATTGGACTCCACGGAATTAATCTCAGTGATCATTGCGCTGAGGTGGGTTACTGGATTGAGAAATCGTTTCGAGGCAAAGGGCACTGCACGCTAGCTCTCCGCTCAATACTCTCATTTGCCCTCGATGTGATGGCATTTCGCCGGATTGAAGGCATGGCAGATTTCAATAATGAAGCCTCCCAGAAGGTAATGGAGAAAGCTGGCATGACTAGAGATGCCCTGCTTCGTAATCGCGTCACCAAACCAAGTGGCGAGCAAATTGATATGGTCCTCTTCTCGGCTATAAAAAATCAGGGAGTATAAATGGAATCGCTTGCAGCGCTGATTGTTGTGATGTTCTCAATATTGATGCTCTCAGGCCCTATCAACATTGGGCTCTCTAGTTTGAGAATTCAGTTCTTCTGTAAGAAATATAGAGGGCTCACTGCTCTGCGCCGGATCATGATGCTAGCCACTGGAATCATTGGCATATTCATTGCAATCAATTTTATGTATGAGACAACTCCACTTGGTCCCAAGCTATTCTCGATTATTGCGATCGCAGGCAACATCTATGCACTCAAGCGAGAGATTAAATTTAGTAAGAGCGCATAAAAAAGCCGCCCTCATTGCTAAAGGCGGCTTTTGTGGAGGTGCCGGGAATCGAACCCGGGTCCTTCAGAGCTCAAACAGGGCTTCTACGTGTGTAGTGTTATTTGCGTTTTCTCAGTTCTGAATCTCTCAAACACAAGTATTCAACGAACTCATTTGCGAAACTGTTCTCTCTACGCATTCGCAACGCTACGCAGATGAAGAGCTCTCTAACGACGCCAGATTCCAGAGCGAGAGCGCCCCTGGGCTGACGGATTTGGGACTAGCTTATGCAGCTAGTGCGAAATCACTGCGACTGTTGTCTGCAGTTATGTGTGCACGGATTTCATGGTTTACGAGATCATTCCGGCTTCCTCGACACGCTTCCCCTGTCTCAACAGCTAAAGTCGAGACCGTTCACCCCCTATTGAGTTTTCAACCTTCTATTTGCCTTCTCAGTGTATTGAACGCAGGGGGGTGCTGGGAAATTCCCTTGAGTGCTGAGCGTAGCTACTTGAGAAAATCTCGCTTCAAAATCGCATAGAGCCACATCGAGCACCACTCGCCCTTAAAGAATTCAGAGTCGAGATACTCAGCCTCTCGCCTCATCCCTAACTTTTCAGCCATCGCCGCTGATTCTGGATTGCGGGTGTCGATATCGGCAACGATGCGATGGAGCGGGAAATTCCTAAATGCATAATCCATAAGCGCATAGGTTGCTTCAAATGCATACCCTTTACGTTGGAAATCCTGATGGGTAACCCAGCCAATATCTGAGAGTTGATCATTCGTTGAGCGCAGAGACATATTTGATTGGCCAATTACCTTGCCTGAATATGGTCCATCTTTGATCTGCCAAGCCAACACAAAGAAGTCTCCTTCGTGCTCTAAACCATCTCGCCCTGTATTGATGGTTTTGTTAAGGGCTTCTATCACCTGATCTCGAGTTCGCTCAGGCCATGGGATATATCGAACTATCTCTGGGTGTGATTGATATTCCAGAAGATCATCAACATCATCAAAACGAAGTGGGCGAAGAATTAACCTGGAAGTCTCAATCAAGAGATTTTCTACCAATCATCTCTTCCGCTGCGATTCTTGCCGCTGACGCGATAAGAAATCTCTCGCTCAATCTCTCTTGTTGCCTGCTGCTCAAGGAGTGAATCGCGCTTATCGTGAGCCTTCTTTCCCTTCGCAACTGCAATCTCAACCTTTGCTCGGCCATCCTTGAAATATAGCTGGAGTGGAACCAATGTGACTCCAGAATCTTTTGTCTTCGCGGCAATCTTTCTTATCTCTTCTCGGTGCACGAGAAGCTTTCGTTTTCGTCGAGGGGTGTGATTGGTCCATGTTCCTTCTGTGTATTCAGGAATATGAACGCCATGCATCCAGAGCTCGCCATTTTCAACCATGACAAAACCATCGATAAGAGAGGCACGACCTGCTCGAAGGGATTTAACTTCAGTTCCCATTAAAACGATTCCGCACTCATATGTATCAAGGATGGAGTAATCGTGACGCGCCTTTTTATTCTGCGCGATCAGCTTTTGACCTACTTCCTTGACCATGCACAGAAGTCTAGTCCTTGCGGGGATTAACTCCCCTCACGAATCAAACCTTGAGGTAACGGCGGAGCGTGATGAGCGAGGCGAGAATCGAAACGAGCAGTCCCACTCCAAGAAGGATTGCCGATGAGATCCAAACCTGATCCCATGCGAAGAACTTGGTGAATGTAAGTAGTGGAGCGACTTTTGTATCAACTACATACTTAAGTCCACTGAGAAGTCCTGTCGCAAAAACCCATCCGAGAACAGCTGAGAAGACACCCTCGAGAAGGAATGGGAGTTGAATTGACCAAGAGCTCGCACCAACCAGCTTCATCACACCGGTCTCGCGACGGCGGTTAAAGGCTGCAATTCGAAGAGTATTTGAGATGAGAAGAGCGGCGGTCAAGACAGAGAAGAGTCCTACTAAGAGTGCTCCATTGCGCAGAACATCAAGGAGTCGGAAGAACTTTTCCAGGATCGTTCTCTGGTCTTGAACAATGTCAACACCAGGTCTTCCTGAGAATGCGCTCACTACGACATCAAATTGGGTTGGATCTTTGAGCTTGACTCGGAAAGACTCTGGCAGCTGATCCGCTGTTACGTTTTGAGCAATTGCAGAGTTCTTAAAGCGCTCTTTAAAGCGAGCGAAGGCTTCCGTCTGTGATTCATAGAAGACGCTTTGAACAACAGGTAGAGCCTCAAGGTCTGTCTTAATTGAAGCGCGTTGCTCTGGCGTTACAACACCATTGGCACACGTTGGAGACTCTGAGAGCGTGCCACAGAGAAATACTGAAACTTCAATCTTGTCATACCAATAATCCTTCATGGCATTAACTTGAGCATTTGAGAGTAGTCCAATGCCAAGAAGTGAGAGAGAGATTGCAACTGTCACGACGACGGCAAATGTCATTGTGAGGTTTCTACGAAGTCCGATACGAACTTCCTTAAAGAGGAATCCTGCGCGCATTGTCTTCTCCCCTAACCCTTAACCTGTATATCCATAAACACCACGAACCTGATCGCGAATTACGTGACCACTATCTAGTTCAATCACGCGCTTACGCATCTGATCAACAATTCCAGAATCGTGTGTTGCCATCAATACCGTCGTTCCTTCACGGTTGATGCGATCCAAAAGCTTCATAATTCCGACAGAGAGCTCTGGGTCAAGATTTCCAGTTGGCTCATCGGCGATGATAATTGGTGGTTTAGTCACATAGGCTCGAGCAATAGCAACACGTTGCTGCTCACCACCTGAAATCTCTGATGGGAGGCGATCGCCTTTATCTTCCAGGCCGACCAATTCAAGCATTTCGGGAACTTCACGATTAATTTCTTTCTGCGAATATCCCAAAACATGAAGTGAGAATGCGATGTTCTCGGAGATGGTCTTATTTGGAAGAAGTCTAAAGTCCTGGAAAACAGTTCCTACCTGGCGACGAAGCTCTGGAACTTTATGGTTAGCAAGCTTTCCAAGATCCTTGCCTGCGACGTGAATAATTCCCGACGTTGGTCGTTCTTCACGGAGGATGAGCCGCAGGAAGGTGGACTTTCCTGAGCCTGACTTACCAACGAGGAAGACAAACTCGCCTTTGGTAATTTCGAGGTTGACGCCATCAAGAGCTGGTCGCTCCTGGCCGGCATATACCTTCGTCACATTCTCAAAGCGAATCACAGTAAATCTCCCTCGGGGAATCCATCTTGAACTGTGCCGAGTTTAGGGTACCCATGGCGAATATGAGCGTATGTGAGCGCAAGTTAGGCTCAGGAAATCGTGTGAATTTGGCGTGTTTACGCAGATTGTGAAGAGCGTCTCCAGCGAATACCAGCCTCGATAAAGTCATCTATTTCTCCATCGAGGACAGCGGAAGTATTTCCAGTTTCGTGATTATTACGAAGATCTTTCACCATTTGATATGGAGCCAGCACATATGAGCGCATTTGATTTCCCCATGAGCCGCTGTTATCACCCTTGAGAGCATTGATCTTTGCTTGCTCTTCTTGGCGACGTCGCTCAAGTAACTTGGACTGAAGGACCGCCATTGCTGTCGCTTTATTCTGAATTTGTGAACGTTCATTTTGGCAGGAGACAACAATTCCGGTTGGAATGTGAGTCAATCTCACCGCGGAATCAGTGGTGTTAACGCCCTGCCCTCCAGGGCCTGATGAACGATAAACATCGACACGAATCTCTTTTTCATCGATTTCAATGTGATCGCTCTGCTCAACAACGGGAACAACTTCCACCCCGGCAAAGGAAGTATGCCGTCTAGATTGCGAATCAAAAGGGGAGATTCGAACTAAACGATGAGTTCCCTGTTCAACAGAGAGTGTGCCGTAGGCATATGGGGCGCTCACTCGGAAAGTTGCTGACTTTATTCCAGCCTCTTCAGCATATGAAGTTTCGAGCACATCCGTTTTAAATTCATGTCTCTCGCAATATCTTAAATACATTCTAAATAGCATCTGCGCCCAATCAGCGGCTTCAACGCCTCCAGCCTCTGAGCGAATTGTTATCAATGCATCTCGGTTATCGTATTCACCAGAGAGCAAAGTAGTGACTTCAAGTTCGCTAATAGCTTTTTTTGTTAAATCTAATTCATGCTCTGCATCAGAAAGAGCGGGACCCGCTGATTCTTCAGCGGCAAGCTCAAAAAGTATCGGAAGATCCTCAACTCGCGATCGTAAACCTTTCAACTTTGAAATTGTTGTTTGCGCTCTTGATAGCTTGCTGGTTACAGACTGCGCCGCCTCTGGATCATCCCAAAGATTTGGCACGCCCGCCGCCTCTTCAAGTTCAGCTGCCTCCCTCTCCAGTTTGGGCAAATCGAGTACTTGTTCAATAGATTTAAGGGTCGCGCTTATCTCAGAGATTTCGAGAGCATATTCGCGTGCCATGGGTGAAGAATAGCGAGATAACTAGCCAATATCTAAACCGTAGTAGTTGTTGGTCTCTGCCCTTACTCCAATGGCACCTGCAGAAGTTCTAATTGAGACTTCTTGAAGGTCTATAAACGGAACCCTCAAAGGAATTTTCACGATGGCTGAAGTTTCAAGATAAATCTGAAAGCCGTCACACGCAAAATAATCAACATCTAGATTTCTCATATCCTTCCTCACGGAGGCATCCAAACGTCCTTGCCAATTTCTCATCACCTCTATGGCATCTTCTCGTCCCTGGTTGCAATCAATTGGAATCCCTGGATCATCCTGACCACCTCCAAGCCCACTGATGAGAAGCCTATTTGCATTGAATTCTCCCGAGTAATAGGCCTCGGGATTCAAGTTCTTCATCCCTCTCTGAACCGCTGCCTCTGTAGCAAGGGAAAGAGAGCGTTTTGCTATATAGACAGAAGAAATATTTGTGACGATGATGGAGGTACTTAGGAGAATCAGAAACACGGTAATAATCAACGGCGAAATAGAGCCTTCTTCTTGCGAAATCCGGTTTCTGATGGCTCGCATCTTCATGCCCATGGTGATACATACTCAATAACTTGAATAGAGGTGTTAGTTCTCCTCGAATTTATTTCTAGAACAATCTCGTTATCTGGTGAGATACAAGGAGATTCTCTGCAAATGTATTTATATGTGAGATCACCGCTTTTGACCTCATCATTAAATCCCAATATTCCTGCGCCCTTTAAGAAGATTTCATTCGCGACTCTGTCAGCAATCTCATCATTCTCACTAGTAACGAATCCCCGAGCCATTTCACGAGCTAATGTTCTGAAGGAAGATTGAACATCACTCGCCTCCGAGTACTGATTCAAGTAGAGAAAGAGTGGAAGGAATAGTGGGAGTGCAAGCATGATGAATTCCACTATGGCGCTGCCATCATCCTTGCCAAGAGCGTCTCGGATAATTTTCTTCATCTCATTTCTCCATAACCGAAAAACCTTTAACCCCAACAACCGAGACGCCAAGAATTTTCCCCAAGAGACTTGGTAGCAGTAGTTGAAGTGGTCTCTCCTCATTGGTTACAAGGAGAGCAACCTGTTTGGTATCGCCGGCGGATTCAATCGGAACGATTCGATCAGTAGAGAGGTACTGACCACTTATCGCCCGTGTAGATGCCTCGGATTGCGCCTTGATACTTATTGAGTTTCTAGTGTGGACTGTAAGGGTTAACTGAAGCGCAATAAGTGCCAAAGTCAGGAGAGGCAACAGAACCATTGCACTTTCGGCATTTCCCGAATCGCTCCTAAGATTTTTCCTGAGGGAATTAAACACGCATCACCTAATTCCGTTCATAGCGTCGAGTGAATTCTTAAGAATCGCTGTTAGACGAGGAGCGGCAATAGTCCAGATAGCGGTCACTAAGCCAGTTGTCATCAGAACTACCAGCACCCATCCTGGGACATCTCCCCGTTGATCAGTCACTGCCTGAAAGAGGCGAGATTTCTTAAGGTCGCTGAGCTTGTGTGAAATTCGAATTGATACCTTAACTACTCGCTCCTGTAAAGCACTTACCAGAGAGTCAATAGCGTCATTTACTGTATTCATATTTCTCCTTTTTTTCGTTGATGGGATTGCCTTCTCTTAATAGCTGTATAAATTGAGATTTGTAAGTGAGGGGTAGAGCGCAAAGAGAATTGATATGGGAAGAATCAAGAAAATGACAGGGATCATCATCAAAATATCTGATTTTCCTGCTTTAGCTAAAAGAAGATTCTTTTCTTTATTTCTTGCCTCTTGTGCGCTGTGATTCAAAGTGTCAAATAAAGATGTTCCTCTCGATAGTGAAATGACTAGAGAATCAACAAATCTTCTAATCTGATCTGAATCGATCCTCCGGCTAAACTCATCAAGGACGGATGCGAATGAACGCCCCTCTTCAACCTTGCCCACGACAAATCTAAGCTCTTGCGCAAGTTGCCCATTAGCGCGAAGTGAGATTTTTCGAATGGCGGATACAGGAGACTCTCCTGCACCAACGGCAAGGGTAAGCATCTCTACAATTGCAGGAAACTCTTGTTCTAACTGATTTGATCTCGCTTCATATCGTTTAGTTAGTCTTCTTTCAGTTGCAATCGGAACCAGGATCACTGCGAAAATCACTAGAATCAAATATCTCAAGGCCGACACAAGATTAAGGCTAAAAAGTAACGTCAGAATGACAATGCCAAACGCAATAAGAAAGAGCTGATAAATCCTAAAGTTTTCAAAGTCAGAATCCTCACTCCTGCCGATTTTTGACAGCTTTGCCTCTAAGGCTTCTCTCTTTCCCAGAGAAAGGCTTTTTCTAAAGACGATGAGAAGGATTTGCTTCTCATAATCTGCCGTGAATAACGCAGCTAGTGCCAAGAAGAATGGGATTGAAAATTCGGGATTCATGTGCGAACTCCAAAGACTCTCTTAGCCTCTGGTATTTCGCCCAAGCGGTTCATCCACCAATAAGCGATTGCAGTCATAATTGCCCCAAAGAGCAACACCACTGTTCCGCCCGTAGTTCTAAACGCCTCTCCAGTGGCAGGTTGAGTTGAAATGAGAATAAGCAGTAGCCAAGGAGCGGCCGCAGATAAATGTGCCGAGTTGCGAATCCACCCTTGCTTAGTAGATATCTCTCGCCTGATGGATAGATCCTGTCGACAGAAGTCGCCCAGTTGGCGCAGCATCATGAGCAACTCACCGCCCCCGAGGTTTCGAGCAAAGAGCAAAGCTTCAAAGAGCTGGTCCGCTGATCTAATATTAAATTCATTTTGTATTTGAGAGAGCGCTGCCTCGAAACTTTTTCCCTCCCTAAGAGCGTCCTCGAAATTTTGAAAATAAGGTCGGCATATCAGTGGTCCGCGTCTCCCAAGGCTTGTGAGAGATTCGTTTAGAGATTGACCCGATTGAATTCCTGAAATTACATGATCAATGATTTCCGGCATTTGGCTTGAGAGTGTCCAAGATTTCCTTTGTTTTGAACTCTTTAAAGCGATTAGATAGATAAAAGTACCTATCAAGCTCACCGTAAAACTAATCTGCAGGGTCCGAGTCACTGCCTGAAAGAACAAAAATGCAATCAGAAAGGCGAGCAAAATTCGAAGCTTTTTTAGATTAGGTCCCGATAACTCCTTCATTCGTCACCAACCGCAACAAGCCCAAGTGTAGATTTGTAGTGTGGAAGTGATATGCCTTCGACATATCCACTTGTATTCCACTCCCATAATGTCTCTACCTCGATTTTGTTATCGTGCGTCCGACCAGTTACCGAAACGACTTCCACTACACGCCTTGAACCATTGATATCCATGGCAATTTGAATAACCAGGTCTATAGCCGAGGCAACCGTTGGGATGATGAATGAATGTGAAATATTCGCCCCTGCTAGCAATGGGAGAGTTTGTATCTTGATAATTGCATCTCGTGCTGAATTCGCATGAATCGTTCCCATTCCAGGTAGACCTGAGTTAAGCGCGATAAGAAGATCCAAGGCTTCTGCCTCTCTAACCTCTCCAATAATTATTCGGTTTGGGCGCATTCTTAGCGCTTCCTTTACCAAACGCCTAAGAGTTATCTCCCCTTCGCCTTCTAAGTTCGCATTTCGGGTTTGCATTTGGATGACATCAGGAAGTCTGGGATTTAACTCAAATACTTCCTCGATTGTGATGACCCGGTGGGAGAAAGGAATTTCGCTAGCCAATGCGTTGAGCAAGGTGGTCTTTCCGGCTTGAGTTCCGCCACTTACCAATACGTTTCTTCCAGCTCTCAACGCTGCAGCCAAAAACTCTGCGATATCGCTTGTTAGTAGACCAAGTTCCGAAAGATCTGTTAAAGAAAGATTCTGGGCGATGTGTTTGCGAATGTTTACAGCCCAGTTCTTTGGTGTTATCTCCGGGATGGCAACATGCAATCTGCTGCCATCTGGAAGGCGCGCATCCACAAATGGGTGTGATAAATCTAGCCTTCGCCCGGACCACATGAGAGTCCGTTCAACTAGCTCTCGCACCTCTGATGCAGTGAGAAGTAAGTTCGTTAACTCACTCTTTCCATTTCTCGCAATGAATATTCGCTCTGGCGAATTAATCCAAATCTCTTCAATGGTTCCATCGCAAATGAAGGGAAAAATGGGACCAAATACAACAGCTGGTTCGATTTCACTTCTCATTTCCATGGCGTGAAGTTACGAAACCTCTGACAATTGCGAGAGATCTGTTTTTATCTCTGTGGATTGCTCCAGCAAGTGAATTAAACAAGTAAGAATTAACCACTCTGAGTGCTCTTGCCTCGTGAAAATGATACGTTTTCCCTATGGGAAGCTCAGATTATTCAGCAGATAAGGGAGTGAGAATCTCTTCCTTGCTCTTAGCGGGAGAGGCTATTCTCGTTCTAGGTCTTGGCATTTATATGGTTGCCCTTGGGTTCACCCACGATAAGGATTGGTTGCCGTATTTAAGCGTGACAGCCTTCGCCTTTATTGGGGCAATTGCGCTCTTTGCTCTTTCCCGCGGGTTAATGGGTGGCAAGAGGTGGGCAAACTCGCCTGCCATTCTCGCCAATTTAATCGCTGTGGGAGTTGCAAAGTATCAATTTGAAGCGGGTCTTTACTGGCTTGCTATTCCATTAGTGGTGACTGCGCTCACTCTGATAATCAATATTCTTTTGATAATCAAGAATTCCAATAACTAATTACCACGGCACAACCTGGCGATCCTCCCAAAGAACACCCGTCGTGTTCTTCTGCACCTCTGCTGAATCCTTATCAAAGTCGCGGGTTGCAAGCCACACAGCTGTCTCAGCTCCCTCTTCTGCACTTCGAGGTGCATCAGGACCGCCCATGTCGGTTCTTGAGTGATTAGGACAGATTGCATCAACTAATACCCCACGTGCACCGAGCCCTGTTTCGTGAGCCAGGTTTCTCACAAGTGCATTGACTCCAGCTTTACTAATTCGATAAGGGGCAAGTCCACCTGCATTTCCCGGACCCGACATTCTTCCCAAGCAAGCAGAGAAGATAACGATGCGACCATTGCGAGCTTCAACTAACGCGGGAGCTAATCGATTAACGATTTGAAAAACAGAGTCGAGGTTGATTGAGATTACGCGACGCCACTCAGCATCGTTGGTCTTGAGTGTCTTCGACATCTTCTCGCTCATTACTCCGTGAGCCAGAATGAGATGTGAAATATCTGGGTGCGACGAACTAATAACTTCTAACTTCGCAGAGGTCGAATCAGAATCTTCTAGGTCGATTGGGTAAGCGATTACCATTTCGCTTCGACCATCAGATCTAAGTGCCGTCGTTGCTGCTTCAAGTCTTGCAGAATCTTTGGCCACGAGGATCAGATCAAAGCCTTGGGCTCTCAGACCTTTCGCGCATTCAAAGCCGAGACCCCGGCTTCCACCCGTAATGAGGGCTAGCTTCCGCCCTGAAAGATTCATGGATGAACCCTCCCAGCCCACTCAGGGCTCTGCCACTTCAAACAGGGCTCATCCCTCAAAAAGTGTGCTCCATCTCGCCTTATTGAGCCCCTTTACGCCATTTATATAGGCGCCTCACAGCCGTTACTCTTAGCCTGTCCTCACGCGTGGTTACGCGGGAGAAGCAGGGTTGATGATCGAAACGCAAAGGAGCGCTTACGTGTCTTCAGGACAAGATTTTGGTGCAAATGATTGGCTCGTCGAAGAGATGTATGAGCGCTATCAAGCAGATCCATCTTCAGTACCTGCAGAGTGGGTGACCTACTTCAAGAACAACCCACAGGCTGGCGCATCTGTTGCCGCACCAAGTGCCGGTGTTCCACCGACACCTAAGCCAGTAACTCCTCCGAATATTTCAATGCCAGGTGTGACAACTACTGTCGCATCAACTCCAGAACCGGTTGCTGCACCAGCGCCTGTTGCAGCTCCTGTTCAATCACAACCTGTCGTGCGCCAAGTTGCTGCAACTCCTGCAACTCCTGCTCAAGCAGATGTGAAGCCAGCTCCAACACTTGCCTCTCCTAGCGCTTCAACGATGGAACCTCTTCGTGGTGTTGCAGGTCGAGTCGTGCAATCAATGGAAGCTTCTCTCACAGTTCCAACTGCAACATCAGTTCGTGCAGTTCCTGCAAAGTTGATGATTGATAACCGCATTGTGATTAACAATCACCTTGCCCGCGGCCGCGGTGGAAAAGTTTCATTTACTCACATCATTGCTTATGCAATGATCAAGGCTATCCGCCAGATGCCGGAGATGAATGCTTTCTTCGGTGAAGTCGACGGAAAGCCAGCAATTGGACATCCACAACATATTAATTTGGGAATCGCAATCGATTTGGCAAAGCCAGATGGAACGCGTCAACTTCTCGTTCCATCTATCAAGGGTTGCGAAGCTCTTGATTTTGGTCAGTTCTGGGTCGCATATGAAGAGACTGTGAAGAAGGCTCGCACTGGAACACTGACAGTTGAAGATTACGCAGGAACAACCGTCTCATTAACAAACCCTGGAACTATCGGAACGGTTCACTCAGTTCCTCGCCTAGTTCAAGGCCAGGGCCTGATTATGGGCGTTGGCGCAATGGACTATCCAGCTGAATTCCAGGGCGCATCAGAGGCAACTCTTGCCCGTATGGCAATCAGCAAGGTGCTGACACTTACAAGCACATACGATCACCGTGTTATTCAGGGAGCCCAATCGGGTGACTTCCTTCGACGCATTCATGAACTACTCCTAGGTGCCGAAGGTTTTTACGACGAAATCTTCACAGCGCTTCGTATTCCATACGAGCCAATTCGATGGGCACCAGATTTTGCCGTGACCAAGGATTCAGAGATTGATAAGACTGCTCGCGTTCAACAATTGATCGCCGCATATCGCACATGGGGCCATCTCATGGCAGATACCGATCCGCTCGTATATCGCCAACGCACACATCCAGACTTGGATGTGCAGACACATGGTCTGACTTTGTGGGATCTCGATCGTGAGTTTGCAACAGGTGGTTTTGGTGGAAAGCCATTCCTTCCACTTCGCAAGATTCTCGGACTTCTTCGTGACACCTACTGCCGCTCAATCGGTGTTGAATATATGCATATCTCAGATCCTGCAGAGCGTAAGTGGTTCCAGGATAATCTTGAGAAGAAGTTTGAGAAGGTAGAGCGCGAAGAACAGCTTCGCATCCTTCGCAAACTCAATAGTGCAGAGGCTTTTGAATCATTCCTTCAGACAAAGTTTGTGGGTCAGAAGCGCTTCTCGCTCGAAGGTGGCGAGTCAGTTATTCCTCTTACCGATGCGATTGTCTCTGCCGCTGCAGAGCGCGGACTCGATGAGGTATGTATCGGTATGCCACACCGTGGCCGTCTCAATATGCTTGCGAACATCGCTGGTAAGTCATCTGGACAAATCTTCCAAGAATTCCAGGGACATTACGCAGAGAATGAAGTCCATGGTTCAGGCGATGTGAAGTATCACCTTGGAACAGAGGGTGTCTTTACTGCTGCCTCAGGTGCGCAGACAAAGATCTATCTCGCAGCCAACCCATCACACCTTGAAGCTGTAAACCCAGTACTTGAAGGTATTGTGCGAGCAAAGCAGGATCGCCTCAATAACAAGGGCGCCTACTCAGTTCTCCCAATCTTGCTCCACGGAGATGCTTCATTCGCAGGTCAGGGCGTCAATATGGAGACCCTCCAACTTTCAGGTCTTGCTGGTTATCGCACTGGTGGAACAATCCATATCGTTATCAATAACCAAGTTGGATTTACAACATCTCCACATGCTTCCCGCACTGCTCGATATTCAACTGATATCGCGAAGATGATCGAGGCACCTGTATTCCATGTCAATGGAGATGATCCTGAGGCATGTGTTCGCGTTGCACGTCTTGCATTCGAATACCGCCAAGCATTCAATAAAGATGTTGTAATCGACATGGTCTGTTACCGTCGTCGTGGACATAATGAAGGCGATGAACCAGCTTTCACACAACCATTGATGTACAAGTTGATTGGCTCAAAGCGCACTACTCGCACTCTTTACACAGAGGCTCTCGTTGGCCGCGGAGATATCACTCCACAAGAGGCAGAACAGGTGCAAGCGGAATACCAGGCAGAGCTCGAAGCTGTCTACGCATCAGTTGCAAACCATGTTCCAGATCACGATCCAAACTTCAAGGCACCAGTTCCTCCGGCAGCAGAGGCAGTTCCAACTGCTATCTCTGAAGCTCTCGCTCGCGAGATTGCTGCAACGCAAGTTGCAACACCTGAAGGATTTAACCTCCATCCAAAGATGGCTCCTCAGCTAGCAAAGCGCCCAGAGATGCTCAACGATGGAACCATCGATTGGTCGATGGGTGAACTCCTTGCCTTTGGTTCCATTCTCAAGGAAGGCCACCCAATTCGATTGGCTGGTCAAGATTCGCGTCGTGGAACATTCTCAAACCGTCACGCAGTCATCATCGATGCTGAGAACGCCAATGAGTGGACACCGCTTCGCTCAATGATTCAAGATGAGAATCAATTCTTCGTCATTGACTCACTTCTCAGCGAATACGCCGCGCTCGGCTTTGAGTATGGATACTCCGTTGTCCGCCCTGAAGCTCTTGTGATGTGGGAAGGCCAATTCGGTGACTTTGTTAACGGTGCTCAAACCATCGTTGATGAATTCGTCTCATCTGCCCTCCAAAAGTGGGGCGAGCGTTCATCTGTAGTATTGCTTCTCCCGCATGGATATGAGGGTCAAGGCCCTGATCACTCATCAGCGCGTATTGAGCGCTTCCTCCAGCTCTGCGCTGAGAATAATATGACAGTGGCTCAGCCTTCATCACCTGCCTCTTACTTCCACCTACTTCGTTGGCATGTTGCTAACCCAACTCGTCGACCAATGGTTGTCTTCACTCCTAAGTCAATGCTTCGCCTTAAGGCTGCAGCATCAAAGCTTACTGATTTCACAAGCGGAACATTCCGTCCAGTTATCGGCGATGACAAGGTTACGAATGCAACTCGATTGATCTTCTGCTCAGGAAAGATTTATCACGACCTCGTTGCTGAGCGTGAAAAGCTTGGTGAGAACACAACAGCGATCGTTCGCGTTGAACTTCTCTATCCACTTCCAATAGATGCAATGCGTGAAGAAGCAGCGAAGCATCCAAATGCAACTCTTCTCTGGGTGCAGGATGAACCTGCCAACCAAGGTCCATGGCCACATATTGCACTGCGCACATCAGAGGCACATGGTGGTCATGCAATTGATAGCCGTGTATTCCGACGTGTATCGCGCAGATCTACCGCATCTCCTGCAACAGGTAACCACCACTTGCATGAGGAAGAGTTGAAGGCTCTCCTTCAAGAGGCCTTTACTCGCTAAAGGGTGACTAAATAAACCCCGGTTCACATAGAGCCGGGGTTTATTCTTTCTCTCATTTCTTCGCTTTCCTCACTCGCGAAACTACTTTGGCTCGCACCGCAAGGACGGGAAGCCATCCCCACTGGCGCGAATCAGTCCCTTCCGGGTTATCGCTGCTGACAAATATCTGGCTCGTTTCATGGCGGATCTCAGTGATGCGCTTGATATAGAAGATGCCTGGTTGTTCGGGTCGCTCAATGACTGCCACATCACCGACTGTGACTCGATCCCCAAGGAGATTGCCGAGTGAGATCCCAGGAGATTTCAGGGCATAGTCGCCCCATTTAGCCATAAGCCAATCCCCTGGTGAGTATGTGGGGAGCATTGATTGGCCCTCAACGAGGACGGTCGAGTATTTCTTGCTCATGCGCATCAGTCTAACCTGCAGTAATCTCTATGCCATGAGAAACCTATTCACACCTAAGACAACTGTCCTTGCCCACTGCGATCTTCCATGCGGCGTCTATGACCCAGCTCAGGCTCGCATCGAGGCTCTCTCTGTTAAGGCCTGCATGGAGAAGTATGCAGCTAATACAGATGCTGATTTCCGTTCACGCTCAGTTGCAATTAAGGAAGAGCGTTCACATGCAGTGAAAGAGCACCTCTGGGTTCTCTGGACAGACTATTTCAAGGCACCACACTTTGAGAAGTACCCACAACTCCATTCACTCTTCAACGAGGCGACAAAGCTCGCTGGAGCAGCTGGAACAAAGGGAACTCAAGATGTAGCTGTTGCAGATTCATTGATTGCAAAGATCGATGAGATTGCAGCGATCTTCTGGGAGACCAAGAAAGCTTAAGTATTAAAGTTTTAACTCTTTAAGAGAGATTCGGCGGCCGTGCGTGCGAGGAAAGTTACTCGCTCCACTGTCGCTCTCTTTATTTCCGCCTGTGCAATATGGCGTTCGCCTTCATAGATGTCGCACTGAAAGGTGAGTTCGCGGCCTTCAATATTGATACAACGTGCATTTGCTCGTAATTCATCTCCTACTTGAGCTGAGGCGAGGAGATTGATTGAGGTTGAAAGTAGAAAAGTTGTCTCCCCATTATCGAGAAACTCACTGAGCGCTGCGATTGTCGCTGACTCCATTGCATGAAGGAGGTGCGATGCAGCAACAACAGGAAGTTCAGATAGCCCCATCGCGAGTGCTGTATCGCCAGGCCTAACTGTCATAACAGAGAAACCGACTGCCCCTAAAACTTCTTCAGCGGGTTTCATCGCGATCCTCATCGATAAAGTGCTGGATATGGGTCTGCTCAATTTGAATTTCGCGATGCTCGATATTGCCGAATTCATCAATTTCAATTGAAATCTCTGTCATGCTGAACTGAGTTACCACCTCTGTTGCGCCAGCCATTTGAGCCCGTAATTGGCGATGAATCGCCTGGTGGAGATCTTCTGGCGCACGCTCATTACATGTCCGACGGAGAGTCTCTTGTAGTAAGTCATGCATTGCACGTTCATGTTCGATCTCTGCTGTGCAAGGAAGGCAAGAACTGATGTGATCTTCAATCGCAGAGCGCTGCGGGAGCTGCTCAAGCTCTCCTTCAATAATGAAGATGACCGATGAGAGAACATCGCCACACTTAATCTCTATATAGCTCATGATGCATCTCCCTTCTGGGCAGCATTTCGAGCAGCAACAGCCTTCTTTGACGTTTCAACTGAATAGCCAAGTTCCTTGGCATAGTCAGTGAGTTTTTCACGTAACTGCTTTCGTCCGCGGCTAAGACGTGACATCACAGTGCCGGCAGGAATACCTACAATCTCAGCGATCTCCTTGTATGAAAAACCTTCGACATCTGCAAGGTAGACAACCATTCGAAATTCTTCTGGAATCTCTTGCAGGGCTCGCTTGATGTCACTATCGGGAAGATTCTCGAGCGCTTCAACTTCTGCAGACTTACCCAAATCGCTCGTATGTGACTGGGCTTCAGCAACCTGCCAATCTTCTAACTCTGCTTGAGCAATCTGAGGACGGCGCTGATCTTTCCTATATGTATTAATGAAAGTTGTTGTGAGGACGCGATAGAGCCAGGCTCGGAGGTTGGTGCCCTCTTCAAATTGATGGAATGAGGTAAATGCCTTGAGATAGGTATCTTGAACAAGATCTCGCGCATCTTCAGGATTCTTTGTATATCGAAGTGCTGCTGCATAGAGCTGATCTGTGAAGGCAAGGGCATCTCGCTCGAACCGAATGGTGCGATCGGCCGCGCTCTCTAGAACTAAATCCTTTGATGTCATTGCTGCCATCCTAACCCGAGAGCCCATACTTCTCACCTTTACCGTGAGCGTATTTTCTGAGAATTACATGCGGGATATGGCTTTAAAAGAGCGTCTCTGGCTCGCCCAACTCATAAGGCTCAATGATCTCTGGACCGTTATTTGCAACAACGTTGACTCGCGGCGAGACCGGTCGAGTCACCAACCCTGCGGTCGGATCTTGGCTCACCATTAAGGATTGCAAAAAGGAAGTCTCTCTATTTCCTAAATCCAGCCAATCATCCCAACGGTTGGGAGCCATAAAGACTGGCATGCGACTATGAATCGTTGCCAGTTCTCCAACGGCTTCTTGAGTAATGATTGATGCGCTCTGAATGAGGACTCCGCTCTCACTTCGCCATGTGCTGTAAATACCTGCGATTGATAGTGGGGCGCCATCTTTGCTTGAGATATAGAAAGGTTGTTTCGGTGGATACTTTCCGAGAGAAGTTGCCCATTCGTAATACCCGGTTGCAGGGATTAAGCATCGAGTTGTTCTAAATGCATCTCGAAAAGTTGGCTTCTCATGAATCGACTCACTGCGCGCATTTATTGCATGGGACTGACCTGCTCGTGCATCTGTGAAGTTCTTCTGCCATGGAGCTATCAATCCCCATGAAGCAGTATCTAGGACTCGATGATTGTTCTCTCGATCCTTCTGCTTAATGATGTAGATATCGTTGGTAGGGGCGATATTCCAATTGAGCGGAAGCGTTGGGTTGGAGTCATTCTCGGTGAGGTTGAAGAAGGCAACGATCTCTTCTTGGCTCTGAGCCATCGCATATCTTCCGCACATATTCCGAATCGTAGTCGAATAGAGGCGGGGTAGACTTTGCACATGACCTCATCGCATCCGCTCTGGCCCGCGCCCTTTCGCGGCAAGAAGCCAGTAGATGCATCGGTGATAATCCCTGGATCTAAATCAGTAACTAATCGCGCCCTCATTCTCGCCGCGCAGGCAAGTTCTCCCTCCATCATCAGAAAGCCTCTGGTCTCACGAGATTCCGAACTAATGTCGGCTGGTCTTGTCGCCATGGGTGTTGCTATCGAAAGCGGTAGTGATGAAGAAGGTGAGTTTTGGAGAGTAACGCCAGCAGCTAGCGGACTACGAGGACCAGCCAAGGTCGATGTTGGAAATGCTGGAACGGTAATGCGATTTCTTCCTCCCCTTGCAGCACTTGCCCAAGGAGATATCTCATTTGATGGTGATCCTCGTAGTTATGAACGTCCACTCGGCCCGGTTATCAAAGCCCTAGAAGATCTTGGAATAACCATTGAGCACCAAGGGCGTTACTCACTTCCGATGGTGATGAAATCTCAGGGCGCAGTTCCAGGCGGAGAACTTACAATCGATGCAAGTGCCTCTAGTCAATTCTTATCCGCACTTCTTCTGGTTGGGCCAAGCATGAAGAATGGCATCACAGTTAAACACTCAGGTGGCGCACTACCCTCCATGCCACACATTGAGATGACGGTCGAGATGCTCCGAGATTTTGGTGCCACTGTTACAGTAGATAAAGCAACTCAGACCTGGCGCGTTGAACCCGGCGCGCTCAACGGTCTTGATTTAGTTATTGAACCAGATCTCTCAAACGCCGCGCCATTTATCTCTCTCGCAATGGTCTGTGGTGGATCGATAACAATTAAAGATTGGCCGAAGCGAACAACTCAACCAGGAGACCAGCTTCGCGAGATCTTCACAGAGATGGGTGCTCACGTAGAGTTTGTAGAAGATGGGCTTAAGGTCTCAGGCGGTGAGAGTATCCACGGTATTGATATTGATCTTCACGATGTCGGCGAATTAACTCCATCAATTGCGGCTCTAGCAGCTCTTGCTGATTCTCCATCTCATCTTCGAGGAATTGGCCACCTGCGACTCCATGAGACCGATCGCTTAGCTGCTCTTACTCGTGAGATAAATGGGCTTGGCGGAGCTGTAGAAGAGGAAGAGACCGCCTTACACATCAAGCCAGCGCCACTGCATTCCGGTGTTTTTCACACATATGAGGACCACAGATTGGCTACAGCGGGTGCGGTTATCGGCCTTGTTATTGAAGGAATTGAAGTCGAAAATATCGCCACAACTCGAAAGACCTTGACTGACTTTCCTGGTCTTTGGAAGAGCCTGCTCGCCTAGATGGTTGATCTCCGATGACGCCTCGTGAATACGACGAATCAGATGTTCGAATCCGTCCATCTCGCACCACCCGTCGCAGAAGTAAAGATCGCCCATCACATAGTGATTCTCATTCAGCATTGGTTGTATCGGTAGATCGCGGACGAAGTGGTTGTGTCCTCCAAGATGGTCCAAATAAGGGACAACTCGTTGTTGCAATGAAGGCGCGCGAACTCGGTCCAAAGTCGGTTGTCGTTGGTGATTCAGTCGAGATTGTCGGTGATACTAGTGGTGCCGAAGGAACTCTCGCTCGAATCGTAAAAGTGAACGAGCGCACCAATTCTCTCAGTCGCACAGTAGATGATGCGGCAAAGCTTGAGCGCACCATCGTTGCCAATATCGATCAGCTTCTCATTGTTGTGGCATCTGCTAATCCAGAGCCACGTCGTGGCCTCATTGACCGCTTTCTTGTAAGCGCTTTTATAGAGAAAATCCATCCCATAATTGTTGTTACCAAGATAGACGTAGCACCGATTCCAGACTTTATGGCTCGATACGCAGCGCTCGGAGTTGACATTATGACCACCTCTTCAAAGTTAGAAAATCGTCCAGAAGAGATAGCTCGGATTGCCTCACTTCTCAATGGAAAAGTTTCAGTTCTTGTGGGCCACTCAGGGGTTGGTAAATCCACTCTTATCAATGACCTTGTGCCCGATGCAGATCGAATGACGGGTGATGTGAACGATGTGACAGGTCGCGGTCGCCACACCTCATCGAGCGCAGTTGCTCTCGCCCTCCCAGGTGGTGGGTGGATTATCGATACGCCAGGAATTCGCGCCTTCGGTCTAGCCCATCGCGATCCACGTGAAATTGTTGAAGCTTTTCCTGATCTCGCCCAGGCCGCATCGACTTGTATGTCTCATTGCTCACATGCTGAGGATGGATGCGCGCTCAATCAGTGGGTCAACGAAGTGCCTGAAGAGCAAGAAGAGCGCAAACTGCGATTAGAGAGTTTACGGTCGCTCCTCGATGCAAAGAGTTACGTAGACTTGCCCCATGAGCAGTAATCAGAAGGGCACTTTCTCTTATGGCGAGGACCTCACACTCGCTCACCGCTTGGCAGATGCTGCTGATGCAATCTCGCTAAAGCGCTTTCAATCGATTGATCTCCAAGTGACAACCAAGCCTGATAACACCCCTGTGACCGATGCCGATAAGTCATCAGAGGAAGCGATCCGAGCTCTTATTCATGCCCACCGCCCAAACGATGGAATTGTTGGCGAAGAGTTTGGCGACGAAGGAGTTGAGAAAGAGAGATATTGGGTCATTGATCCTATCGATGGCACAAAGAACTTCCTTCGTGGAGTTCCAACGTGGGCCACACTCATTGCACTCATTGAACGAACCTCTGATGGGAGCCAGCGCACCGTTGTAAGTGTTGTGAGCGCGCCTGCCCTCTTCCGTAGATGGTCTGCCCATATTGGCGGCGGCGCATTTGTCACCATTAACCGTGAGACCACAAAGAGAATCCATGTCTCAGGTGTATCAAGGATAGAAGATGCATCTATCTCGTACTCAGATTTTGTTGGATGGGGTCAAATGTTGACGCCATTTCGCAATCTCCTAGACTCTGCCTGGCGTACGCGAGGGTACGGTGATTTCTGGTCACATATGCTCGTAGCTGAAGGAGCGCTCGAAGCAGCGCTTGAACCATCGCTTGCGCTCTGGGATATGGCAGCCCTTGATTTAATCGTCACTGAGGCTGGTGGAGTCTTTTCAAATACCGATGGAGTTCCTGGCCCTCATGGCGGTAACGGTGTATCAACCAATGCCGCCCTCCATACATACATCATTAATTCACTTAAAGCCTAGAGAGTTCAGTAGAGAAGAGAAGCGCTGTGGAAGATATAAAGATTGATCTCAATCACCATAAAGTCCCACAGAATGAGCGCGTGGAAGCGTTCGCAGATATCAATCTTTCCAAGAGCGCACTCATAGCTCAGACCTACTCCGTTACAGGCATGACATGTAGTTCATGTGTGAATTCAGTTGAGAGAACTCTCAATGCTATTCCTGGAGTTAGCGCTTCGGTTAATTTCGCATCCGAGACAGTTCATGTGGTAGCACCCTCTGAAGTCAAAGCAGAGGTGATTATTCGAGCAGTGAAATCTGCCGGTTACGGCGCAACGCTTCTGGAAGATCGAGCAGATCCTGCGCTCCATCGAAAGGGCGCAGCTCGTGCACTCTTCTTCGCAACGCTCTTCGCTCTCCCCACAATCGCCATCTCGATGGTGATGTCGTGGCATGAAAGCGTTGGAAACTGGCTTTATGAACTCTTTCTTACCAATGGTTGGTCAATGCCACCTCATGCCGATTACCACTTCGCCTCTTGGCTCGCACTGGTTTTAACAACTCCTCTGATCTTGATTGTCGCATTTCCAATCCACCGCGCGGCAATTCGAAACTTCTTTCATCCAACGATGGATACCTTGATCTCACTCGGATCATTGACCGCTTACTCATGGTCTATCTATGCAACCTATACAGGTGAGGGAGATGTCTACACCGAGGTAGCAGCAGGTGTTCTCCTCTTTGTCATCCTTGGCCGCTACTTGGAATCTCGTGCAAAGCGGAGTGCAAGTAGCGCACTTTCAACTTTGCTGGCACTTGGCGAGAAAGAGGTCACTGTTCTTCGCAGCGGCAGTGAGATTCTCATCCCCATCTCACACCTTAAAGTTGGTGATGAGTTTGTAGTTAAGCCCGGATCACGAATAGCCACCGATGGTCTGGTCATCTCAGGCATAACAACGGTCGATAACTCACTCATTACTGGTGAATCTCTTCCTGTTGAGATTAAGCCAGGAGATAAGGTGATTGGATCTGCTCTCAATAACAATGGCAGGATAATTGTGAGGGCAACTCGCGTTGGTAGTGACACTGAAATGGCGCGTATTACCTCGATGGTGGTCACAGCTCAGGCAAGTAAGTCACCCATTCAAGAGAGCGCCGATCGCATCGCTGCTTTCTTCGTACCTGCGGTAACTACTCTCTCTGTCGCAACTTTCCTCTTCTGGTATTACAGTCAAGGAAAGACTCTTACCGTTGCAATCTCAACGGCAATTACCGTTCTCGTTATCGCCTGCCCATGTGCACTAGGCCTTGCGACTCCAGTAGCCCTCTTGGTGGCATCCGGACGTGGCGCGCTTCGAGGCATTGTCATTCGGCAACCGCGCGTTCTCTCTGCGACCAAAGAGATTGATATCGCCCTTTTTGATAAGACCGGCACACTCACAGATGGCCAGATGCAGGTACGAGATGTCGTAATTCCTATTTCAGCGCAGAAGGTCCTCGGACCTTCCTTTGAAGGCATCGTCAATGAGAAGAACGTTCTCTCGTTGGCGCTAGCTTTAGAGAGTCAGAATGATCATCCAGTTGCTAAAGCAATTGTTCAGCACTGCACCTCACGATCTGCCGAGAAGTTATCTATCTCAGAGTTTATGCAAACTCCAGGTGCTGGAGTCGCAGCTCGAGTCAATGCATTTGGTAAATCGATGGTCGTGATTGTTGGCTCACCTGAGTCAGTCTCTCATAGCGCAGTTGCTCTCGACCAGGCGCTGGTAGATGCAATCCAATCTGCTAAAGCTTCATCTCACACTGTCTCGCTCCTTGCAGTAGATGGCGTTGCGATAGCACTCTTTGCTACCGGGGATGTGATGAAGGCAGATGCCCTCGAGGCGATCACCGCACTCCGTGAGCGAGGAATTGAAAGTTGGTTGGTAACCGGAGATCATGAAGATTCGGCTCGACGAATTGCAGCTCAAGTAGGTATCGGCTCTCAATACATCATCGCAAATGCAACACCTGAGATGAAGATTGAGAAGGTGCAACAGTTACAGAGCCAGGGTCATAAAGTCTTGATGGTTGGAGATGGCGTAAACGATGCGGCAGCACTTGCCCAGGCAGATCTCAGTATCGCGATGGGAACAGGAACGGATACTGCTATTTCCACGGCCGATATCACTTTGATGCGCCCACAATTAATGGGAATTATCGACTCACTCACACTCTCTCGCCGCACACTTCGAACCATTAAGACAAACCTTGGTTGGGCATTTGCCTATAACACTATTGGATTGCCGATTGCTGCGATGGGGCTTATGTCACCGATGTATGCAGCAGGAGCGATGGCGCTGAGCAGCCTCTTCGTTGTGACTAACTCTCTTCGTATTCGGTAATTCGCCTCTTTCATCCTTCGTAGAATGCAATATCATGAAGGTATGAGAAATCGTTCCTTAGCATTTGGCATTATCTTCACACTGGTTCTCTCAATTACGGGAAACCCTCAGGCCCTATTCGCAAAGGACAACGGCAAGACACCGGGCTCTCAATCATCACAAAGCAACTCAAACTCTGGTGGGAATAGTTCAAACGCTAGTTCAAATAACTCAAGTTCCACATCAAATAAAGGAAATGCTGGGGGCAATAATTCAAATTCCGGCAAAGATAATTCCAATGCAGGCGGCAACAACAACTCCCAAGCTTCTTCAGCACCTGCTGCAAAGCCTTCGTCCAACTCGAAGCTAAGTTCGGCTGGATCTCCCGTTGAAAAGGTTAATTCGCGTGCTGCAAAATCTTCAGTAGTGAGGTCAAGAACTTCACCAGATTGCCAGGCAGTCACCGCTGCAGCAAAGAAGAAGTTGGCTGAGGATCCTTGTTCAGATTTCATTATCGTTTTTAATCCAGGCTTTTCTGGAAGTTCTAAAGATGAGCTGTTGAAAAACTCGAAAGCTCAAGTGAAGAAGAACTTTACACACATATTCAATGGCGCTCTTGTCAATGGACCTCTTTCAAAGATGCAAGCTCTCGTAAATAATCCAAATATCTTGGTTGTCGAAGATGACCTTGAAGTTACTGCAACCGCTATTCAGAGCTCTTCACCATGGGGTCTAGATCGAATAGATCAAATGCTTCTTCCGCTATCGACAACATTCGATGACGGCGACCAGGCTGGTCTTAACTCATATTCATTTGTGGTGGATACAGGTATAGAAGCAACGAATATTGACTTTGGAGGCCGCGTATCCGCTGGATTCACTGCAGTAGCTGATGGCCGAGGTTCATCTGACTGCAATGGTCATGGCACTCATGTTGCTGGAATTATTGGCGGGAATACATATGGCGTCGCAAAGAAGACCACTCTAATCCCTGTGAGAGTTCTCGATTGCAATGGCTCTGGCACCTATTCATCGGTCATCGCTGGCCTTGATTGGATCGCCGCAAATTACCGAACTGGAGACGCCGCAGTGGTAAATATGAGCCTTGGCGGTCCAGCGAGCTCGACTCTAGACGGAGCAATCAAGACTCTTATTTCAAAGGGAGTCACAGTGGTCGTTGCTGCTGGAAATTCAAACGCTGATGCCTGCACATATTCACCTTCCCGTGTTCCTGAGGCAATCACCGTGGGAGCAACGCAAGTAGATGACTCTCGTGCCAGTTATTCTAATTTTGGCTCTTGCCTTGATTTATTCGCGCCTGGAAGTGCAATCAACTCAACATGGATTGGGGCAAACAGCACCAATACAATCAGTGGAACTTCAATGGCATCACCTCACGTTGCTGGTGCTATTGCCCGCTTTTTAAGCAATAACCTAACTCTCACACCAGCGCAGGTGGCCAATTCTGTGAAGTCGAGCACGACAAAGGGAGTAGTTCTTTCTGCTGGTGCTAACTCTCTTAATCAACTTCTCTTCCTGAATATTAAACCTGATACGACAACAGTGACACCTATCGATAGCTCACCTGTATTTAAGAAAGTCAATCCACGCGGTAGAAAGTAAAGCCTATTCTTGGCTCTCTTCAACTCCAATAAAGGTTCGCACTATCGAGATTGCACCAATATAGATTGGGAATGCAATCATGATTATGTTTGTGATCATAGAGCTCTGAACGCCATCCTCATTGGAGTAATTCCATGAGAGGAAGAGAAGCGTGCATGTGTATATGAAGGCAAATGGAAGAGTCACCTTCCGCCACTTCACCACACGCACTAAGTGAGGAAATTTAATATTAGTCAGCTGTGAGAATGCGAGAAGAACAGTTGCAACGCCTACGACTCTTGGGCTGAGATCAAAGATGAGAAATGATGGCACGGCGAGGTTCCAGACTGCAGGAAAACCATTAAACCAATGATCTTCGGTCTCGATATCGGTGCGAGAAAACCAGAGCGCTGAGAGGAGAAGAACCATCGCAGCGATCAGCGTTGCAAACTCCGCCGGCAACATCTCAAGGCGAATCATCAAGGCAACTGGGACGACAACGCATGTCACGTAATCAACGATCAAATCGAGAACATAGCCATCAACGCGTGGTGCATTAAAGACAACGTCTATCTTGCGCGCAATAGGTCCATCGAGGCCATCCAAGATCTGACAGACAAGGAGCCAGAGGAGCGCGCCACGGATATTGTTATCAATAACCGCTTGGAGGGCAAGGAGACCAGCTGCCGCCCCGCTGGCTGTCATCACATGGAGGGCATAGCCAGAGATCGCTGGGCGGTTAGGTGTTCTCATAATTGCTAGAGAATAGCGAAAGACCGCCTCAAAATGGTTATTTTGATGCGGCCTTCGCCTTGAAGTATCTCTACCTCGATTGGTAGCGGGGGCAGGATTTGAACCTACGACCTCTGGGTTATGAGCCCAGCGAGCTACCGAGCTGCTCCACCCCGCGTCGGTAAGCGCAATTCTATGTGAAGCGCGCTTACATCACCAAATCGAGAGTTACTTAGCCTTAGATTGCGCTGCAATAGCAGCAGCAATCGCTGACTTCAAACGATCTTGCGCTCGACCATATGCAACCCAATCACCCTTTGAGAGTGCTGTCTGGGCATCTGCCATCGCTTGCTTTGCACTGGCAAGTGCGGATGCAAGGTTGGAACTGCTATCAGTTGCATTTGGTGTTGGTGAACCAGTTGCTGTTGATGTTCCGGAGTTTCCACCGAAGACTTGATCAAGGGCACCCTTAAGTGAGCTATCAAATCCGATTTGATCTCCAAACGATACGAGCACCTTCTGCAAGAGAGGGTATGCCGCAGCATTAGATGTTGCACGAACATAAACAGGTTGGACATAGAGCAGACCACCACCCACAGGAAGTGTGAGGAGGTTTCCGAGAACTACATCTGAACCACCTTGACGCAAGAGCGAGAGAGTATTTGCAACCTCTGGCTTAGCCTCAAAGTTTGATGCAATCTGTGATGGGCCAGAAATTGCAGTGCTTCGTGGAAGTTGAAGCACTGTGATCTTTCCGAAGTCAGGTCCTGGCTTTGAGTTCACCACTGCAAATGCAGTGAGATTCTCACGAACACCACGTGGAACAAATGGTGTGGTCAATGAGAATGCAGGCTCCTTCTGATTTGGAAGCTTGAGAGTTAAGTAATACGGAGGCTGAACACCTGCATTGCCACCAAATGTTGATGGGTCGCTGGGTACTCGCCAGAAATCCTGTCCACCATAGAAGGATGCAGCATCCTTCACGTGATAGGAGGAGAGGATGTCGCGTTGAACACGGAAGAGATCTTCTGGATAGCGAAGGTGCTCTGTGAGGTTCTTAGAGATTGCGCTCTTTGGCTTCACGGTTCCTGGGAAGGCCTTCATCCAGCTCTTCAAGACTGGATCCTTCTCATCCCACTGATAGAGAGTCACTGTGCCGTTATATGCATCAACAGTTGCCTTCACTGAGTTACGGATGTAACTCACCTTCTGGTTCTGCTGGGCTGTAATGGAATTTGAGTTAGCGGTCAGAGCATCCTGAGTTGCCGAAGAGAGAGATGTTCCTTGAGCATATGGATATCCGCTAGAAGTGGTGTAACCATCGATAATCCATGTGATCTTTCCATCAACAACGGCTGGATATGGATCTCCATCGAGTGTGAGCCATGGAGCTACCTTTGCAACGCGATCACGAGGATTGCGCTCAAAGAGAATCTTGGAATCCTTATTGATCAGGCTGGAGAGGAGAATTCTCTGCTCGCCATACTTGATTGCAAAGAGCAACTTGTTAAGCAAGCCGCCGACCGGAACTCCGCCAGTGCCTGAGTAAGTAACGTTCTTCTGGCCACTTGGTGAAGAGTCATCTGGATAGTCAAACTCAACTGGTTCGTTATCTTTTGAACCGCCGATGATGGAGTATTCAGGTGAGTTCTCACCGAAGTAAATACGTGGCTCGAAATCACCGAGACCCTTAGTTGGTGGAAGGTCGCCAACAATGAAGTTTGGTTTTCCATCAGGGTCAACGGTATTTCCATATGCTGCGACGAAACCGAAGCCATGTGTGTAAACGAGGTGATCATTAATCCAGTTACGGCTTGGGTTTCCATCGATATTGAGTTCGCGGACAGCAACCACAGCATCACGTGTGACGCCATTTACTGTGTAGCGATCGATATCAAGGGTTTCAGTGAAACCGTAGTAAGGCTTAATCTGCTGAAGCTGACGGAATGTCGCAGAAAGGACATTTGGATCCATCAATCGAATATTGCCAATTGTCGCCGCATCCCCCGCAAGCTGACCAGCGTTTGGAGAGACAGTTGCGTTGTACTCCTGAACCTCAACCTCGGTAAGGCCATAAGCAGCGCGAGTAGCGTCAATATTGCGCTGAATATAAGGCGCTTCCTTTGAAGATTCCGATGGCTTGACCTGGAACTGCTGGATTGCGCTTGGATAAATACCAGCGATAAGTACTGAAGAGACAACCATCAGCGCTGTACCAGCTGCAGGCAAAAGCCATGAGCGGCGGATGATATTTGCAAAGAAAAGAAGTGCACAGACGACTGCGATTCCAGAGAGGATTGCCTTCGCTGGCAAAGTTGCGTTGATATCTGTATATGTCGCACCGGTAATCAACTTATTCTCTTTAAGAGCAAGTGCGTAGCGATCAAACCAGTATGCAACTGCCTTCATCAAGACGATGAGGCCAAGGAGAATCGAGAGCTGAACACGCGCTGCAACTGTTGTGCGATCGCCTTCTCCAGCAGTGCGGATTCCGCCATACATGTAGTGAACAAATGCTGATGCCAACGCTGCGAGAACGAGCGCAGAGATCGCCCAGGAGATGAGCGCCTGATAGAGCGGAAGCTTGAAGGCAAAGAATGAGATATCCATGTTGAATTGAGCATCTTTAACGCCAAATGGAGTGGAGTTCTTAAAGAGCAACCACTCTCTCCAATAGAGAGTTCCCGATGTTCCAGCGAAGTAGGTGATCGCAAGGAAGAGTCCGATAAAGACAAGGCGAATAATTGGCTCAATCTGTGCGCGGATGCGCTCAACGCCATTGATCTCAATGGAGGTTGGAACATAGAAAGGGCGACGCTTATATGCGAGATAGATATTGAGCGAGATGATGATTGAGCTAATCAATCCAGTGATGAGGAAGAGTTGAATCTTCGTGGTAAGGATCGTGCTCCATACAGATGTGAAGTCGACTGATTTGAACCAGAGCCAATCAATGTAGAAGCCGCTCAGGGAGAGAAATGCTGCTCCGAGGGCGACCAAGATTCCTGCAGTAATGGCAAGGGGTGCGCGATTTCTATTCATGCTCCAACGCTAGCGCACCCACGAATTCCTGCAGAATTGAAATTCCCTGCCCCGCGCTCCCCGCGGGAAAATGGCTGGCGGAGGTAGGAAATAGCCTCATCAATCTTCTCAATAGCGATGACCTCTATCCCCTCGACCCTAGAGGGCAGCTCCGAGCAGTTCTGGGTCGAGATAAAGAGAATCTTCGCCCCCGCCTTCTTCGCTCCGATCACCTTCTCGGCCACGCCGCCAATCGGCCCGACCTTTCCATCGGCTGAGATTGTTCCAGTGCCTGCAACATTTCTACCTTGGAGAAGATCTTCAGAGGTGAACAAATCGATTAACCCAAGGGTGAAGATCAACCCACCACTCGGTCCACCTGTGTTCTTCAAAGAGATCTTTACCGACTTATCTTGCACGGCAGAGATATCAACGCCCTTAAAGTTTCGATTGATTGCACCGCGCGCTGCAGCAAGTGCGGTGTTCTGAGATTGTGACATCTCTTTCTTACCGGTCTTGACTTCTGCATCATCGGTTGCACCATCTTCATACATCACAGAACGAGGTAGTGCCACACACTCCCCCCATGCCCAACATCCAAGAACCTCTGCCCCAAATACATAACTTTCAGGGTTGGTGACATAGATAGTTAAGAGATTCAGTTGCCCATTGACTGGATAAGTCTTAACGCCAACAGGTGCTTCAACCGAGAGCACTTTAGGAAAGAGCGCGGTTGCAGGTCCTGGTGTGATGAGAACAAAGTTGACTGGGGCAAGGAGAGCAAGCGCCATGGCAATGGTGATGAAGAGGCGGAGAAAGAGTGGCGAAGGTGAGAAGCGAAGATCTCTATTTCTCTGGATCATCGTTACGGAAGGATTTCTGGAATCGTTCAAATTGATTGACCGACCGGGAAGTGCCCTTCTCAAACTTTCTCTTAAATTGAGAGATCCAGAGGACGTAGCCGACCGCGCCTAAAACCCCTGCCAACGGCACCAACCACCAGATCAGCGCCGAGAAGGCCGATGAGGCAGCCACTGGGCTCAGGCTCGCTAGGGTGGTGGACATAGAAATAGAGTACTGCCCACGGGATGAAAGCGCTGGTTTTCAGCGTTCTATCCCATAGGCCACAGAAAGTGGCAAAGACCGCTGGAAGATATGGGGTTTCGACGATGGCGCCTTTTGGATTCACGCCCGATGATGGCGATGATGAGGAACGCAAGAACCGCGAAAATCTCGAAGCGATGATGCGGCAGATGCAGGAACAGATCCAGCAGCAATTTGAACAATTAGGAATTAATCCGGGAGCAGGATTTCCAATGGCTGGCCTCGGAGCTCTCTTCGGTGGTGGAAGTCAAGAAGCTCTTCCACTTGCACCAGTGCGTGATACTGGAAAGAAATTTATCTCAGCACAAGGTTCACAACCACTCGGCACCAACGATCTCACTGCAGTCAATAGCGCTTGTGAGATTGCAGATATCTGGCTCAACGAGGCAACAGATTTTCCAGCGACCTCATCAACTGCACCACGAGCAATCAGTCGACTTGATTGGATTGATGAAACTCTTCCTGGTTGGCAGGCGACGATGGAGCCACTTGCAACTGGATTAGGTAGCGCAATCTCGCGGTTGCTCGATGAGGCGATTGCAACCCAAGGAAGTGAATTTGGTGACGGCGAGAATAATCCGATGGGAGCTGCTCCTATCGGAGCGATTGCAGGTTTGCTCCGCTCCTTTATTGGTTCGATGATTGCAACTCAACTCGGTCAAGCAATCGGTGGGATTGCCACTACGGCAACTGGCGCCCACGATGCTGGGCTACCAATCCTCGAGCCTGCTCGCCCACTCCTCATCCCTGAAAATATCGGGAACTGGGCGGCCGAGAGCGAGATTCCAAAGACCGAGGTCTATCTCTTCCATGCCCTCCGAGAGGGCGCTGTGGCGCGTTTATTTGAGCATAACCCTTGGATCGTCTCTTACATTCGAAGCGCAATCGTTGAATATGGCGCAGGTATCCGCATCGATCTCGATGCCATCCAACGCCAAGCTGAGGAAGCGATGCAAGGAATGGGTGAGCAATCATTTACTATCGCACTCGATTCTGGAATCTTCACACCAGAGGAGACTGCAACACAGCGCCAAGCGCTTGCAAAACTCGAGACGGTTCTCGCTCTCGTCGATGGCTGGGCAGATGAAGTTGCAACTCTTGCCGCAGGAGATCGCATTCCTTCTATCACTGCACTTCGTGAATTACATCGTCGCAATCGAGCAACCTCTGCTCCATCACAACAACTCTTTAAAACTATGTTAGGTCTTGAAGTCTCTACCAAACTTGCACGTGAAGCGAGCGCCTTCTGGTCACGCATCCGTGAATTGAAAGGTAATTCTGCACGCGATCAAATTTGGAGTGGAATTCTTCCCAACGCCAATGAACTCCTCGCACCTGATCTCTTCTTGGCATCGACAGAGATTCCAGATGATCTCTCTGGGTTGATTTAACTTCCGATTGGAATTGATTAATCCATCTCGGAACTAGCTAAAGAGATAACTCAAGAGAACTAACTTAAGAGAATTAGCTGAAACGACTCTCACCGCCAACAAATCAATGAGCTAATGAGGATGGGGTGCCCCTAGCTATCAACCGCACTCCACTCCTGGAGAGAAGCCTGGAGAAAAGCGAAGTCCCCGGGGCCACATTTCAATATCTGCCTTCCCCTTGCAGATATCGAACGGTTATCCGAGGACTTCGTATGCGCAAAGTACGCAAGAATCACCGAGTGTGCAAATAGCGTAAGGGGATTTCCCACCTACAATTCCTCAATGACTACTCGAGAGATTGGCGCCTGAGATGGGCGAGATCGGCGAGATGGAGATGGATGAAACCGCTCCCACCCTTCCAGGAATTTCTGAGGGTGAGATTCTCGTCATCAGATCTACTCGCCGTAAGAAATCGGCCTCTGCCTACCGCCAAGGTGGGCGAATAGTTATCTCACTGCCAGCTCGGATGAGTAAGGCCGAGGAGGCGCAGGTCGTCCCTGAGTTGATCGCCATCATCCGAGGGCGGGAAGAGGCGAAGACCCCAAGTGAGAGCGCCCTGGCCAGCCGAATCGATGCCCTCCTGAGCGAGTTAGCCCCTGAGATCACCGCCCGTCCAGCGAGCGTCACCTGGCGCCCTATGCGAGAGCGATGGGGCTCCTGCACCGGCGTCGATAGGACTATCCGCATCTCAGACCGGCTCAAGCTCGCCCCCGACTACGCCCTCGACTATGTCCTCTTCCACGAGGCGATCCACCTCCAATGGAGCGACCATGGGGCTGAATTCACCGAGATTCTCGCCCGATTTGAGGACTCTGAGCTTGCCAGCGCCTATCTCGATGGCTGGGAGGCGGCAGAACGGGCGATGCTCGCCCCGGTGGAGCTGAAAAAGTTGAGGAAATAGGACTATAAATCCCCGCTCGCCTACGCGTATTTGAGCGTGGGGCGGAGTATGGTTTCAACCAATACGCGTAGCCGCAGAACTCGGATACGCCGATTGGAGGCAATCATGACAGAGACATACAAGGGTGACGCTTACTGCGTTAAGTGCAAGGAGAAGCGTGACTTCGAGGGAACTGTAAAGGTCTCTGACTCAGGTCGTCGCATGGCACAGGGCATCTGCCCAGTCTGCGGAACCAAGGTCAACCGTATCCTCGGCAAGGCGCAGTAATTTCGTCTAAAAAGTAAGAGAGCCCCTCGCACTAGTGCGGGGGGTTTCTCTTTTCCTACCGCACGTTCGCCTTTACTCCCGCGCTCCACAGAGGTGAGAGCCTCTTCACAGTGGGGCTAGCTGCCTTGATTCATTATCGAACATGGCCACAATCACCCCACCCTCTCGCTCCACCCTTATTCGCGGCTGCGCATTGATGAGCGCCCGCGATAATCACACTCACTACTTTCTCGGCACAAGCGATCGCATAGTTTCCATCAGATCGAGTATTCAACGCAGCGCTCTGATTGAGATTGCTCACGGCAGAGATCCGCTCACCGCGCTTTCAGGCTCAGGAAATCAAGAGCTTGCAGAAGAGATTGAACTCTTCCTCCACACCCTAGATACCTACGGCTTTCTCAATCAGAGACCACAATCACTTGCGCTTACTCAACGCACCACCACAGATTCCAGTGCAGTTGATTTGGCGCATCACCATCTTCAGCGATTGGCCGAACCAGAGTTGGCGCAATCAGAGTGGATAGATCGAGCAAGCGATTGCGGAACATCGACCATATCGGCGCGCGCACTCCATCCGATTGTCCTCTCCGGTCGATCTCGAGTCATCACAATTCTCTACTCACTTCTTCTTGCAAGTGGAGTCAGCCGCGTTCGATTTCTCGATCGTCATTATCGAACTCAGGTGGAGAGCTATGACCTTGGATGCGGAGTGATTGGCTATGGCGATCTCGGTTTGAATTACTATGAAATATCAGAGGGAGCACGAAGGAGTGCATCGCTCTTTCCGATAGATAAATCAGCGCGATATGAGATTGATACTAATGAACCCGTTGCCATTATCCATTACGGAGATTGCGATCCCGAAGATCTCGTTGAGTGGTCTAATAAATCCATTCCACACTTACTCATTCACCGTTCTATTGGTGATGAGATTGTGTTGGGGCCGCTCGTTTTGCCCGGAGAGAGCCCATGTATTCGCTGCTTTAGCCTCTATGAGAGAGACAACCTCGGATATACGCGATTAGAGCGGATTGACCTCAACGAGGTAGAAGAGCTGCCTTTTATCACCGCCCATTACATAGCATCGATTGCAGCCTCCCAGATACTGCACTTCATCGATCAATTAGATAAACCAGAGGAGGGTTTTACTCATCAATTCCCCACCAGGAATTACGGCCTAGGTGAAGTTATCTACATCAACTTCCAGCGATTAACCCAACCGCAGGTGGTGGCGATTGCTCGCCATCCACTCTGCGGATGTGATTTCTAAAGAGTTGCCAGCTTCTCCACAACATCCTTGGCAGATGGATTGGTCATCGCGCTGCCATCTGAGAAGACGAGGGTTGGCACGGTTCGATTTCCGCCATTGACCTTCTCGACAATCTCTGCAGTTCCTGGTACCTCTTCGATATTTACCTCTTGATAGGTAACGCCAAGATCGGCAAGTTGAGATTTAAGTCGCTTGCAATATCCGCACCAGCTGGTCGAATACATCACAAAGGACATATTTAGTTATTCCTCACATACTCAGCTGCATGCGGAAAGCCATTTGCCTCAAGCTTTTCAGCGATATCTTTCTTCACAGCTTGAACAACTTTATGTGTTCCATTGCAATTCTTCTCAGGATCGGTGCTATATCCGCATTGGCAGGCGCCCATGTCATCTCTCTTTCACTCAAGTGTTACGTAAGGGTAATAGAGTTCGAGAGAAGATGGCGAGTGAAGCCACCCTTCATGCTGGATATACCTAAGCCGCGATGATCTGACGTGGTGGTCGACCAGGACGGCGCTTACGTTCAATAATGACACCATCTTCAATCAACTGACCACCCCAGACGCCGCATGGCTCCTTGCGATCGAGAGCGCCATCAAGGCATGCCTGCTTCATAGGACAGCTGCCGCAGAGTGACTTCGCCAGCGAGATCTCAAGGTCTGAGTCGGCAAAGAAGAGGTCAGGGTCTGCGTTATGGCAGGGCAAGGTAAAGGCCTTGGCGTTATCAGATGTATATGTCACATCATCTAATCCAATGTACTGCTCTGCCCATCCTGCTACCTGTAGTTCGCTGTAGAGAACCGTCATCGTCTCCACCTCACCTTTCGTCTCTTATGTGCTTTCTCTATCTTCGGTTATCTATCTTCTTCGGGGAAATAAAAAGGGCCCCTTTAAATCCTTAAGTGGATTTAAGAGGCCCGAGTGGGTCGTTATCGGTTATCCGATATATGCCCCTGTGGCCTCATCCACTGCATAAAAGTTGGCGTAGAACGCTGACTTCGTAGCTGCGGGCCAATTGCGCTTATCTGTATGCGCAGCATTGGCTGAGGTTGTGTGGGCATGTGAAAGGGCAGCAGCGTTTGTTACGCCTGCTGTGAGAACGATGTTCTGTGACATTCGCTCTTCCTTTCACTCACCGTGCATCTTGCACGAGTGATGAGGATAGAGGATGGGGCGAGCTACTCGCAAGGTAATTAATTGGCATTCAAACGGTGATCAAACTAGAGGGCTAAATGAGCGTGGATTCGGCCAAGAATCGAGAGGGTTGGCCTCGATGGGTGATGTGGAGATCGGCCTTTGCTCGCGTCATTCCCACATAGAAGAGCCGTCGCTCCTCAGCGATGACAGCATCGGTGAGCGTAGTGCCAGAGCTGGAGAGCGGCAGAATTCCTTCAGAAGCGCCGATTAAGTAGACCCGCTCCCATTCAAGGCCCTTTGCCGCATGGAGCGTCGCCAAGGTAACCACCGGCATTGTGGGTGGGTTGTTCTGTTGAACTCGATCTTCAACCTCGCGGAGGTAACCGCGTAAGGTCTTTGGTGAAAAGTTGGGATTCTCATCGAGCTCTCGCCCTAAATGAAGCAGAGCGGCGATTCCATCGATCGACTCGCCGGTGAGAAAAGGTTGAGCAATGGAGCGAAGCTCATCAATCCAATTACTTCCCTCGGCTGGAATCACCGATGCTTGGCGCACCTGCTTTAAGAATTCGCGCACATCGGTGCGATCGAAGAATCTCTCGGTATTGCGCACCTGATAAGGAATACCACCTTTATTCATCGCTCGCTCGACTGCAGAGAGTTGTGCATTAGTGCGAGCAAGAAGAGCAATCTCTTGTGGTTGAACTCCACGAGTCAATAGCGCTGTGATCTCATCGAGAACACCTGCGATCTCTGCCTGCTCATCTTTAAAGCCTTGCACCGATGGCTTACTACCGTGGCTGTTGAAGGCAACTAGTTCCTGCCCCATTGCTCCATGGCGGAGAATAGAATTTGCCGCAAAGGTGATTTCTGGTGTGGAGCGATAGCCAGTACTTAACCGAACAACTTCAGCCTCTGGGAATCTCTGGGTAAAGGTATTGAGGAATACCGGAGTCGCACCTGCAAATGAGTAAATCGTCTGAGCGGGATCTCCCACAACACAGATATCACTTCTTGTTCCGAGCCAAGCATTGATTAATCGCTGCTGAACCGGAGAGATATCCTGATACTCATCAACAGTGAAGTAGCGATACTGATCTTGAACGCGCTCTCTCACATCGCGTTCCTCTTCTAGCATTGCTGCGGTGAGAAGAAGAACATCTTCAAAATCGATTGCAAGCTCTTGCTTCTTAATTGATTCATATGCGGTGTAGAGCTGAACTAGTTGTTCTGGGTTGACGCGAGGCTTGATTAATCGCTGTGAAATCTCATCGATAAAGTCCTCTGGCGCGACCTGTGAGACCTTCGCCCACTCAATCTCGGTTGCAATATCCCGCATCAATTCACGATTATTTGTGGCAATCTGGGCCGTTAGCCCTGCTCTGCGTACCGCTTCCGTAATAAAGCTTCCCTTTGAAGTGATCAGATCTGGGGTGCGACCGCCGAAGACGCTAGGCCAGAAGAAGAGGAGCTGCTTCAGCGCAGCCGAGTGGACAGTGCGGGCTGCAACAGTTGGCACACCCAAGCCACGCAATCTCGCACGCATCTCACCAGCTGCGCGGGCGGTAAATGTCAGAGCGAGGACTTTCTGCGGATCCATAGTTCCGATCGCAGCTGCATATGCAATGCGGTGGGTGATTGCTCGAGTCTTTCCAGTTCCAGCGCCCGCAATGACACAGACTGGTCCTCTTGTTGCAAGTGCAACTGCGCGCTGATCCTCATCGAGGGCTTCCAGGATCTTTGCTCCATCTAAATCAGATGGAGAGAAACTATCTATCGCCATGTCTCGCCAGCTAACTTCTTCACATCTAAGGAAACTTCACCAAGCCATCCTTCGATCATCCGTCGCGCAACGCTGACGGTAGGTGGAAGTAGGAGTGAACCATCTTCTGCCGCTGCCTTTAACTCACTCCGTGAGAACCACTTCACCTCTGTGATCTCTTCACCATCAGGTCGTGCATCGCCAGGTGAATCTGTCACCGCTGAGAATGCAATCATCACACTTGCTGGAAATGGCCATGGTTGTGAGCCGAGATATGAAACCTCAGAGAGGCGAACTCCCGCCTCTTCAAATACTTCACGAGCAACACATTGTTCAAAGGTTTCACCTGGCTCAAGAAATCCAGCAAATGTTGAGAAGCGACCATCTGGCCAGACCGGTTGATGTCCCAAGAGAATGCGATCATCGCGGTCTTTGACCAAGACAATCACTGCAGGATCAGTGCGCGGATGATGCTGACTCTCATCAACATCACAGCGACGAGCAGCTCCTGCTAAATCAATTCTCGTTGGTGCACCGCATCGAGAACAATGAGGATGTGCATCGTGCCAATTAGAGAGTGCGATTGCATGCATTGAGATTTCAAGATGAAGTGGCGAGAGACCGCCTGCTAACTCGCGCAGGGTGAGGTAATCCTTCACCTCGCTATCGACCGCCCCCGATGCCCAAGCGAAATATGGGGTCTCGGTTTCACGATCGATACCGAGGAAATAGCGCTCACCACCGAGGACCTGCTCCGCACTCAAAAAGATCGGGCCATCGCTTGCGCTTCGAATGCGACCCTTACCCACCTCAATAATGGAGGCTCGCTGCCAGAGCTCATCGATGTGAGCAGGATTGGAGCGGAGCTCGCCTGCGCGATCGATCATTGATGGTCTCTGTGGAATCGCGCTCATAGGTGGAGGTTACTAGGCTCTTCCCATGCGCATCACCTCGTGGAATCTCCTCCATGGCCAGAGCCTCAACCCTGCGGAAGAGGCTAGCTATAGCCAGGTAGCGGCTTCCCTGGCCACAGATCTCCTCGCCCTCCAAGAGATTGATATGAACCTTGAGCGGTCAGGGCGCACCAATCAACTCGCTGAGATCGCCAAGCAGATGGGGGCCGCTCATTGGGGCTTTGCTCCCACCGTCCATGGCACGCCAGGCTTTGATTGGAAGAAGGTCGCACCTGAGAACCTCCGTGTCATCACCACCGTAGAAGGTGAAGTGGAGAGCCATTACGGCGTAGGAATTGTCTCTACCATTCCAGTCACGAAGTGGCTCCGTCATGAATTAGGAAAAGCATGGATCGGAATGCCATTGCTCATCGCAAATGAGAAGGGCAAGGTCGCACCCTTCTATGTTAAAGATGAACCGCGCGTTGCAATTGCAGCTGTGCTCAATAATGGGTGGACTGTAATTAACACCCATCTCTCATTTGTGCCTCTGGTTAACATCTTTCAACTCTTGAAGATAACTCGATGGGCGAAGAAGATTGAGAAGGAGTACCAGACGAAGGTACTGCTGGTTGGCGATTTCAATCTCCCTTGGGGGCTACCAACCCGCGTAACGCGATGGCGCAGAGCAACTCAAGCCCTGAGCTATCCATCATGGAAGCCTGCCATCTCATTTGATTACATCTTGGCGCGGCCTGGTCAAATAGATTTATTGAAAGAGCGAATCGAACCGCAAATCCATATTAGCGATCATCGCCCCATCACAGTTGAGATTTCCTAACTCAAGAGTTGAATTAACTCAGCCTCGCTCATGAGATTGCTCCGGCGATCTGTCTGTCCGGTCGGCACATAATGAAATGCAGCACTGACTTCTTCAACCGGCACATCAGCAAGCTTTGCCCATGCCAGGCGATAGAGCGCGAGTTGAATCCCTGAATCCTCATCGAGAACGCTCGCTCCCGTCTTCCAATCAACAACCTCAAAGCCGTGCTCTGTCTTATAAATTGCATCGATTCGACCACGGACCAGCGTCCCAGCAATTACAGTCTCAAAGGGAACTTCTACGGCATAGGCAGCGCGATCTGCCCACTCAGAGGTGAGCCACTTCGCCTTCAACTCCTCCAAGGTGCGGTCTTCTTCAATCGGCTGGAGTAGATCGAAGTCTTCATCATCGAAGATTGAATTGCCTGAGAGGTGTTTCTCCACCCAGAGGTGGAAGGCGGTGCCACGAGATGAGTACTCATCGCGAGCCCTTGGCATTGGCCTGCGAACATTTCGGGCAAAGCTTTCTGGATCTTTCTTCATCGCGATAATTGCAGAGGGCGACATCCGCACTGGACGTGGGATGAGCGATCCAACGTTACGAAATTCAGTGCTCTCTTTAATGATTGCCTGCGCATCTTCTCGCCACGAATTCACGACTTCATCGCCATTGAGGGTATTCAAATCAATAGATTGTGCACTGCGAACTCGCGCCACACCTTCATTGAACTTTTCACGATTGACACCAAGTGGATCACGTGGCCAGATCTGCGAAATCTCGATATCTTCCTGAGGATTGCGCGCATCTTTATCAGGTGCTTCTAACTCATCAATGACTCTTCCAGATCGCAGAGCCACCTCCTCCACGTTGCGATAAAGGATTGAAGGAGCAAGTGGCTTTACTCCCTCTCCCCAATAAGATGCAGAACAGAAGAGATGGGTCTTGGCGCGAGTTACTGCAACATAGCCAAGGCGAATCTCTTCGCTATAGCGATAGCTGGCACACTTATCTTTATATTCACCCAACGATTTATTTGCCTCAGAGTTAGTTGAGATCTGCGAGAGGTTGAGCTGTGGAACTACGTGTGCATCGCTACGAAGAGCAAAAGGGATGAAGCGCTCGTTAAATACCCAGTTTTCCGGGCTCTTTGAGCTCTTGGACGGGAATGTTCCTTCGGTAAGCCCTGGGATTGCAACAACATCCCATTCCGCGCCCTTTGACATATGGATGGTCAGAATCTGGACGACGCGTGCATCCACCTCAGGAGCTCCTGCCTTCAAACCACCTTCTTCATCACTTGCCACATCGAGCCATTGAATAAAACCATTGAGGGAGCCGCCCGAGCGAGCAAACTTACTTGCCTCATCGAGGAATCGGTCGAGATGGCGGCGGCCGTGAATACCTTCTTCTCGGAGCATTACCTCGGCTTCCAGGTTGAGATAGCGCTCAATCTCAAGAATTAGATCTGTGATGGAGCCAGATGCACGAGTGCGCAATCTGCGAAGATCGGCTGAGAATTGAACGAGGCGACCGTAACCGGCTGGGGAGAAGTGCTTTGCATCGGCGCTCTCAATCTCATCGAGAGCATCGATAAGGGAACCAACAATCTGATCATCATTATCGGCAACTAAAGGATTGCCTTCAATAATGTTCTGAACCAAGGTGCGATTATCTGAACCTTCGCTCTTTGCTCGACTGCGAGAGAAGCGTCCGAGAGCTGCAATATCGCGCGGTCCTAAATTAATACGAGGGCCAGTCAGATGGCGCATCAGCGCGCCGCCGGCATCAGGTGAGTTGATTACCTTAAGAATTGCAACGATATCGGCAACCTCTGGAACGTGGATCAATCCACCGAGACCTAGAACCTCAGATGGAATATCCGCAGCTGTCAGAGCTGATTGAATATAAGGAATCTGTGACTTCTTACGGACCAATACCGCAAATGTTCGCGGCTTCTCACGCTCTTTATTCTCGCTCCAGAGTGGCGTGAAATACTCAGCAATCGCCTGCGCCTCTGCCTCAAGATTTTCAAATATCCCACAGGTTAAATCACCAATACCTGCACCATCTCGAGCTCGTAGAGGCTCAACTACGACTCCATCATTACTGCGCACGCCTTCCGAGATGATGTTGGCAACTTCCAAAATGCTCTTATCGTTGCGATAGGTAGTAGAGAGGTTGTATTGGAGGGCCCCGGTCGCGCCATCGCTCTTCGGGAAGTAGTTATTAAATGCTCCGATTGTTCCTGCTGCCGCACCGCGCCAGGTGTAGATAGATTGACATGGATCACCCACGGCAGTTACTGGGTGACCTTTTCCAAAGAGAGTTGAGAGCAGGCGCACCTGTGAGTGCGATGTATCTTGATATTCATCGAGGAGAACAACGGGATATTTCGCCTTTTCAATTGCGCTCACATCAGGGAAAGATTGTGCGATGCGGGCAGCGAGTGCAATCTGATCATCGAAAGAGAGCTGTCCGCTTGTTCGTCGCTCGGCGATGAATTTCTCCATCATCGCAACTAGTCCAATTCGCTGCTGTGAAGTAAGAGCCGCTTTGCGGACTCCCTCATTGCTCCCTCCACCCATACGAGCGAGCACTGCCAGTAATTTCTGATCCTCTTCAATAATCTGATCACCAGAGACTTGATGTTCAAGGGCCTGTGATGTCAGCCCCATCAAATCTTCAACTATTGTCTTTACTGTGGATTCATTGCTGTAACCGTCTTCATCCCAAGTGCGGACGATGCGATTTGCCTGCATCCATAGCGCTGCCTCCCCCAATGGCTGAGAGTCGGCATCGATTCCAAGGCGGATGGAGTGCTCCGAGAGAATTCGTCCAGCATAGGAGTGATAAGTAGTCACCGATGTATCGAGGCTCGAAAAGGGGCGTTCTATACCGCTCTTCTCCATACCCTTTGCCAGCTGGCCAAGGCGCTTTCGAATACGTAAGTTGAGTTCACCTGCCGCTTTGCGCGTAAAGGTAAGTCCAAGAATCTGATCTGGGCGAACAAAGCCATTGGCAACGAGATAGACAACGCGTGATGCCATTGTCTCTGTCTTTCCCGATCCCGCACCGGCAATCACAACGGCAGGCTCTAGCGGATTGGTTGTGATGGAGATGATTAAGGATTGCTCTGGGCTCGGCAGCGGAAATGATGGGTCAATGAGGCGAATGAATTCAGCCACCTGCTGTGGTGTGAACTTCTCATTCACAATACTCAATTCACTTCCTGGATTCATAGCGCTCATCCGATCACCGATCTTCCCTCGAGATGAACTGGGCAGGAGGTCTTCACCGGACAGAAGCTGCAGAAATCATTCTTCTTGGCATAGAAGATGGGAGATGCCATCTGATCTGCTATCGATTCCAGCTGCTGGGTAACCTCTTCCACAACAATCGGTGGACGCTCTCGCGTTGCAATCTCTTTCGTATCATGTCCCAAGAAGACAAGATGTGATCCCGAGAGTTGTGGGTCATCAAACTTCTTCTCAAAGCCATTGAGCACAACCGCTAATTGATAACAGGCAAGCTGCAAGTTCTCAGCCGCCTCCTTATGACCAATTGCTTTACCGGTTTTAAAGTCAACGACATAGAACTTTCCATCGCTATCAACCTCAAGGCGATCGATTGAGCCTCGCACCGTTGCGCGCCCCACATTTATTGTGAAATCTAACTCCACGCCCTCAACTGAACGAGTTGCGGTGCGATGGTATTGGGCAAAGCGCTCCAACATCTTCTGGGCTCGTTGTAATTGGAATTTACTAATCCAGCCAGCAGAGTCAGTAATGAGCGGCCATGCCTTATCGAGTGATTGATAGAGATCCTGATCAGTAATCTCAGGGTTTTCCACCTTAATTCGTGCATATTCATGGATAACAGAGCCGAGAAGTTGGGCCGTTGAATCCCCATCAGAGCCACCATTGCGCTCTAGAAGCCACTTGAGACCACATGTCTCAAATGATTCTGCGGCACTTGGTGAGATAAAGACCTCTTCGCCTTCAACATAGAGCGGAGCATCGGTAGAGAGTGGATGGGTTCCAAGCCAATTATCGGGATCGGCGACTGCAATCTCTTCTTGCGCCAATGTGGCCAACATTGATGCTGCAACCTCACTTCGTTCACCATGCAGATTTCGTCGTAGCGATGCCACGAGCGCATTGGCAGTTAATGGGCGAGCATCTGTGAACTGCACCTTCTTGAAGTCATCAGATTCTGCAGCTTCAAGGAAGAGCGATGATGGTGAATCTTCCTCACGACTGACAGCTGTGATGTGAAGCTGCTCAGATGCACGAGTGGTCGCAACATGAAAGAGTCGCCTCTCATCTTCGGCAAGTGATTGGGCGGTGATGAGATCGAGCGCTACTTGAGCAAGCTCTTCACCATGACGTTCACGTTCGACTAATCGTTCTGCGCCAAGCAGGGTGCTGCGCTGCTTGAGGTTGGGCCAGATACCTTCTTGAACACCTGCGACAAAGACTCGCTTGAATTGCAAACCCTTCGCTGAGTGCACGGTGAGGAGCTCCACCACATCAGGTCTTACACCTTGAGTTGTGATGAGGTCGGCGACAATATTTTCTTGCGCAATCTCATTGAGGAATATCTTCGGATGGGCATTAGGCATGCGATCGATATGGCGAGCTGCAGAATCAAAGAGTTGAACCATTGCATCGAGATCACGGTCGGCTGCAGCACCTCGCGAACCACCACGGAGGGCAGCTCGCTGCCAGGCCTCAGAGATCAATTGATTCTCAGCGTTTACCGCTTTAGACCAGATTGCCCAGAGCAGATCATGGATCGATGCGTTCTTCTTTCGTAAGGAGGCCTTAGCGGCGACAAGAAGATCATGGACTCGACGTAATTCGGCGCTCTCCTCAATCGGAATATCGCCCTTTTCAAGTGCATCGATAATCATCTCCGTGCCGGTACGTGTATCAACCGCATCGTTACGGCTCTTCAGCAGTGCGGTGCGGATTCGGCGAAGTGAGATTGAAGTTGCACCACCAAATTCAGCCATGAGCAATCGCTCACAGACATCCAGGCTCAGAGATTCAATCCCAGCGGCAACTCGGGCTAAGAGAAGAAATGGTGCAATAGCCGCGTTAGATGAGATCGCCTCCCGATCGCCTGCGACCGGTATTGATGATTGACCAAGTGCGCGACGAATAGCTGTGGCCGTGGTGTTGTGGGCTCTGAGAATAATCGCCATATCAGAGTAGGCAACACCTTCAAGAAGGTGGGCTCGCTTAATTGCATATGCGATGTATTGAGCTTCTTCTGCCTCAGACTTTAATTCAATCGCAAATTTCTCCGGGGTTCCTCGGTGATTGTTCTTTAAGGTAATTGTCTGTGCATCGGAGAACTCCTCTGCAAGATAACGGTCAACGCCATCAGGATCAGAACCACGGAATCTTCCAACAGCAGATTGCGGATCGACAACAAATACCGCATCGCTACCAACAAGCAATCGCAAGAGGCGGCGCTGCGCCGGATCTGTCTCGTGGAATTCATCGACCATAATTGTCGTAAAGCGCTTGCGAAGTTCTGTTAAGAGATCTGGGTTGCGCTTGAGATGAGCAATAGCTGCATTGATAATTTCAGCTGGATCGATTCGCATCTTTGAATCTGCAGCGCCAGTATCCATGCCAGCTGAAATCTCGAGATATTGGCGCCAGAACTTCGCTGCCGGTCCCCAGAATCTCTCGCCCAGACGCTGGCCTTTCTCTGCTAAGTCTTCCGGTGTGAGGCCTCGCTCAGTTGCACGCATCATCAAATCTCGAAGCTCACGGATAAATCCTTGAGTCAGTAGCGGCTCGCCCATCACAACTGAATCTGATGAAGCAGCATCTTTCCGAAGATCTGCCGGCCACCAATCCACGTTATCGAGAAGGTTTCCCTCAAGCAGAACCTTGATAAATGCCTCTTGCTCAGCGCCCGAGATTAGAACTGTTTCGCGAAAATTATCTCCAGTTGTCATTGAAAGGATGGAGAATGCCAGGGCATGGAATGTGCGGGCAAGTGGCTCTTGCATAGTTCCATTCGAAGCAAGAACAATCGCATCGCGAATCTCAGAGGCGCGCTCACGGCCAAATGCAAGAATGAGGATTGAGTCGGCAGCGGCTCCATCGCGGATGCGATCAATTGCACACGCAATCAAAGTTGATGTCTTACCCGTTCCCGTTGCACCGCGAATGATCAGTGGGGTGGAACGGTGTGCGATTGCCGCTCTTTGATCTTCATCGAAGGGCAGGGTGTGGTGAGTGATGGGGTTTGCTACAAGACGTAGCTCAGGTCCTCCAAATTGCTTACTCACGGTATGAATTCAACCGTAGATATATGACAAATGAGCGTTACGCCCTCCGATTGCGGAGAGCGAAGAAGCCCCCAAGGAGGAGCAAGATGGCGATGGCAGCAACGAGCGGAAGTGGAATTACCCCCTGCCCTTGATCGCTCTCCTCACCTCGTGGTTCTAGCCCAGCTGCTCCCTCGGGGAGGTTAAGTGAGAAGGTCAAGATCTCGTTCACCTTATGGCCATCGGCGGAGACGATTCGATAGGAGATCTCATAGATTCCAGATTGATAGGTGCCAGCAGGAATCATGGCTGAGAGCGTTGCGCCATCGACTCTCACCTCACCTAATCTCACCTGATCGCCACCTTGGAGTGAGAGTGAAACTGTATTGACCTGCTTATCTGAGAAAGTCATCAATTGATCTGTGAAGTTGAGGGTGATCTCCGATGGCATCTGGGTTAACTCACTTGCATCTACTGGATTAGAGCTAACTAAACCTGCATGAGCTGATGCATAGCTCGGTGCTGCCACGAGAAAGAAAAGCGCGGCAAGGGCGGCAAGTGGCTTCTTCATAGGCTCTAGTTTAGAGGGTGGGGAAAAGAAAATGGACCCGATGCATAATCTTTCGCATCAGATCCATCCTCTACTAACTTCAAAGAGCGCTAGCTCTGGTTACTCTTCTTTGCACGAGATGTTGCACGTGCTCGCTCTGCTCCATCCAAAGTCACCTTACGGATGCGAACAACAGCTGGAGTAACTTCAACACACTCATCTTCACGACAGAATTCAAGTGCGCCTTCCATGTTGAGCTTCTTAGGTGGAATCAACTTCTCTGAATCATCAGTACCTGATGCACGCATATTGGTGAGCTTCTTCTCACGAACACAGTTGACATCCATATCGTCAGAACGTGAGTTCTCACCGATAACCATGCCCTCATAAACCTCATCGCCTGGTTCGACGAAGATTGTTCCGCGCTCTTGAATACCAGCAAGCGCATATGAAGTAACGGCGCCCATGCGGTCTGAGACAAGTGAACCGGTCGCACGTGTGCGAAGTTCACCAAACCATGGCTCGTAGGAATCAAATACATGGTGGAGCAGACCTGTTCCGCGAGTTTCAGTAAGGAACTCAGTACGGAAACCGATAAGACCACGTGATGGGACCTTATATTCAAGGCGAATCCAACCGGTGCCATGGTTAACCATCTGCTCCATACGGCCCTTGCGAAGTGCCATCAATTGCGTAAGAACTCCGAGATACTCTTCTGGCGCATCGATGGTAAGAGATTCCATCGGCTCATGGAGCTTGCCATCGATCATCTTGGTAACAACCTGTGGCTTACCAACTGTGAGCTCAAAGCCTTCGCGCTTCATGATTTCCACGAGAACTGCGAGCTGGAGCTCACCACGGCCTTGAACTTCCCAGGCATCTGGGCGCTCAGTATTGAGAATACGAAGAGATACGTTACCGATGAGCTCCTTATCGAGGCGATCCTTCACCTGGCGAGCAGTCAGCAACTTACCTGACTTTCCAGCAAGCGGAGAGGTATTGATACCAATTGTCATAGAGATAGATGGCTCATCGACCTTGATCAATGGAAGAGCATGTGGGTTCTCAAGATCTGCAAGAGTTTCACCCAATGTGATTGTCTCAATACCTGCAATTGCGACGATATCGCCAGGACCTGCTTCTAGCGCTGGAACGCGCTCGAGCGCCTCAGTAATGAGAAGCTCGGAAATCTTTACTCGCTCTTGTGTGCCATCAGTCTTCATCCACATCACTGATTGGCCCTTCTTAATTGTGCCCTCGTGAATACGGCAGAGCGCAAGGCGACCAAGGAATGGTGAAGAGTCAAGGTTTGTCACGTGAGCTTGAAGTGGAGCGCCCTCGTGATACTTAGGAGCAGGAACAGTTTCGTTGATTACCTGGAAGAGAACATCGAGATTCTCTTCATCAGGAAGCGCTCCATCTGCTGGACGGTTAAGCGATGCGCGACCGTTCTTTGCTGATGCATAGACAACTGGGAAATCAATCTGATCTTCATTTGCATCGAGATCGAGGAAGAGCTCATATGCCTCATCGACAACCTCTGCGATGCGAGAGTCAGGACGATCAACTTTGTTGATGAGCAGAATCACCGGAAGGTTCTTCTGGAGCGCCTTACGAAGGACGAAGCGAGTCTGCGGCAATGGACCTTCTGATGCATCGACGAGCAAGATAACGCCATCGACCATCTCTAGACCGCGCTCAACCTCACCACCGAAATCTGCGTGGCCTGGTGTATCAATGATGTTGATGATGGAGTCACCACGGCGAACCGCAGTGTTCTTGGCAAGAATCGTAATTCCCTTTTCGCGCTCGAGATCCATCGAGTCCATCATGCGATCTTGACCCTCATCCTGCTTCTTGTGAGCAGCAAAAGCGCCTGACTGCCAGAGCATCGCATCAACCAGGGTCGTCTTTCCATGGTCAACGTGCGCGATGATCGCAACGTTACGGATGTCGTCCCGGGTCTTTACAGGCAGGTCCTTGAGGTGTGCTTGGGTCTTTGGCATTGAAGAGAAACTCCATAAATAAGGGCACTTAATTGGAAAGTGCAGGCTTGAATCTTACCGTGGAAGCCCTCCTTACGGATAATCGCCTCGTGTTTAGCGGGATTTAACCTTCTAGAAAGAAGAATCAATAGAATTGGCCAATGCGCCTTGGGGTTCTAGATGTTGGTTCAAACACTCTCCATTTTCAAGTAATGGATGCTCATCATGGATCTGCACCACTGGCTTATCAAAGTTTTAAAGAAGAAATTCGCTTAGCTGAATATCTCACCGAATCTGGTGATCTCTCACAGCGTGGGCTGGAAACACTTCTTCGAACACTTACAAAATTGAAGAATGATGCACGAGATATTCAATTAGATGACATGCTCGCATTCGCTACCTCAGCAATTAGAGAAGCGGGAAACTCTGAAGAAGTGCTTGAAATTGTTCGGCGGGAGACAGGTATAGATTTGCAGGTACTCAGCGGACCCGATGAGGCGCGATTTACTTTTCTAGCTGTTCGCCGTTGGGTTGGTTGGTCCGCGGGCGATGTCGTACTTCTCGACATTGGCGGAGGATCGCTAGAGATCGCAACGGGTGCCCAGGAGAACCCAAACTACTGCACATCGGTGATGCTTGGCGCCAATAGAATGACCCGTCAATTTCTTTCAGGAGATCCATTCTCAGAGAAATCGCTCAATAAACTCCGCGACCACATTCGTGAAACCCTTTCTCCTTTGCAAGCGGAGGTAGGCGATAATGACAATCGCACGGCTATTGGAACAAGCAAGACTTTCCGTACACTTCGTCGTATTCAGCAGAACTATCTCCCGGAGCTGGGCGACTCACTTACTAGCGATGGTTTGAGAACCATAGTTCCACGTCTCTCAAAAATGACGCAGAGTCAAAGGGCCGCCCTTCCTGGAGTCTCATCAAGTAGAGCTGTTCAAATTGTTGCTGGAGCGATAGTTGCTGAAGAGACAATGTCTACTCTTGGAATAGAGAAAATCGTTCAGTGCCCGTGGGCTTTGCGAGAAGGAATAGTTCTTCAGCGCCTCGATTGGCTCAAGAGTTAAGGCTACTTGCCAACCACCTCTATCTTCTCCACCTTTGGATGACGTAAGAATTCAACGGCTAGAACTTCATCTCCACGATGGTGCACGACCCAAGCATCTGCTGGATTGAGATCATCGGCTGAATATTCAACTCTGGCAATCTTGGTCAAGATATGGGGAATGATCGGATTATGGCTTGAAACGAGATGGTTACCTGGATACCGCATGAGGTGGCGAACATATTGAAAGGCAGTTTTCGCACTCTTGTCGTAGCTCTCTTCATTGAGCTCTGCAGTCACCGTAACTTTCAATTCGAGCGCTTCTGAAATTGGTTCGATTGTTGAGAAGCAGCGAGAGGCGTCAGAGGTAAAGATTCCCTCGATACCAAATGGCTCTAATTGACTCACCAAGCGCTTGCTCTGCTCTAAACCTTCGTTCGAGAGCGGGCGATCCAAATCGTAATCATTCCACTCGCTGCGCTTGACTGCTTTCGCATGGCGAAGCAATACGAGAGTTGATGTGTAACGCTCGCGACTTATGAATTCGTCAAGAATTTCGCGGTCATCGTCATATGAAAGAAAGTGGCGCGCCTCTTTAATGGACACCCACTCAATCTTGTCGACTTCAACATTAGGCGTAAATGGTGATGATTGTGGGCGAGCTTGCGCCATCCAGTACTTTACCTTCTTCTTATTGTCATCAACCTTGTAACTTGAAGTTCCTAGAAATTGGCCGAAAGTTGCCTTAACGCCTGTTTCTTCTCTCACCTCACGAAATGCGGCCGATATTGCGCTCTCTCCATCTTCAATTTTGCCTTTGGGAAAGCTCCAATCATCGAACTGCGGGCGATGAACTAAGAGAACTTCAAGCTCAAATGGGTTGTCTTCACGCCAAACCACTGCACCAGCTGCTTTGATCATTTCTTATACCTTTCGATGAAGTGCTCTTGGAAATCTTCCAACGCCTTTCCTTCAGCTCCGTTTTTTCGGTAATGCCATGAATCATCCTCTGCCATCTCCCACATACGGAATAGATCCGATGTTGAGAGGTTGAGAATCTGAGCAAGTTCTGACTTATGAACACTGTCATCGATTCGGACGAGTGCCTCCACTCGCCTATCTAAGTTTCGTTCCATGATGTCTGCACTTCCAATGTAGTACTCAGGTTCGCCATCATTATGAAAGTTATAGATTCGTGAATGCTCGAGGAATCGACCCAAAATGGAGCGGATCTTTACATTTCCGTAACGTGCGACTCGGCTCATCCGCATTGAACAAGCACCGCGCGTGATAAGTTCTATTGGAACTCCATCTTTTGCCGCTGCAATTAGGGCATCGATTATCTTGTTATCAACGAGCGAATTGACTTTCCAGCGAATCTGGGATGACTTGCCATCTAAATGATTATTCCTCTCACGTTCAATCATCTCTACCAGTGAGGTTCGAATGTTGTGTGGGGCAACGAGTAGGCGTGAGTAATCTGATTGCGAGAGTACTCCGCTGAGTTGATTAAATAGTTTAAGAAGGTCTTGCCCAAGATTATGATCTGCACTTAGGATTCCTAAATCATCATAGATACGTGCCGTCTTTGGGTTGTAATTACCTGTTCCGATATGTGAGTAGACAGTTAGTCCTGTATCTTCTTTGCGAACAACAAGGCTCGCTTTGGCGTGGGTTTTCAACCCTAAAACCCCATACACGACATGCGCTCCGGCGTCCTCTAGTTTCTTTGCCCATCGAACATTGGCCTGCTCGTCAAAACGAGCGCGTAATTCAATGACAGCGAGCACTTGTTTTCCGCTCTTAGCTGCCTCAATCAATGACATCATAATCGGCGAATCGCCAGACGTGCGATAAAGAGTTTGCTTAATTGCCAAGACTTTCGGGTCACCAGCTGCCAGTTCCACAAAACGAGTGACGGTCGATGTAAAGGTCTGATAAGGGTGATGCAAGAGAATTTCGCCTTCTCGAATTGCTGAAAAGAATGCGTCGGCATCATGTCGATCTATATCGTTCAGCTGGGCTGGCTGAACTGAACGGAATGGCACGTCCTTGAGTTTTGGAAGATCGAGAGCGGTCATTTCAAAGAGATAGGTCAGATCCAAGGGTGGATTCTGGGTAAACACCTCTGCCTTAACTATCTCAAGTTCTTCTATCAGCTTATCGAGGAGTTTATGTGAAACACCTTGTTCAATCTCCATGCGAACGGCAGCGCCAAACTTTCTTCGCGACAATTCCTCTTGCAGAGACTCAAGCAAATCATCGGCATCATCTTCATCAATGTCAAGATCCTGGTTTCGAGTCACTCGAAAGAAGTAGATATCTTCAATTTCAACGCCAGGCAGTAATAAGTGAAGATGCTCAGCTATGAGGTCTTCGATAAGAATGTATGAGTAATCAATCTCATTTACTCTAATCATTCGTGAAACATTTGAAGGCACCTTTACGCGCACGAATTGCTCTTCGGAGCCGTCTACTCTCTTTCCAATAATTCCAAGGTTGAGTGAAAGACCTGAGATATGTGGAAATGGATGGGCTGGATCTGAAGCCAGCGGGGTCAGAATCGGAAAGATCTCTTTAATAAACTTGTTAGTGAGTGGCCCCTTCTCTAAATCAGAGAGGGAGTCCCAGGACACTCTTTTTATTCCCTCAGCCGAAAGGCGCGGGCGTAAATCATTCTCTATTAAGAAGGAGACCCGTTCCTGAAGTATTCTGACTTTATGGTGAATCTCCGCTAGCAGCTCTTTCGGCGTCAGATCTGAAATCAATGGATCATTATTTCCAAATTCAACTTTACGCTTAATACTTGCGACGCGAACCATAAAGAATTCATCTAGATTTGATGAGTAAATCGCCAAGAACTTCACTCGTTCGAGAAGGGGCAGCTGTTGATTTTCGGCCAACTCTAAGACGCGCGTGTTGAAGTCCAGCCAACTTAAATCACGGTCGATGTAGAGGTTCTGGCCAGTTTTCACACTCCAAGTGTGGGCAAGTTAAGTGAACAGCAGGTGAGCAGATACGGGATATTTGCCCAACTCAATCGAAACATTCGAGCTGGCAACGACTCTCAGGCGAGTAAATATCCCTCAAGATTATCGAGGTAGCTCTCCATACCTGCCTTGGCTTGCTCGGCTTGGCCTTCAGGTAGTTCGCCAAACTGGGTAAAGCGGACCCAGGAGTTCTCACCGCGCTCTTCGAAATCAATCTCAATCCGATGTGCTTCTGTATTGAGATCACGTGCTTCGAATTCAGTGGCATCTTGCGAGTAGTGAAGTGTGTGAACAATCTTCTTATTTACCTCAAGCTCGGAATACTTTCCCCAGAAGTAAGCGTTAAAACCGTGTTGGCTGACATCGACTCCAACAGTCCACCATCCACCATCAAAGGGTTCAGAAACAACAGAACCAGGTACTACTGAGAGATCTGTAGGTGAGTACCACTTCTCGAGCGCTGCAACATCCATCCATGCGCTCCACAACTGTGAAATCGCAACGGGATACTCGCGCTCTACTGAATACAACTTCTCCATTGAAATGCTCACTCTGTTCAACACTTCAACATCACACGTTGAAGCGAAACTCCACTACATCGCCATCCTGCATGATGTAATCCTTGCCCTCCATACGGACCTTTCCTTGTGACTTCGCTTCTGCCATGGAGCCAGCAGCGATCAGGTCGTTGAAAGAGACGATCTCAGCTTTAATAAAGCCTTTTTGGAAGTCGGTGTGAATAACGCCTGCTGCCATCGGAGCAGTGTCACCTTTATGAATTGTCCAAGCACGTGCCTCTTTCGGACCAGCAGTTAAATATGTTTGAAGACCTAAGGTGTCAAAGCCAACGCGAGCAAGTGTTGCAAGTCCTGGCTCTGTTAATCCCACGGCCTCAAGAAGTTCGAGCGCATCCTCATCAGGAAGTTCAGCAAGCTCTGCCTCGGTCTTTGCATCGAGGAAGATTGCCTCTGCCGGTGCTACTAGCGCTGAGAGTTTTGCACGAAGATCTTGATCGCCAAGCTCTGCTGCATCAACATTGAAGACATATAGGAATGGCTTTGCCGTTAAGAGGTGAAGTTCATGAACCAATGAGAGATCGATCTTTGACGTGGAGAGCGGCTTACCTGATTGCAGGTGTGCCTCTGCAGCCTTAACTGCTTCAAGGACTGCGCTCTTTGACTTATCCGTGCGCGCCTCTTTCTCAAGGCGAGGGATCGCCTTCTCAATTGTTTGAAGGTCAGCGAGCGCTAGCTCGGTATTGATTGTCTCGATATCACTCGATGGATCTACTCGACCATCGACGTGAACAACATCGCCATCGGTGAAGACGCGGATTACCTGACAGATGGCATCGGTCTCACGGATATTGGCGAGAAACTTATTTCCAAGGCCAGCGCCCTCTGATGCGCCCTTCACAATGCCGGCGATATCTACAAACTCGACCGCTGCTGGCAGGAGCTTCTCAGATCCAAAGATGGTGGCAAGTTTTGCTAGGCGCTCATCTGGTACTCCCACAACGCCGACATTGGGCTCAATCGTTGCAAAGGGGTAGTTCGCAGCCAAGACATTGTTCTTGGTCAAGGCGTTGAAGAGGGTCGACTTTCCGACGTTGGGAAGGCCGACGATTCCGATGGAGAGGCTCATAGTGGGCGAGCCTACGGTGTGGCTTGCGCATCCGTGAAATCAGGGGATTTGTCACTGCCTCCTGCAACGATAGCCCCATGTCCAACGCGCTGATTACATCTCTCATCCTCCTTCTTGGCCTACTCGTTGGCCTCGCCATCGGTATCTGGTTCGGCCGCAGCCAAGCCTCTTCCAATGGTGCAACAGCATCGAGCGAACTCATCGCACTCAAAGCCCTCCTTGAAAAGAGTGAGGAGCGTTTGAAAGAGGCGGAGAGCAAGAATGAGAGCCAGGCGAAGATCGCAACGCAGATGGAGGAGATGAAGGCAACTGTTGAGCGGATGCGCGCACAAGCGCAAGATGCTGCTGAGAAGAGAATTGCATCAGAGTCAGAGTTGAAGTTAACTATCAACGAGATGCGAAGTGCATCTACCAATCTCTTCGATGAGACTCGCAAGATTGCTGGTGCGCTCTCAAGCTCTCAATCTCGTGGAAAGTTTGGTGAAGCTCAACTTGAACTTCTTCTCGAGCAGGCAGGACTTCGTGAGGGAATTGAATATGATGCACAGCGCTCAACGACAGATGCTGACTCATCAGGTATTCCAGATATCACGGTAAAGATGCCAGGTAATTCACGGATCTTTATCGATTCGAAGTTTCCCTTTGAACGCTTCCTCGATGCCTTTGCTACAGAGGATCAAGATCTCCGTGATGAGCACCTCACCTCTCATACAAAAGATCTCCTCAAGCATGTCGATGCGCTAGCAAAGCGCGGCTACCACAAATCAGCAGGCTCACCTGATGTGGTTGTGCTCTTCCTCCCCTTTGAGACCCTCCTCGCTGAAGCGCTCCGCCTCGATCCACAACTTCTAGAGAAGGCCTTTAAGGTCGGTGTCACAATCGCGACCCCAACATCGATGATGGCTCTACTGCGCACAGTCGGTCATATCTTCACCCGTAATAAATTGGCGGAAAATGCCGATGACATCACCAAAGTTGCATCCACATTCTTGAAGAACATCACCCTCCTCCATTCCAAGATTGTTGCTGTTGGTAAGGCGATCAATAACACATCGAAGGCCTATGAGGATCTCATCCCGACCGCTGAGAAGACCGTCCTCTCCCCGGCTAAGAAAATTAGCGCCCTCGGTGTTGCAGGCGATAAAGAGAAGCTCGCTATCCAATATCCTGAGGCACCGGCCGATGTGCGCGAGCTCAATAACCCTGATCTCGTCGATGGCGATGACTTTATCGATGTTGAAATTGTGGAGGATGAGAAGTGAGCGAGAAGAAGGCAACTCTTAAGAAGCCATCAATACCAGGCCCTGGCCTTAAGAAGCAGGGCATCATCTTTCTCCAGGTTCTCTTTATCGCCTTCTTCACCTTGGCAGAGCTCTTCATTAGAGGCGGAGCTGGTTTTCTCTCTGGCTTTGTTCTCATCGTCGTTACCTATGGCGGTATCGCTTATGGCCGCACCGGAACTCGTTATGTCACAGCGGTGACTCCACCACTTGCCTATGCGGCGACAACTCTCTTCTACACGCTCATGACCGATGGTCTTCGCATCTCACGTGTGGGCGTTGACTTCATCGCATCCCTTGCCAGCGTCGCTCCATATATGTTGATTGCAGCAGCCTATGGCTGGTATCAATTCCTCAATGAGAAGGCGAAGAACCGCCCTTCAAAGCGTAAGAGCGTTACCGCCTAACTATTCACTCTTTAAACTATTTAGAATTAGATTTCTAGAATCTATCCCAGAAATCTGCTATCACCTGTGCAGTCACCTCTGGTTGATCTTCATTAGGACAGTGCCCAGCGCTGGCAATTACTGTCACTGGAGCTGAGAGCTCCTTCGCCATCTGATCTTGCATTGAAAGTGGCCATGCATCATCGCGCTCACCATAAATCACATGAGCTGATATCCCAGTTGCTGCAACCTCTAGGATGACGGAGGTGAAGGTGGCGAGATCTCTTGCTTGCGAGAGGATCGAATGAGGATCATTAGCAAGCCATCTCTGCTTCATTAATTCTCTACGAGGATGGTTGAGGTAGAGAACTCCTGCAAACTCCTCCCAACTCTCTTGCATCGTCTTTCCAGGTTGCTTCTCAAGAATCACCTCCGAGAGTCCGAGGTTCTCTCGTGAGTGCGGCCCCGAGCAGAAGAGAGTGAGGGTAGAGAAGAGATCAGGGGCAGCGACCACAGCTCGCTGTGCTACTGCTCCGCCGTAGGAATGTCCGAAGAGATGTGGTGAAGAAAGCCCAAAGTGGCGGGCAATCTCAATAGCATCGCGGGCATATCCATCCATTGAATAAGTGCTTTTATCGGCCGAATGTGGCGATTGATGGATTCCACGATGGTCTGCAGCAAAAATCCGATAACCACGTGCTGCGAGAAGTGGTGCGATGTAGTCGAAATCCTCTTTGCTTCCAGTAAAGCCATGGATGAGGATTGCATCGCCTCTATGGTTTTCAGGCTCATAGATATTGATTGCTAGTTGACCTTGTGAGAGCTCAACTAACTCAAGCATCTACTTTCCTGCAGCCTTCATCTCTGAGCGAAGATTCTGTGGAAGTGCGAAGGTGAGTGACTCTTTCTTCGCTTCAACTTCCTGCTGATCATGGAAGCCATGGAGTTCAAGCCACTTGAGGAGATCTTGAACCAACTCCTCTGGCACAGATGCGCCGCTAGTAACGCCAACAGTCTCAACGCCTTCAAGCCACTCATCCTTTGCCTCTGAGGCATAGTCGACGAGATAGGCAGCCTTTGCACCATATTCAAGTGCTACTTCAACTAAGCGGACAGAGTTGGAAGAGTTTGTCGATCCCACAACGAGCACGAGATCAGATTGCGCTGCAATTCCACGGATCGCTTCCTGGCGATTCTGAGTTGCATAGCAGATGTCATCTGATGGAGGTGATGCAATCTCTGGAAAACGTTCTTTGAGGATGGCGACAGATTCCAAGGTCTCATCAACGCTGAGCGTTGTCTGGCTGAGCCAGATGAGATTCTTTCCTGGAGTTGGTTGAACTGAGCGAGCGCCGTCAAGGCCATCTACAACGCGAACCTGGCCAGGCGCCTCACCTGCTGTGCCCTCAACCTCTTCATGTCCTTCGTGGCCGATGAGAAGAATTTCAGTATCAGCATCTGCAAAGCGACGAACTTCGTTATGAACCTTTGTCACAAGCGGACAGGTTGCATCGATTGTCTTGAGATTTCTCCGCGCCGCTTCTTCGTGAACAGCAGGAGAGACGCCGTGAGCTGAGAAGACAACTGTCTGACCTTCTGGAACTTCATCGGTCTCATTGACGAAGATAACGCCGCGTTGTTCGAGAGTTGCCACTACATGCTTGTTATGGACAATCTCTTTACGAACATAGAGAGGAGCTCCATAGAGCTCGAGCGCCTTCTCAACTGTGACGATGGCTCGGTCAACGCCTGCGCAATAACCACGCGGCGCAGCAATCAAAACTCTCTTAGACATGGCTGCAGTCTATTAGCCTTGCCCCATGTTCGAAACTTCAAGTGAATCTCCCGCGCCAGTGCGCGTGGTCACGGAAGCGATAAAAGAGTATGTGGACCGCCTCGGCCCAATCTGGATTGAGGGCGAGATCGCAGAGCTCAATGAACGTAGCGGAATGATGGCCTTTATGAGGCTGCGAGATACCAGCGCTGATATGAGCCTCTCGGTGATGTGTCATAAATCAGTTATTGCAGCGGTGAAGCCGCTACCCGCCAATGCCCGCGTTGTGATTTATGCAAAGCCATCTTGGTATACAAAATCCGGCACGCTCTCAATGTCTGCGCGCGAGATTCGCCAGGTTGGCGTTGGTGAGCTTCTTGCTCGATTAGAGGCGCTGAAATCTCTCCTAGCGCAAGAAGGTCTCTTCTCACTCGATCGCAAAGTTGCCCTCCCCGTCCTGCCTCGAAAGGTCGGGTTGATCTGCGGTCGCAATACCGATGCCGAGAAAGATGTCGTTGAGAATGCGCGACGTCGTTGGCCTGCCGTTGAATTTGAAATTCGTGAGGTCACAGTTCAAGGATCTGCCGCCGTTGTTGAAGTCTCTGCCGCACTACGAGAACTTGAGGCCGATAGCGAGGTCGATGTCATCATCATCACCCGTGGTGGCGGCTCCTTTGAAGATTTACTTCCCTTTAGTGATGAGTCACTGGTTCGATTAGCAGCATCGTGTGAGACACCGATTGTGAGCGCAATAGGCCATGAGAAGGATTCACCACTTCTCGATCTCGTTGCAGATTACCGAGCCTCCACTCCCACCGATGCAGCAAAGCGGGTAGTCCCAGATATTGCCGAGGAGATTTCACATATCCAGAAACTTCGCGATCGCGCATATCGCGCTCTAGCCTCCCGAGTTGAGTTTGAGAGCAACGTCATCGCTCAATTGCGGTCGAGGCCGGTGATGAAAGATCCCGGAGCATTTCTCTCAATCTTGCAGGAAGAGCTCGATGATCTCCGTGCTCGTTCACGTAGGTCATTTGCGGCAACTATCGATGCTGAAAGGAAAGAGCTCAAGGCGATCACCGCTCACCTGCGCTCTCTCTCACCGCAATCGACCCTCGATCGCGGCTACTCCGTGGTGCGCGATGCCAAGGGCGGTGTTGTCCGAGATGTGAAGCAGTTGAAGTCAGGTGACCTCCTTGCCATCAAGGTGGCTAAGGGCGAGACAAGCGCCACAGTTAATTAGCCAGGGCTCTAATTAGTCGAGGTTCAATAATTTCCTTGGCAGAGTAGATTTATCTCATGGCCGAAAAGAAGCTCTCCTATGAAGCAGCCCGAGATGAACTCGCTGAGATCGTTGAATCCCTAGAAGATGGCAGCGCCTCCCTGGAGGAGTCGCTCAAGCTATGGGAGCGCGGTGAAGAGCTCGCCAAGATCTGCCAAGAGTGGCTCGATGGCGCGAAAGAGAAGCTCGCTGCCGTGAAGAAGGAGGCGAAGTAAATGTCCCCCACCTTCTCCTACTCAGATCTTCTCCCATTAGGTGAAGACACCACCACCTACCGTTTGATTGGCAAGGAAGGTGTGAGCGTTGTAAAGCTCGGCGATAGAGAATTTCTCCAAGTAGAGCCAGAGGCGATTGCAAAGCTGACCGAGATTGCAATCCACGATATCAACCACTATCTGCGCCCTGATCACCTTACCCAGTTAGCAAATATCCTGAAAGATCCAGAGGCATCTGCCAATGATCGCTTTGTAGCACTAGATCTTCTGAAGAATGCCAATATCGCAGCCGGTGGAGTTCTACCCATGTGTCAGGACACAGGAACTGCGCTCGTCATGGGTAAGAAGGGTCAATATGTTTTGACTACTTCAAAAGATGAAGTTGCGGTGGCACAAGGTGTCTATGACGCCTATACAAAACTCAACCTCCGCTATTCGCAGATGGCACCCGTAACAACATGGGAAGAGAAGAACACTGGAAATAACTTGCCGGCTCAAATTGAGATCTATGCAGATTCAGAGCATGAAGATGAATACAACTTCCTCTTCATCGCCAAAGGTGGCGGAAGTGCGAACAAGTCCTATCTCTACCAAGAGACTAAGGCGGTGCTCAATCCTGCATCATTTATCAACTGGCTCGATGAGAAACTTCGGTCGCTCGGAACAGCAGCATGCCCTCCCTATCACCTGGCTATCGTCATTGGTGGAACGAGCGCTGAGCACACAGTTAAGACTGCAAAGCTCGCTTCAACTCACTACCTCGATAATCTGCCAACTCAAGGAGATGCCGCAACTGGCCATGGTTTCCGTGATCTAGAGCTTGAGAAGCAAGTACTTGAGCTCACCCGCACCTTAGGAATTGGCGCTCAATTTGGCGGTAAATACTTCTGCCACGATGTGCGAGTAGTACGCCTTCCTCGCCATGGCGCCTCACTTCCTATTGCGATTGCTGTCTCGTGTTCGGCAGATCGTCAGGCGAAGGCGAAGATCACCAGAGATGGAATCTTCCTTGAGCAGCTCGAGACTGATCCTGTCCACTACATGCCAGAGACCACCGATTCACACCTCGATGAGAACGTTGTGAAGATCGATCTCAATCAACCAATGGATGCAATTCGAGCTGAGCTCTCAAAGTATCCAGTGAAGACTCGAGTCAGTCTGACCGGAACTATCGTCGTTGCTCGCGATATCGCCCATGCACGAATCAAGGCGATGCTCGATGAGGGCAGGCAGATGCCGGAATACTTCAAGAACCATGCCATCTACTACGCAGGTCCAGCAAAGACTCCGGCTGGATATGCATCAGGTTCATTTGGCCCAACGACTGCTGGGCGTATGGATTCATATGTTGATTACTTCCAGAGCCACGGAGGTTCTCATGTGATGTTGGCGAAGGGCAATCGCTCCAAAGCGGTCACCGATGCCTGCGCAAAGCATGGTGGTTTCTATCTCGGTTCTATCGGCGGACCTGCCGCTCGCCTTGCCCAGGATTGCATCAAGAAAGTTGAAGTCCTCGACTTTGAGGATCTTGGGATGGAGGCGGTCTGGAAGATTGATGTCGTCGACTTCCCCGCATTTATCGTGGTCGACGATAAGGGAAATGATTTCTTCGCTGAGACGATGCGGCCCCTTACTATCGGGAAGAAGCCTTCCTAAAGATTCCTGCTCGGTGATGCAGATCGGGTAAGAGCGGCTTAGTAGTATTTAGAGCGCTTGAATTTCGCCCATGCCTTACATGGGGTGCCATAACGGCTATCGATATAGCGAAGTCCCCAACGGATCTGAGTGACCGGGTTGGTTCGCCAATCTGTTCCCACAACATCCATCTTTGAAGCTGGGAGCGCCTGGGCGATTCCATGGGCGCCTGAGCGATAGTTATGGGCTTTGTAATTCCAATGGCTCTCCTTCGTCCAGAGACGATTGAGGCAGCTATATTGATCATCGCCCCATGAGTATTCAGCGAGCATGATGGTGCGGGCGACATACTTAGCACCCGTCGCCTTTCGCGCCAACTCCACCTGACGGGCCATCGCCGCAACCTGCGCCATCTCAGAGATTGGTGCAACAACCGATTGGGCGAGGTCGACATCCCTTTTGATTGTCAGGCTCTGAGTTGGACCCTCTGGGAGGTTGAGGCGAGTCGTTGTTGGAAAGTCGAGACCTTGAGCTGTTGGCTGGGCGATCGAGGTGAGGAGGAAGGTTGCAATGAGCGACCAGATCGCCCGCTTGCCGCGTGACCTGGTCGAAGGTGAATTCTTCCAACCGAGATATCTGTCTAGCGTCGTTAATGACATTGGTGTAACTCACCTCCTCTTCCCATCCTGATCGAGCCCTTGGTGGCTCTCTGCTGGGCTAAAGAGTTGCAATCATCGAGGGATGTCGCAAATTTTTCCCTGCGTGAGTCGGAAATTCTCAGAAAGTGTGAGGATTGGGGATAAGTAAAAGTGCAGGTCAGATAGGGCAAAGTCCCAAATGTCCGATTTGTGACTGTGAGATTTACGAAGGGCTCTTTTAAACGCTACTCGGCGCCAGTCCCTTCCAGCATCTCAGTCACTAGGGCGGCGATGGGAGAGCGCTCGCTCCGAGTCAAGGTGATGTGGGCGAAGAGGGGATGTCCCTTCAAAGTTTCGACCACTGCAAAGACTCCATCGTGACGCCCCACCCTCAAGTTATCTCGCTGAGCTATATCGTGGGTAAGAATGACTCGAGAATTCTGCCCGATTCGAGAGAGCACAGTTAAGAGAACCCCTCGCTCCAGAGATTGTGCCTCATCCACGATGACAAATGAGTCATGGAGGGAGCGTCCACGGATATGGGTGAGGGGCAGGACTTCAACGAGACCGCGATCTAATATCTCATCGATGACATCCTGGCTGACAAGTGCGCCAAGTGTGTCAAAGACCGCCTGGGCCCATGGTGACATCTTCTCTCCCTCGCTACCGGGAAGGTAGCCCAGCTCTTGCCCTCCAACTGGGTAGAGCGGACGGAAGATGACGACCTTCTTATGGAGACGTCGCTCCATCACCGCCTCTAATCCCGCACAGAGAGCGAGCGCGGATTTGCCCGTTCCTGCCCGCCCACCGAGCGAGACAATTCCAATCGATTCATTTAGGAGAAGGTCGAGGGCAATTCTCTGCTCTGCAGATCGTCCATGGAGACCAAAGGCGCTCCTATCGCCTCGGACCAATTGCAGGCGCTTATCTGCTGTGATGCGAGCGAGTGAACTTCCCTTCTCTGAATGAAGGACTACTCCTGTGTGAATCGGAAGTGCGTGCGCGGCCTCGCACTCAGAGAACCCTGATGAGTAGAGCTCGTCAATGGTCGAATGTGCGACATCGAGCTCTTCTATTCCAGTCCATCCACTTGCCGAGACCAACTCTGCCAGGTACTCCTGGGCTTCAACTCCTACTGAAGATGCTTTGACTCGAAGCGGCAAATCTTTGGTCACCAAGACAACCTCTTTGCCATCTGCCATGAGGTTCTTTGCTACCGCCAATATTCGAGTGTCATTAGTTGCCTCTCGCATAAATGAGGCAGGCAAAGATGAGTGATCGGAATGGTTGAGCTCAACACATAACTCTCCCCCCTCTGCTGTGATGGGAAGTGGTGCATCGAGTCGTCCATATTTAATCCGAAGATCATCAAGGCTCCGTAAAGCTGAGCGGGCAAAGTACCCCAACTCCGGGTGATTGCGCTTGCCCTCTAACTCTCCAATCACAACGATTGGAATTACTACTTCGTGCTCTTCAAATCGAAATATTGCGCCGGGGTCTGCCAAGAGGACTGATGTGTCAAGAACGTATGTTCTTCGCTCAGAGGTTCGCTTCCCACCTCCCTCTGGTACAACCGCCGGGGTCTTGCGCTCTATGCCCTTCGCTGCAACTTTTGTTGAACGCTTCTTTCCTGTCGGGTTCTTTTCCTTAGGAGTCAATGGGTTTACCAATTTTCCAGTAGCGGGTGGGTCAATCGTGAAAAATACGATAGGTCCGACTATCAGATTAAGAAGAGCAACACACCTGCCAAAATAAAGATGTAATCGAATGTTTACCTTTCAGGCTATTTTCCGAGTCTGCGGTGGCGGTGGGAGTAGTCGCGCAAGGCGCGGAGGAAATCGACTCGGCGGAACTCCGGCCAGTAGGCCTCACAGAAGTAGAACTCGGAGAGAGCTGACTGCCAAAGGAGGAATCCACCGAGGCGCTGCTCCCCTGAGGTGCGGATGAGGAGGTCGGGATCGGGCTGACCTGCCGTGTAGAGGTGGCGAGCGATCGCCTCATCGTCGAGTCCAAGAGCCGCCTCCCCAAGAGAGTGGCCGGCTCGCTCCTGCTCGGTGAGGTATCCCTTCACCGCATCGACAATCTCGCGCCGGCCGCCATAGCCGACTGCAACATTGACCTGGAGCTTGCTCTGAGCACATTCAGGAAGTGAGGCGAGTTTTGCTGCCAGCGGCTCAGGGAGAAGATCGAGGGCGCCAACTGCCTTAATGCTCCACCGCTTACGAGCTGCCAACTCATCGACTATTCCATCGATGACCTCGATCAAGGTGGCGACCTCTTCTGGGCTCCGCTTAAAGTTATCGGTGGAGAGCATCCACAGGGTGACAACCTCTACCTGCGCCTCTTCACACCAACCCAAGAGATCGGCGATCTTCTGCGCCCCACGCTTATGGCCAAAGGGATCGCTAGGGTCTGGATTCTGCTTAGCCCAACGACGGTTTCCATCGAGGGTCACTCCCACATGGCGTGGGGTCTTGGTGAAGTCGAGATCTTTAACTATCCGCCACTCATAGAAGGGGTAGAGGAGAGATTTGATCTGACTACGAATACTTCTTAACAATTTTCCGCTCTGCCACAAATGAGGCAACTGGGATGGTGCCGGCTGCGATAAGGGCGAGGATTACTAGGAATGACATTCTCTTCTTCACCGCAAGTTGGATCACGGTGAGGATATAGACGATATAGAAGTAGCCGTGGGCGATCGGAATGACGATAAAGGGGTTCTTCTCGTCAAAGGCGTCGAAGCCATACTTTGCCACCATATAGAGGACAAGGAGCAAGAGGTTTATACCGCAGATAATTGCCATCGCGCGAAAGCGCCCCAAGGCCGTTGTCATCAGAGAAATTTTCATAGCCCAACTCTAACTGGAGGCGTGGGCTTCGTCATCGACCTCGCGCCTTTTATAGAAAGGGGCCCAGAGGACGAGGACAGCCATAAACCACCAGACGACTACATAAGAGATGTGTTGCCAGTAATAGCCAGGGACATCGATTGTGGGCAGCGCTGCCTCAATCCGGCTGCGCAGAATCTCACCGCTGCGCAGACTCTCAGAGGTCGCTGAGATAAAGCCGTCATAGAGCTGAAGGTCGGAGGAGGATGTGAGCAAGCTGCTATCGACGCGAGAGAGTTGTGATGGGTTATTGGCTACGCGATCTTCAAATTGACTTGGCGCCATCACGCCAGTGATCTCAACCTTATTTGCCATCGCAATCTGCGGCTCAACCAGCCGCTCACTCCACAGCCCGCGCACGACCAAGATTGCAGATTTCTCATCGACTTGAAGGAGGGCAACCTCCCAATCACTGACGCTGCCATCGGTTGCCTTCTGATTTGGGGCTCGATATGTGGCGATGTAATTTCCAGATGCAGTAACGCTCTTACCGATAGCCTCAACCGGTAAAGAACCTTCGGGAGAGGTGATCTCGTTGAGATTGTAGATTCTCGTATCTTGAATCGGTGGAGCATCTTGTGATGCAGATAGCTCTTGGGCGCGACCTAATTGCCAGAAGCCGAGAGCGATAAAGATGGCAGCGAGCGCTAATACAACTATCGCTGTGAAGAACTTCTTAATTTTCGTTCTTTTCCCCGTTGTTAATCGCGTTATTGGCGCCGTTATTGATGACACGGTTATATCGCTTATAGAAAGAGCGCAGGAGCAAGGTAATAGAGCTCACGAGAACAATCATCGTGACTGAACCTGCGATACCCATATCTACATCTTTAATCATGAGAGAATCCTCCCATGTCTTTAGACGGCTCTCAATCTGGCGCTTCGCAGGAGGCTTTTGATTACAACGACCGATATGGCGTTCATAATCAACGAGCCTGGGTGCCATATGCGCTCTCATTCTTGATCATCGGTGTCGCATGGACAATCTGGGCTGGGCTCCATCAAGCAGAACCTCGTATTAGCTATACCCTCGTCGCATTTAACAATGAAGATCCACGAAATACTGAGATTCGATATATCGTCAATCGTCGAGATCCCTCTACTCCAGCTACCTGCACAATCGCAGCTCGCGATTTCTATAAGACGATTGTGGGCCAGATCGATGACCGCATTCCTGCGGCTAAGGGTGCGATTGAGCGAACTGTGACCATTCCTTCACGTGCAGATGCGGTCAATGCAGGCGTGGTGGGCTGCTATCTCGATTAGTACCTCCCCTACTCATTACTAGTATCCTTCTCCGTTATGAGCGCACAACAGACTTGGTTAACTCAAGAGGCGGCAGACCGTCTCGCTGCAGAGCTTGCCCACCTCGAAGGTGAAGGTCGTAAAGAGATCACAGCAAAGATTGAAGCTGCTCGCGCCGAAGGTGATTTGAAAGAGAATGGCGGTTATCACGCCGCTCGTGATGAACAAGGCAAGATGGAGGCGCGCATCCGTCAGCTAAAGCAAATGCTTGAGAACGCCCACATCGGAACTCCACCAGCGAGCGCAGATGGCAAGGTCGGTCCAGGAATGGTTGTCACCGCAGTAATCGCAGGGGATGAGATGAAATTCCTCCTTGGCTCACGTGAAATCGCATCAGGTGATCTCGACGTCTATTCAGAGAAGTCACCGCTCGGTGCTGCAGTCCTCGGCGCTGAAATTGGCTCAACCGTCTCCTACACAGCGCCAAATGGTCGCGAGATTAAGGTTGAGATTAAAGCAGCTGAGTTCTTTGCTTAACGCTTTCACACCAGCTTCAGCGATGGGTGTGGTCCGGTAATGAACCAATCTCACCCAACTTTTCCTCCATACTCAGTATCGGATGCGATGCGTGAAGTACCTGTCACGGTTATCAAATATGGTGCTGATTCAGACCAGGTCCTTGAGTTCTATGGCGAAAGCAACCCCGCTAAGGCAACACTTGTTCTGATTCACGGTGGTTATTGGCGCAATCTCTTTGATCGCGAACATATGAGGCCACTCGCCGTCAGTCTCGCTAAAGAAGGTTTCACTGTTGTCCTACCTGAATTTAGAAGGGTTGCGGGTGAGCCTGAGGTAACGCTGCGCGATCTCGCATTTGCAATCTCTACCCTGGAAGATCAAGCAATAACTCTGATTGGTTACTCCAGCGGCGGCCATCTCGCACTCCTGCTGGCAGATAAGTTTCCAACGGTGAAGAAGGTGATTGGCCTTGCACCCGTTACCGATCTCATTGAGAGTCAGGAGCGAGAGTTAGGTCGTGGCGCAGTCAGCGAATGGTTGGGCCGCGATGCCTTAGATCGCCCTGAATTGGATCCCCTACGTCGTCCACCGATTTCCGCCAAGACGATCTTTATCCATGGCGACCTTGATGAGCGAGTTCCGCTCGAGCTCACTGAGAAGTATGTGGCAGCGATGAAGAGTTATGGGCAGGAGATTGTCCTCGAGATACTTCCAGGGACATCTCACTTTGAGATGATGAATATCCCAAGCCCCACCTACACCGCTCTTCTACGCGCTATTAATTAGAAGCGTTGCGATAGCGGCGAAGGCTCAATGGAATAAAGATCGCCATGATAATCACGATATAGATAAGAGATGTCGTCAATGGGTGCTCGCTTGGAAATGATCCAGCTGTTGCACCAAATTGATTCTCAAGTCCGAAGAGTTCGCGACATGCAGCAACCATCGTTGAGACCGGGTTCCACTCAGCAAAGTATTGAAGTGGTCGCGGCATTCCAGTTGTTGGCGCAAAGGCGTTAGAGAGGAATGTCAGCGGGAAAGTAACGATAAAGCTGACATTCTGTACAACACGTGCATCTGATGCTGAGAGACCCACAAGAGCTCCCACCCATGAGAGTGCATATCCAAAGAGGAGGAGGAAGAGGAAGCCAAGTGCAACGTTTCCTAATCCACTACTTGGACGCCATCCCACTGCATAACCTGCGATTCCCATCACAGCTAGAACAACGATATTGAGGAGAGAGTCACCGAGTGTGCGGCCAACGACGAGAGCTGATTGAGAGATTGGTAGCGATCTAAAGCGATCAATCAAACCTTTCTTCATATCTTCCGCAAGACCCGAGGCAGTTCCTGCCAGTGTGAAGGCAACTGTCTGAACAAAGATTCCTGGCATCAAGAGCTGAACATAACCACCAGGTTGTCCAGTCTCGATTGAGCCGCCAAAGACATAGCGGAAGAGGAGAACAAACATAACCGGTTGAATGGTGGAGAAGATGAGAACCTCAGGGACGCGAGTAAGTAGTCTGAGCTGTCGCTGGGTAATAACTATGGTGTCGCGAAGAGCGTTCACTTGCTCTCCTCCTTTGCTTCTGCGGCATGGCCGGTAAGGGATAGGAAAACATCGTCGAGCGATGGGCGCTTGAGCCCAACATCGAGGGCGTGGATACCCGCCTCATCGAGGGCCTTGAGAACATCAAGGAGCGCCTTTGAACCGGTTGAGACTGGGGCTGAAATCTGACGGAGACCTTCATCGAGAGAGGGTTTGATTCCGCTAATGGCGCTGACAATCTCAAGGGTCTTAGCGATATGTGCGCTCTCCACTACTACCTCAAGGCGTTCACCACCGACCTGCTTCTTGAGGGCATCTGATGTGCCGCGAGCGATTACCTTGCCGGTATCAATTACTGCAATCTCATCTGCCAATTGATCTGCCTCTTCGAGGTATTGAGTCGTCAGAAGGAGAGTTACTCCACCCTTTACCAACTCTTGAATAACACCCCACATATCTTGGCGACCACGTGGATCAAGTCCTGTCGTAGGTTCATCGAGAAAGAGAACTTTCGGCTTCACGATCAGAGATGCGGCAAGGTCGAGGCGACGACGCATTCCACCTGAGTAGGTTTTAATTGGGCGCTTTGCTGCTTCGGTGAGATTAAACCGTTCAAGTAATTCATTTGCACGAAGAACTGCATTCTTCTTTCCCAAGTGGTAGAGCTCGCCAAACATCACGAGATTGTCATATCCAGTGAGAATCTCATCTACTGCTGCATATTGACCAGAGAGACCAATGACCTCGCGAACTTTCTCAGGATTCTTTATGACATCGATACCTGCAACAGTTGCTCGACCTGAATCTGGACGAAGTAATGTCGACAAGATACGAACAGTTGTTGTCTTTCCTGCTCCATTTGGTCCTAATACGCCTAATACTGTGCCCTCTTCAACATCGAGATTGAGGCTATCGAGCGCGCGTACTGCGCCTTTGTCATAGGTCTTTACGAGTTCTTCCGCGATTATTGATTTCACGGAGTAAAGTTAGACCTCTATGGATACAACATCAAATACACCATCTCAGGCCAATGCTCCCGCGAAGGAACATACTCATCGCGAAATCATGATTATCTTGGGTGGCCTAATGACCGGAATGCTCCTTGCAGCCCTCGACCAGACCATCGTCTCCACTGCGCTAAAGAGCATTGTTGAGGACTTCAATGGCCTTGATCACTACACCTGGGTTGTTACCGCATACCTCTTAACTTCAACTGCCTCTACCCCACTCTATGGAAAGATCTCCGACCTCTATGGTCGTCGAGTTGTCTTCCAATTTGCGATTGTCACCTTCCTTATTGGCTCTCTTCTAGCCGGTGCATCACAGAATATGGGTGAGCTCATTGCTACCCGCGCCCTCCAAGGCCTTGGTGCTGGTGGTTTGATGGCACTTACCTTCGTCATTATTGGAGATATCGTCCCGCCCCGCGAGCGCGGCCGATATCAGGGCTACTTCGGCGCAGTCTGGGGTCTTTCATCTGTCGCCGGTCCATTGCTCGGTGGCTACTTCTCAGACCATGCAACCATTCTCGGAATCACCGGATGGCGCTGGATCTTCTACATCAATATTCCATTTGCAATCGCAGCGTTAGTGATCACCTCCGCTGTCCTTCACATTCCTAAGGTAAAGCGCAAACACAGCATCGATTACCTCGGTGCGATTCTCTTAGTTGTTTCGGTGACTACTACTCTCCTCTCAGTCTCTGTCTATGGACCACAGAATGGTTGGACTGATTCTCGCACCGTGGCATATCTCGTCATCGGAATCGCTCTTGCAGTTGCATTTGTGATTTGGGAGGGACGCGCAAAAGAGCCAATCATCCCGCTCAAGTTGTTTAAGAATCACACATTCACACTCACATCAATCCTCGGCGCCATTATCGGCGCTGGCATGTTTGGTGCGATCGTGATGCTTCCTCTCTATATGCAGGTTGTTAAGGGTTACTCAGCAACTGATGCTGGACTGAAATTGATTCCATTAATGCTTGGAATCGTCTCAACTTCTATAGTGAGCGGTAAGTTGATTTCAAAGCACGGTCACTACAAGCGCTTCCCGATCATGGGAACTGCAATCATGACTGTTGGAATCGCAGCAATGTATTCACTCCAGATTGATACGCCTTACTGGCAGCTCTCAATCTTTGCTGTGATGGTGGGCGCAGGCCTTGGTCTTTCAATGCAGACTATCGTTATCGCCCTCCAAAACTCAGTGGAATTTAAGGATATGGGCGTAGCAACGAGCTCCAATACCTTCTTCCGCTCACTCGGTTCGGTCTTTGGTACGGCGCTCTTTGGTGCGATTTTGACCAACCGCTTGGGACATTACCTCTCTGGCAATTTCGCGCAGCTCGCATCCACCAATCCAGATCTCGTGGCATCAGTAGATCCAGGCAAGCTTGAGGCTATTCAGAACAACACCTCTCTCATTGCAACCCTTCCAGTGCCTGTTCAGAGCGCAGTTCTTGAAGCCTTTGTCAGCTCATTCCACGTCGTCTTCCTTGTGGCAGCACCTGTTGTCGCAGTTGGATTCTTCGTGGCGCTCTTCTTACGTGAGACTCCCCTTCGCACATCAGAGGATTACGCAGCAGCTCGCAATGAGTCAGCTGGAGAGGCCCTCGGATAATTCTCACCTCATTTAAAGATAAGAACCCCCTTCGCGAATTTCCTCGTGAAGTTGGGGTTCTTGTCTTTGCCTCTTTCTTTGTTGCCGTGGGTTTTGGCATCATCGCTCCAACTTTGCCGCTCTTTGCAAGTTCTTTCGGAGTCAACAATGCGCAAGTAGGTGCAATCCTCTCTGCCTTTGCATTTGCCCGCTTTGCAAGTGGGCTAATTGCAGGAAAACTTGTCGACACTTTTGGTGAGCGCGCCGTCTACACAGTAGGTATTGGATTTGTTGCTATCTCCTCCGCTGCTGCTGCTATGGCGCAGTCTTATTCACAACTTCTTCTCTTTCGAGCAGCTGGCGGTTTTGGCTCGTCGATGTTCTCTGTTGCAGCTGGCTCACTTCTCTTGCGAGTAGTCAGTGATAACCAGAGAGGTAGAGCGCAATCTCTCTATAACGGATCATTTCTCATTGGAATGGTGGGAGGACCGGTTGTCGGTGGCGCACTATCAGCCTTCTCACTTCGAGCACCACTTGCAATCTATGCAGTGCTCCTTGCGATCTCAAGTATCTCAGCCGGCATTCTCCTGCGTGGATCTCACCTCGCTGCAAAGCCAGAAGGCAAGAGTGAGAAGACCTCAATCCGTGAGGCTCTCGCCCTCAAGCCTTATCGAATCGCATTAGCTATATCGTTCAGCACAGGTTTTATTCTCTTTGGAATGGGCAGATCTCTCGTTCCACTCTTTATGGTTGAAGATATGAAGGTCTCCACTACCTATATGGGTATTGGCTTCACCATGGCATCTATCGCCAATGGCCTTCTTCTTCTTCGTGCCGGTCGCCTCTCAGATGAGAAGGGGCGACGTTATGTTGCAATCGCTGGTTCTAGCGCTCTCTTCATCTCGACCGCGCTCCTGCTCTTCACAGTCCAATCGTGGATCTTCTTCCCAGCGATGATCTTCTCTGGCATAGCAGGCGCCTACCTCTCCACCGTTCCAGGAAGCCTTGTGGGCGATGTTCTTAAAGGAAAAGGTGGTCAAGTAATCGCTCTCATGCAGATGTCAGGAGATTTTGCCGCGATGATTGCACCGATCCTGCTCGGAGCAATCTCAGATGCAGGTGGCTTTAGACCAGCTTTCCTTGTTGCCACAGTATTGATGGCGGTAATAGTCCTCATTACAACGAGAATCCCTGAGACGAGAAACTCAGTTCACAGACCGCAAGATCCGATCACAGACCTTTAAGAGCGCTTACAACCTTTGTCAGTGATGCTTTGGCATCACCGAAGAGAAGTGTGGTCTTTGGGTCGTAGAGAAGTTCATTCTCAATGCCGGCAAAGCCAGGTCGCATAGATCTCTTTAGGAAGATGATATTTGCAGAGTCTGAGACTTTGAGGATTGGCATTCCATAGATTGGACATCCTGGTGTGTTCTCTGCTGCTGGGTTAACAACATCGTTTGCACCAATCACAATTGCAACATCGGTCTGACCAAATGTGGGATTGACATCTTCCATCTCAGCTAATTGTTCATAGGGAACATTTGCCTCTGCCAAGAGAACATTCATATGTCCTGGCATGCGACCTGCAACTGGGTGGATTCCATAGGCAACATCAATTCCCTTGGAGATTAATAGATCTGCCATCTCACGAACGGTGTGCTGGGCTTGAGCAACGGCAAGACCAAAGCCAGGAACGATAACGACGCGTCGGGCATAGTTGAGCAAGATTGCCACATCCTCCGGTGTTCCCGACTTCACTGGTCGTTCTTCACCTGCAACTGCTGCATCTTGCGGCTTTGCTGTGAACGCTCCAAAGAGAGTGCCGAAAAGTGAGCGACCCATCGCCTCTGCCATCAAACGCGTAAGGATGGTGCCTGATGCACCCACGAGCGTTCCAGCAATAATCAGAAGAGTTGAATCAAGGACATAACCACTTGCGGCAACGGTCAAACCTGTGAAGGCATTAAGGAGTGAGATAACGATTGGAACATCTGCACCTCCAACTGGCAAGACAAAGAGCACGCCAAAGAGAAGTGAGAGGGCTGCCAAAATCAGCAGCGGACTAGTTCCCAGGGCTTGAACAACCCAGACGGAAACACCTAGAACTGCGATGAGATTGCCAGCGATAAGGAACCGTCCGCCCGGAAAGATAACAGGGCGAGTAGTCATCAACTCTTGCAATTTAAGGAAGGTGACAATCGATCCACTAAAGGAGACGCATCCAATTACTACTGTGAAGACGGTGAAGATGACCTCTGCGGTAGTGGCAGCAGATCCAAGCTTGAGGTATTCAACAATTGCGACGAGCGCAGCTGCCCCTCCTCCCACGCCGTTAAAGAGCGCAACAAGTTGCGGCATATTTGTCATCTGCACCTTACGAGCTGCAGGGACACCCACAACCAATCCAAATGCAAGTGCACCGATAATCCACCAGAGATTCTTAATCTCACCCAAATGGAAGAAGACCATCACAATTGCGATAGTCGCACCTGCCGCACCTAAGAGATTGCCACGTCGTGCGCTCTTGGGGTGAGAAAGACCTTTGAGAGCAAGGATGAAGAGAACGCCGGCGCCGAGGCCGATAAGGTCATAGAGGAAATCGCTCACTTCAGATCACCGCCCTTCTTTGGCTTAAACATCTCAAGCATTCGATCAGTTACTACAAAGCCGCCGACAACGTTGATGGTTGCCAAGACAATTGCAGCAACGGCAAGAGCTAGTTCGAGGTTATTGCTTGCCTCATCGGCAACGATGATTGCTCCCACCAAGATGACGCCGTGGATTGCATTGGCGCCAGACATGAGCGGTGTGTGAAGGGTAGAGGAGACTTTGGAGACAACTTCAAAGCCGACAAAGACTGCCAAGACAAAAATTGAGATGACTGCGATTGGCTCCATTATTTGCCTACCTTTGCCTCTGGTGTGTGGCGAGCTCCAGCGTGTGTCACCGTTGCTCCATTAATGATTTCATCGTCAAAGTTGAGGTTGATTGCAAGCGCTGTCGCTGGTTTTTCATCCTTTGCTGGCGCAGCTCCTTGAGTAAGGAGTGTCAGTAGATTAACAACGTTGCGTGCATAGAGGCTCGATGCATGGAATGGCAGCTGGCTTGGAACATCCTTACCGCCCCAGATGCGAACTCCGCCTGCGGTCTCAACGATCTCACCTGGCTTAGATCCTTCAACATTTCCACCACTTTCAGCGGCGAGGTCGACGATGATTGTTCCTGGCTCCATCGCATCGATCATTGCCTGCGTCATGAGTCGTGGCGCAGTTCGCCCAGGAACAGCTGCAGTGGTGATCACCACATGTGACTTGGCAATGTAAGGAGTAAGAAGTTCTCGTTGCTTAGCAGCGCGCTCCTCTGTCATCTCTCGCGCATAGCCACCAGCGCCTTCAAGGGCCTCTAGTTCGAGTTGAATAAATGTTGCACCCATAGATCGAACTTCATCGGCTGATGCTGGTCTCACATCGTATGCGGAGACAACTGCGCCTAATCGACGCGCTGTTGCAATCGCCTGCAGACCCGCAACTCCCGCACCAAGCACAAGCACTTGAGCAGGTGTCACGGTGCCAGCTGCCGTCATTAAGAGTGGGAAGAATCGTGGTGAGAGTTCGGCACCGACAAGAGCTGCCCGATATCCAGCACAGAGCGCTTGTGATGAGAGCGCATCCATTGACTGAGCTCGGGAGATGCGTGGTACCAACTCAAGAGATAGCGCTGTTACCCCAGCACTTATCGCCGCATCAATCGAATCAGATGCTGTCACAGGTGAGAGGAATGAGATGGTGAGAGCGCCGCGCTTTAACTTACCCATCTGTGCTGGTGTAAGAGGCTGAACAGAGAGAACCACATCAGCATCGCCAAGAACATCCCCATTAATGACAGAAGCACCTGCAGATCTGTAGAGATCGTCAGGTGCTTGCGAATGAACTCCGGCGCCACTTTCTATCGCAACCTCATAACCTAATTTGGTGAGCTTTGAGATCACATCGGGCACGAGGGCGACGCGCTTTTCGCCCTCTCGTAACTCTTTCGGGACGGCTACTTTCATGGCTTAAGGCTACTTCGCTGCTATCTCACTTGCTAGGGCAATCACCTACAGTTTCGCCCTTTCTTTTCCTTCCGCGTTATGGAGCGGGAATCTCGCCTGATCCCATAGGGGTGAAGGTGGTCGGCACAATAACCGTCTCCACCTCATCTCGACCACCATCGATACGGTTAAAGAGCATCTCAATCGAGCGGCGACCCATCTCGGCGATATCTTGTTTAACAAGTGACACTGGAGGGCTCAGTAGCTCTGCCCCCGGAAGATCATCGAAACCAACGAGTGCAATCTTCTTCTCTAACTTCTCTCCTCGAATAGCTTTCATTGCAACCCATGTCAGCAAGTTCTGTGTGGCAAAGATTGCAGTCGGTGCATTACTGCCTCTGAGAACTTTGCGCACTTCAGCAATGGCGCTCTCTTCATTCTCTAAACCACGCAAAACCAAACTCTTATCAATCCCAAGTTTGGCTCGCTTGAGCGCCTTTGCATAACCCTCATAACGCTCTTCTGCGGTGTAGATAGCAGGGTCATCTCCAAGGAAAAGTATTCTCTTATGTCCAAAGGAGATAAGGTGGTTGACCGCGTCAAATGAACCATCTCGGTTGGTTGAGAGCACGGTATCTGCTTTGAAATTTACTGGTGGGCGATCGATAAATCCAAAGTGCATGCCGGCAGCAACTTCACTCTTGAGGTATGCATGATCGCTACTCGAAGGTGCAATCAACAGTCCATCAACTCGACGTGAGATAAAGAGATTGACTAGTTCATGTTCACGCTCTGGTTGCTCATCAAGGCTGCCGGCAAGAATTAAGTAACCTTTCTCGGCCGCATAATCTTCATAGATGCGATAGAGAGCCGCTGAGAATGGGTTGGAGATATCTTCGAGCAAGATGCCAATTGTCTTTGTCTTGCCATTAGTTCTACGCAAGGAACCCGCCGTCATATTAGGGGTGTAGTTCAACTTCTTTGCTGCCTTGAGAACCTTCTCAACGAGGATGGGATCAACTGTTGGCACTGAGTTGAAGACTCGCGAAACCGTCTTGAGACTTGTCCCTGAGAGCGCCGCGACTTCGCGCATGGTGGGACGCGCAAGCGTTTTCCTAGGGTTCATCTCGTAAAGAATAGAGGTTTTAGTCGATCAAACCAGTGATTGTGCCGAGAAGGCTCTCAGCATCAAAGGTTGAGGTAGGCGCATCAGCGACAATCTTGCCAAGGCGCAGAACAACGATTCGATCGGTGACCTGTAGGACGTGAGGAAGGGTGTGGGAGATAAAGATGACTCCAAGCCCTCTCTCCTTCGCTGCCTTAATCACTGCCAGGACCTCGCCTGCTTGGCGCGCACCTAGGTGGTTTGTTGGCTCGTCGAGGATGATTACCTTGCTCGCCCATGAGACTGCGCGACCAATAGCAACTGCCTGACGTTGACCACCTGAGAGCTGTGAGACTGAACGATTCGATTGTGGAACAGCAATTCCTACACGCTCTAAATTCTCGTGTGCAATCAGATCCATCTCTTTCTTCGCTAGGAAGCCGAGCTTTCCTAAGATTCCCTTCACATATCGCTCACGACCAAGAAAAACATTGGAGCTCACTGAGAGATGTGGTGCAAGACCAGAATCTTGGTAGAGAGTCTCAACACCTGCCTCTAGAGCTTCACGAGGCGAACTCCAGGAACGCTCAACACCTTCGAGGAGAACTTTGCCCTCACTTGGCTGATGTGCACCCGAAAGAACCTTTACAAGAGTCGATTTACCAGCGCCGTTATCTCCCACGAGACCAATGACTTCACCCGCATGAATCTTGAGTGAGACTCCACTCAGCGCTACGACAGAGCCATAAGATTTAGAGACATTGTGAACTTCATAGAGAGCAGTTGAGGTCTGAGTTGTAGCCATGTCAGTCTCCTAATTCTTCTTCTTCAATAGATTTGATAAGGAGCGCGCGCTCTTTCCCGTTACTTTCTTCCGGCTCTCCTGAAGGAGAACAGCTACTGCAATAAGGATCGCTACGACTACCTGCTTCCAGTTAGCTGCCACGTTGATGATAATCAAACCGCTAGTAACTGTTGTGAGGATAAGAGCGCCAAGCACCGTTCCTGAGAGACGACCTTCACCACCTGTCAGTGCTGCACCACCAATAACCACTGCAGCAATCGCCTGGAGTTCACCACCAAGACCTGAAGTTGGAGCACCAGAGCCCAAGCGCAGGTAGTAGTAGAAGCCAGCAAAGCCTGCCAATACTCCAGAGAGGATATAGATCTTGGCGAGGTGGCGTTGTGTATTTATACCAGCAGCTCTCGCTGCGAATTCATTGGAACCAATTGCAAATGTATAGAGGCCAAAACGTGCCTTGTGAAGAACGAGTCCGAGGAAGAAGACAATCCCAACGATTGCAAGACCTGGATATGAGAATGGACCAACCTTTGCAACGCTCAACTGAATTGCAGCATCAGGTCCTCCGCCGATAGGTCCACCACCTGTGAGAACGATTGCAAGACCTGCACCTGCGCCCATTGTCACGAGGGTTGCGATGAAGGGAACCATCTTCGCCTTGGTAATCAGGAAGGCGTTGATTGCGCCGACCAAGAGGCCGATTGCAGCTGAGATGAGGAAGCCGAGAATAAGAACTACGGTGGCGCTATGACCATCTTCGGTCATCGAGCGAATAGCGAGTGCGGAAACTACTCCTGAGATGGCAACTGTTGAGCCAACTGAGAGATCGATACCGCCAGAGATGATGACAAATGCTTGACCGACTGCGATGAGAACGATGGGAGACCAGTCGGAGATGATATTTCCAAAGACTGCATTAGAGAAGAAGATTGGGTTCTGCCATGTAAAGAAGGCAACCATTGCCAGGAGTACGAAGAGGAGCATCGCCTGTTGATTGGCAGCTACCGCCTTTGCTTTATCTGCGAGGGTATTCACTATTTCTCCTGGTCACTATCGAAGGGTTGAGAGTTAATCTACTACGGGTAAGTGGGCTGGCCTTGAGAACTCTCAAAACCAGCCCACCTTCAACCGTTTTTTACTTACTTAGCTACGTATGTGTACTTCTTGAGGTCAGCAGCTGATGTCTTTGCAGTAAGGACCTTGTTAGGAATAACAACTTCCTTCTTGATCTTTGCAATTTCAGCAGCGTTCTTATCAAGAGTTGCAACCAAGTACTGGATTGCTAGACGTGCCTCAGCAGCTGGATCCTGTGCAATAAGAGCTGTGAAAACGCCCTTCTTGATAAGAGCCACGTTTGCTGGGTAAGCATCGTAACCAATGAGCTTGATCTTGCCTGTGAGGCCCTTAGCCTGAAGTGCAGCAGCTGCACCAGCGGCGTTAGTTCCGTCGATTGCGAAGATACCAGCTAGATCTGGGTACTTTGTGAGCCAGTTAGAAACGTTTGTGTTTGCAACTGATGGCTGTGACT